>Ga0310786_10011053_pt1 | contig 11295 bp, 12 predicted proteins | sample AusTroGonzalo_MG_FD_203881 | JGI IMG/M metagenome (GOLD analysis project Ga0310786, IMG submission 203881) | Bovine rumen microbial communities from tropical cattle in Woodstock, Queensland, Australia - Gonzalo_03 (v2) (version 2) | ecosystem: Host-associated > Mammals > Digestive system >... | reverse complement strand
GGTGTTGGGTTGGTCTAAATGCTTGAAGTTTCGTCTTGACGAGGGTGGCGTCGTGATTTCGTAGAAACTTAATTGCCTTCTTATGCGCTGTCAGAACGTCATAATATTCTCATCGGGGAAGAACAAGCGCGTCGCACATGAGATTGCGCGGAGGCTTGATAGTGACGTGTGCCGTGCCGTCGTCTGGGACGAGTTCTTCAACAAGATATACGGCGAGGAGTATTCGCTCACGAAGTCGTATGCGCTGTTCCCGTTCCTGGTCAAGAAGATCCCCTCGTTCGACTACGCGGTCATTGTTGCCGGAGACGATGACAGGATGCGAAAGAACGGCGAGGATGGGCGCGAGTATGTGACGGCGCGAGACAACGTGATCTTCGAGCTGGGGCTGTGCGCGATGGCGCTTGGCGACAAACGCGTGATAATCGTGCATCACAAAGATGTTCGCCTCATCGACGACCTGCGTGGTTACGGCGAGGCGGCGCAAAGACGGATCCAGAGTGGCGAAATCGGGTTTGAGGACACCGTCTTGTCGTCCAGCAATGTACAGCTGAAGACCTTCGACTACGGAGAAGACTCTGACTTTGACGAAATTGCGCGGCGAATAGGCGAGTATATTCGAGAGACGCGGGATTCGTATTCACCAGTCGTCGTTGGCGCTGCCTGTTCCACCGCGCTCGGCTACAGGGACAACTTCCTCATGGCCTTCTCCAAGGCGGTGAAGAAGACAGACTTCTCCATCCCCGGCAGCGCGATGTGCGGTGGCCAGGACGCGCCTTGGCTCAGAGAGGCCTTGTCACATCCGGAAAATGTCGAGATACATGTCTTGCTTCCGTTGATGGATTTTGTCGAAAAGCATCCTGATGTCTTGTCTAACACGCGTGTGTTTCTCGGCGAACATCTGTACGGCCAGCATGGAACCTTTGCGGACTGTAAGATAATGGATCCCGCACGCACGATCGGCTTCTGCTGCAAGCCGATGAATGGACGGCTGCATGTCCTCGACATGCCGACCACTCTTCTGGCCTCGCAGAAGACGGCGCAGAAGATTCTGGATATCAAGGCCGACGACGCCATCGAGAAGGACCACCTTTCGCGTCTCCTCGCCAAAGAGATCGACCTCTTCCGCAACACGCTAATGCAGTTCCTGGTCAAGGGCAATGGTGGCGGCTATTACGCTACTACTGACGATGCGGAATGTGGTGCAAATTCAATCTTCGTGGACGAATTCACATTTGGCGTCCCGATGGAACAGGAGGAAATGAAACATGCTATATAACTATTTGCCAGGGGATTCACATGGTTAACGAGAGACTCCCGCCGAAAATCAGAAAGGTGCAATAGTATGGATCCTAAGATCGTAGTGGATGTTCTATCTGCAGGTGCGGATGTCTTGACCGCGGCAGCAAAACCTAAAATTCAATATGCAGAAATACAAGTTGTTCTTACCAGAGAGGAAACGCAGTTGCTCAATCAATTGCGCGAAGGCGGTCCCTGCGTTATCTGTGGTCGCAAAGGCGCTCATGTGACAGAGGAGGTACAAATATGTAAATTTGTTAATGAAGTGAGGTCGGGAAGCTTGTTTTGGAAGAAGAACACCCACTTTTTTGTTAGAAGATCAGTGGTAGCTCCGCTTTGTTCTAGGCATTACCAAGAAGCTAAGACTGAAGAGAAAGTGGGCTGCATGTTTGTCCTTGCTGCGCTTTTAGCAACAGTCCTGTTCTCATGTCTGAGTATGATGCTTATGTATAAACAAGTTGGTCCCGGTGGCGATCCTGTGGCGGTAATCTTGTGGTTTGTTGTTGGGTTTGTACTTTGGTTTGTTGCTTGGTTTGTCGTTTTTGCGGTGCTTTTTGTGTTGATACGGCTAATATTCCTCCGTAAGTTGGATGGATATGCGAAATTTGAAAGCATATGGGAATGTGGGCCATTGAAACGGTTGTTGGAGTTGAATTGGATCAAGTGTGGCGATAATGTTGGTGAAAAGCAATTGAATGAATCAATGGCGAAAACGGGGGAATATGTGTCGTGACGGACAAATTAGGCTACAGGCAGAATCCATCCTGAAAAAGGAAGACACCATAAGCATAATTAGGCCGAGATTGGACAAGATGACACAGATGAAAATTGTGACAATTGAAAGTATTAACATGACTTGAGAAAGGCAGCATGATGAACAAGCCTACAAAAGACGGGTGGCGGAAGCCGCGAAGCATCTACCGGAGTTTTTTCGGTAGCGGAGTGTTGACGGTTGTCGTGATTGCCGTCGTGTGTCTGGTGGTTGTCTTGGTCTGCCATCTGTTCGAGACTCCGCCGCCAGAGGTGAATGCGCTGCGGTACACGTATGCCCATGCCGGGATCATTGTGGCGATTATCCTCTTGTTCAACGTGATCGAACCGATGGAGGCGATCATAAACGACGACTACAACTGGCATGAGTTCCACGGATTGATGGCGGCCTTGAAGGATGTCTATCCAGACTTCCTGACTCGCACTCAATCACATCACGCCCGCCCGGTTTATTGGGACGCGTCGTCGCAATCTTGGGTCGAGCAGGAATCCGCAAATGGGAAGGGAGTATAATCATGAAAGGTCGAATCTTCATCAGCTATTCGCGTAAGGATCTTGATGCGGTAAAGCCCATCAAGGAGGAACTGGAATCCAGCGGGTTTCCCTGCTGGATGGACCTTGAAGGAATAGAAAGTGGTTCGGACGAGTTTACAGACTACATCGCCAACGCGATAGAGCAATCGAGAGTGTTGCTCTTTTTCCTTTCAGGCAATTCGCAGAGGTCGCGATGGTCGCTTAACGAGCTTCGCGTCGCGCGCGACGATAAAAAACATGTTGTCCTCATCCGTTTCAACAAAGACAACATGACCACAAAATTCAAACTTGAGTTCGGGGGTACTGATATCATTGACTGGCGGCGACAAGAACAGAAGTCGAAGCTCCTGAAAGATTTGATGCGATGGTTGGAATGCGATGCAAGTTCGGCCAAAGCCGACAATTCAACCGCGCCATTGGGGCCAATGCGGTTGGGCACTGCTGGTAGTAATGAGTCGGCAGCCATGGCCGTTCAAAGGCCCGAAGGCGTGGTTCTTGGAGACGACAGGGTAGAAGCTGAAAAGGTGTTCTTGAGCCGTGCTCGACGTTTTAAGACAGATGACGGCGTGATTGATCCATCTGAAAGGAAAGAACTTGATTCCCTGGCTGACCGATTGGGCATAAGTATTCTTCGGCGTGAAGCTCTTATTGAGCAAGTCGAATGCGCTTTCGGACGAGGGTACAATGCGGTTCAGGGATGTAGTTCTTCCTCGTCGCCCTTAAATGGCGCTGAAAATGGCCGAACGAAGCCGCGTAAGACGAGTGAGTCGCAGGATGTTAAGGCTGATAGGCGGGTAGAACCAGACCCTTGTTCAACGGCGAAAGATGCCAGGCGCAAGAAGATTATTCGTGTGTTCGCGAAAAGATTTTGCGATTTGCCAAAGGATGACAATTTGTTTGTTGGGAACATCCCAAATAAAAAAAGAGCAAACGCTTGGAGTTCGATGAATGTACAGGAAGACATAGATTCTATATTGCTTCTATTTGACAACACTGTCTTTGGAAGTGCTTCTGACGGTCTTGTTGTGACGCATGACGCTGTTTATTTCAAGAACCTTATGTCGCACCCTATTCGTGTGCGTTTGGACAAGGTGGGCATGGTGCGCGTACAGGCCGGGAAGAAGATATCGATTGGGGGACATTGTTGTGAATGCAATCTGCTTGAGCAAAGTGCTATGGAGGGATTGTGCAAGGCGTTCGATGGCCTTTCTGCTGATTTGGCGCGAGCGGGGGTTGCGTTTGGCGCCGAGAATGCAGCCGTGGATGAAGTCCTTGGTTGTTTTTCGGAAATCACGAATAACGCTGATGTATATCTCGGCGACAACATACCTCCCAAAAAGAGGACGAATGCGTATCGGTCGCTTCGCGTAAAGGAACCAATTTCGGAGATATGCGTTCTTGCTGATGCAACCGTGTTTGGGAGTGCGGAAGAGGCTCTTGTCGTGACAACAAAGGCAGTGTATTTCAAAAACAGTTTTGAGGCCCCCAATAGGATACCTTTCGAAGAAATGCAAAGCGTGGATATAGTTAAGACCGACATCGTGGTGAATGGTTTGAAGTTTGCGTCAGTCGGCGGTGATTTGGCGCGCGCTGCTCCGATTTTGGCGAAGGGGATTCAATCCTTGGCGTCAAGGTCTCGACTAGGGAAGTAACGCGGGCTTGGTTCCTTGGCGTCAGGGACAACTTCCTCATGGCCTTCCCCAAGTCGGTAGAGAAGGGCGATTTCGCCATCCGCGGCAGCGCGATGTGCGGCGATGCTAAACGAAATTGCGTAATTTTTCGTTTGTAGTTCTGGATTTATGGTACAATGTTCCTGTCTGGGGCGACTTGATGTGTTTAAACCTGACAGGGAGGTGCGGAATGAAAGACATGAGAAGAGCGGCAACAATGGATAAGATGTACACCTACTACGCTTTCATAAGCTACAACCACCTCGATGAGAAGTGGGCGAAGAGGTTGCAGTACAAGTTGCACCATTATCGGCTTCCGGCCGTTGCGCGCAAGGGGATCGGCGCGGACATGGGGATATGTCACACGCAAAGAAGTTTGGAATGAGATTCTGTTCTATGCAAACAAATGGGGAAGGAGTTAATAATCGATGACATACAGAATTGGTAATTCCGTGATTGGTGTGATTACGGGCGACATCTGCGGGTCGAAATGCGATGTGATTGTCAGTTCTGACGACAGCCGTCTTTCGCAGGGGGGTGGCGTGTCACTTGCGATTGCACGTGCTGGAGGTGACGACATCCATCGTCAGATCTCCAATCTTACGCCTGTGGATTTGGGCGACGTAGCGGTAACGACTGCCGGGAAGTTGCCGCAGAAGTATATTTTCCATGCGGTGACGATTGATTTGGAGAAGGCGCACGTGATCGACGATGGACTTCAGGATTTTATCGTTCGGAACTCTGTGCGGCGCTGTTTCCAGTTGATGTCGGTGTTGAAACTTTCATCAATTGCGTTTCCAATCGTAGGTGCTGGTGTCGCAGGTGTCAGTCCCGACCGTGCATGTCGCAGAATGGCGGAGGTGTTTGTCGAGGAGCTTGGGCGAATGAACAGAGGCCTGATGGTTGAGCTTTGGACTTTTGGTACATCAACTGATTTGGCAGATTCTGTTTTCTGCGATATCATTGGGACAAACAGAAAAAATGCCGGACTGCTTTCGTCCGCTTGGATAGATAATTCCTCTTCGGGTATAATGAACGCGGTAGGAATTACGGGAGCTGCTGTAACAACTGGTGTCGCTGTTGCAGCTAGCGATGTGGGTCTTGGGTCGTTTATGCCAGCAATTACAATTGGCGGTGCTTTCATAAAATACCTTACAGGTAAAGCGAAGAGTCGCAATGTACGTGATCTTTCTGTTTCAGAGCCCAACAGCGAGAAAAGCGATTGTCCCGATGGAGACATAAGCCGTGAGGTGTTCATCAGTTACAGTCGTGATGATAGCAATGATGCGGAATGGGTTTGTAAAGTCTTGCGCGCTGCGGGAATATCCTATTGGAGGGATGTGGATGGCACGTATAGTGGACAGAATTACAAGGGTGTGATTGCGCGTGCAATTCGTGCGGCGCATACTGTGATGTTTCTTTCGTCAAAGAACTCGAATGCTTCGGAGAACGTTGTAGGTGAGATTGGCGCTGCGTTGCATTACAGAAAGTGCATTGTCCCGGTCAAACTTGATGCTGCTGAATACCATGATAACCTGTTGATGGACATGCTTTATCTGGACAACATTGATTGTAATTTTCTTGGCAGGGATAAAGCTGGGGAGAAAATATGCAAGGTCGTGCTCTTAAATCGGGCTAATTATGGCGTCAAAAACTGTCGCTGACAATGAAAGTAAATCTTTACGGTAAAACGACATGGAAGGATGTGCGATGAAAGGACAAACAAATGACGGGTGGCGGAAGCCGCGAAGCATCTACCGGAGTTTCTTCGGTAGCGGAGTGTTGACGGTTGTCGTGATTGCCGTAGTGTGCCTGGTGGTTGTCTTGATATGCCATCTGTTCGAGACTCCGCCGCCTGAGGTGAATGCATTGCGGTACACGTATGCCCATGCCGGGATCATTGTGGCGATTGCAAGCATGATTTTCGGCTTCACTGCCATACATGTGACTCTGAAGCTCAATGAATCCGTCAAGATTCAGGAGTTTCATCAGCGTTATTCAGGTGAGCTTGCGTTGAAGGCGATAAGAGCGGTGGCGGATGTCGGGCGGATGTGGGACCGAAAGGAAGTGGCAGAATTCGGACGCCCAGATTTCGAGCCTCGCTCTCCTGCGAACAATCCGAAAGGACGCATTGTCGTGAAGAACATTGCATCCCTGCAAGTGGATGGCGCGCGTCGGCGCCCATGGTCTGAATCGCAGGACAAGGCCAGGCGTGCGTTGGGTGCCTTTTATCGCTCAGCATACCGGCTTTATGCAAACCGCAGTATCGGCAAGGAGGCGCTTCTCGACATCTGCGCGACAGATGCGATTGTTCTGCTGTTCAACGTGATCGAACCGATGGAGGCTATGATAAATGATGACTACAATTGGCATGAGTTCCATGGATTGATGGCGGTCTTGAAGGATGTCTATCCAGACTTCCTGACTCGCACTCAATCACATCACGCCCTCCCGGTTTATTGGGACGCGTCGTCGCAATCCTGGGTCGAGCAGGAATCCGCAAATGGGAAGGGGGTATAATCATGGGAGGTCGAATCTTCATCAGTTATTCGCGCAAGGATCTTTCAAACCTGAGTTTGGAGAGAATGATATCATTGACTGACGACAACCAGAACAAAAGGAGAAGCTGATGAAAGATTTGCGAAAATGGACTGATCGGATTAATCAGACTAACGAATCGTGTTCTACTAGTGCCACGCGTGTATGGCGTAGTCTGGCAGCATGTCTAAGGCAATGCAGAGCATTGATTGTCATGCTTATAATATTGTTTGTCTGCCCCACTGAGGCTTACGCCGGGTCGGGGAAATTGGTGAAAACGGCTGGACCGTTTGCAATCGTGCTTGTTGTAGTAGGTGCTGCTGGGGCATTGATAGAAAAGATAGGAAAGAAACGGAAAGGACCAAAGTATTCTCGAGTCGGTATCGGGGTTGTGGCTCCGGAGGAGGTTAGGCGAAATGAAGATTTGATGGTTCAGGTTGTCGGGAATGTGGAGGAGTTACTGGATCGGACGATAGCGGAAGCAGTTTCAGTTGACGCGATAAATCATGCGAAGGTCAGGGGGCGTTGCTCTTTCCCGGTCAAACTCAATGACAGTATAACTTTCAAGCTTCAAATATCGGGGATGAAATTTGAGGAAGATAAACAGAGCATCGTGTGGGAGGAGCGAGATTTCAAGATTCAATTTTTGGCGCATGTTTCGAAATCTGCCGAAGTTGGCAGTCATGCCGGCAAGCTCCTAATTTTCATAGGCGATATTGTAGTGGGCAGAATAGGATTCACCACGAGGGTGAATCGCTTTTTCAAGCCATCTCAGAAACCCGCGAAGACAAATGAAAAGGTTTTCAAGAATTATTTCATATCTTATTCGAGCAAGGATTTAGATAAGGTCGCGAGCCGCGTGCAGGGGATGCGAATCTCCGACAGGGAATTTGCCAAGCATTCATTCTGGGATAAGATGTTCTTGACTCCCGGGGATCGCTACGAAAAGGAAATCTACGATTATATTGACAACAAGGCCGATGTGTTTCTGTTGTTTTGGTCAAGTAATGCAGCTGCCTCCGAATGGGTGAGGAAGGAAATCAAACGAGCTGTCGCACGGCAGAAGAGAATGCGGCGTCCTGAAAATAGACTTCCGGAAATAATTCCCATACCCATTGAGAATCCGATACCGCCTCCCCCGGAGGAATTGTCAGATCTACACTTTGGGGATGCAATGAATTCTTTGGTGCGGTAACTAATTAGTGTGTGAGAAGTGAGAGGAATGCAATCTTTAACTCCTATCGAGCCGATGAAGCCGATGACAAACGACGATTACAACTGGCGTAAGTTCTGTGGGCTGATGTCGGTCATGATTGTATTTGCGGCGTCTTGCCTGTTCCTAGGCTGCGGTCGTTCGGGCGACGGGAGCGAGGGAGGGACTTCGGCAGGTGGCGTTGAAGTGGTAGTCGGAAGTGAGACGTATGTCGCATTGAGGGCCGAGAACGAGGCGCTGCGCAGGGAGAATCAGCTGCTGCGGAGGGAGCTGATCTCCAAGAATGGGAGGCTTCCCGATGCTGTGCTGCCGGAGAAGGGAAAGGATTCTGGCTCGGTTGTTGAGGCCGAGGGCGAGGACACAGGATACTGGTTGGCTACCAATTCAAAAGTACGACACAACAAACGTTGCCGGAATTACCGCAAGGTGAAGGGGCGTCCGTGCGGACCCAATGAAGGCCGTCCTTGTAAGATGTGCGGAGGATGATGGTGAAGAGGGCGCTTCTAGTCTGTTGCGCTTTGGCGTGGATTTCAAGCGTCTTTGGCGACGTGGTGGTTGCGACATGGAACATGAAGTGGTTTCCGTCGGGGATCGCTAATTTGAGGAATGAAGATGGCGTTGAGAAACAGACAATAGCCAGTGCAGGGCGGCTGCTCCAGAATGCATTTAAAGAACAGACGCGCAAGTCTGGTGCGGATCTTGTCGTGCTGGCGCAGGAAGTGCGCGACGCAGAGGCCATGACGAACTACATCAATGCGGCCGGCATAAACGGCTTAAAGGTTGTCTCGGTTAGCAATTTCAAGGATGGTGACGTGCCGCTCTGGCAGCAGGTGGCGATCCTCTCGACGCTGCCGGTTCTTGATGCCGGCTATGCAACATGGGCCAAGGGGATCGGCGTGTCTATTCCGAGGGGGTTCGTCTATGCGCTTCTCGACGGCGGCGACGATGGGCCGATTGCGTGTTTCAGCCTCCATCTCAAGAGCAATCTAAACTTGTCTGGATCCGAGGTGGAGTCTCAGAAGAACATGTACAAGCGCGAAGCTGCCGCGGCGCAGATACTTGCGGTCGTGCGCAAGATGCGCGATGCGTTTCCCGAACGTGAGTTGCGGGTGATTGTTGGCGGTGATTTCAACACGAGCGACGACAGTCTTGAGTTCGTGAGCGAGGCGACGCTCCGGTCGTTCTATGGCGCGCATTTCAGGAGCTGCTTCCGTGATCTTAAGAAGAGCCAGAAGATCACTCATCCCGGAACGAATGGCTTTCCCGACGCGACGTTCGACTACATCCTCTATCGCGGATTCGAGAGGATCGTCAATCGGAAGATATATCCAGGCGCGCCCCTTTCGGACCACAACCTTGTCGCCTTGCGGCTGAGGTGAGATGGATGGGTGGATGCATTCAAATAGACACACAAGTGCAAAAATCTGGTATAATTATTGCAAAACCGATCGACGGTTGTGTTGGTTACAGCCTAATACCACACGGGATTGATGCTTTCACTATGTCGTTGTTGGATAAAGAAGTTTATGCTTGCGAAACAACACGCGCAAGGGAAACGGCATAATGGCAACTAACAATTCATAGAGACATAGGCAATGCAACAAATAAGCGAAATAGCTTCTTGGTCGGCTACGGGTGTGGTTGAGGCGCTGGTGGTGGATGATCATGCCGTCGCGAGAGCGCGGTCGCTGAACGCAGAGCCGAAGTACGGCGGAGCATTTCATTTTGATGCGATTGAGCTGAAAGCTGGGGCGGGCTTGGTGCGCGAAGCCTGCTTGGCGTTCAAGGCAGTACATGCGGCTCGGAAGAACTATGGATTCGCGTTGCTGGGGTTGCGTCTTGGCGAAGCCGAGGGAATGGATCTTTCGGGCTACCAACTGCTGCCAATCTTAAAGCGATTCTTTCCTCGTTTGCCTGTGATTGTGTGTTCGTTCCATGATGATATGGGTAAACTGGCACGAGCGTTTCGAAATGGTGCGAAGTGGTTTCTCCGCAAGGAGGAGCTTCCGGATCTGCCGCTAATCCTGCATTCTCTTTTAACGCGTCGAGAATGGGAGCCGGAATGGCGCACTATTCAGGAATGCAACCTTGTGGCTTTTGACTTTGAACAAGTGCGTGGTACGAAAGACTTTACGTCTTGCTTCGACGCGGCGCGTCGGTACCTTACTTACAAATGCCTTGAAAAGTATCCTGGGCGTACCATCCGTATAACGCCAATGAGCGGGGGGCTCAGCTCGGCTGTCACATTCAAGGCCGTGAAGGTTACGGGGCGGAAGCCTGATATGCTTCAAATGCCACTTGTCGTGAAGATCGACACGCTTGCAAATACACGGATGGAGTATGAGCGCTATTTCCGTTTCATCCGACCGTATATCCCCAACGATTCCGGGCGGGTGGAGAATCAAGAGCGTGTAATAGACCGGCATCATTCCGCTATTGTTTATACATTTGCAGGAACGGATGTCGGTGCTGGGCGACTACTGGACATGAAATCCATCCTCATGTCGGAATTGAGGGGTGAATGCGATTTTAGGAATGTGCGTCAACATTTTGACGAACTCTTCAGTATCATTATGCCGCGACTTCATCGTGTATCTCCCGATGTTGAACTTGGCGAACTGTCTGATTTGACAAGTTTCCCGAACCATGAATTAGGCGAGACCGAGCGGATCGGATTCCTTGGCAACTGGATTAGTCGTATCTCGGTGAGGCGGAAAATTGATAACGTTGTATTTGAGAAGCAGTCGGACTCGTCATCGAAGAAGGATCTTGTCGGATTTGAGTATTTCACATCATACGACAACGGGGAACAGTGTGCAATAGAAGCGTATGATGACGAGAAAATGACGGTCGTACTGACGGGGCCAAATGTCGATGAAGTTGTGCGTACTCGAACACAGGGGTTGCGCACAGGTGCGATGCTCTGGATAGACAATAATCGGTTCCACTATTATGGGGTTGATGCTAAAGGACGGCGAATGTGTCTGTTCCCTGTCGGCTGTGACGAAGTCTTGCCTCCACTTATGGAGAAGCCAATTCCTGACTACGGCAAACTGCCTGAGTTGGTTGAGCGCATTCAGGTGCTTGTTGCCGCAGATGTTGGTGGAGATAGGTTCATGTGCCCCGTCGGAATTGTTCATGGCGATCTAAACTATGCCAATGTAATGATCGAGAAACGCATCTCGCCGGTGCGAAGTCGCACCATTTCAGATGTATGGCTTATCGACTTTGCGCGCACGAGGCGTGATTTGATCATGCATGATTTCGCTGTCA
>Ga0310786_10011052_pt1 | contig 11295 bp, 8 predicted proteins | sample AusTroGonzalo_MG_FD_203881 | JGI IMG/M metagenome (GOLD analysis project Ga0310786, IMG submission 203881) | Bovine rumen microbial communities from tropical cattle in Woodstock, Queensland, Australia - Gonzalo_03 (v2) (version 2) | ecosystem: Host-associated > Mammals > Digestive system >... | reverse complement strand
CGGGAAGCCACGCCCCTGCGGAAAAGCCTGCTCGGGGGATTCATGAGTTGGACCTTGAACAGAGTTCTGCGCCTCTCGCAGAGGCATTGAACGCGCAGCGGATCAACCGCCTCGCGCATTTCGACGTACCCGCCCACAAGGGCGGCAGGATGAATTCGGAGCTGCCCGAGTACTTCGGCAAGCTCTGCATGGAGCTGGACGTCAACTCCATGAAGCCCCTCGACAACCTCGGCCATCCCGTCGGCGTAATCCGCGACGCGCAGGCCCTCGCCGCGGAGTGCTTTGGCGCGGACAACGCCTTTTTCATGGTGAACGGGACGACTTCGGCCGTGCAGACGATGATATGGACGGCGACGGGGCGCGGCGACGAGATTATACTGCCGAGGAACGTCCACAGGAGCGCCATCAACGCGCTCGTCGTCAACGGCGCAGTGCCGGTCTACATCAACCCCGGCGTCAACAAGAGGCTCGGCATACCGCTCGGCATGTCCGTGGCGGACGTCAGGAAGGCCATAGCGGAGCATCCGGGGGCGAAGGCGGTGCTGGTCAACAACCCGACGTACTACGGAATTTGCTCCGACATAGCGGAGATCGCGCGCCTTGCGCACGAGGCCGGGATGTTGCTCCTGGCGGACGAGGCCCATGGCACGCACTTCTACTTCCACGAGGAACTGCCGGTCGCGGCCATGGCGGCGGGGGCGGACATGGCGGCGGCGTCGATTCACAAGACCGGAGGTTCGCTGACGCAGAGCTCCGTGCTGCTGACGAGGAAGCCCGTCAACCCGGACTACGTCCGCCAGGTGATCACGCTCACGCAGTCGACGTCCGCGTCGTATCTGCTGCTCTCGTCCCTGGACATAGCGCGGCGCAGGCTGCACTTCAAGGGGCGCTCCATGTACCAGAAGACGATGGAGTTCGCGGACTACGCGCGCGAGGAGATCAACGACCTCGGCGGGTACTACGCATTCGGGCCGGAGCTGGTCGACGGCGACGCGGCGTTTGCGTTCGACCGCACGAAGCTCTCGGTGCACACGCGCGACATCGGGCTGGCGGGGATCGAGGTGTACGACTTCCTCCGTGACGACTACGGCATCCAGATCGAGTTCGGCGACGTCGGCAACCTGCTGGCGATCCTCTCCGCCGGCGACCGCATGATGGACGTGGAGCGGCTGATTTCCGCGCTTGCGGAGATCAAGCGCCTGCACGAGCGGAGCGCGGCTGGTCTGTTCGACCACGAATACATAGAGCCGGTGATCGCGATGGCCCCGCAGGAGGCGTTCTACGCAGGCAAGCGGCGAGTGCCGATGCGCGAGTCCACCGGCCTAGTCGCCGGCGAGTTCGTGATGAGCTATCCACCCGGCATCCCTATTGTCGCGCCGGGAGAGCGCATAACGCCAGACGTCCTGGAGCACATACTCTTCGCCAAGGAGAAGGGTTGTTTCATGACAGGCACCGAGGACATGAACCTGGACTACATACAGGTTGTCTGTTGATTGCGTCCGGGGCTTTTGCTGGCCTGAGTGAGCCTGAACAACCAAAAACAAAAAATTACAATTTCAGCACCCACGCCGCGCCGATTTATGATATAATACTCTTTCACTTGACAAAGTGCAAGTGGGTGAATTGTATACTGGAGAGGTATGGCAAAGGTAACTAAACCCTCTAAAAAGGGTGGTAAAAAGGTGGTTAAGGGCGCTTCCAACAGGAAGTCGCCCACAAAGTCCACCAAGGGGAAAGCTGGCAAGAAGGCGGTCGAAGAGCAGCTTTCCACGGCGGACGACCCTGTGCACATGGAGGGCGAATCCGAGTTTGACGTTGACGACGGGGGCTTGGTCGCGATTCCCCCGCCGGGCGATGACGAGGATTCCGAAGACATACAGGCCGATGAGGCGGAGCTGGACGCGGAGACGCTTGACGCCGACAAGCTGGTTGCCGAAGTCGAGAAGGGCGAGGGCCATTCCGAGGAGGAGGCAGACGGAGAGGTGGGCCTTGACGACATCGAGCCGCTGCCGAGCTTTGCGACCGACGACGAGGCCACGGGCGACGCGGAGACCGTCCTCCCGTCCATGGAGGGGATGTCGATTCTGCGCGAGACGGAGCTCAACGACGTCATCAACGACGTGAAGCGCCGCAGCGAGGCCAACGGCGGGTACATCACCTACGAGGAGCTGAACCAGATACTTCCGCAGTCCATCGTGGACGCCATCCAGTCGGACCGCTACCTCAAGATACTCGAGGCGCTCGGCGTGCAGGTCCTGCGCGAGGAAGACGTGAAGAAGTGGATCGAGGCCAAGAACCAGCGGACCGTCGACCCCAAGGCCCGCGCCGCCGAGATGATCGAGGACCCGATCCGCATGTACCTCCACCAGATGGGACAGGTGGAGCTGCTGTCGCGCGACGAGGAGGTCACGATTTGCCAGACCATAGAGGACGCCGAGGTCAAGACGCGCGACATGTTCAACAGGTTCCTCTTCACGCCGCCGATGTACGCCAGCCTCCTCGACAAGCTCGAGGGGCAGAGCGAGCGCTTCGACAGGATCGTCACCGACAAGTTCGACGAGAAGCGCGACGCGTACATGGTGCTCATACCGGGTTTCCGCCGGCAGCTCCGGGACGTCGAGAAGCGGCTTCGCGACGCCAGCGCCAAGTACCTCTCCACGATTGCGAAGAAGAACGTCTCGCCTGCCGCGCTGCGCGGCGCGGAGAAGACGCTCTCCAACGCCCGCGCGGCGCTCAAGCAGACGTTCTTCGACCTCAGCTTCAAGCAGAAGGTCCTCGAGACGCTCTGCGCCGAGGCCGACGAGCGCATATACCTTCCGTACAGGGCGCTCGTCGCGAGGCAGGCGTCGCTGCTGACTGCGAAGGCATCAAAGAAGCGCGATGTCGAGCTGGCTGCGCTCAAGGGCAAGATGGCCAAGCTCGAAGCCGACTTCGGGATGCCGCCGGAGGAGTTCATGACGACCTTCTCCGAGCTCAGGAAGGTGCTGAAGGCGGGCCAGATCGCCCGCACCAAGATGGTCGAGGCGAACCTCAGGCTCGTCATCTCCATCGTCAAGAAGTACATGAACCGCGGGCTCAGCTTCCTCGACCTCATCCAGGAGGGCAACACCGGCCTGATGAAGGCCGTCGAGAAGTTCGAGTACAAGCGGGGCTACAAGTTCTCGACCTACGCCACGTGGTGGATAAGGCAGGCCGCTACCCGCGCAATCGCGGACCAGGCCCGCACCATCCGCATACCCGTGCACATGATCGAGACGATCAACAAGCTGATGCGCGTCCAGAAGAAGCTCATCCAGCGCCTCGGCCGCGAGCCGACCGAGGCCGAGCTTTCGGCGGAGATGGGCATCCCGCCGGACCAGGTACGGTCGGTAAAGCGCATGGCGCAGCAGCCGATCTCGCTCCAGTCCAAGGTGGGGGACAACGACGACGCGCACTACGGCGACTTCATCCCCGACGCGACGAGCGAAAACCCGTTCGAGGTCACGGAGGGGCATCTCCTCAAGGAAAGACTCCGGGAGATACTGGAGACGCTGACTGACAGGGAGCGGCAGGTCGTGGACTTCCGTTTCGGGCTGACCGACGGCTACAGCCGCACGTTGGAGGAGGTTGGCCGCCTCTTCAACGTCACACGCGAGCGCATACGCCAGATTGAGGCGAAGGCGCTCAGGAAACTCCGCCATCCAAGCCGGATGAAGTCGCTGGGCGACTTCCGCGCAAGCTGACGCGGCTGGGACGGCGGCATACGCAAAAGAAAAAGAGAAGAGAAGGAGAAAACAAGCATGGAAAACATCATGCAGTTGTTCAGGGGCGACAACCTGGTGCCGACGCTCATCGTCGCGCTGGCCGCCTTTATAGTCGGCGTTCTGGTAGAGCTGCTCGTCTGCAAGCTGACGTGCGGGTGCGGCAAGGGCGGCGACGCAAGGAGGCAGGGCGGCGTACCGCAGAAGCCGATCAAGAGGCATCCAGCGCCGGCGGACGGATCAATCGAGATCTACGTCGGCAACCTCAGCTACGACCTCACGGAGGACAGGCTCCGCAAGGAGTTCGAGGCGTTCGGCAAGGTCAACTCCGCGCGCATCATAACGAACCGTTTCAACGGCAAGTCCAAGGGCTTCGGCTTCGTGCACATGCCCAATGCCGACGAGGTGGACGCCGCGATCAAGGCCCTTGGCGACAAGGACCTCCTCGGACGCAGGCTGAAGTGCAACGTCGCCAAGAACGACTGAGGCGGGAATTGGCACTCCCATGGCAAGGGCGCTCATAGTTCTGGCAGAGGGTTTCGAGGACATCGAGGCGATCTCGGTGGTCGACGTGCTGCGGCGCGGCGGCGTCGAGGTCGTCACCGCGTCCATCCAGGGCACGGCCGACGTAATGAGTGCGCACGGCGTGTCCATGCGCGCAGACGCGATGTTCACGGACGTGGAGGGAGAGGATTTCGACGCGATGATCCTCCCCGGCGGCGGGCTCGGCACCGAGAACCTCAAGAAGTCCCAGGCCGTTCTCGACCGCCTCGTCAGGCAGCGCGAGTCCGGTCGCCTCGTCTGCGCAATATGCGCCGCGCCGACGGTTCTCGTGGAGGCGGGGGTGCTGGCCGAGGGCCAGCACGTCACCTGCTATCCGACATGCAGCGTCGACCTTGACCGCCCGTGCGCAAATGTGCCGGTCGTCGAGGACGACGGCGTGATCACCGGTCAGGCCCCCGGCTCCGCGATGCTCTTCGCGCTCGTCGTGCTCAAGGCCCTCGCTGGCGAGAAGACCGCGCAGAAGGTCGCGCGGGGCCTCGTCACCGACGTGCTCTGAGTGGATGCATACCTTACCGTAAAACAAGAAAGGACATCGTCTAATGAAACAAACGCTTTTCGCAATGGTCGCCGCGTCGGCGCTCGCCGCGTCCGCCGCAGGCACGTCGACGCCCGTCGGCTTTACCGACGACATGGATGCCGCCCTCAAGTCCGCCAAGGACTCCGGCCGGCTCGTGTACGCCTGCTTTTCCGGCAGCGACTGGTGCGGCTGGTGCAAGAAGCTCGACAAGGAGGTGCTCTCCAAGACGAACTTCGTCGACAGCGTGGCGAATGACTACGTGCTTGTGTACATAGACTCTCCGTCCAACAAGGGGCTTCTCTCCGAAAAGGCCCAGAAGGCCAACCCTAAGCTCGTCGAGAAGTACGCGATACGCGGATTCCCGACGGCGCTTGTCCTCGATGCAGACGGAAAGGAAGTCGCCAGGACCGGCTACAGGCGCGGAGGCGCCGATAAGTACGCCAGGCATCTCAAGTCGCTCAAGAAGAACGGTGCGGAGATAAAGAGGCTCCGCGATGAGATCGACAAGCTAGAGCACCGCGTCGAAGCACTGGAAAATGAGGAGTAGTCTCCTCGCGCTCGCGCTTCTCGCGAAACTGACCTCGGCCGCGACCGAGGTCAGTTTTCTTCTCGCCTACGACCCAAACCATCCCGAAGAGCCTGCGACGCGGCGCATCATCGAGCTCGCGAAGAAGCTCCCAGGGCTTGAGCCGGTCAAGTGGGGCGGGCTCACCCTGCCAGGCGCCGGCGGCAGGGCCACGTTCATGCTCGGCCTCGCGGCCGAGTCTGCGCCGGACATATACAAGGCCTGGTTCCATATCTTGCGCCACGACGTCGAGCAGGGGTTCGTCTATCCTCTTGACGAGTGGCTTGGCGGAGATCCCGGCGACGGGGACGGGGACCTCTGGGACAAGGTGCGCCGCTTTGACGGACATGTCTGGGCCATTCCCACTCCCGGTGTCGCGTACTACGGAATCGTCTACCGCAAGGACCTCGTTGCGCAGTCTGGACTCGACCCGGAGCGCCCGCCGAAGACCTGGGGCGAGTTCCGCGACTGGTGCGTAAAACTCACCGTGCGCGGCCGCAGGGCCTTCGCGATAGAGAACCGCCCGTGGGGATTCCTGCCGTGGGTGCAGTCCGCCGGCGGCGACGTGATACGCAGGGTCGGCGGCGCAGGGGCGGACGCGCACGGCGGCGAGGCGTACGAGTCGTGCTTCGACTCGCCGGCCGCGCTCAAGGCGGCGGGCTTCCTGCAGGAGCTCGTCAGGCTCGGCGTCGTGCGCGGACTGCCGACGCTCACGATGGCGGACGACATCGGACAGCTTTTCTCGTCTGGCGAGATCGTCGCGGTTTTCGGCGGCGAAGACCTCGTCCGGCGGCTGACCGAGACGATGAACATGCCGCCTGAGTCCATCGGGGTGATGCCGTTCCCTGCGGCGGACGACGGCGGCGTGCGCGTCCTCCAGGCGCACCGCCACTTCTACGCGATGAGCGAAGGCGTTGGGCGGCGCCCGAAGGCGGAGCGCGACCTCGTGTTCGCCTGTCTTTCGGCGCTGACGTCTCCGGAGCTCGCGGACGAGGAGGTGCGACGGAACGTCGCCGAGGGGCGTGCGCAGTGGTGCCTTCCGGCTGACTTGCGCCGTCTCGGGCTCGAAAGCGAGCTCGACAAGGTCCCCCGGGGCATACGCGAGATGTACGACGACCTGGAGAGTGGCGGAGTGAAGGCCGTAACCGAGCCGTGGGTCGGATTCTGGCAGGGGGCCAGCGACCTGGTGCAGAGGCGGTTCCTCGGGCTCCTGCTGTCCGATTCCGGAAGGGACTTCGACTACGCCTCGGCGCTTCGGGCAATAACGGAAGACGCGAACCGGGGCCTTATGTTCCAGAGCGACCGCTCGCAGGTGGATGCGGCCCGGCCGTACGCCCGCGTCGTACTCGGCGTGATCCTCGCCTGCGTCCTGGTCGCCGTCTGGCTTGTGCGGCGCGGCGGGCGTGTCGGACCCGCGCCAAGGCCCGGCTCGGAGGAGCCGCGCCGGCCGCGCCGTATCGCGCCCTGGCTCTTCCTTGCGCCGGCCGTCGCCTCGATTCTGCTCTGGAGCTACTATCCGCTTTTCCGTGGGGCTGTGATGGCGTTTCAGGACTACCGGATAGTCGGCGGCGCGGAGTGGGTGGGCCTCGACAACTTCATCAGGGTGTCCACGGATCCCGGGTTCTGGGCGGCGTGGGGGCGCACGCTCGAGTACGTCGCGATAACCCTGCTGCTTGGGTTCCTCACACCCGTCCTGCTGGCCCTTATGCTGTGCGAGATCCCGCGCGGCAAGGTGTTCTTCCGGTTCCTGTACTTCCTTCCGCATCTTACGAGCGCGTTGGTCGTGACTTTGCTGTGGAAGCTCATGTTCGACCCGACGGAGAATGGGCTTCTCAACCAGATGCTGGCGTCCGTCGGCATATCGGCGCATTCGTGGCTGCAGGATCCGTCGTGGGCTATGACGTGCTGCATTCTGCCCGGGGTTTGGGCCGGGGCGGGGATAAGTTCGCTAATCTACATTGCGGCGATCGACTCCCTGCCGCGCGACTACTACGAGGCGGCCGCGATAGACGGGGCCGGCATATTCGCGAGGTTCTGGCGCATAACGCTTCCGCAGCTCGCGCCGCTAATGGTCATAAACTTCGTCGGTGCGTTCATAGCGGCCTTCCAGGGGATGGGGTCCATCTTCCTGCTGACGTTCGGAGGCCCGGGCGACGCAACCCAGGTCGTGTCGCTGCAGATATGGAAGGAGGCCTACAACAACCTGCGCTTCTCGACCGCCACGACCATGGCGTGGTTCCTCGGCGTGGCGCTCATCGGGTTCACGTACCTCCAGATACGCATGCTGCGCCGCGTGGAGTTCCGCCAGGCCGCCGCAAACTGACGCCTCAGAGCCCGTAGCCGAGCCCGAGCGACGAGACGCCGAGCGTTGGACGTGTCTTGAAGGCCGTGCCTTTCTCCACTTCGCGGCACATTGTGAACACGTCCTGCCAGGACGCGATTCTGTCTTCGCGGTTCTTGACGAGCATGACCTCCAGCATCTGGCAGAAGCCCTCCGTGAGAGCCGGGCGGTAGACGCGCGGATCCTTGGACTGGCACTCGTCGCTGCAGTGGGCGCGCATCATGTCCTCGTTGCTCATCCCCGGGAAGAGCACCCGCCCGGTGGAGAGGTGGTACAGCGACGCCGCGAGCGAGTATATGTCGGCGCGGCAGTCCGGTTCGAGGTCTCCGTAGACCTGTTCCGGGGAGATGTACGCGGGCGTGCCCATCACGTGGTCCGGGACGTCCTGGAGGCCGTCCTTCAGGTACTTGAACGTGTGGCAGAGCCCGAGGTCTGTCAGCTTGACGATGCCGTCCGTGTTGATCATTATGTTCTCGGGCTTTATGTCGCAGTGCACCACGCCGTGGTCGTTCCAAGCATAGTCCAGGGCGGCGGCCACGGATTCGCAGATCAGCAGGCAGTCGACTTCCTGAAGATGCTGCTTGCGGGCCAGGAGGGCGCCGAAGTTGTATCCGTCCACGTACTCCATCACGTAGTACCATAGCCCGTCGGTGTTGCGCATCTCGTAGCTCTTGACGATGCCCTGGTGGTCGATTTCCTCCATGGCGCGCTCTTCCGCCTTGAACTGGGCCAGGTCGGCTTCGTTGGAGGTCAGTTCGCGGTTGAGAATCTTGACGGCGACGATCTTGTTCCGCTTCAGGTCCATGGCCTTCCATACGCACGACATTCCGCCCTCGCCCAGCTTGTTCATGAGGCGAATGTCCGGGAGCTGCAGGTCGATTGGGTTCTCGATCATAGGCCGCCGCCTTTCTGCTTCGTCCCGGTGCCGCCGCATTTCCTGCAGGCAATGGCGCGGCGCCCTCCGCATTCCGGGCAGGTCACGACGTGTGCGCCGCCGCAGTCCGGGCAGACCTGCACGTTCACCTTCGTCTCCTTGCGCGACACGCGGCGCGACGAGCCGGAGTTGATTCCCCGGTAGCAGCCCCTGTTGCCTCCGGAACTGGACTTCTGGTAGCTGGTCGTGTTCTTCGTGACGGCCCAGCCGCCCTTGCAGTCTCCGTTGGGGCATTCCATGACCCCGCGACCCTTGCACTTCCTGCATGGCTCGACGCCCGTCCAGTTGCAGGTCCTGCACGGCTCGCCGTAGGCCTGCGCGACCAGCTTCTGCCTGTTTTTGTCGAGGGTTTCGTACTTGCCGTGCGGAACGTACGCGAAGCCGACGGCGATGTCTCCCTTCGACTGGTGCTCAGAGTTGAACTTCTCCCTGTCCGCGGCCACGCGCACGGCGAGTTCTGCCGGGTCCACGAACGACTCGACGCGCTTCTTGCCGCCGCAAACCAGGCATTTCTTGTAGACCTTGCGCGGCCCGCCCAGGCGTCCTCCTGCGCCGGCCTGTCCGAAGTCCTGCTCCTCGAGGACGATTTCGCCGGCGCCACCGCATGCGGGGCATTGTCCGGAGACTACGAGGGACGGTCTTTCGGTCGACACCTTCTCCGCGCCTTCGGCTGGAGGGTCTATCACATAGTTCGCGACAGTGTTCTTCGCCTCGAAGAAGGGCAGGAAGGAAACCGCCAGGGCAATCGCGGGCAGGGTCATTTCATCCTCCATTCGTTGAGCTTGCGGTGGAGCGTGCGTCGGGAAATCCCGAGCAGGATCGCAGCCTTTGACTTGTTGTTGCCGCATTCGGCGAGCGTCCTGAGGATGGCGTCCTTCTCTGTGACGGCGAGCGTTGTCGCTGCGGGCTGCGCCGCTGTTGGCGGCATGGTCGCCACGGCTGGGGCCGGAGTCTGGGCTGCGGTGCCCTGAGGCGCGGCGACTTCCAGGGGAACGTCGTCGATGGTGAGCTTGCCGCCGGACGAAAGCACCACCATTTTCTCCACGACGTTCCTGAGCTGGCGCACGTTGCCAGGCCAGGAGTAGTCCTCCAGCGCCTTCATGGCCCTGGCGTCTATTCCTGTCACGGAGCCGCCGTTCTCCTTCGAGAACTCCCTGATGAAGCGCGACACGAGGAGCGCTATGTCGCCCGGGCGCTCCCTGAGCGGAGGAAGGTGTATGTCTATGACGTTCAGGCGGTAGTAGAGGTCTTCGCGGAACTTCCCCTCCTTCACGTACTCGGCGAGGTTGCGGTTCGTCGCCGCTACCAGGCGGAAGTCCACCGGGATGTCGGCGTTGCCGCCCACGCGCTGGATGCGCCGCGACTCCAGTACGCGCAGCAGCTTGACCTGGGTCGCGAGGTCGATCTCCGTTATCTCGTCGAGGAAGAGCGTTCCGCCGTCCGCCGCCTCGAACTTGCCGATCTTCTGGCGGTCTGCGCCTGTGAACGAGCCTTTTTCGTGTCCGAAGAGCTCGGATTCGATGAGCGTCGGCGAGAGCGCCGCGCACTCCACTGCGACGAACGGCCCGGACGCCCGGGGCGATAGGTCGTGGAGGGCCTTGGCGACGAGTTCCTTGCCCGTTCCGGACGGGCCTTCGACGAGCACGTTCGCGTTCGCCTTCGCGGCCTGCCGCACGAGGCGGTACACCTTCTCCATCGCCGGAGACTTGCCGGTGAAAGTGTCGATGCCCCTGCGCTCGTCCACCTCGCGCTGGAGCTCCTCGACCTTGCGCGACAGCGCGTTCTTCTCCAGAGCCTTCGCGACGCGCTGCTCCATCTGAGCTAGGTCGGTTATTGGCTTTGTCAGGAAGTCGTCGGCGCCTTCCTTCATCGCCGCGACCGCCAACTCTATCTCGCCGAAGGCAGTCACGAGGATGCATGCGAGCGACGGATGCGCGGCCTTCGCGCGCTTGATCAGCGATATGCCGTCCTCGCCGGGCATCTTGTAGTCCGTTATGAGCAGGGCGGCGTCTGGGTTGGCGTCCAGCGTCTGCATCGCCAGCTCGGCGTCTGGCGCCGTCAGGCATTCGCAGGAGGACGAGAGTATCCGCGCCATCACGTCGCGCGTCGGCTTCTCGTCGTCCACTATGAGTATCTTCGGCTTTGACATGTCATCCTTTCAGAGCCCGGATGCGGCGCTCTATCCTCGGGATCCTGATCGTGAAGGCGGTGCCTGCGCCGGGCTCGGACTCCACGGCGATGGTTCCCCCGTGGTCTCGGACGATGCGCGCGGTTATCATGAGCCCCAGCCCCGTGCCGTGCTCCTTGGACGTGCGGTAGGGCTCGAATAGGTGCGCGACCTGCTCCGGCTCCATCCCCAGCCCGTTGTCGCGGATCGTCGCGATCACGTCGTTGTCGTCGGATGAGAGCCCTATGTCTATTGCGCCGCCGTCCTTCACGGCCTCCATGGCGTTCTTGAGCAGGTTGAAGAACACCTGCTCCATCTGCGCCGCGTCCAGCGCAACGGGCGGCAGGGCACCCGGCAGGTCAAGGGTCACGGATATGCTGCGCTCCTCGAACAGCGGCTTCATCGTCCGCAGGCACCCCTTGATCGGGTCGGCGACGGAGCCGCGCGCTAGGTTGGGCTTGGACGGG
>Ga0310786_10011050_pt1 | contig 11296 bp, 11 predicted proteins | sample AusTroGonzalo_MG_FD_203881 | JGI IMG/M metagenome (GOLD analysis project Ga0310786, IMG submission 203881) | Bovine rumen microbial communities from tropical cattle in Woodstock, Queensland, Australia - Gonzalo_03 (v2) (version 2) | ecosystem: Host-associated > Mammals > Digestive system >... | reverse complement strand
CGTCGAGTGCGCTTACTACTACAATGACAGGTTGCGTCCGAGCCTCTGCCTCCACAATTTCTTTTAAGCTCAAAATGCTTTTTACGGAACCTACGGACGTTCCGCCGAATTTCATTACTTTCATATTCCTATGCAATTTATCTTTCCAACGGTACCCCTCAACAAGCGGGGCTTACTCCATTGGCGCTGCAAAGGTAGTGCAAATCGAGCGAAAAACCAAGAAAAACTTGATTTTTTTTGTTTAATCTACAGAAAGCGTTGCCTTATACCCCCGAGTTAATCGTCAGCGAAAGTACATTAATGCCCTGGATGATACTGATGAGCGCAGCAATGCCAAGAACGATATAAGCTAAAATCCTCATCCAAACCTTGCGTATACCTAATGGAATAATGAACAATAGCAACGCTTGGATAATGTGGAAGCCGGTATAGAAATAGTTCCTTGTCTGCCAAGAAACATCTGCCATCGTAAAGAAATAGTTGAATACAATATAGAGAAGGCTAAAGAATAAGATTGAAAAACAGTAGCCCAGAAGCAGAATACTGTTCCAGTCTTTCTTTTCCCCGTTGAGGCTTGAGCCACAATTGTTGCAAAACAGAGCACCCTCTTCATTGGGATGTGAGCATTTAGGACATTTCATAAGCAGTTACTATTATATAATAATGGTGCAAAGATACAATAATTTTGGGAAGATAAAGACGTAAAAGGAGTTAAAGGGAGTTAAAAGAAGATAGTTTTTGGTGGAATAGTTGTAATTTTGCATTCTATGACAAATGAATACCAACTACGCGTTTTGCCGCAGGTGGCGGCCAGCGCGGATGCTTTGAGGAAATATGTGGCCGACGAATATGGACTGGCGTTAGGCGCTTTGAAGGCTGTGCGCATCTTGAAACGTTCTATCGATGCCCGTCAGCGCACCATCTTCGTCAATCTGAAAGTGCGTGCTTACGTCAACGAGATGCCTACTGAAAATGAGTTCGAACCTGTTGACTATCAGGATGTCAGCCAGCGTCCGCAGGTCATCGTGGTGGGTGCCGGTCCTGGTGGTTTATTTGCCGCCTTGCGCCTCATCGAGTTAGGTTATCGTCCTATTGTCTTGGAACGGGGCAAGGATGTGCATGAACGTAAGAAAGATCTGGCCAATATCAGTCGTACCCAACAGGTAGACGGCGAGAGCAACTACTGTTTTGGTGAAGGTGGCGCTGGTGCCTATTCTGACGGAAAGCTTTACACTCGTTCGAAGAAACGCGGTAACACGGAAAAGATTCTCCGTGTGTTCTGTCAGCATGGTGCCTCGACCAATATCTTGGCTGATGCCCATCCTCATATCGGTACCGACCGCCTGCCTCAGGTTATCGAAGCCATGCGCAACACCATCCTCCGTTGTGGTGGTGAGGTGCACTTTCAAACAAAGATGACACAGCTGCTGCTTGAAGGACAGAAGGTGATAGGTTGTGTGGCTGGTGAGAAAGCATATCATGGTCCCGTCATTCTGGCAACGGGTCACTCGGCACGCGATGTCTATCGCTATCTGGCAGAGGCTCAGATTCATGTTGAGGCAAAGGGTATCGCTGTGGGTGTGCGCTTGGAACATCCCTCACAGCTGATAGACCAGATACAGTATCATCGTAAGGAGGGTAGGGGCCAGTGGTTGCCTGCTGCCGAATATTCCTTTGTGACGCAGGCCGATGGTCGTGGCGTCTATTCCTTCTGTATGTGTCCTGGTGGTTTCGTCATTCCTGCTGCTACAGGTCCTGAGCAGATCGTGGTCAATGGCATGAGTCCCGCCAATAGAGGTACTCAATGGAGTAACTCGGGGATGGTGGTAGAAATTCGCCCGGAAGATGTTGAAAGTGGAATGAGCAATGACCCGCTGGCTATGATGCATTATCAAGAAGAACTGGAGCGGACGTGTTGGCAGCAGGGCAATATGAAGCAGACAGCCCCCGCCCAGCGCATGGCCGACTTCGTGAATGGCAAACTGAGTTACGACCTGCCCAGAAGTTCCTATGTCCCAGGCCTGGTGTCGTCACCCCTGCATTTTTGGTTGCCAAAACCTATCTCCTCACGTCTTCAGCAGGGCTTCCGAACCTTTGGCAAGCAGGCGCATGGCTTCCTTACCAACGAAGCTGTGATGATTGCTGTCGAGACGCGCACTTCATCGCCAGTCCGCATCGTTCGTGATAATGAGACGTTGCAACATGTTCAGGTTGAGGGACTTTTTCCTTGTGGTGAGGGTGCCGGCTATGCTGGAGGTATCGTGTCGGCAGGCGTCGATGGTGAGCGTTGTGCAGAAATGTGTGCCTTGTATATGGAAAAAATTGGTTGAATGCTTGTGCATTTCATTTTTTTTCCGTATCTTTGCCGAAAAGAAGTTAGAAACCAACTAAATCTATACGCTTATGAATAGGGAGGAACATTTTGTCATCACCATCAGCCGACAGTTCGGCACTGGTGGACACGAGATTGGGGCCGAGTTGGCTCGTAGGCTCAACGTGAAGCTGCTGGACAAGCAGATACTGAACGAGATGGCCCGTAAATATAATATTGTAGAGGAGGCCGTAGAGAAGATCGAAGCCCGCAATCCGCTGTGGCGCGATGACTTTACCCAGTTCTATCGCTCGTATATGGCTGGTGTGGAGTATAACGGACAGGAACACGACCAGACCTCGCGTCAGCTCTTCGAGGCGCAGGCCGAGGTCATCCGCAAGATTGCTGCTCAGGAGTCGTGTGTGCTCATCGGTCGCTGTGGCTTCCATATTTTCCGTCATCACCCCAACGCATTGAAGATTTTTATTCATGCCGATGATGACTGTCGTAAGAAGCGTATCGGTAAGAAATACGATATTGCCGAGAACGATGCTGCCGCCATGATAGTCGACAACGACTACAGCCGTGAGCTCTACACCAAGACTTTCACAGGTAGCGACTGGCAGGATGCTCGCAACTACGACATCTCGCTGAACGTCAAGCAGTTCGGGGTGAACGGGGCCGTTGACTTCCTGATGAATGTCATTGGCTGAATTTAATTTATTACTCTTAAGAAAGTGGCTTTTGGAAAATGGATAGGCGGCTATCTCGGATGGAGCGCCTTTGGACCCCTCGGGGGTATTATCGGATTTGTGGTTGGGGCCTTGTTTGATGTGGCTACCGAGCGTAACGGCGATGGTGAGACCATGCGCCTTACTGACGAGCAGTCGCAACAAGGCAATCGCAATAGTTTCTTTATCTCCATGCTGGTGCTGGCGGCCTATATCGTCAAGGCCGACGGTAAGGTGATGCATTCTGAGATGGAACTGGTGCGCGGCATGCTGCGCCAGAACTTTGGCGAAGATGCAGCCCAGCAGGGCGATGAGATGATGCGCCAGTTGTTTCGTGAGCAGGACAGGCAGGGCACCAACGTCTATCGTCAGAACATTCAGCAGGCCTGTCAGCAGATAGCCTATCATGTCGACTATTCGGGTCGCCTGCAGCTGCTCAACTTCCTGGTGATGATAGCCCAGGCCGATGGCCGTGTTGACCAGGTGGAGATTCAAGCCCTGAAAGAGGTAGCACAATGGATGCAGATGTCGCCTCAGGAGGTCGATGCTATGTTGCACTTGGAGGGCAACTCGCTCGAGGATGCTTATAAGGTACTGGGTGTCAGTCCTGATGTCTCTGATGCTGAGTTGAAGCGAGTCTATCGTAAACTGGCATTGGAGCACCATCCTGATAGAGTGGCCAAGTTGGGCGATGATGTGCGTCGTGCCGCAGAAAAGAAATTCCAGGAGATTAATGCCGCCAAGGATCGTATATGGAAGGCCCGTGGGCTTTGACGTTTAAGGTTTGAGATTTGAAACAGCCATCTATTTTGATTCCTGAAGGTTGTGACAAGGTGCTATTGCATGCTTGTTGTGCACCATGCTCTTCAGCCATTGTTGAGTGGCTGATGAACAATGGCGTGCGCCCCACCATATTCTATTATAACCCTAATATCTGGCCTCGTGAGGAGTACGAGATTCGAAAAAACGAGAGCAAACGTCATGCCGAGAGTCTGGGCATCCGTTGGATTGACGGCGACTACGACCACAAAGCATGGCGTAGTGACATCTGTGGGTTGGAGAACCAACCCGAACGGGGACTTCGCTGTGAACAGTGTTTCATGTTGCGACTCTCCGAGACGGCTCGTAAGGCTCAAGAGCTGGGCTTCCGCTATTTCGCCACCACGTTGGCCTCCAGTCGCTGGAAGAGTCTGGAACAGATAGAACGTGCAGGACAGAAAGCAATGTCCGAAGTGCCCGAAACGGTGTTCTGGGCACAGAACTGGCGCAAGGGTGGCTTGCAGGAACGTCGTAATCAATTGCTCAAAGAGAACCACTTTTATAATCAGCAGTATTGCGGATGTGAGTTCTCGGCCAGAAACGGCGCGAACATTAAGCCCTTGCTGCGTGCTCAGATGAGAGAGGCGAAGAAGCAGCATCAGGCCCAGTTGGCTAAGATGTCGGCAGAGGTTGTGGAAAAACTCAAATCTCAAATCTCAAATCTCAAATCTCCAATCTCCGCTCGGCCGAAGGACGCTTGCAAGGCAAGAAATCTCAAACCTTCAATCATCTTGGCTTATTGGCCTCTGCCCGATGAGGTGGATATACGTCCTTTTATCGACCAACTGGTGGCAGAAGGAAAAACGGTATTATTGCCTAAGGTGACTGGTGATGAGACGATGGAACTTCGTCGCTACACATCTCGTGCCGATCTTCAAGAAGGAGCTTTTCATATCATGGAACCTATAGGAGAAGTCTTTGATGACTACGAAAAGATTGACGTAGCCCTTGTTCCGGGTATGGCCTTCGATGCTGCCGGCCATCGCTTAGGGCGCGGCAAAGGCTATTATGACCGCTTCCTTAGCGCTCATCCTCATCTTTATAAGATAGGTATTTGTTTCCCCTTCCAACGTGTTGCTGAGGTGCCGTCCGAATCGCATGATGTCCTGATGGATGCTTCTGTCCTTTAACACGGACTATCAGTATTCGTGTGTTTCTGTCGTTGGTATAAAAGTTACCAGCACTCTATCTCGTCTTCTATCTCAGGCAACGTGCTGCGATGGAAGACGGGCTCTTTGATGCCCCTCCGTTTCTGCTGGCGATAGTCGTCGAGCAGACGGAAGGCATAGCGGCCCAGAAGCACGATGGCCACCAGGTTGCAGGCTGTGAGGAATGCCATGAAGAGGTCCACAATGTTCCACACTAGCTCGAAGCTGGCCAGGGCGCCGAAGACTACCATCACCCCTGCCGAGAAGATGCGATAGACGGTCATCACCTTTGTGTTGGGTGTGATAAAGCGGATGTTGGCCTCACCATAATAATAATTGCCGATGATGCTCGAGAAGGCGAAGAGGAAGATGGCGATGGCCAGGAACACAGGACCAACGGAGCCCACCTCGCCCTGCAGGGCCGATTGCGTGAGGGCGATGCCGTTGAGCTCGGGCACCTGATAGAGGCCGCTGATGAGGATGATGAATGCCGTACACGAACATACCAACAGAGTGTCGGTAAACACGCCCAGCGCCTGAATCAACCCCTGCTTCACAGGATGCGATGTTGAGGCTGTTGCCGCCACGTTGGGCGCACTACCCTCACCAGCTTCGTTAGAGAACAGGCCTCGCTTCACGCCATACATAATCGTAGCGCCAATGCCGCCGCCAGCTATCTGATGAATGCCAAAGGCGTCTTCCACAATCACCTTCAGCACATGGGGAATCATGTCGATGTTCATCACGATGATGACCAACGCCAGTATGACATAACCTACAGCCATCGTAGGCACCAGAACGGCGCTCACCTGGGCAATGCGCTGAATGCCGCCAAACACGATGAACAGACCCATTGCCGCCAAGACGGCTCCCACCCAGACAGGCGAAAAGCCGAAGGCCTCCTGCATAGCGCCACAGATGGTGTTGGCTTGGATGGAGTTATTTGATAGACCGAACTGACAGGTGATCAGTATGGCAAACGTGACGGCAAGCCAACGCATCTTCAGACCTTTTTCTATATAATAGGCAGGACCGCCGATAAACGAGTCCTTGTGTCGCTGTTTAAAGAGCTGCGCCAGTGTAGACTCCACAAAAGCTGTGGCCGAGCCAATGAGGGCGATGACCCACATCCAGAACACAGCCCCAGGCCCCCCCATGGCTATCGCCGAAGCCACACCAGCTAGGTTGCCCGTTCCTACTCGTGTGGCCACACTCACGGCAAAGGCCTGAAACGAGGAGATATGACGACTCCTTGTCTTCTCTTTCACCTGTGTCTCTACAGTATCCACAGCCGAGTCCGTTAGCAGACGCAGCATCTCACCCACCATGCGGAACTGCACAAAGCGGGTGCGCCATGTAAACCACATGCCACAACCTATCAGCGCACCAATCAGCAAATAGCTCCACAGTGCATCGTTAATAGCAGTAATCACTTCATTCATGCTGCAAAGATACGAATAAGCGAGAAGAAAACCAAAAGAATTTTGAGTTTTCTCGAGCGTGAGTATTTTAGAGCGAAGCTCAAAGATACGAATAAGTGAGTGAAACACCAAAAGATTTTAAAATAAAAACGAGACCCAATATTTGTGGGTCTCATTTTTTTTGTGTAATTTTGCAGCCCAAATAAACTAGTATAATATGTTTGAGAATTTATCTGAGAGACTTGAACGGTCGTTCAAGATACTGAAAGGTGAGGGAAAAATCACCGAGATTAACGTTGCCGAGACGCTGAAAGACGTGCGTCGTGCCCTGTTGGATGCTGACGTTAACTACAAGGTGGCCAAGAACTTCACGGATACCGTGAAGCAGAAGGCCATGGGTATGAACGTTCTGACAGCTATCAAGCCCAGCCAGCTGATGGTGAAGATTGTGCACGATGAGCTGACAGAACTCATGGGTGGCAAGGCCGCAGAGCTCAACCTCGAGGGCCGTCCCGCTATCATCCTGATGTCAGGTCTGCAGGGTTCTGGTAAGACCACGTTCTCAGGAAAGCTGGCCAAGATGCTCAAGGAACGTCAGCACAAGAAGCCCCTGCTGGTGGCTTGCGACGTCTATCGTCCTGCTGCCATCGAGCAGTTGAAGGTGGTGGGCGAGACCGTTGGCGTGGATGTCTATACCGAGGAAGGCAACAAGAACGTCGTTGAGATTGCTCAGAATGCTATCCGCAAGGCCAAGCAGGAGAGCTATACCGTGGTCATCGTCGATACCGCTGGTCGTCTGGCTGTCGACGAGGAGATGATGAACGAGATATCGAACCTGAAGCAGGCCATCAACCCCGACGAGACGCTGTTCGTGGTTGACTCGATGACGGGTCAGGATGCTGTGAATACTGCCAAGGAGTTCAACGACCGTCTCGACTTCGACGGCGTTGTGCTCACCAAACTCGATGGTGACACCCGTGGTGGTGCTGCCCTTTCTATCCGCACCGTAGTCACCAAGCCCATCAAGTTTGTGGGTACTGGCGAGAAGATGGAGGCCATCGACGTGTTCCACCCCGAGCGTATGGCCGACCGTATCCTGGGTATGGGCGACGTGGTATCGCTGGTAGAACGTGCTCAGATGCAGTTCGACGAGAAGCAGGCCCGCGAGTTGGAGAAGAAGATCCGCAAGAACAAGTTCGACTTCAATGACTTCATGGGTCAGATTCAGCAGATCAAGAAGATGGGTAACATCAAGGACCTCGCCTCGATGATTCCTGGCGTGGGTAAGCAAATCAAGGATCTCGACATCGACGACAACGCCTTCAAGGGCATTGAGGCCATCATCAACTCGATGACTCCTAAGGAGCGCGCTAACCCTGATATCATCAACCAGAGTCGTAAGGTTCGTATCGCCAAAGGCTCTGGCACCAAGCTGGAGGATGTGAACCGCTTGCTGAAGCAGTTCGACCAGACCCGTAAGATGATGAAGATGGTGAGCGGCATGGATAAGGGCAAGATGGCCCAGATGGCTGCCGCTATGAAAAACATGAAGCGACCCTAATCAGGGCCGCTTCATGGCTTTTTATATGACTTTTAAACAGCAAACAATATTATGCAACTGATTGATGGAAAAGCAACGGCAACCGCTATTAAGGCTGAGATTGCCGAGGAAGTGAAAAAGATTGTTGAGAACGGAGGCAAACAGCCCCACCTGGCTGCCGTATTGGTGGGCCACGATGGTGGTTCTGAGACCTATGTAAAGAATAAGGTACTCGCGTGCGAGGCTTGTGGCTTCAAGTCGACCCTTATCCGCTATGAGGACGATATCACCGAGGAGGAGCTCCTGGCCTGTGTCGATAAGTTGAACAAGGACGACGATGTCGATGGTTTCATCGTGCAGTTGCCTTTGCCCAAGCACATCGACGAGCAGAAGATTATCGAGGCCATCGACTATCGCAAGGATGTGGATGGTTTCCATCCCATCAACGTGGGTCGCATGGCTATCGGACTGCCCTGCTTTATCTCGGCTACACCCCTCGGCATCATCACCCTGCTGAAGCGTTATAACATCGAGACCAGTGGCAAGAAGTGCGTCATCCTGGGTCGTTCGAATATCGTGGGTAAGCCTATGGCACAGCTCATGATGCAGAAACAGTATGGCGATGCCACCGTTACCGTATGCCACTCTCGCTCGAAGACCCTGAAGAAAGAATGTCAGGAGGCCGACATCATCATTGCGGCTATCGGACAGCCCGACTTCGTTACGGCTGATATGGTGAAAGAGGGTGCCGTTATCGTTGATGTAGGTACCACTCGTGTTCCCGATGCCACTCGTAAGAGCGGTTTCCGTCTGAATGGTGACGTGAAGTTCGACGAGGTAGCCCCCAAGTGCTCTTTCATCACACCTGTTCCTGGCGGCGTAGGTCCTATGACCATCTGCTCACTGATGAAGAATACCCTCGCCGCTGGCAAAAAGGAGTATTACAAGTAATCATAATTTCTAATTTCTAATTACTAATTCCTAATTAGAATGTTGACCGCTCAGGAGTGGTACGAAAAGGGCAATGCCTTTCGTAAAGAGTCAAAATGGCACGAAGCCATCAACTGTTACATACGAGCCATAGAGCTTGACCCTGACAGTCCTGCAGTCGAGGCCAAGCGTATGCTCGACGATATCATGGCCTTCTATTGCAAGGACATGTACAACCCGTAGGCCGACCGCCTACGGTTTTTTTTCATCCTTTTGAGGTATAATCTACCCCTTGACCGAAAATTTTTTTTCGCCTCGGAAACGTCCTGTATATCGGCATTTCGCACTTTCGCAATATTTTTTTTGTGTTTTTTGTTTAAACCTTCGTTATACTGTCGCGTCAAAAAGACAGAAAACAGGATAACAAACAGGATAACAAAAATATTAACAAAAATAATAACTAACCGTAGGAGCCAAGTCTCAGGATAACAAATCAGGATAACAGAAAGACGAAAGCTCCGAGTAAAAAAAGAAAGGGAACAAAAATGAAAAAGATTTTACTGACTTTGGTAGCTGTAATGACAATGTCGTTTGCTAACGCCGAGACCGAGGGTTTCAGAACACACAGACATGTAGTTGACTACGACATGAGTTTCGACATCAATCGCCTGGCAGCAAAACTGGATCTCACAAACGACCAGATGGAAGCTGTAGAAGTCATTCAGGAGAACTTCAACGATGAGGTTCTGGAGGCAGCTACCGCAAGAGGCCACGAGCGCCGATTCCTGGTTCACCAGGCCGTAAGAAAGGATGTACAGCAGATGCACCGCGTGCTCAACGACGAGCAGTTTAACACTTACATGATGCTCTTAGGAGCTACTCTACAGAACAAAGGTCTTTAAGGAAAAGAGGTTGTACGACACCGGGGGAGCAGCAATGTTCCCCCGATGTCGTTATTATATGTCGTCCTTTCGTTCGTAAATGAAAGAATAATTGTGTTTTTCTTTGCTTTTTCTTTATTTTCACTACCTCTGACCTTCGGTCGAAGGTACTTTCGTTCGAAAAAGTCCAAATATTATTTGGCTTTTTGCTCACTTATTCGTACCTTTGCACCCAATTTTGTAAGAGGTTAATATATTAAACGACAAAATATGGCTAAATTGAAAGGCGCCATCGTGGTCGATACCGAGAGGTGTAAGGGATGCAGCCTCTGCATCATCGCCTGCCCTCAGAAGGTCATCGCCCTGGCCAACAAAGTGAATCTGCACGGTTATCCCTACGTGGAGGCTGTCAACGAGGAAGCCTGTGTGGGCTGTGCCTCGTGTGGCATCGTCTGCCCAGACGGCTGTATCACCGTGTATCGTAAAAAAGTGGAGGAATAAGGTATGGAGAAAGAAGTTGTATTGATGAAAGGCAACGAGGCTATTGCCCACGCTGCTATTCGATGCGGATGCGACGGCTATTTCGGCTATCCTATTACTCCGCAGAGTGAAGTGATTGAGACGCTGGCTGAGCTGAAGCCCTGGGAGACCACTGGTATGCAGGTGGTGCAGGCAGAGAGCGAGCTGGCTTCGATTTACATGGTCTATGGTGCCGCTGGTGCTGGTAAGCGTGCGATGACATCATCTTCGTCGCCTGGCATCGCCTTGATGCAGGAGGGTATCACCTATATGGCTGGTGCCGAGGTGCCTGGCGTGTTTGTCAACGTGCAGCGTGGTGGTCCTGGTCTGGGAACCATCCAGCCCTCACAGGGTGACTATAACCAGGCTACCCGTGGTGGTGGTAATGGTGACTATAAGGTCATCGTGCTGGCTCCGTCGTCTGTTCAGGAGATGGCCGACTTTGTTGATCTGGCCTTCGAGCTGGCCTTTAAGTATCGCAACCCCGCTATGATTCTCTCTGATGGCGTCATTGGTCAGATGATGGAAAAGGTGGTGCTGCCTCCTTTCAAGCCCCGTCGTACTGACGAGGAGGTCATCAAGCAGTGCCCCTGGGCCTCTACAGGTAAGCCCAAGAACCGTGAGCGCGTGGTGATTACCTCTCTGGAGTTGAAGCCTGAGGCTATGGAGAAGCGTAATATCGCCCTCCAGGAGAAATATGCTAAGATTCAGGAGAACGAGGTGCGCTTCGAGCAGCAGCAGATGGACGATGCCGAGTATGCCATCGTGGCCTTCGGTAGTGCCGCCCGTATTGCTGAGAAGAGCGTCGAGATTGCCCGCGAGCAGGGCATCAAGGTGGGTCTGTTCCGTCCCATCACGCTGTTCCCCTTCCCCATCAAGGAGATTGCTGCCTTGTCGAAGAAGGTCAAGGGCATCCTCGTGGCCGAGATCAACGCTGGTCAGATGGTGCAGGATGTACGTCTGGCTGTCAATGGCGCTGTGCCCGTAGAGCAGTTC
>Ga0310786_10011049_pt1 | contig 11296 bp, 8 predicted proteins | sample AusTroGonzalo_MG_FD_203881 | JGI IMG/M metagenome (GOLD analysis project Ga0310786, IMG submission 203881) | Bovine rumen microbial communities from tropical cattle in Woodstock, Queensland, Australia - Gonzalo_03 (v2) (version 2) | ecosystem: Host-associated > Mammals > Digestive system >... | reverse complement strand
AATCTGATTATCAATAAATTAAGTGATACAATAGAAGTCTCCGTCGATGTCAGAAACATTGGCGATTACCACGGCGACGAGGTCGTACAGCTGTATCTTCGCGACGAATACGCTACCATCACACCGGCCGAGAAGCTGCTCAAAGGTTTCAAACGTGTTTTTATCTTAACCAATGAAACTAAACATATTACGTTTACCATCCCAACGAAAAATCTCGAACCCGGAGAGTTCACAATCATGGTTGGAGCCTCGTCAGATGACATCCGTCTGAAAGAAAAAATCACAATTTGAATCCGTTTTGTAAGAAAATAATGTAAATTTGCACCATGGATATGCTCATTTTAGTTCCGAAAACGACCAATCGTCTGCATTATATCTTTGATTTGATACTCAAAGATCTGCTTGGTATTAGTTTCAAATTGACCACAGACAATGAGACTTTCGCCTCTTACGACGGGCCCAAGATGCACTACGGCACCAACCGTTTCTGGGACGAGCCTTTCCAAAAAGCGACCAGCCTGCTCTTCGAGCATGATATCACCGATAAAGACCCCAAAATCATCGACTATCAGAATCTGAAAGCCCTATTCCCGGTCTACAACGACAAGTCCATGCTTCCGTTCGATCTTTTTGCGGCCTCGTTTTACCTGGTGACACGTTACGAAGAGTATCTGCCTCACATCAACGACAAGCATAACAGATTCCAGGCCGAGGACTCCATTCTGTTCAAAATGAATATGCTGGAAAAGCCTTTGGTCAATATATGGGCAATAGATTTCGGCAATAAACTGCAAGAGTTCTACCCCAATCTCAAAATCAAAAAGCACAATTACGAGTTCATACCCACTTACGACGTGGACGCAGCCTGGGCCTATAAAAACAAGGGTATTTTCAGAACCGTGGCCGCCTCTTTGCGCGATTTCTTCAATCTCGACTTCGTTGAATGGAAGAGACGCCGCAGAGTGATTCTGGGGCTTGAGGAAGACCCGTTCGACACCTTCGACCTGCAGATTCAGCTGCAAAAAGAGCTCAACCTGCATCCTTTGTATTTCATACTTTGCGGTGAGTACGACATGAACGACAAGAACATCTCGCTCAGAAACGACCACTTCCAAGACCTCATAAAGCGTCTGGGCGACTACGCCAGAGTAGGCATTCACCCTTCGTATTCGTCTTATTTAAACAAAGAAAAAGTGAGGAACGAGCTGACTCGTCTGTCACAGGTGCTCAACCGCGAAATCACCATGAGCCGTCAGCATTTCCTGCGTCTGAACATGCCTCTCACCTACCAGATTCTCATCGATCTGGACATAACCGACGACTACACCATGGGTTACCCTTCTCAGACGGGTTTCCGAGCCGGCATAGCCGATACCTTCCCCTTCTTCGACCTTGAGCACGACAACGTTACCAGCCTCAACATACACCCATTCGCCGTGATGGACGGCACCTTGCGCGACTACCTCGACCTGAATCCAGAAGAGTCGTACGCCAGGGTCGCCAAACTGATACAGGAAGTGAAAGACGTCAACGGCAAGTTCATACTTCTGTGGCATAACGAGACCCTCAGCGACGAGAAACGATGGAAAGGCTGGCTGGAGCTTTACAGAAAAATCCTCGACTGCGCCCTCGCCAAATGATACGCTATCTGACTCATAACCAAATAGACAAGTCATGTTGGGACGATTGTATTGCAAACAGCCCCAACGGTTTGGTCTATGTATGGTCATGGTATCTGGACGCAGTGCATCCCGGCTGGGAGGCCTTGGTTGAAGACGATTATCAGACGGTTATGCCCCTTTGCGGCAACAAAAAATTCGGAATAAACTACCTTTTCCAGCCTTATTTTACCCAAAAATCGGGTGTTATTTCAAGAAGTGCCCTGTCCGAGGCAAAAATTGAGGAGTTTTTAAACTCCATTCCCTCCAAGTTCAAGTTTGCCCAAATCAGGCTTGCAGAGACCGGCAACCCGAACAACTCACAGTATATCATTGATAATCATAGGAATATCGAATTGGATTTGAATCAAGATTATTCCATTCTTCATGATAATTATCATTCCAACACCAAACGCAATCTCGCCAAGGCTGAAAAAGACAAGCTGACAGTGGACGAAAATGCCGAACCTCTTGAAATTATCAAGCTTTTCCGTGAAAACCGCGGACGGGAGATTACAAAATGGGGCGATGTGGAATATTCAAGGCTTATAAATCTTGTCACAGAGGCCAAAAAACGTGAAAAATGCCTGGTTTACGGAGTTAAAAACCCTGATAACCAGCTGGTTGCAGGAGCATTTTTCATGTTGAGCCACGGCAAAACAGTGTTTTTATTTTCAGGTGCGGCCGAGTCGAACAAGGATAACCACGGCCTAACCTTCCTTCTGGATTATGTCATCAGAAAGTACGCCTCAACTCCCAACGTTTTGGATTTCGAAGGTTCTGACAACGACGGATTGGCCAGATTCTACAAGGGTTTTGGAGGAAAAGAATATTTTTACAAAGAGTTGAGGTTCAACAAATTGAATATTTTTACTAAATTTGCGCTGACAATCTTAAAACGAAACAAAATTTAACAAACCATGGTAAAAGTAGTGGAATTTAGTGCTAACAAAAGCATTATAAACAATTACATGGCGGAGCTCCGCAATGTCGAAGTGCAGCAGGACAGAATGCGTTTCCGCAAGAATCTGGAACGTCTGGGCGAACTGATGGCCTACGAAATCAGCAAGACCCTCGATTATGAAAATGTAAGCGTCTCCACTCCTCTTGGTGAAAAAGACACTGACATAGTGGTCGAACAGCCTGTCATTGCTACCATTCTGCGTGCCGGACTGCCCATGCATCAGGGCTTCCTCAACGTTTTTGACAAGGCCGACAGCGCATTCATCGCCGCCTACCGCAAATACGACAAAAACGAAGATTACGAGATTCGCATAGAGTACTATTCCGCAGCCAAAATAGACGGTCACGTGCTTATTTTGGTCGACCCAATGATAGCCACAGGCTCGTCCTTTGTGAAATGTCTGGACGGCTTGCTCCACGACGAGATCAAGCCCAAGAAGATACATATGGCCGCAGCCATAGCCAGCATGGAAGGCGTGGAATATATCAAGAAAAAATTATCTAAATATGACATCACTCTCTGGGTATGCGACATAGACGACGAGCTGACGGCCAAGGCTTACATTGTGCCTGGTTTGGGTGATGCCGGCGACTTGGCATACGGACTGAAGGAAGAGTAATTATAAGTTAACTTCATTATGGAAAATAAGGAAAGAGAGAGCTTTGGCTCAAAATTCGGAATCATTGCGGCAGCGGCAGGTTCCGCCATCGGATTGGGTAATATTTACAGGTTTCCATGCGAAGCCGGCGCCAACGGCGGCGGCGCCTTCTTCATTGTTTATCTCGGCATTGTGCTACTCATGGGACTGCCTCTCATGGTGTCGGAGTTTGTCATCGGCCGACGCTCAGGTAAAAACCCGGTAGGCGCATTCAAGAAACTAGCTCCAGAGTCAAAATGCTGGACATCAATAGGTTACATGGGCGTGGTTTGTGCGTTTCTTATCCTCGCCTTCTATTGCACAGTGGCTGGCTGGACCATCGATGCGGTGGGAAAATCCATCATCAACTATTATCACGGATTGGACAAGGTCACGATTCAGAATGATTTCAACAACTTGATGAACGAGTCATGGCAACCTATCCTCAGCGAAGGCATTTTCATCTTCCTCACCGCCTTTGTCATAGTGAAAGGTGTGACAAAAGGCATCGAGAAATATTCAAAAATACTCATGCCAATCCTGCTTGGAATTTTGATAATCCTCTGTGTCAAATCGCTGACATTGCCAGGCGCAGCTGATGGTATCGAATTCTTCCTGAAACCCGATTTCTCCAAGATTACTGGCAAGGTTCTCATCAACGCTCTCGGTCAGGCGTTCTTCTCGCTGAGTCTTGGCATGGGCTGTCTGATAACCTACGGTTCTTACATCGCAAAAAAAGACAACCTCACCTCCACCGCTTTTGCAGTATGTATTAGCGACACTCTCATCGCGGTCTTAGCTGGCATCGTAATCTTCCCGGCAGCATTCTCGTTCGGCATCAAGCCTGAAGCCGGTAACGAACTGGCGTTTGTCACCCTGCCCATGCTGTTCAACCAAATGGCCGGCGGATATTTCTTCTGCCTGATTTTCTTCCTGCTTTTGACAATCGCAGCCCTCACCTCCTCTATCTCATTGCTGGAAGTGCCGGTGTTATATCTCACCGAACAGCTCAAGATAAGCCGTAAAAAAGCCACCGTTTACTCGGCTATCGGAGTGTTTATTTTGTGTGTTATTTCAAGTGAGAGTCTGCACGACGGCTCACCGCTGAAACTTTTTGGATTAAGCGTTTTCGACGGTCTCGATGCATTCACCTCAACATTCCTAATGACAATCGGAGGCTTGTTAACCGTAGTCTTCATTGGCTGGAAGATGAAAAAAGCCGATTTCATGGATGAATACACCAACGATGGCACCGCCAACATGGGATTAAGAAAAATCATGTATTTCATAATAAAATTCATTGCACCGGTAGCAATCACAGTTATTTTGATTACACAATTCATAAAATAGAGTATATTCCATACTTTATTTTCCAAACCATTAACCAAAATTTATGAACAACCACGACAATTTCAAGCGCTATTTGTCTTTTTCGCGCAGCGAACGCATAGCTATCATCGCCATAGTCTCGATGATAGTTATCGCATTGGTTATCAAGTATTTACTTATCAACAATCCTCCAAAAAGAGATTATTTCAAGCACGATTTGGATTCCATAATCGCAAGGCGGGAGGCTGCCATCGACTCGGTGAGAGTGGCCGATTCCGTAGCAAAAGCTGAGGCCAGGGCTAAAAGGGAGATATCTCGACAGCTTAAAAAATCGCCTGCTAACTACAACAAGGACCATCGCAAAAAACACAATTACACATCAGATACCGCCAAGGTAGAAACTCCAGCTGAAGTTGAAACCACTATCGACCTCAACACCGCTGACACTGCGCTTTTACAGCAATTGTATGGCATTGGGCCCTCGTTTGCCGGCCGCATAGTGGAGTATCGTGACAAGCTAGGTGGCTTTGTCACAAAGGAACAGCTGTTGGAGGTGTACGCCATGGACTCGGCCCGTTACGAAGGGTTTAAAAACCGAATCACTGTTGATTCATCATTCAGTCCCAACAAATTGAGAATCAACTACGATTCCTTCAAAACCTTATTCCGGCACCCCTATCTCAATTACGAAGAAGTCAAAAAGATCGTAAACTACCGTGAACACAAAGGATTGATAACCTCATGGCGGCAACTGTCAAAAGTCGTCGGTGAAGGTATCAATCCCAAGTTACAATATTACGTTGATTATCAGTAATTTATCTAATCTTGTCAATGATCACAAAGAAGTTGTTGACAAACATGTTCACAGCTATTGCCAGCAAAATCACTCCGAAGAATTTTCTAAGTATGAAAATGAAGTTCTGTCCCAACAATTGCTGGATTTTGTCCAGATAACGAATCACTATGTAATCTAGTAAGATGTTGATTAGCAAGCCGATGAGAATGTTGATTATGGCGTAATCGGCACGCAGCGAAAGCAGACCAGTCAAAGCGCCCGGACCGGCTATCAACGGAAACGCCACCGGCACTATACTTGCACCGCTGCTGTTATTCTCATTTTTAATAATTTCTCGGCCGAGAATCATCTCGACTGCCAACACGAACAGCACAAAAGAGCCAGCCACTGCAAACGATGCGGAGTCTATGCCGAAGAGTTTCAACAGTCCGTCGCCAGCGAAGAAAAACGCCAGAAACAAAGCCAAAGCCACAAGGCAGGCAGGACCCGCCTTGATGACTTTATTCTGTTCTTTCATGCTTACGAAGATCGGGATGGAGCCGAAAATATCGATAATGGCTGCCATCACGAAGAATACGCTGAATATTTCTACAAAATTGATGTTCATTTTCTTACATATTCATACAAATATAATGATAATGCGGTCCGAAGCGTTTGAACGCCGCCTGGTCAAGTTCTTCCTGATATTTCGGGTGAGCCACCGAAATGATGAGTCGGGCGCGTTCCTGCAAAGAGCGTCCGTAAAGGTTGACAGCGCCGTATTCCGTTATAAACCAATGGATATGGTTACGTGTAGTGACAGCTCCCGAGCCTAAATCCAAAGCCGGCACAATCTTGTTGATGCCTTTTCTGGTAGTAGAAGGCATGGCTATGATGGCCTTGCCGCCTTGTGAACGCGATGAGCCGTAGACATAATCAATCTGACCGCCCACACCGGAGTAAATGCGCTCTCCAAGCGAGTCGGCGCAAACCTGACCTGAAAGGTCAATCTGAATTGCCGAGTTGATGGAGGTCATCTTGGGCTGCTGGGCGATGATGAACGGGTCGTTGGTGTATTCAACGTCCTTCAACAGCACCTCGTGGTTACCGTCTATGAAATCGTATATCTTCTTCGAACCCATCACAAAAGTGGAGACAATCTTACCTTTGTCGAGTTTCTTGTTGTTGCCGGTGATAATGCCTTTTTTAACCAATGGCAGTATGCCGTCGGAGAACATTTCGGTATGAATGCCTATGTCTTTATGGTTGTGGAGGCATGACAAGATAGCGTTCGGTATGCTGCCTATACCCATCTGGAGACAGGCGCCGTCTTCGATGAGCTCGGCGCAGTAACGGCCTATTGTCTTCTCCACCTCGTTAGGCTCCGGCATGTCGACAGTCAGCAATGGGGTGTCGTCCTCAACAAAAACATTGATACGGCTTATGTGGACCAATGCGTCGCCAAAGGTACGCGGCACATGCTTGTTGACCACCGCTATGACAAACTCGGCGCTCTCCATGGCTGCCAAGGTCGCATCTACCGATGAGCCCAATGACACATAACCGAACTTGTCGGGTGGGCACACCTGTATCATTGCCACATTGCACTTGATGTATTTCTCGCGATAGAGCTTTGAGGTTTCGCCCAGAAACACCGGGATGTAGTCGGCCAAACCTTTCTGCACGCTTTCGCGCACGTTGGCACCCACAAAAAACGCATTGTGCTGGAATATTCCTTCAAACTCCGGATTGACGTATGGGGCAGCGCCTTCAGTGTGAAGGTGATGGATGTAGACGTTTTTCAACTCTCCTGCCCTGCCACGGTCACAGAGTGCTTTAACCAGACATTGAGGCACACTGGAAACTGAGCTGATGTGCACATGATCTCCCGACTTGATGACTTTGACAGCTTCTGCCGCAGTCACTGCTTGATACTGTTTTCTCATGGCGCTGTTATTTTATGACAATTCTTTCAATAAATTTCTGATTGTCAGCTGTAACTGCGACAAAATAAACACCTTCAGGCAATGTGCTTATGTTAATGTCGGTGTCTGTTGTTGACAAAACCAAACGTCCTGTTATATCAGATATTTGAATCAGAGGCGAAGTGCACATGGTCTCCACATGTATGTAATCATGTGCGGGATTCGGATAAACCGCCACGCCGGCACTCTGTTCGCCAATGCCATCTGCTACATATTTGATGAATACTTTGACATAGAAATCTACATATTGGCCGTCCGACGTGGCACGAATAACCAGAATTGCCGAACTCTCTTCTCTCGAAAGACGAGTCATATCCAGCATTTTGCCGTTCATTTGAGCCTCAAGCTCATCTGTATTTGAATTTGAAATGATACTGTATTCAATCAATTCGTCGTCATCATCAGGGTCAGTTGCAACGCCGTTCAGATTGACTCGAATCATTTGTGGGAATTCTTCAAATATCACGTCATCGACTGGATTTACAACGTAAGGCGGCAAATCTGGAGGTGTTGGAGGTGTTGGAGGAGTTGGGCCTTCACCGTTGAAGTCATCGATGCAGAAGTATGCCGGAGTAAGCATACCGTATGAGTCGCCTTTTGTTGAAGAAAGGCTGAACGAGATGGTGTGCACAGCTCCCAGAGAGCTGAGGTCGAACCATTCCCAAGTGTCAACCACATAGTCCTCTTCGTTATTGTCAAAACGATAGTCGGCAAGGTAGAAATCGAGTGTTCCTATGGTCTGGCCGCTGGCGTTTTTACCTGTGGCGGTAAGTTTGAACCAATCCGGATCGTTTCCGCTGGTACCGCCGAAAGGCGTTGATGTGGCGTCTCCATTGACTATGCTCTGATAAGCCCAAAGGTTGTTGGTGACATAGCAACCTGTAACGGTCTGCGTTGTTCCGTCTGCAGTATAGACATCGGTTTGTGAGCCGAAGGTGTATGCCACTCCATACTGTGCCGACCCGTTATAACCGCCGGCAGTAATTGCAGTGTATTGGGCATCGAGGCCGCTCTGTGTCAAATCGGTGCGATTCGAAGCTGTAAAGCCGCCCCAATAATATGAAGAGTAATAGTTGGTGAATTCCCAACCGCCGCTATACATCTCATTGTAGCCTTCCTCACCTTGCCAATAGCCGCCGGCCCCCAGTGTCACATCGTCAAAGGTTGCTGTGCCGACAGTTACTGTCACATCGTTGCCTGAAACGCTTACGTTCATGTCGACATATTTGCCATTGCTTGTGGCACGAATCACCAAAGTTTTGTTGGTGAATGCATTGGAAGTGGTTCTCGTCACCCAAAGCACATCGTCATAATCTATTGTGGCGGTGATTTCCGAAGGGCATGTCTGCACAGTGATTTCAATAAACTGGTTGTTATTGTCAGGGTCATCGAAAGTGTTGCTGAGATCAAAATTCAGTGTCTGCGGATAGTCTGTAAAGCTAATTGGAGCCAGCTGGTTGGCCACAACAGGCGGCAGGTCTTCCGCAAGGCATTCCACTGTGAACGAGGTCTGAACAGACTGTCCATCGCTCTCCGCATTCAAAGTGATTGTGGCTGTTCCGCCGGTTGCCACCAGACGGGTGACTGTCAAGTTGCGGTTGTTCAAACTGGTTGAAACCAGCGAAGGGTTGGTGTTCGATGCCACCGTGATAACGATGTTTTCGTTAGGGTCGTCAGGGTCGTTGAATGTGTTGTTCAAGTTGATGGTCTGGCTGGCCGGATATGTCTCGAAAGTGATGTTGCTGACTGGGTTAGCCACTACAGGCGGCAGATCTGTACCGCTTGCAAGTTCGTCGGCTCCGGCACATGGTGCTGTAGCTGAACGGTTTTGGTCGTCGATATCCTTTGTGACGTATGAAAGCGGATTTGCGACTGTCAGGCCTGTGGCGCTTGTAATATGCAAATCGTTGGTTCCTACAAAGTTTGGGGTGCAAACTGCCGAATGCGAGTCGAACCCTGTTCCGCTAGTCCAGTCACTCAAAGTGGCGTAGTCTGTCGAACCGAGTCTGCCGAAGTTGCTTCCGCTGAATGACACGCGGTTGTAGTCACAGAAACGGTTTTCAGCATCGACGCCGAAACGGAAAACGTAGCCGCTGCATTCATTGACTATCAAATTGTTGTAAATATGCAGATTCTGCCAGTTTTTCTCCACGAAAATGCTGCCGCAATTGCTTGAACCGCTGCACTTTACAGTGTTGTTGACGAAATAAACATATTCACTGTTGCTGTCGTCCAGATCCACGCAGTAGCTGCCATTGACGTTGCAAACGAAATTGATGATGTTGTTTCTGATGATGACGGGCTCTGTCGCTGTTCCCATGGCCGGACGTGTCTCAAAGACCGTGGCATAGTTGGAGTTTCTTGTCACGTTCATCACATTGTTCTCAATGATGCTGTTGTAGCGTATGCGGAGCAAATCCATAGCATGATAATTGGTCAAAACATCATGTGTGTGGTTGGTGACGGTGTTGCCGCGCACTATCGCATTGTCGGTGAACGAGATGTACACACTTTTGAACGACTGGTTAAGGAAAGTGCAGTTCTCCACCAGCACACCGTCGTTAAGAGTGTATATGTTTTTACCCTGATAATAAAGGGCTATGTAGCCGTTTTCGAAATGGCAGTCAACAAACTCATTGTCATGGCATATCCACTCGCCACTTGTGTAATAAACGAGGTTTTTGTCGCCATCGAGGTTGGTGGTTGACACAGCTCCGACAAAACGCATGTTGTAGAACCGGTTGTAGTCGGTCTGACCGTCAGTCACCAGCAATCGGGCTTTGTTGGCCGATGTGGTGGTCACCGTCATGTTTTCGAAGGTGATGTAATCGGTGCCGTTGAGCTTGATGGTGCTGTTGTCGGTGTAACCGGCATTGCTGGTAATCACAACCTGCTGGTTGTCGGCTCCCATACCTCTGAAGATAACACGGTTGGTAGCGCTGGCTCCAGCGATTTCATTGATGGTGACATACTCCTCGTAGGTTCCCGGGGCCACTTGGAAAATAACCTGACCCGACACTCCAGCAGACAATGCAGATGCAGCCGCGCTCAATGAGCTGTAGTCAGGGTTTTGGGAAGAGTTACTACTAATGGTGTAAGTGCCGGACAATTGGGCATTTAGGATTGTCGCAAATAAAAGCGACAGTGTTAAAAGAAAACACTTTTTCATGATAATTTAATTTTAATCCCGAAATAAATTTACTATGTTGCCTGGCAAGGTCTTCTGACTCACCCGAGTCTGCCGCCTTCCCATCTTTCGACAGTGGCTTTATTGACAGACCTTTATGTCGGGCTCACAGCAGCGGGTACTGTTGCCGATTTGCACGGCATTCCCTTTTCCAAAGCGGCTGCAAAAGTACAAAATTTTTATCAATATGCGTGCATTCCCCCAAGAAGATTTACGCCAAAATATGTCATCAATACTGACAAGAATGCCAAAATGTTGAAAATGTGGAAATTAAGAGGTTTCTGCAAGCCGGGAGCCATATCTTTGAACAAGGCTGTGGCGTAAATCATCAGAGTTATCAGCGACCAGGTTTCCTTAGGGTCCCAAGCCCAATAGTTGCCCCAGGAGATATTTGCCCAAATGGAACCTATCATAATGCCAAAAGCTAGACACATTACTGCAGGGAACAGCAAATTGCGCGAAACCGTGGCCATACGCTCTATTTCAAGTTGAGAGTTTTTGTTGAAGATCCTTACAACAACTGCTGCCAGGCCGTTTATCAGCATGAAAGCCAACAGCGCATACGACACCATAATGATAGCCACATGCAACCCGAGCAAAGGTGACGAAAGCACAGGCATCAGAGGAGTGATTTTCGGGTTTGCTGAGCTCATCACTGAGACCAACATCATCAAGCCGCTGACTATCATGCCGGTAGCGACAGTGCTAACTCTGCCGTTTTTCTTCAAGGCCATCAAGCCTGCTATCAGCAGCGACACCCA
>Ga0310786_10011048_pt1 | contig 11297 bp, 10 predicted proteins | sample AusTroGonzalo_MG_FD_203881 | JGI IMG/M metagenome (GOLD analysis project Ga0310786, IMG submission 203881) | Bovine rumen microbial communities from tropical cattle in Woodstock, Queensland, Australia - Gonzalo_03 (v2) (version 2) | ecosystem: Host-associated > Mammals > Digestive system >... | reverse complement strand
GGACAACAAAGCATTGATTGAAAAAATGTCCAAGATTTTGTTAGATAAAGAGTATTTGACGAGAGATGAGTTCAAAGATTTGATGGATAATGGTTGAGTGATGAAAAATGGGAAAAGTCATCCTGAGTGAGACGAAGGATCTAATTTAGATTCTTCGGCTAAAGCCTCAGAATGACAGAAATTAAGGACAAAGAAAGTGGTTAAAATTGCTAAAAAATAATTTTAAATATAAATATTCTAATGACTGAACAAAGTAAAAAAGAGGTGTTTGTATTAGATTGGTATACTAATAAAAATATCAAGGTAGTCGATATAGATTCTTCTGTAATTGAAAAATTAAAACCTGGAGATAAACTTGTTTATTCGATGGAAGATAATCATCAAAAACCATCTGTTTGAATTTTTTTGGGACATGATATAGATACAGATAGAATTTGACATTTTACTAAGATTTTGGAGTGAGAAGATAAAGAATTTTTTGAAGAACAGAGTAAATTTGCTTTAAAGATTTTCCCAATATTCAAGAAAAAATTTAAAGCAGAATTTCCAAATTCTATTCCTGTAACAGCGAGATTTCATATTTATTTAGATCAGTTATATTTCTACTTCTATTCTGAGGATAGGTATGTGTTTACTGATTTTGTGAAGAAATTTAGGGAAAAAATTTGAAAAAATATCTTTTTATTTCAAGTGTGAGCGAGGGATATGGTGAAGATGGATCCAAGAACTGATAATTTGCCATGTTGAGCTGATTGAATTATTCCAATGCATTGTAAGACAACTTTGCCATTGCCAAGTATAGAGATGGAAAATTTGATTTTACAAAATTTGGAATGAAGAGATATTGAGAGATTGAAATGAAGATGTGGAAAATTAAAATGTTCATTGATATATGAATTGGATATATATAAAAAGGAAAGTGGAAAATATCCAAGAAAATGAAGTGAGGTGAAATTGTTGAAATCAGATACTACGTGAATTGTTACAACATATAATATTATGACTTGAGATGTGACATTTAAAACAAAAGATTGAGAGATGTTTAGAGTGCCAACTTGAGAGTTGAAAGTAATAAAGGCTCCTGATCCTAGAGTAAAATCTGAGGAAGAGATTGAGTTGGAGAAAATAAAAAATCAAATTGAATGATAAAATATTTATTATTTTTTTATTAAAATGATAAAGTACGGAACTACTATATGGACTATATTAACTGTATTATTGTTGTTGTTTCCTATTTGAGGTATACTTTATTTCTTATGAAAGCAACTAGTTTCTGTTTTTAAATTTTTAAAGCAGAAGGTAGATAATATAAGAGCTTTGGAAAGAATAAAAAATGATTTGTTGCAGCAGACAGCTAAGGAAACTAGAGAAGAAAATAATATAATTGTATCGGAAGCTAATATTATTGCAAATGTATTTGAGACTCCAAAACCAGAAGAGCCAGAGAAAGTTGAAGTTTCGTTTGTTGGTGTAGAAGAAACTCCTGAAAATAAAATGATACAAGAAAAACAAAAAAAATTGTTGGAAAAAATTTCATATGAGGCAAATATTTATAAAAAAGAGTGAAAATTAGAAGATTATGAGAAAAAATTAATTGAATGATTGGCAATTGATCCTGAAAATTTAGAGCTGAATAAAGAATTAGCAAATTTATATTTTACAATCTGAAATCATAAAAAGGCATTATCTTTATTAAAGAAAATTATTGAAGTTGATCCTGAAGATCATAATGTGATTTGGCAAATATGAGAGATTTATCTCATGATGTGAGATTATGAAACTTCTGAATTGTTGATAGAAAAGGCAATTAATTTGAAGCCAAATAATCCAAAATATTACATCAGTATGGTGGAGATAATGTACAATACTGAGAGGAAAAAAGATGCTGTGGCTGTAATGGAAAAGATTGTAAAATTAAGGCCAACAAATTCAAATTATGTTATGACTTTGGCTGAATTATATGAGGAAATTGGTGATGAAGATAATTCAAAAAAGTATTACTTTAAAGTTCTTGAGCAAGAACCTACAAACGAAAAAGCAAAAAGAAAAATACAAGACTATTCATTGAATAATTAATTTTATATTGTAGCTTTTTTGAAAAATGAATGCTGAATATTATATGTTATTGAGAGAATTTTTGTCTTTCAAAACATTACCTTTGAATTATGGGCTAGATTATGTGAAGGAACATAAAAAATGTTGAGAGCGGTTGCAAAATTTGTTTATGAAGTATAATTTTAATGTAAGGGTTGTAAATTGAAGAGAATCTCCAATTGTTATAGCTCAGTATAATGTGTCTGATGATGCAGAAACTTGAATTATTTATGGACATTATGATGTAAATGGTGCTAATATAAAAGATGGATGGAAAGATGATCCATTTTCTTTATATTTTTGAAAAGATAAGATTATTGGTAGATGAGTTGCAAGTTGAAAAGCAATAATTTTATTAGATATGTTTAATATTTTTAGGCTTATTCAAGAATGACAGTTGAGATATAATGTGATTTTTATGATTGAGTGAGAATATTTTCAGTGATCGGAAGGTTTGAAAAAGCTTCTTCAGGAGAATAAATTTAAAACTGATTTTTTCTTTTCAAATATATGAACAATAGCACAAAAAAATCTTGTTTTGAATACATGATTTAGATGAAATTTTGATGCTAAAATCCAATTAAAATCTGCTGAAAAAATGGCGTTAGTTTCTCAGTATGGGTGAATGTTACAAAATCCAATTCATGATTTAAGTAGGTTATTATCAAAGATTTATGATTCAAATGGTCGTATAACGATACCATATTTTTATTATGAAATGGATGATCTTTCTGCAAATGAAAAGACTTTAAATGCAAGATTTCCTTTTGATAAGGAATTATTTTTGCAAGAATTTTGAGCCAAAATGATAAAATTAGAAGATATTGATTATTATTCTAAAGCTGGGTGAAAACCATGTATTGAAGTGACGAGCTTTAATTCATGAGAATCAAATTTTTCTGTGGAAACGATACAGCCCAATGCTAGTGCTATATTAAATTTCAAATTAGTTCCAAACCAAAAAGTTGATGCAATAAAAAGTTTGTTTCGGGAGTGGGTGAAAGGTAATCTATTAACAGATATTGATTATGAATTAACTTTTTCTTGAGAAGCTGAACCGGTGAAATTTGATGTTTCAAATTATTTTGCAAATAGAGCAGAAACCTTATTAAGGCAAGTGTCGTGAGTAAAAGTTTGAGAAGTTATATCTTGATTTTCATTACCAATAGCAAAAGCTATGTTAGCTAATACACAAAATATTGTGAATGTTCCGCTTGTAAATGTTGATAGTAATATTGATGGAATAAATGAAAATTTGAGTATTGAATTATTAGAAAAATGAACAGAGTTTTTGTATGAGTTTTTTAGGAAGTAGTGGTTATTTAATAATATATAAAGATTATATTCTTGTTTTTTTCCCTTTCGTATATAGACTTTTTAGAAAAATCTTAAAAATATCTTCAAAAATTTGACATTTTTATTTTTTTGATTATAATATTTTTTATGTTTATATTATTAATTAATAAATAAAAAATGATTAAAAAAAAAATTATTAATTTAAAAACTCAGCCTAAATGGGTAGTTAGAAGTATGTTTGGAATATGAACAGTTTTGTGACTATGACTAGCATTACATATTTTACCTATTAATTGAAGTAAGGCTGAAAATGAAGTAATATCAAGTAAGTATATTTCTGAGAAAATGGTTGATTATTCAGATTATTCAATGGAAGAAAAACAAGCTTATGATTATGCTTATCAAAATGGTATTACAACTATGTCTACAATTGAAAGAGCTAATATAAATGGTAACTTAACAAGGATAGAGATGGCTAAAATGATATCTAATTATGCTATAAATATATTATGATTAGAACCTGATAAATCTAAGACTTGTATATTTACAGATGTAACACCTGAAAAAGATGCTACTTACTCTAATTGAGTCAAAAATGCTTGTCAATTGGGTCTTATGTGAGCGTGAATAAGTAAATTCAGACCTTATGATTCGGTTACAAGAGCAGAATTTGGTACAGTACTTTCTAGGGCTTTGAATGCAAAAAATATAGAAAAGTTGAAAGAACTAAATGATGCAACTCCTTATTATTTCAATCATTTGAAATATCTTAAAGAAGAATGAATTATGAAAAATATCTCAAATCCTAGTAGATTAGAACTTAGATGACAAATTTTTGTAATGCTGATGAGAGCTGATAGTAATTATACTGCACCAGTATTTAATGTAAATGCAACAAACAATCCAAATCAGATATGACAAATGGAAACATTACCAAGAACCGACTGAGTATGAATAACTGGCTTAGATAAAAATAAACCGTATTGTTTTCGACAAGATTATTCAACTGGAGTTATTAATGTGTGAGCAACATGATCAATATTACTATTATGTAAAGATAATAATGGTGGACTTATAACTACAGGATTAACATCAGATGATATAGATTTTTCAGGTGATTTGATAATGTTAAGTCTTGAAAGAGTAGCATGAAATGCTTGGAATAAAGGATTTAAGTTTATATATACATGAAAAAAAATTGGAACTACAGAATTAATATTAAAAGAAAATAGAATATTTGATATAGATAATAACTCATGAATTGCAGAACAAAACGCAAGTATTACAGTGGTTGGTGATTCTACCATTAATGGGTCAATACCAGTAGAGGAAATTGAGTTAAATACAAGTAGACTTTATATTAAAAAATGAGAAAATATAGAAATATGAGCAACAATATATCCGTCGGATGCTACTGATACAACTATAAAATGGAGTAGCAGTAATACTGCTGTTGCAACAGTAAAAAATGGTATTGTATATGCAAAAAATTTTTGAGATACGGTAATAACAGCTACAACTTCAAATAAAAAGAAAGCTCAAGTGCGTGTAACAGTAACATCAATTGATATTACAATAAATTCAAGAGGTTTTGTAATAAATGATATTGGTAGTAAAGTTATGTATTGAAATAATAATGATATAGGTATCGATGCAAAATATTTATGAGCAGGCAATGAATATGTAGCATGTGAAAAACATTTAAATAGATATGACCCTAACCATGCGGATGAGTATTTAAATGTTGAATTGTGAGCAAGTAATTATAATCATAATAACGATGGTAAAACAAGAGTTCATTTTATTAATGTTGGGAGATGAGATGCAACATTATTAGAACATAATGGTCATTATGGTTTAGTTGATGTAGGTAAACCTGGTACATCAACAACATATTTAAGTAATTTTTTATCTGGCAAAAAATTAGATTTTGTATTGATAACTCATGAACATGATGATCATTTAGGAAATATATTAGAAGTTGTGAATAAGTATGTTTATCAAGGAACCAAGTTTTATTTTGTTAAGTATGCTAATTTAGAAGATGAAAAATCAACAAGGACTAATAAAACCCAATATTGTCATGCTTTTACAGCTATGAGAAATAGAATTGGTAATGATAATAATCTTGTTTATTTAGTAAATTATCAAGGTGATATTACACTTGGTGATAGTAGTTTTAAGATTAAAGTCTTATGAAATGATATTTCACAAGATGGATATCATGTAGATGAATCAGTTGTGAATGAAAATGAAATTGATAGAGGAAAACTTGATAGTGAAAATAGTAATTCGGTGGGGGTTTTAGTCAAATATAATAATAAGACAATATTATTAACTGCTGATATGGGTGAAGGAGATGAATACCGTGTTGCATCATCTTTATCGGATCTAAAAATTAAATGAATAAATGTTTATAAATTAGGACATCATGGAGCAACAACAGCTGGATATACACCTTTAATTGATTTTATAAAGCCAAAGAATGTTATAGTATCAAATGAAAAAGATTATATTAGACCATATGGTAATATAAATTTAAGTGCAATGTGTTATATGCAATATCAATATAATTCTAAGCTATATTTGACTGATACTGTTCCTAATTGAGCGGTTATTTATGATTTTGATGATGATGCAATGTATTTATGGGATGGAGTAAGAGCTATTAAGAATGCTACTGCAAATAAATTCCCATTAAATTTATGTAAATATCAGGAAGAAAATTGAGTAAAGACTATAGATTATAGAAATAATACAACAGTAGTTGGTCATAATGGTTTTGATTATCAGGGTAAAATATGTAAATTATATTTAGAATATGGTAACTTTATTGTTGGAACTCGTGATGGAACTGAATATAAATCATTAGGTGGTAGCAAGGATAATCAATTTCGTGCACCAGGAAGATATTGTTTTGAAGAATAAAAAAGTATAGTAGAAGAACTAGTCTTTTATTGTGAAATTCTTTATGAATTTTTGGAAGTTTTAAAGTAAATTTGATGGGCGAAAGATTATCATTTTAATTATTCTTTGCAAATTAGAGAATTTTGTATATATTGATTTTATTGGGATTAAAAAATCCTTCGGTCTACGGCCATCTCCTTTCAGTAAAGGATGACAATTTATTTTTTCATATAAAATCACATGGAAAAAAACATTTCATTGGTTTACATGGTAGCAGGGATGTCTTCACGTTTTGGGTGAAGAATAAAGCAATTTGCTAAGGTTTGACCAAATGATTCGACTTTGATTGAATACTCTTTGAGTCAAGCATTGCCTGCATGATTTTCAAAGATTGTTTTTATTGTGTGAAAAATGACGGAAGGACCTTTTAAGGAAATGTTTGGTGATAATTATCAATGAATACCTGTAGAATATGCTAAACAAACTTTTGATGAGGCAGATAGAGACAGACCTTGGGGTACTGTAGATGCTGTTTGTAGTGCTTTAACTTGTATTGATTGACCATTCGTTGTTTGTAATTGAGATGATATTTATGGAAAAAATTCGTTTAAAATTTTGTACGATTATTTGGCAAATAATCCTGATGAATTATGCACTTTATGATATATTTTGTGAAATGTAATACCAGAAATTGGAAGTACAAATAGATGAATTTTTACTGTAGAGGATTGATATGTAAAAAATATAAATGAAACAATTTGAATTGAAAAAAATAAATTATCTGAGTTTGGATTAACTTTGGATGCTTTGTGTAGCATGAATATTTTTGGACTAAATAGGAAGGCATTGGAAATGCTAAATGAAATTTTGGCAGAGTTTAAAAATGAGCATGCTTGAGATAGGAGAATTGAGTGTTATTTACCAGTTGAATTGACAAATATTATCAAAAATAAGTGAGTAAATATGAAGATTTATTCTACTCTTGATCAGTGGTTTTGAGTAACAAATCCAGATGATGAAGCTATTGTAAAAAAGCAAATAGAGGAGTACGAAAAGATTAATAATTAAGAATTAATAATGGATGAAAAGGTAAAAAAATATATAGATGCGATTGTTGAGGTAAAATGATGAAAAGAAAAATTATATTGAATTCCTACTGATATAATTTGATTTTGAGAATTTGGTAAAAAATTGGCTTTTGCTTTGGAACCTTTGGTAATGAGAAAAGAAATTTGTTTTTTTGATTTAGATATTAAAGAAGATGATAGGTTTCATTATTGGTGATTTATGGATATGTTTAAAAAGACAGAATTGATGATTTTTACAAAGGAACTTCCAGAAAGCTATTTTAATGATTTGAGTGAGTTAAATCTTAATGTTACAATTATTGTGGATGAAAGTTTTAAGGATACTATAAGGATATTTCAAGAAAGTTGATTTTCAAAAAATATTATTAGTGTTTAGTTTGATGCTTTATAAGTGTTGTATTGGGGATTTTAGATAATATAATCTTGAATTTATACTGTGTTTTGATATAATGCATTTCCAACAATGCTGTTATTGTTGGATAAATTTGTTGTATATGAAACAAAATTGTCGTACAATTCCTCTCGATTTGAATGGGAAAACAGATTTAAAGTTGGATAATGGTGTTCAGCTCGTTTTTTGCAAAGCGGATTTATCTACTTTGTCATCTGGAGATCTAAAGCTTTTGAACTTAGGAGTGCCTGTAATCCACCGTAGAGGTGGAGTACAGCTCAATGTTTTCCTTTTGGGTTCTGATGATACTGTTTATTTTGTAACAGTACCTAGAGAAGCCTTAAAAGAATTAGCTTCTAAGCTGTTATCTCAGTATGGTATTAGGTTCCAAGAACGCGATAAGCGTTCTTATGGATTGAAATTTCTAAGAGATTTTGTTCAAACGTGGACTGGATCTGTAATGGATGATCTAGGGTATGATGCCTATCGTTATCCTGAATCCGAAAGGAAGAAACATGTCTCTGGAAGTGTGGTTCCCGTCTTCTCTAAAACTGAATTTCATTCTTTGAATGAAAAACAGTTAATGGCTTTGTCAAATGGAAATTTTCTCGTATTTAAGAGAGATCCTGATGCTAAAGTTTACATAAAAGATGAAGAAGAAATTATATGGGAAACCATTCTTCTGAACGAGGATCTTCCATTGCTTAGGTTTAGTCTTAATGAGATCGGCTTAGAGGAGTTGTCTTAAAGGTCTATAGTTAGCATAGGTTTTCTATGCTAACTAAATTTTTTTATTAATCAAAAAAAATGACTAGTGGAAGAATGTGTGATCAACTTGGTCATTATATTATTGAATTTTTCATATTTTTAAAATATTTTTTTATTTATTTTCTTTTATTAATTGACTTTTTTCAATACTGTAAATTTTTTTTTACAAAATCTCTCATAACTCATTTGACATTTTATTTTATTATGATATAATATATGTGTTATAAGATGAAACGTTTATATTATTAACTTATTAATCATGAAAAAAAGATCAACAAGAAATTGAAATGTTCAATTTTCAAGGTGTGAACTTTTGAAAAAAGTTAATAAATCAAAAAATTATGGTAAATTATGAAAAAAATTATGTAAAGTATCAAAATTTACAAAGCCTATTTTCAATTTCGTTTCAAAAATTAGTAGAACAATTGAGGGGGTTAGTGATGTAATCCGTGTTGTTTTTTTATTGGTTCAATTGGTTGGATTGTTTGTTAAATAATTCTTTTTAGTGTTTTAATAAATATTTTCGTTGTTTTAAATTAAAAATATGTTGTTGATTATCTCAAAGCTTTCTGATTAAAATACAAATAATAATATTGTTGAAAAAATGTTAATATTGTGTTAGAAACACCAGTTAAAAACTGGTATTTTCTCTTGAAATAAAAATATTTTTTTATATATAAAAGATATAAAATTTATTCATTATCAATTATTATGGTCTCAATCGATGATATTAAGACACCTCCACAAAATTTAGAAGCTGAAAAGTGAGTTTTGGCTTGAGCTTTGATGGATAATGAAACTATTTGGATTTATGATGCAGATAAGCTTGAACCAGCAGATTTTTACCAAAAAGAGCATCAAGCAATTTATGCTGCAATCAAAAAATTATGGGGAGAGCGCAAAACTATTGATGTAGTGACAGTTTGAGATCAATTGCAAAAAGATTGAAAATTGATGGATATTTGATGAATGGATTATTTGTATGATTTGTCGACTTTTTTGTTATCGACTTCTGGTTGTGGAGATTATTCTAGAATTGTAAAAGATAAATCGATATTGAGAAGTATTTTGAAAGTCTCTCAATGAATTATTTGAGATGTATATAAACAGGATGAAACTGTGACTATTATGGAATCTATTGAAAAAAGGATTTTTGATTTGACTCAAAATCAGACTTGAGAGGGAATAGAGTCTATATCTGATATTTTGAATTCAAGGGTAGAAGAGTATGTTTCAATTATCGACAATCCTGAAAAAATTAATGAGAGAAAAGTATTTTCTGGATATAAGTGATTGGATGATATGTTGGCTTGATTTAAGCCTTGAGAACTAATTATTTTGGCTGCGAGACCATCAATGTGAAAAACATCTTTTGCTTTGAATGTAGTTTCAAATGTTTCAATGCAACAGGATAAGTTAGTAGCAATATTTTCTCTTGAAATGAGTTCTGAATCAATAGTTGATAGAATGGTTGCTGAAGTTTCTCAGATTCCAATGTCGAAAATCACTAAATGAGAATTGGATAATGAAGATTTTTCAAATATGGGAGAAGCAATATCTTTATTAGGTAGTAAAAAAATATTTATTGACGATCAATGATGACTTACAGTTCCTGTTTTGAAATCAAAATTGAGGAGATTGAAAATTGAAAAATGAAGTCTTGACTTGGTAATAATAGATTATTTACAGTTAATGAGATGAACAAGTTATGAATGAAATAGAGTACAAGAGATTAGTGAAATTTCAAGATGATTGAAAGAGTTGGCAAAAGAACTTGAAGTACCTATTATAGCTTTGTCTCAACTTTCTCGTAATGTTGAGCAGAGGATTGATAAAAAACCACAGCTTAGTGATCTTAGGGAATCTGGAGCAATAGAGCAGGATGCTGATAGTGTAATCATGCTACATAGGGAAGATTATTATGATCCTGATACAGATAGGAAGTGAGCTACTGATGTTTGTGTCAGAAAAAATAGGAATGGAGCAGTTTGAGAGGTTGAATTGAAATTTATGGCTAGTATTATGAAGTTTGTTGAGACCGAAAAAGGAGAAAAGAGTGATTGAACGTACTAGTATGTCTTTGTCAGGTTACAAACCCCACTAGCTTCGCGAACAGCTCCCCCTATCAGGGGAGAATTTTAATAAAAAAAGGAAATTTCCTCCCTGATAAGGGAGGTTGTTCTGTTGAGCAAAGCGAAACTAGGTGGGTTTGAGTAAAAAAGCATAATGTCAGGTTAGAACTGTTATTTTAGCTAATTTGTATAATAGACTATATAAAATATTTTAGATAATGTCCATATTCTATATTGATTTTTTTGAAAGATGTGGGAACCAATGGTTAGAGTATTTTTGTGTATTATTGTTGTTTTTTTTTGTTGCATGATTAAACACAAGATGTAAATAAAAAATGAAAAAAAATTGTCTGGATAAAAAGTCCCGTAAGGATGGATTGTCGAGGCAAAAAGATTTTTCCATGGTATCTAAATTTGTATTCAAATTAGAGCTATGTGCATGAATAGTAACTTATCCAAGTGAAGGACATGCGAAAAATCTTAGAGGCGGTTTTTTTGGTTTGTGTGGAGTGTTGTGACCAAAAAAATATAGCTATTATAAAATGAGATTGTGATTTTATTTGGATTAATTTCATTTTATAATGTCTATATTGATGAAGACATGGCCGTCTCTAGGTATCCTAGAAGCGGACCGGTACTCGTCATGGTATTGGTCTTTTTTTTATTTGAAAAAAAGTTTTT
>Ga0310786_10011047_pt1 | contig 11297 bp, 9 predicted proteins | sample AusTroGonzalo_MG_FD_203881 | JGI IMG/M metagenome (GOLD analysis project Ga0310786, IMG submission 203881) | Bovine rumen microbial communities from tropical cattle in Woodstock, Queensland, Australia - Gonzalo_03 (v2) (version 2) | ecosystem: Host-associated > Mammals > Digestive system >... | reverse complement strand
ACCTTCATCACTCACTCCGTATTTTTATGAATTAATAACTATTTGTGCATTCCTTTTTGAGGTTTTGAGGGAGGAAACAAGAATGGAGAGTATCTCATTACAATCATTGTCCATGCTTTTATATTGCTCTATGGTAATTGCGTTTCCATCAAGCAGATTTTTAAGCCATTTTCGCGTCTCGTTAGCTTCTTTTGCAGCTATGTGCAGTTTAGTAATGAAATCTGCTCGGCTCTGCGCATATTGAGCTTCACCAATGTTAGCTGCTATGGAAGTTCCGGAACGTAGGACTTGATTATAAAGAGGAGAGAGAACTCTGTCCGAATTATCGTTCAAATAGCGAATCATTTTTACTATACGTCCGGAAAAGGCTTCACTTTTCAACATCAGGACAGACCTACTATTCTCGTACATAAAGGGCTCGGTAGTAACTTTTATTCTTCACTCTTCACTCTTAGTTCTTCACTCTCTATTTGGCATCCATCGCCTGGCAGGCAGTGATGGCTACCATCTTGTAGATGTCATCTACTGAGCAACCACGAGAAAGGTCATTCACAGGGTGAGCAATACCTTGCAGGATGGGACCAAGAGCATCGGCACCAGCCAAACGCTGTATCAACTTATAGCCGATGTTACCAACCTCCAAACTGGGGGCTACCAACACGTTGGCATGACCAGCAATCTCTGACCCTGGAGCCTTCTTCTCTCCTACTGAGGGAACAAGAGCAGCATCAGCCTGCAACTCGCCATCCAACTTCAGGGAAGGTTCCATCTTGTGGGCAATCTTTGTTGCCTCGATAACTTTATCTACCACCTCGTGCTTAGCACTTCCCTTCGTGCTGAAACTGAGCATAGCCACACGTGGGTCGGCAAAGCCAGCCACGCTGCGTGCTGTATGGGCTGTACAGATGGCAATCTGGGCCAACTGCGAAGCATCAGGAACGGGGGTCACGGCAACATCGCCAAGGACAACCACACCATCCTCGCCATACTGAGGCTTATCGGTAATGAGAAGCATAGCACCACTTACACAAGTAATGCCAGGAGCACACTTGATAATCTGAAGGGCAGGACGCAGCGTGTCACCCGTTGTGGAAAGGGCACCGCTAATCTGACCATCGGCATGTCCGCTCTTAATGATAAGGCAGCCGAAGTACAAAGGATCGTTAAGCACCTTTTCACGAGCCTCCTCCTTAGTCATGCCCTTGCTCTTACGCAAGTTATATAACAATTCCACGTACTCATCTGTAACGTTGCTTGTTGCGGGGTCAATAATCTCGGCCTTGTCAAGATGGGTAAGACCCAGTTTTTTGCCCAATGCAAAAATCTCGTCAGGATTGCCAATCAGGATAATCTCTGCCAAATCGTCAGCAAGGGCTTTATCTGCTGCTGTCAATGTTCGCTCCTCCAGGCTCTCGGGCAGCACAATGCGCTGCTTGTTGCTCTTGGCGCGGGCGATGATTTTTTCAATTAATGTCATAATACTATCTGTTTTTATAAGTTAAATTCAATATATTCTTATTTTCAGTTAGAAGGAGTTAAAGGAGTTAGAAGAAGATATCGCTTCGCTCGTCCATTCGGACAGAAGTTAAAGACGATTGTTCTGCACATGTCTTTGAAACTCTCATTTTTCACTTTTCACTCCTTCACTTTTCACTTTAAAACTTTCCTCTCATCAGAAGGTGTTCCAACTCCTCGGCAGAGATGTGCGCCTTCAGTACATCGTTGTATGCTGCACTGATGCTACCCGTCTCCTCGCTGACTACAATAGCCAACGCATCAGTCTCCTGGCTGATACCCTTAGCGGCACGGTGACGTAGACCAAACTCCTTAGGGATATCCAGGTCATGACTTATAGGGAGGATACATGCTGCTGCCGTAATCTTATTATTGGAGATTATCATGGCACCATCATGCAACGGACTATTCTTAAAGAAGATATTCTCGATCAAGCGCTGACTGATTTTAGCGTTCACCAACTCACCGGTACGCACAAAGTCATTCAGAGGTAGATGGTTCTGCAATACTATCAGAGCTCCTACGCGCTGCTTGCTCATATTCAGACATGCCATTACAATAGGGAAGATAGTCTCTCTCTCATGTACAAACTCCGAGAGGTCCTTTTTCTTGTCGGGCCTGAAGAAGTTTATGAACCAGTGCACCCGCTGGCGTGCTCCCATTTTGTAGAAGAAATGCCTGATTTCTTCCTGAAACAGGATAATGATAGCTATGGCACCCACATTCACCAATTTGTCAAGGATGCTTCCCACAAGCTTCATTTCAAGCACCTTGCTGACAACAATCCAGAAACTGATAAAGAGCAACACTCCATAAAAGATATTTACAGAGCGCGATTGTTTCATTACCTTATAACAATAGAACAAGCCTACTGCCACAAGCAAGATATCAATCAAGTCCTTTATTCCGAAATCTAACATGACAGCATCTTTTTAACTATCTGTACCACCTCTACAGCTTCCTTCACATCATGAACCCTGAGGATACTTGCACCCTTAAGCAATGCCAGCGTATTCAGTACCGATGTGCCGTTGAGTGCACTCTCGGGAGTACCACCCAGCAACCTATATATCATGGACTTTCGACTGATACCTACCAACATAGGTAACTCAAGTACCTTAAGATCCTCCATACGGTTCATTAGCTCATAATTGTGGTCCAATGTCTTGGCAAACCCAAAGCCGGGGTCTAAAATGACATCTTTAACACCCAGCTCATGCAATTGTTGCACCTTTCGGCCGAAATACTGGAGCACCTCGGTCAGCAAATCATCATAATGCGGTTCAACCTGCATCGTCTGGGGATTACCCTTCATATGCATCAGGATATAGGGAACACCCAAAGCAGCCACCGTCTCAAACATCTGAGAGTCCAGTTCGCCACCACTGATGTCATTGATAATCTGCACACCATATTCCTCCACACACATCTTGGCGACATCTGCCCTGAATGTATCCACACTTACTACAGCATCAGGGGCTATCTTACGCAAAATCTTCAATCCGTCACGCAGACGGGACTTTTCTTCTTCTGCGGAAATATTATCAGCACCAGGACGGCTGCTATAGGCCCCAATATCAATCATGGAACCGCCTTCTGCCAGAATAGCCTCAACACGATCCGCTATCTCCTGCTCAGTATTCTTGCGACTTGCAGAATAGAACGAATCAGGAGTCACATTTAAGATTCCCATAACCTGAGGCTCACCCAAATTCATGAGTTTTCCTCCCACATTTATAGTATATGGTAGCAGACCTTTCATATATTTCCTGGTAATTTGCCACAAAGTTATACATTATTTATAAATTATCGGAAAAATGAATTAACTTTGTGACGTTAATTGCAAAAAATCAAGCATTATGAAGATAGAACAATTATATGAAATCTACCTACAGCACCCCATAATAACAACAGACAGCAGGGATTGCCCGGCAGACTCCATCTTCTTTGCACTCAAGGGTGCATCGTTTAACGGAAATCTGTACGCAGCCTCTGCCCTAGAAAAAGGATGCGCCTATGCCGTAGTAGAGAAAGAATATGCCCTTGAGGGAGACGAAAGATATATAGCCACAGAGAACCCCGAACAGACACTTCAGGAACTGGCCGCCTATCACCGCCAGCAACTCAGCATCCCTGTGCTGCAGATAACAGGAACAAACGGTAAGACGACCACCAAGGAACTGGTTGCTTGTATCTTGTCAGAGAAGTACAACGTACTCTTTACCCAAGGCAATCTGAACAACCATCTGGGGGTACCACGCACCCTACTCCGTATTGGCAAGGAACATGACATTGCTGTCATTGAGACAGGCGCTAACCATCCCGGTGAGATTGCATTCCTATGCAATATGGTAAAAGCTAACTACGGTCTGATTACAAATGTAGGTCGGGCACATCTGGAAGGTTTCGGGTCCTTCCAAGGAGTAAAAAAAACCAAGGGAGAATTGTATGACGACCTACAGCAGCGCAAAGCCACCATTTTCCTGAATGCATTGGACGAAGACCTGCTGAAAATGGCAGAAGAACGCGGATTCCATCTTTATGACAATGCCATACCTTATATAGAAGGATGCATTGAGTCCTGCAATCCGTTTGTCAGAATGAGGTGGAGAAACGAAGATGATGCACCCTGGCATACCATACAGACACACCTGATTGGTGCATATAACATCTCCAACCTGCGTGCGGCTATCACCGTAGGCGTGCACTTTGGCGTAACCCCGGAACAAATCTGCCACGCAATAGAGAATTACATTCCCAGCAACAGCCGTAGCGAGTTCCGCAATACGGGAAAAAACAGTCTGATAATAGATGCCTATAATGCCAATCCGAGCAGTATGATTGCAGCGCTCACCAACTTCCAGTTTATTGACTCGAAACACAAGATGGTTATACTGGGAGATATGCGTGAACTGGGAGCCGACAGCGAACTGGAACACCGTAAAGTTATGGACGCACTGGCAGGAATGCCTTTGGAAGAGGTATGGCTGGTGGGAGAGAATTTTGCCTCACTCAACTATCCGAACAAACGTATCACTCCCAAGTATTTTAAGGATGTGGAAGAGGTAAAAAAGGAAATCACCGCCCATCCTCTTACCGACAAAACCATTCTGATTAAAGGCAGTAACGGAACCAAACTATTCCAACTGCCTGAATATCTCTGAAAAAAAGAGCCAATAGTTATGGCGTCAGTCTTCATCAACCAGGCTGCGCCATAACTTATTACCGTGCATCTCAATATCCATTTCTGTATCGTCACGGTATAATGAACCGGTGCCCAGGCCTTGAGCCTCAATACAACCTGGCCCAAAGATTCTGGCAGCAAGCAGTGCCACATTACGTCGACCGATGTTACCTTCCTGGCTAGCAGAAACCACAACACCTATATCACGCTTCATGGCTTCGCTTGCCCATTCTATAGCTCCTGTTATGCCACCATGCAACATAGGTTTTACCACGATAAACTGGGGCTGTATTGTATCCAGCAGCATACATTTCTCTTCCAGGGTATTCACCCCTATCAGTTCCTCGTCTAAAGTCACGGGAGTTGTTCCTGTTTCCCTTGACATCTGGCAAAGCCGAGCCATCTCTTTCCACTGATACTGCCTGACGGGTTGTTCTATTTGATAGATATCATACTGTCTTAACTTTATTAAAAGTGCCTCAGCCTCTTCTATTCCAAGGCTGCCAAGTGCATCAATACTTAGCCTTAAAGTTTCTGCTGAGAAACGGGACCTGAGGGTATCGACAACTTTCAGCACATCGGCCTCGTCCCCCTCAACTATACGCAGTTTCAGATGGCGAAAGCCTTTCAGAATCATACGTTTGCAGCGATTCAGCATTGGCTCATAACCTTCTGCATCTATAACAGCATAAGAGGGAATGCCTACCTGACTATGAGCAAAGGGAGTATCGTATAGCAATGGATTCTGTTGATAATCATACAAAGCTGATTCCAATGCAAACAAAAGGGCTGGATACTGCCTGAGTTTCTTGGTATAGTCCTCACTTACCAAAGCTTCATTAACCAACCGAGCCGCATCAGACATTTTTATATACGCATCCGCATCACAGGAAATGCCAGCCAGCGGAGAACATTCTCCCAATCCTATACGTTTTCCCTGCTCATCGGTAATACTGACAACAATGGCATGATGCTCTCTCCTACCCCGTTGGAAGGGAACTTCCCCTTCCCGGACATGAAGTGTTCGCTTTGATAAGTTAATCTGCACAGTTTCTGTTCTTAGTTGTTTTTAATATGAACATCTCTCTGTGGGAATGGAATCTCTATATTGTTCTCATTCAGCGTATTATAGATAACTTCCTTTACGCGTCCCATCAGTGCAATCTTCTCCTCTACTAACATCCAGATGCAAACAGCCAAATCTACACTACTTTCACCGAATCCCACAAATGCCACCTTCAATGGCTGCTCCTCTACATTGGTAATGCACAGACCGTCAGCATTACATTCCTGACAAATAGGTGTTAAGGCTTCCGTAAGCATCTTGCGCACTTCGTCAACATTGGTTCCGTAAGCCACGCCAATAGGAATCTTTATGAGTTCATAGCGATGATTACGCGTCATATTCTTAAAGTTCTTACTGAAGAGAGCGCTGTTCAGGAAAGCAATCACACAACCATCGGCTGTTACAATCTGTGTACTTTGGTAAGTAATGCTTTCCACCTTTCCTGCAATTCCGTCACATTCTATATAGTCACCCACATGGATGCGTCCAGTCATCAGCGATATACCATAGAAGAAGTTCTCCAGAATACTCTGCATGGCAAATCCAAGACCTGTAGCCAGACCTGCTCCAACAATGCTGATACCACTCCTTGGAACATCCAACACTACCAGAACAATAATGATATATAGACCCCAGCACAATATGCCGATCACATTACGAGCCAAGGTAAGATTCAGCATTTCATTCTCGGCAAGCACCTTGCGCCTGTAATGACAATAGAATCCACGTATGCCATAATTCAGGTAACGGAACACAAACCACAATGCCACTACCACACACAGGCGGTCCATTGAAATACGAATCAGATTCTTCTGGTTTACTATATCCATACGGAAGAATGACTCACATAGACTTGTCATCTCAAAGACTTTGGAAGCCCAGTAAATACTGTAGAATACAGAAGCCACAGCAATGATGGGAACAATGGTCCGATTGAACAAATCATAAATCCATGTTACCGAGATATAATCACCGTGCTGCATCTTCTTCTTCAGTGCTTTTACATCATCTGCCACGTCCACCCCCTTACCCTTCTTTTCTTTCAGTTCTGGATCCAACTTCGGGAAAAGGAATCGTTCTTCGTACATCTCCATCAGATCATAGATGCATGTTACCGTCATTATGGCAGCCAACTGGAATGTCCACCATATTATTATCTGCACCGCCAGCAAAGAATATCCCACCCATGATGCCACGCAGGCAACAAGCATCACCAGACTGGTTGCATGCATATACATGATATCCAGCATGGGAAGCTGTTCTCTATGATGCTTAGACACTCTCCACTGCCAAATACAGAAACCCAGCAGGATGGGAGGGAAAACTAAATTAACCGCTGCATTTGGAATCAGGACTATTCTGAATAAGATTACGACAAACGCCATTATCATCAGAGGCAAATAGATAATTGCTGCATGACGCATCTGCTCACCCTTGAGACGAATATAGAGACTTAGGAAAATTACTTCTAACAACCATGCCATATTAATAATCAGTCCTGTACCCATCTGTATGAAGTTGCGCTGGCTGAATGAGCGTACACACATTACAATGATGGCAAACAAGGCGATTCCCACTACATTGTTCAGCATGTGGCGCTTTAACTTGAATGCCTCACTGCGCCATCTCTTGGGCAAAAGCCATCTTAAGACTACGTAACTAATAAGAAGAGAAAGGGCCAGATAGAATATCAGAAAGACGCTGATGAACAGCACCATAGCACCACGCCATTCCGAAAAGGTTTGCTCATGTCCATCAAAGGGTTTATACTTGGTTTCCAATGCAGATTTTGCCCATACTAACTGGAATGGGAAACTCTTGAGAATCTTGAAATAGTTGTCGCTACCATTCACAAAGATATTGTCTTGCAACAGTTTATACCTCCCCCTTGCAAACCGGTTCAGTTCCTCCACTTTACCGATGACACTTTTGTAATAGGTATTTTCAGCTTCCAACTTTTCCAGGAAGCGTTGCATGCTTTCGCGCAAGGTTTCCGCATACTTCAGACAGTCTGCCCTGTCAATCAATTGCTGACCGGAAAGGTATAAAGGCTCGTGATTTCCGTCCTCAGACTTATCCTGTCCCATAAGCATTAGATTATTATCCAGCATACTATCCCTCACCTCAAGCAGAGAATCCTTCTTTTCCTGTAGAGAGTCAATAGCCTGCATCAATATACTATCATTCTCCGTCAATACACTGTCTGCGTCAGCAGCGTCGATAGGAGGCATACTCTTGAGCGACTGAATCAATGCATCATAACGTTCAATCTCTTGCTTTATGCGTAAAATAATCTTGTCATACTGGTGCATCTTACTATCACGGTTTTGAAGATCGTGATACAAGTTAGTAGCCTGTTGGCAGGCATATGCCATGTCAAATGTATTATCCGTTGTCTGCGAGTACAGCATCAGCCCTATCTGTTCACACTGGTGCATATAGCTTACCAACTGCTGATGTTGCTGGGTTCCCTGCTGCTCATACATGGCCATAAAGGCTTGATGCTGATTATATTTTGACTGAAGTTCAGCCTTTAACACGCCCAATGTTCGCGCCAAGTCTTTCTCCTTTAACACTGCATTTACAGGTATCAGGCAAGTAGTTACCAACAGAATAAATACCAGAAGCTTCTTCATAATAATCATCATTTTATCCAAGTAATCAGATTATTCAGAATAATCCTATAAGAATTTTCAACTTTCAACTTTCAACTTTCAACTCTCAACTTTCAACTCACTATACGTCTTCTTCCCTTTCACATGGTACTGCCACAGAATACTCTTATGAAACAGTATCTCATTTGAATCAACCACAGTAGCCTGAATGTTTCTCAAACGATCTGCGCGAAAGTCTGCCTTCATTCTACGGAAGGCCCATCGTCCTCTCCAAACTGCCAGACAACTGCCCCACTGAAGAGTAAGGAAGAAGTACACACATGCCAAAGCATCCAACCAGAAGCGCCAACGCATAACGTATGCCAACTGGTCGTCTGGCAGATTCTTATATAACAGAATCATGTTATTGCGGAAGTTCAGGAAAGTCTTACGAGAATTGCTCTTAGGCAGCGAAGCCCCACCTACATGAAAAACCACGCTCTCAGGAATACACACTATACGATATCCTCTGCTTCGCAAACGCCAACAAAGGTCGATCTCCTCCTGATGGGCAAAAAAACGGGCATCCAATCCACCAACCTCCCAATACTGTTTGCTGCGAATCATTAGTGCTGCCCCTGTTGCCCATAGAACAGAAGCCACCGTATCGTATTGTGCATGGTCCTCCTCTACGGTGTTAAAAACCCTACCTCTACAAAAAGGATAACCCAACCAGTCTATGTATCCACCACAGGCACCGGCATACTCCAACATGGGACGATTCCACTCACATCTAAGTTTGGGCTGGCAGGCCACCACATCATCATGAGCCTGCATATACGAAAGCAAGGGGCGAAGCCATCCCTCTGTCACTTCCACATCACTGTTCAATAACAGATAATATTCTGCCTCCACTTGACGCAAAGCCTGGTTGTATCCTTCAGCAAAACCGTAGTTCTGGTCAAGTACAATTGTCCTTACCTCAGGAAACTCCGTTTCCATCACTTTCAGTGAATCATCTTTGCTTGCATTGTCAGCAACAATTACCTCAGCCTCCTGACTGTATTTCAGCACCGAGGGAAGAAACTTACGCAACATGTCTGCGCCATTCCAATTCAGTATAACTACTGCGATGTTTTTCATATTAGTTCTGCCGTTAACAACTCTTCCGTTTCATCCCACGTCCCTAAACGGACGTTCACTATTTTGTTGTCCATCTTTTCTGTGGTATGTACTGCCACTTTAATATAATTATCTGTAAATCCGTGCATAATACCTTTCGTCCTACTATGTTCCAAAAGAACAGGTCTCACCTGTCCCACATAACGCTCATAGAACCCACGCAATTTATTCTGACTGAGAGCTAGAACCTGCTGACTTCGCTCATGCTTTTGCTGGGCCGATACCACATAAGGAATTTGCAGGGCTTTTGTACCCGGGCGTTCACTGTAGCTAAAAACATGATATTGGCTTACATCTATCTCCTCCATAAAACTGAGGGACTCACGAAACAGCTCATCAGTCTCTCCTCGCGTTCCCACTATCACATCCACGCCAATAAAGGCATCCGGCATCAGTTCGCGCACGCGCGATACCTTATTATAGAATAAATGTGTATCATAACGACGATGCATCAACCTGAGCACCTCGTCACTGCCACTTTGCAGGGGAATATGAAAATGCGGCATAAAGGCACGACTCTGCGCACAGTATTGCAACACTTCATCTGTAAGCAAATTAGGCTCAATGCTGCTGATACGGTAGCGTTCTATGCCTTCTACAGCATCCAAGGCTTTCACCAGATCCAGGAATGTCTCTCCCGTACTCTTACCAAAGTCTCCTATATTAACTCCCGTTATCACTATTTCTTTTCCGCCCAACCGCACTACTTCCTGAGCCTGCTCTACCATAGACTGTATACTACCGTTTCGGCTCCTTCCTCTTGCATAGGGAATGGTACAGTAAGTGCAGTAGTAATCGCAACCGTCCTGAACCTTCAGGAAGTAACGGGTTCTGTCGCCACAGGAACAGCTGGGAACAAAACTGCGTATGTCGGCCGTCTTACTGGTATGATGCTCATGCGCCACAAGCACCCTTTCCTCGGGCATCATGGGTAAACGCTCTGCTATGTACTGCAATATCTGCCCTTTCTGTTCGCTACCCAAAACCAGGTCAACGCCATCCAGCGACGACACCTGTTCTGGTTTAAGCTGTGCATAACAACCAGTTACCACAACTAAGGCGCCAGGATGTCTGCGTACCATCTTACTGATGGCCTGACGGCATTTGGCATCTGCCACTTCGGTAACACTACAGGTATTCACAATGCAGATATCCGCCACCTCCCCCTTGGAAACTGTCTGAACACCAGCTTCCTTGAGTTGCTTTCCAACTGAACTTGTTTCAGCAAAATTCAGTTTACAGCCTAAAGTAAAATATGCGGCTTTTCTGCCTTTAAAATCATACATGACTGCAAAGATACGAATAAGCGAGCGGAATACAAAAGAAAAGAACATTTTCTTTTTATACCTGAGCGAAAGTATCTTCGAGACAACAGTCTCAAAGATACGATTAAGTGAGCACAATACAAAATAAAATCTTTTTTTATTATTATTGTTGAACGAGAGTATCTTCGGCAATCGTCAATGTTACGATTAAGTGAGAAGATTTTTGAAACATTTGTGAGTAATCTTGTTAAAGTGACCCTAATAAACAAACTTCATATTATTTATCAAAAAAAGGGGAAATGTAAGGTTTTCCGAAAAAGACAAGAAAAATTGGATGACTGATTTTCAGATAGTTACAAAAAATGTTTAAAAAAAACATAAAAAAAAACAATAAAAAAGATACAACGTATTGAAAAACTCCGTACCTTTGCATCGTTTTTAATAAGCAATTGATTGTTTTACAGATTTAAAAAAGCAAAAAAATGAAAAAG
>Ga0310786_10011046_pt1 | contig 11298 bp, 7 predicted proteins | sample AusTroGonzalo_MG_FD_203881 | JGI IMG/M metagenome (GOLD analysis project Ga0310786, IMG submission 203881) | Bovine rumen microbial communities from tropical cattle in Woodstock, Queensland, Australia - Gonzalo_03 (v2) (version 2) | ecosystem: Host-associated > Mammals > Digestive system >... | reverse complement strand
ATATAGAAGTAATAGAAAAACATGATGATAAAGTATTAGAAGAAGTAGCTGAAGAAATAAAACAAGTAGAAATGACAGAACCTAAAGCATTAAAAGTAGAAGAAAAAGAAACTACTAAGGGATTTAAAAGAGAAAGTAAAGATCCCAATAGTGTAATAGGTAGAAGTATAAAAGAAGATCCAATTAAGATTAAAACTATTATAGGAGAAGATCCTAATGTAGTAGTAGAAGGAAAAGTATTTGGTATAGATTTTTTTGAATCAAGTAAAACTGATTTTAAAATAATTACTTTAAAAATTACAGATCTTTCAGATAGTATATATTGTAAAGTATTTGTAAGGGATGAAGAAGAATATAAAAGATTAAGTAAAGAATTTAAAGAAGGAAAATGGTATAAGATTAGAGGATATACTAAGAATGATCCATTTTCTAAAGAATTGGTACTTAATGCTAGAGATATAATTCTTTTAGATAAAACAGAAGAAAAGATAGAAGATACTGCAGAAGTAAAAAGAGTAGAATTACATTGTCATACTAAAATGAGTCAAATGGATGGAGTAGCAGATGAATGTGATGTAGTTAAACAAGCTATGAACTTTGGTATGCACTCTGTCGCAATTACTGATCATAATGCTGTTCAAGGTTTTCCACATGTATTTAGTATGGTAACTGAGCATAATAAAAAGTTAGAAGAAGGACAAACTCCTTTTAAAGCTATTTATGGTGCAGAACTTACTATGATAGATGATGATGTTGATATAGTTTTAAGACCAACAGATAAAGTAATGTTAGATGAAACTTTTGTAGTATTCGACTTTGAAACTACTGGATTTAATGCTGGTGGAGCAGACTCTATTATTGAAATAGGTGCAGTAAAAATAAAAAATGGTGAAATATTAGAAAAGTATGATGAATTAATTAATCCAGGTAGACCTCTACCTACTAGAATAACTGAAGTAACTAATATTACTGATGAAATGTTAAAAGATAAAGATAATGAAGAAAATGCAGTAAAAAGATTTATTGAATGGTTTGGAAATTGTCCAATGGTAGCACATAATGCTAAGTTTGATGTTTCATTCTTAGAGATGGCTTATAAAAAGTATGGTTTAGGAGAATTTAAAAATCCTGTAATCGATACATTAGAATTATCCAGAACACTAGATAATACATATGCAAGACATAGTTTATCTGCATTAGTAAAAAGATATGAAGTACCTTGGGATGAAGAAGCACATCATAGAGGAGATTATGATGCTGAAGGAACTGCTTTAGTATTCCATAAAATGTTAAAGAAATTATCTAATCGTAATATAGATAAAATGAATGATCTACAAAAACTAGTATCTAAAGATGAAATACATAAATATGGTAGAGCTCATCACATTAATTTATTAGTTAAGAATAAAACGGGTTTAAAAAATTTATTTAAATTAATATCTTATGCAAATACTACTTATTTGTATAAAACACCAAGAATACTTAGAAGTGTAGTAAATGAATTAAGAGATGGTTTATTAATAGGTAGTGGTTGCTACGAGTCAGAAGTATTTAGTATGGCTAAATCTAAAAGTGATGACGAATTATCTAATATAATTAGATTCTATGATTATGTAGAAGTTCAACCAATAGACTGTTATGATCATTTAATTCAAACAGGAGATTTTGCTACTAAAGTAGAAGTAGCTGCTAATATAGAAAAGATTGTTAGAGTAACAGAAGAAGCAGGAAAGATTATTGTAGCTACAGGTGATGTACATCACTTAAAGAAAGAAGATAAAATCTATAGAGAGATTATTGTTAATCAAAAAGTACCTGGAGGAGGACGTCATCCTCTAGCTAAAAATGATATAAAAGAAATCCCATCTAATCACTTTAGAACTACTAATGAAATGTTAGAGGACTTTAAATTCTTAGGAGAAGAAAAAGCCTATGAAATAGTAGTAACTAATACAAATAAAGTTGCTGATCTTTGTGAAATAGTAGAAGTAATACCTGATACTAAGGGTATACCATTTTCCCCAAGAGTTAAGAGTGATGATGGTAATTCATACCTAGATTGTCCTAGTGTAGTTACTGATTTAGTTTACACCAAGGCAGAAGACTGGTATGGTAATCCACTACCATATGCAATAGAAGAGCGTATCGCAGTAGAACTCTATGGAGATATTGTCTATAAGATTATTACTGAGAGATTAGAAAAAGATAAAGATTTTGAAGTTAAATCACATAAAGAATTACATGACTTATTACTACAAGGAAAAGATAAAGTAGTAGCTTTTGTCAAAGAATATGTTAAAGCTACTAGTGAAGAAGAACTAGATGAAAAAGGCTTAGATAAAGCAACTAAGAAAGCTTTAGGTGGAGTAATTGGTGGAGGATTTGATCCTATTTACTTAATTGCTCAAAGACTTGTTAAGCACTCTAATGATGAAGGATATCTAGTTGGTTCCCGTGGTTCTGTTGGTTCTAGTTTCGTTGCCACTATGATGGGTATAACAGAGGTCAATCCACTAGCTGCTCACTATAGATGTGAAAAATGTAAGTTAAGTATATTTGAAGATGAAGATGGTAATCCGTTCGGTGCTACTTACTCTTCAGGTTTTGACTTACCGGATAAAGAATGTCCACACTGTCATATTCCATTAACTAAAGACGGGCAAGACATGCCATTTGCGACATTCTTAGGATTTAATGCTGATAAAGTACCTGATATCGATCTTAACTTCTCAGATTTAAATCAAGCTTCAGCTCATGCTTATACTAAAGTATTATTTGGAGAAGATAATGTTTATCGTGCAGGAACTATTGGTACAGTAGCTGATAAAACAGCATTTGGTTTCGTTAAAGGATACCTTGAAGAAAAGGGCATTGAAGGTATGAGAAATGCTGAGATTGAGCGACTTGCTATTGGATGTACTGGAGTTAAGAGAACTACCGGTCAACACCCAGGTGGAATTGTTGTTGTTCCTGATTATAAAGAAGTATTTGATTTTACACCATTCCAATTCCCAGCAGAAGATGCTGAAGCAGAGTGGAGAACAACACACTTTGATTACCACTCAATTGACCAATGTTTGTTAAAACTTGATATCTTAGGACATAGTGATCCTACACAATTAAGACTTATTCAAAATGCATCTCATACAGATATCTTAAAGGTACCTATGGATGATAAAGATACAATGAGTATATTTACTTCTACTGATGTATTAGGTGTTACAAAAGAACAAATCATGTGTAATACTGGTACATTAGGTATTCCAGAATTTGGTACACCATTCACTATTAAATTAGTTGAAGATACAAAACCAACAACATTCGGAGAACTTATTAAAATATCTGGTCTTTCACATGGTACTGACGTTTGGTTAGGAAATGCCCAAGACTTGATTGCAAATAATATTGTTCCATTTAAAGATACAATAGGCTGTCGTGATGATATCATGGTATATCTAATGTATAATGGAGTTAAACCATTAAAAGCCTTCAAAATAATGGAGTTTGTTCGTAAAGGTAAAGCAAGTAAAGACCCTGAAACATGGAAAGAACATGTTAAGACAATGGAAGAGGCTAATATCCCTGATTGGTTTATTAAATCTTGCCAAAAGATTAAATACATGTTCCCTAAAGCCCATGCCGCAGCTTATGTTATCAGTGCCTTTAGAATAGCTTGGTATAAAGTACATATGCCAGTATACTTCTATGCATCATGGTATTCATCAAAAGCAACTGATGTTGATGTTGAATCTATGATAAAAGGTTATGATGCTATTAAAGCTAAATTACAAGATATAGAAGCTAAAGGTTATGAAGCAACTAATAAAGAACAAGGACAAGCTGAATCATTAAAGATAGCTCTAGAAGCTACAGCTCGTAATATGAAATTCTTAAATGTGGATTTATATGAGAGTGAAGCAACTACTTGGAAAGTTAAAAGTGATAATGAAATATATCCACCTTTCTCAGCTATTGATGGATTAGGTGATACAGTTGCTAAAAATATAGTTGCTGAACGTGAAAAAGGTAAATTTATAAGTATCGAAGATGTTCAAAAAAGAGCTAAAATATCTCAAACACTAATTGATAAAATGAAAGAAATGGGTATCTTAGAAGGATTACCTGATTCAAATCAATTAAGTTTATTCTAAAGAATAGTTTACGTAAACTATTCTTTTTTTATACACTTAAAAGTGTAAACATAGTATAATTAATGTAAAGATAGGTGATTATAATGAGCTACAGTTATAATAAGAAAAAAAAGAAAGATGATGGTAAATTAAAAGTCTTCGGTGCCATAGTAGTACTAGGAGCATTAGGAGTAGGCGGTTTCGCAATAGCTGGAGGAATCAAAGGTAAAATAACTAAAATGAAAATAGAAGAAAAGAACTCCACTAAATATGTATATCAAGAAGGTAAAACTAGTATATATGAATGCCAAGGTATAATCACAGATGATGATTTAAATAATTTACCTTCTTCAATAAAATCAATTAGTTTAAGAGATTGTCATTATGTAACAGATATGAGTCAAATACCATATAAGTGTCCTAATGTAGAAAACTTATCTCTTAGTAATTGTTCAGGCATTTCAGATTTATCATTTATCACAAGATTTAATAACTTAAAACGAGTTCATTTAAATGACATGGTTGGTATATCACCTGAATTATTAGAGTATTTAGAAGAAAAAGAAATAGAATATGATATAGCAGATGATGACATAAAAGCATCTGGTGAAGTAGATAGAATAGTAAGAGAAATCATTAAAGATGATATGAATGATGATCAAAAGATAAGAGCAGTATGCATCTATGTAAGTGAACATTGCGATTATGTTAAATCTACTGGAGAAAAAGCAAATGAAAATCCTTTAACTACTTCAGTGAATGATGGTAAAACTGTGTGTGCAGGATATGCTTATATGACAAATGTCTTATTAAGAAAAGCAGGAATAAAATCATATGAAGTAACAAATGCTAATCATGCATGGAATTTAGTTGATAAAGATGGAAAATATTATTATGTTGATACTACTAATCTTGGCGGTATGATTCTTCCGCCAAATGCTGCAAGAGCTGTAGTTGAAAAGTTTGGTATGGCTGATGGATTTATGGTAAGTCCAAAAAGCGAAGCACTTTCAGCAATGTCACCATATGATAAACAAGATAAAGTTGTAATACCACCTTCACTTATTGAAGATATTAAAAAAGGTGAAACAGAAAAACAACTTCTTGATAAATATGGAAATACTGCACCAGCACATTTAATAGAGTTATTAATTGCTATGGTTGGAATGGCAGTAGGTACTAAAATGGCAGTAAGTGTAGTAGAAAAAGTTATAGATAGATAATACAGTTATTTAAGGAGAATTTTATGAAATATACTCTTCTTGTTAATAAAGAAAATAAAATAAAAGATAATTATAAATGTAATTTAATAAGTAATAAGAATGAATTAGGTGAAGAATTCCAAGTGGAAGAAACTGCTTATAATAATTATTTATTATTAAAAGAATATTTAAAAGAGATAAATATTAATATAGATATAGAAGACTCATATAGAAGTATAGAAAGACAAGAAGAATTGTATCAATACTTCTTAGAAAAAGAAGGACAAGATTATTGTAATAACTATGTAGCAGTACCTGGTTATTCAGAACATCACACAGGTTTAGCAATAGACTTAATGTTAAAAGTAAATAATGAATATTTAAGAGATGATATGGAATTATTAAACTCTAAAGATGAGTTTAAAGAAATTCATAAAGTATTACATAAATATGGATTCATTTTAAGATATCCTGATGGTAAAGAATCTATTACAGGATATAATTATGAACCATGGCATATAAGATATGTAGGAAAACTACCAGCAAAGATTATTTATGAAAACAATTTAACTTTAGAAGAATATTTAACTTCTTTTGGTACGGTTTTATATATAAATAAACCTAAAGGAGTAACATCATTTGATGTAGTAAATGATATAAGTAAAAAGTTTGGTATTAAAAGAGTAGGACATACTGGTACATTAGATCCTTTAGCTACAGGAGTATTAATAGTAGCCGTAGGAAGTGCTTGTAAAGTAGTAGAATTATTAACTAGTCATGATAAAGAATATATTGCTACAGTAGAATTAGGTTATAGTACTGATACTTTAGATATAGAAGGTAAAGTATTAGATAGATGTGATGTACCAAATAATTTAAATATAGAAGAAGTACTAAATAGTTTTAAAAAGACTTATCTTCAAGAAGTACCAATATATTCAGCAGTAAAAGTAAATGGTAAAAAACTATATGAATATGCAAGAAAAAATATAGAAGTAGAACTTCCTAAAAAAGAAGTTACTATCAAAGAAATAGAATTATTAGAAAAAACTAATACTAGTTTTAAATTTAGATGTTTAGTAACTAAAGGATGCTATATAAGAAGTTTAATTAGAGATATAGCTAAGGAATTAAATATATTAGCTACTATGACTGATTTAGTAAGAACTAAACAAGGTAATATTTCTATAGAAGAAACAGATAATATTGACAATGATTTTACACTACATAGTATAGCTAATTCATTAAACTATGATATAATAAAAGTGGATAATTTATTAGAAGAGAAAATAAGTAATGGAATGAAAATAGATAATAACTATAATGTAAAAGACAAAGTAATATTTGTTAATGAGTCTAATAAATTACTAGGTATATATGAAAAAGAAGATAATTACTTAAAAGTATGGAAGAATTTTAATTAATTATATATTTGAAAAGAGGTAAATATATGGCAATTAGAAATTTAAATGTAAGTGATGAAACATTCCGTGCAGGAATAAATGAATTAGAAAGACTTGAGTATAATCATAAGAATCACTATAAAGTTGTAAAAGAAGCTCGTAAAGGAATAGCATTCGGTCTAGCACTTGCAGTAACAACTACAGCCATGATAATAGATTATGGAAGAAGACATCCTAATTGGCCAGTAGGAAAAGATACTACAAAAGTAGTTGAAGAACAACCTATTATAATGCATAGATACTATAAAGTTCAATTTGGTGATAGTTTAGCAGGTATATCTGAAAAAACAGGAGTACCTATATCTACAATTAGACATTACAATGGTATGGGTCCAAAAGATTCTATAATTTATCCAGATCAAGGATTAGATTTAGTCTATGAAGTTAAAGAAAAAAATATTGAATACTATACTGAACGATATAAAATGAATGGAAAAAGTATTGAATCAATAGCTGATGATTATAATACTGATGTTGCAACAATAATTAATTTAAATCCAGGACAAATTATAAAAAATCCAAATGATGGATCATACACACTTTTAACTGATTCAATATTAATACCTCATTTTATTACACCAAGTCAGTTAAGAGAAGCAAAACAAAATAATAATCAAAAATAATACAATTTGTATTATTTTTTTATTTAAATTAAAAAATATTTGCATTTTTTCTAAAATGTGGTATAATTTTATTCGTTAGTGATCCGCTGGTATTTATTATGATCACAATAAAAAACATATATAGAGAGGAGCTAAGAGTTATGAATATAATTGATAAAATTAATTCAAAACAAATTAATCCTAACATCCCTGAATTCCGTGTAGGAGATACAGTAAAAGTTGATGTTAAGATTATCGAAGGTAAGAGAGAACGTATCCAAGCTTTCGAAGGTGTAGTTGTAGCTCGTAGAGGCGGATCTGTATCTGAAACATTTACAGTTCGTAAAATGTCTAGTGGTATTGGAGTAGAAAGAACTTTCCCAATCCATTCACCAAAAGTAGCAGGAATCACTGTTATTCGTAAAGGTAAAGTTAGACGTGCTAAACTTACATTCCTTAAAGGTATGGCTGGTACTTACCGTATTAAAGAAAGAGGACAAAGACTTTCAGATAAAGAAGCAAAATAATGCTTCTTTTTTTGTTGAATAATTACTATGATTTATATATAATTAAATAGGAGATGATACTATGGATAAATTTAAAAAGATACTAAAAGAATATCTTCCATATGTAGTAATATTAGTTTTAGTTTTAATAATTAAATATAATGTAGTAGCTCCAATAAGAGTAAATGGTAGAAGTATGAATAATACTCTAAAAGATGGAGATATTATGATACTAAATATTATTGGATATAAAACATCTAATTTAAAAAGATTTGATATAGTAGTAGTAGATAATGGAAAAGACTATTTAATTAAAAGAGTTATAGGACTTCCTAATGAAGAAGTAGAATACAAAGATAATAAATTATATATAAATGGTAAATTAGTTAAAGATAAATATGGTAATGGTAATACAAGTGATTTTAAAGTAAAAGTAAATAATAATTCATACTTTGTTTTAGGAGATAATAGAGAAGATTCTCTAGATAGTAGATATTATGGTTCTTTTAAAAAGAAAAAGATACTTGGTAAGACAAATTTTACAGTATTTCCATTTAATAGATTTGGTAATAAAAAATAAGGATAGAAATATTCTTATTTTTTTTGTATAATATATATAGAATAAAATAGGAAGGGAATAGTACTATGTATAAAATAATATATAATAAAAAAATTAGTTCTAATTCATATGAAATGGCTGTTAAAGCCCCATTAGTAATTGAAAACTTTATTCCAGGACAATTCTGTATAGTAATGGGTAAAGAAGATAGTGAGAGAATTCCTCTAACTATATATGATACTGATAAAGATAAAGGTATATTATATTTGATTTATCAAGTAGTAGGTGCTTCTACTTTAGAATTATCTAAATTAGAAGATGAATTATTTAGTGTATCAGGTCCACTTGGTAATGGTAATGAAATATGTTCTAATATTAAAGAGTTTAAGGGAAAGAAGATTTGTTATGTAGCAGGAGGAGTAGGAATAGCTCCAGTTTATCCTCAAGTAAAGTATCTTCATGAAAATGGTATTAAAGTAGATGTAATCTATGGTGCTAGAAATGTAGAATTATTACTTATTAGACCTAAAATAGAAAAAGTAGTAGATAAGATTAGATATGCTACAGATGATGGTAGTTTTGGTACTAAAGGTTTAGTAACTGATTTATTAGAAAAGAATATAAATGATTATGATTATGTTGTCACAATAGGACCAGTAATCATGATGAAATTTGTAGTAGATGTTTGTAAGAAGTATAATAAACCTTCAATAGTAAGTATGAACCCATTAATGGTAGATGGTAGTGGTATGTGTGGAGCTTGTCGTTGTAAGGTTGATGGTAAAGTAAAATTTGCTTGTATCCATGGACCAGAGTTTCCAGGAGATAAAGTTGATTTTGATTTAGCTTTAAAGAGAATGAATATTTATAAAGAAGAAGAAACTAAGTTATACGATAAAATGAAAAAAGAAATAGGAGTTGATAAGCATGAATGATGAAAAAGTAAGAGGAAAAATTCAAGATGCTAAAACTCGTGTTAAAAACTTTGATGAAGTAGAATTAGGATATACTAAAAAAGAAGCTATTGCTGAAGCAAGTCGTTGTCTTCACTGTGTAAATCCAAGATGTGTACAAGGTTGTCCTGTAGGAATAATGATTCCAGAATTTATTAAATGTATTAAAGAAGATAATCTAGAAGGAGCATATGAAGTAATCGCTAAATCTAGTTCCCTTCCAGCTATTTGTGGAAGAGTTTGTCCACAAGAAAAACAATGTGAAGCTATGTGTATAAAAGGACTTAAAGGAGATGCAATCTCAATTGGTTCACTTGAAAGATACGTTGCTGATAACGTTGGAGAAATTAAATTAAAAAAACCAAAGAGTAATGGTAAAAAAGTAGCTATTGTAGGTAGTGGGCCAAGTGGATTATCTTGTGCTTATGATCTTGCTAAAGCTGGATTCAGTGTTACTATATTTGAAATACTTCATAAACCAGGTGGAGTATTAACTTATGGTATTCCTGAATTTAGATTACCTAAAGCAATTGTTCAAAAACAAATAGATAGTTTAAAACAATTAGGTGTAGAAATAATTTGTGATGTCTTAGTAGGTAATACAATTTCTTTAGATGAACTAGAAAAAGAATATGATGCCGTATTCCTAGGTACAGGAGCAGGTCTTCCTAAGTTTATGGGTATACCTGGAGAAGATGCTAATGGAGTATTCTCAGCCAATGAAGTATTAACTAGAATAAACTTAATGGGTAGCTTCAAAGATGACTCTAAAACACCAATCAAGAAAGTAAAGAAAGCTTACGTAATTGGTGGAGGAAATGTTGCGATGGATGCAGTTCGTTCTCTAAAACGTTTAGGAATAGATGCTCATATAATGTATAGAAGAAGTGAAGAAGAATTACCTGCTAGATTAATGGAAGTAGGTCATGCTAAAGAAGAAGGAATAGTATTTGATCTATTAACTAATCCAAAAGAAATCTTAGTAGATGAAAATAATAATGTAGTAGGTATGAATGTAGTAAATATGAATCTTACTGAACCTGGAGAAGACGGAAGACGTGGAGTAGTTGAAGATGAATCTTCACTTCATAAAGTAGATTGCGATATGGTAGTAATGGCTCTAGGTACTAGTCCAAATCATTCAGCAGTAAAAAACTCTAAGATAGAATTATCTGATAAAGGATTAATAGTAGTAGAAAACTCTAAAACATCTCTAAAGAATGTCTATGCTGGAGGAGATGCTGTAACAGGAGCAGCCACTGTAATACTAGCTATGGAAGCAGGTAAAAAAGCAGCTCAAGAAATAATTGAAAAGATAAAATAAAAAAGAGATTAAATCTCTTTTTTTTTAACAATTATCACTTATACAAATAGTTAAAGTAGAACTACTATTACCTCGATATTCTCCATCTAAGAAATCATCATCACTATCATAAGTAAACACAGTAACTAAAATTTTATCTTTTATATCATAAGCTTTATCATTACTTTGAATCTTTATAGATGTAAATAATGTATCATCATTATATTCATTTTCTTCTATATGAGAATAAAAACTTTTACCTCTATTAGCATAATCATCATATAAATAATTCATTACATATTCCCATTTATCAAAACAATTACTAGGACCTAGTATATTATAAGATATTTCTTCATTATCAGTTTTAAACTTAATATTAAAACCAATCTTTAAATTATTATTAGTATTATACTTCATCCACTCATTATAAAAACTATATCCAAAACCACCATTTAAACTAATAACATCTTCATCAGAAGGATATATTTGAAATATACCTATATCTTCCATAGAAACTATTTTTTTATTGATTCTAGTTAATCTAACTAAACCACCATCACCACTACTATAAAAGGAAATA
>Ga0310786_10011045_pt1 | contig 11298 bp, 8 predicted proteins | sample AusTroGonzalo_MG_FD_203881 | JGI IMG/M metagenome (GOLD analysis project Ga0310786, IMG submission 203881) | Bovine rumen microbial communities from tropical cattle in Woodstock, Queensland, Australia - Gonzalo_03 (v2) (version 2) | ecosystem: Host-associated > Mammals > Digestive system >... | reverse complement strand
AGCGTCAGGAGTGGGAACTCATCAACAACAAGCAGTTCGGTTTGCTGGCTGCAGCCAACCCCGCCTATCGCATCACTACACGCTATGGTGCCCCGACGCCTGACGACCTCGACGAACTGTTGAGTCTGGTCTGGAAAGAGCCCGCCTTCTTCGTGGCTCATCCGCGTGCTATCGCCGCCTTCGAGCGCGAGTGTACTTGGCGCGGTGTACCTCCTGTGACCACCGATCTCTTCGGCACGAAGGTCATCCTGTGGCGTGGTGTGCCTCTGATTCCTTCGGACAAGGTCGAGGTAGAAGGTCAGTATCTGACTGGTCGTGGCGTAGGCACCACAAAGATCATCCTCGTGCGGACTGGTGAACAGAACCAGGGTGTCATCGGCCTGCATCAGAGCGGCATCCCTGGCGAGATAGCACCAAGTCTGAGTGCCCGTCTGATGGGGCTCGACAAGTTCGGCGTGGCCTCATACCTGCTCACGAAATACTTCTCGCTGGCCGCCCTTACCGACGACGCCATCGCCGTTCTCGAGAACGTGGAGGTAGGCTATTATCACGATTATCAGCACCGTAACGCTGTCGCTAAGTGAAAAGTGAAGAGTGAATAGTGAAAAGTGATATGCATTATGAATTATGAATTGATAAACGGCTACGGCATCGAAGACCCAGGTTTTGCGTTGCTTCGAGAGGTTGCCCAAAAGTACTGCCCCGAGGAGGTCAGGGAGGCTCGTCTGAGTGTGCTGCCTGACGAGGCCCTGAACCTCACGGCGCTGGAGGCGGGCTTCAAGCAACTGCTGGGTGGCGGAAGCGGCTATGCCGACCTGCCGTACTTCGGCGACCCTGACGATTCGCGCGGTGCGGTGAAGGCTGTGCCTCAGGACCGCTCGACCTCTGGTCGCTTGTTTGACAAGAACGGCTTCGGCATCGGCATTCCTGAGACGCAAAAGCTGCGCGACCTGCACTACGAGGAGGTGGACACCCTGAATTCGGAGGAAATCAAGAAGGATTTCCCCGTGCTCCATCAGAAGGTAAACGGCCACGACCTCGTATGGCTCGACAACGGCGCCACCACGCAGAAGCCAATCCAGGTCATCGACAAGATCAGCGACTACTACACCCACTATAACTCGAACATCCATCGCGGTGCCCACACGTTGGCTGCCCGTGCTACGGATGCCTACGAGGAGGCCCGCGAAAAGGTGCAGCGCTTCATCAATGCCGCCACCAGCGAGGAGATTATCTTCGTGCGCGGCACCACCGAGGGCATTAACCTCGTGGCGCAGACCTACGGCCGGCAGTTCCTGACACCAGGTGACGAGGTCATCGTCAGTGAGTTGGACCATCACGCCAACATCGTACCCTGGCAGCAGGTGGCTCATGAGAAGGGAGCCACGCTGAAGGCCATCCCCACGGATAAGAACGGCGACCTGATTCTCTCAGAGTTCGAGCGACTTATCACGCCCCGTACGCGCTTCGTCAGCGTGGGTCATGTGAACAACACCTTCGGCACCATCAACGACGTGAAGCGTATCATCGACATCGCCCACGGGCACAACATCCCCGTGCTCATCGACGGTGCACAGTCCATCGCTCACACGCCTGTCGATGTGCAGCAGCTGGGTGCCGATTTCTTCGTCTTTTCAGGCCACAAGATCTACGGTCCCAACGGCATCGGCGTGGTCTATGGTCGCAAGGACCTGCTCGACAAGATGCAGCCCTGGCAGGGTGGTGGCAACATGATCAAGGACGTGACCATTGAGCGCACGGAGTACAACGTGCCGCCTGCACGCTTCGAGGCTGGCACGCCCAACGTAGCCGATGCCATCGGTCTTGGTGCCGCCCTCGACTATGTAAGTCATCTTGGTATCCGTAACATTGAGGCACATGAACACAAACTGACAGAATATGCCCGCGAGCAACTGGCTCAGATCAAGGGCCTTACGCTCATCGGCAATCCCAAGAACCGCGTGTCGGTGGTGAGCTTCGTGCTCGACGGCATCCCCGTTCCCGAAACTGGTACATTATTAGATAAGGAGGGCATCGCAGTGCGTGCTGGTCACCACTGCGCTCAGCCCGCCCTCCGAGCCCTCGGTTACGAGATGAGCGTCCGTCCTACCTTCGCCCTCTACAACACCCGCGAGGATGTGGATAAACTTGTGATTGCCGTGCGCAAGATTGTGGGAGAGCGCAGTTAATTTTGCATTATGAAATACGAAACGAAAGTATTAACCACAAAGTATCAGAAACCTGACGCATACGGGGCGCTCTCGATGCCGGTGTATTACACAGCGGCATTCGAGTTCCCCGATGCCAAGGCGATGAGCGATGCCTTCTGCGGACGCTCGATGGCACCGTCGTATGCCCGCATCGCCAACCCCACGGTGACTTATCTGGAGGAACGCGTGCGGCAGATAACAGGAGCCACCAGCGTGACGGCACTGAACACGGGTATGGCGGCTATCCACTATGCCCTGACGGCGGTGAGTGGCGCTGGACTGAATATCGTAGCCTCGAAACATCTGTTTGGCAACAGTGTCTCGCTGATTCGCGACACGTTGGGTAGTTTCGGTGTGGAGCCGCGATTCGTCGACTTTACGAAGCCCGAAGAGGTGGAAGCGCAAATTGACGATAAAACCGCCGCGCTGTTCTTCGAGATCATCACCAATCCGCAGCTGTTCGTGGCTGACATCCGCCAGCTGTCAGAGATAGCCCATGTTAAAGGTGTGCCCTTGATTGCCGATACGACCATCGTGCCGTTTCCTGCCTTCCGTGCCGTCGACTTCGGTGTGGATATCGAGGTAGTGTCCAGCACAAAGTATATCTCTGGCGGCGGTACAGGCCTTGGCGGTTTGCTCATTGATTATGGTAAGTTCGACTGGTCACAGTCTCCCTCGCAAGCCCTGCAGAGTCGCACGAAGAAAGTTGGTAAGAAGCTGGCGTTTACAGCCCGCGTAAAGACCGAATTGGTAACGAATCTCGGTTCACTGATGACACCGCAGGTGGCGTATATGGAGACGCTCGGTCTCGACACGCTCGACATCCGTTTCCGTCGCCAGGCAGAGACCACGCTGTGGCTCGCCAAACAATGTCAGGCACTACCTGAAATCAAGCGCGTCAACTACACGGGCTTGGAGGATAATCCTTTCTATGAATTGTCGAAGGCACAATTCGGCCCATTACCCGGCGCTGTATTCACCATCGACCTCGAATCAAAAGAAGCGGCCTGGGCGTTTATCGACAAACTGCAGATCATCCGTCGCGCCACGAACCTCTTCGACCGCAAGTCGCTGGCCATTCATCCCGCCTCGACCATCTTTGGCCTCTTCTCCCCAGAACAATGTGCCGAGATGTCCGTCCCCGACACCACTGTCCGCCTCAGCATCGGCCTCGAAGCCCCCGAGGATCTGCTGGAGGATATCAAGACTGCGATTAAGTGAAAGGCTACGGGTAGGCGCAATAGCGGGAATGAGCAGAGTGATGCTCGCATCGATTCTGCTGAGCGTGAGCAGGCTCGACTGCGCGTCAAATGGGATGTATCAGAGTAAAACATAAGAAAACATAGCCGTCTGTGCCGTTTTGGTAGTTATCTTATTGATTACCAGACGGGTAAAGACGGCTATGTTTGTGTAAAACTGTGCCGTAAGTGTGCCGTAAGTGTGCCGTCACAAAAATCACTCCTTGCGCTTGCGGAGGCGGAGGTAGTAGCCTCGGTCGTTCTTGTGTTTGCAGCGTTGCCAGCGGAGTTTCTTGATGGCCAGGCCGAGGTTGGTGAGGTTGGGCACGTCGGCAGCTTTCAGATGGTTGCCTAACTCTTCCTGTATGGCGGTGGTAGTCCAGAAGCAGTCTCTGCTATGCTGGGTGACAGGCTCGAAGATCTGCGAGAGCACCAGCTCGGGAGCCGACTCCTGCTGATACTGGCTGTTGTGCTGCTGTATCTCGCGTTCGTCATCGCTGGTGAACCAGTAGATGCAGTCGGGATTGCGCAGTTCGGCAACGGCTTGGGCAAACATCTGCTTGTAGGGTATCTGGCCTGACATATCCACTTTCTTAGTGACTTCCACGCAGAGGTAGCGGCGGGTGCCGTCGCCGCTGGGCAGGGGCGTGGGGTCGTTGGTGGTGGCGATGAACGAGCAGAGGCGGGGCGTCAGCGTGTACTGGTCGGAGCGCATCTTCCGCGTCTGCACCTCCTTCTCTGTCAGCAGACGCTTGATCTTGGCCTGTTCGCGCTGCGTCTTCGAGTCGTACTCGTCGATGTTGACGAGCCACATGCGGCCCAAGACGCGCTCCACCTGCTCGGCATTGTCCATCTTGATGTCCTTCATATAGTACTCGCGCATCGACTCTGGCAGGATGTGGTTGCAGAACTGCGTCTTCAGGTAGCCCTGCTCGCCAATGAGCATCGGTACCATCGAGTTGCCGTAGTCCTTGTTGATATTGAGGGCCTGGGCCACCATCGCCAGGAACCAGCGGTGGAAGTATTTGGGCCAGTCGGCATAGTTGGTGGGCAAGCGACGGGCGAAGTCCTCGATGTAGTCGTGCTTGCCGTCCCAATTGCCGCAACCTGCAAGGAACTCGTGGATGGGGTTGTAGTCTCGGATATGTGCCGACTCGATATAGGTGCGGATGTCGTTCATCCAGCTCTCGCCGCCCTCCTTCATCTCCTCGACGACGAGGCTCTTCATCTCCCTGTCAGTCAGCGGCTTCCATTGCTTGAAGCGCAGGTCGTTGGGACGGAACTCGGTGATGCCCTTGACCACATTGTAGCGCAGTTCGTAGCGTCTCGAAAGGAAATCCTCGATGCTGCGCATGATGCGCTCCTTCTCGTTCATCTGCGAGAAGACCTTTCCATTGTAAGGTTTTTTGTATGTATTCCGAAAAGCCCTGCGAATCACGTCTTTGTCGAGGCTCTTGAATGGTGCCATCCATTGGGCTCTCACGATGCAGCCCTCCTCGGCCAGACCCGCCTTCTGGCAGTAGCCCGCCAAGGTCATCAGGCATTGCTCGGCATTGTCGCCGCAGGCGTCGATGGCCTTCGACAGGCACACCTGGAACTCCATCTCAATACGTTCGCGCTCCTCGTAGTCGGGATACCAGATGACGCAGCCCTGATCGTCGGCCTTCGTGCCCTCGTAGGGCTGCAGCGGATCTGGCGTCTCGGCGCGGACGACAGGCATCGGCAGGGCGTTGGGATTGTAGTGCAACTGCGGATCGTAGCTCATGCGGCAGCCTCGGGTGACGGTCTGCTCTCCTACCAGCAGGTCGCACATGGCCAGCGAGGTGTAGAGGCGGGCGGCACTCTCGTGGGCGTCGCGCAGAAAGCTGAGGTAGTCGTCCTGATCGAGCTTGGCAGGTTTTTTGTAGTCGCAGCGCACTACGACTTTCAGCGTCACGCCGCTCACGCCTGCAAAGGCCAGCTGCGTGTAGGGAATCTGGCTGACGCGGCGGCGCATCTCAGCCACCTGTTGGATGCCCTGCGGGCAGGGGATGTTCAGCATCACAAGCCCTGTGAAGCCGATGGGTTTCGAGAGTCCGCTCTTGCCGAAGGTGGTTGAAAAGACGAGGTAAGGCAGACGGTCGCTGTCCTTCAGGTGGAAGCGTGGAGCCCCCTGCTGTATGGCCAGCCGTTGCTGCAGGGCGGTGGCGGCAATGCGTGCGGCAACCTCCTTGGTCGTTTGTGAGCGCATCTGCTCGACGATGGCGCTGATTTCTGTCGATACGGGTGAGCCGAACTCCCCCATTCTGGTTCTGATCTTGGTTATTTTCATATAGCGTTGGTTTGTATGTGTTAAGATGCTGCAAAGATACGAAAAAAAGTTGAATATACCAAATATTCTGCCAATATTTTTCAATGAAAAGCCCTTTTTCGCCTGATAAGAGGCTCCGATTTGTTGAAAGGAGGCTTCCGACTATGGAAAAGTAGCCTTCAAAGTGGGGAAAAGTACCTTTCTGAGTGGGGCAGAGGAGCCTTTAAAGTCATGTTCGCCTTGGCTCAAACGTATGTTCGCGTATGCTCAAACGTATGTTCGCCTTGGCCCAAATTGAAAGAACTTCCCGGACTATGGTGCTCGGTTACGGCACACTTACGGCATAGTTTCAGGAAACATAGCCGTCAATATATGCGCTGATAACCAACAAGTTAACCTATATGACGGCTATGACGGCACAGTTTTCAATATTTTATATCTCTGTATAGATGTCGGTACGCCCCATCCGCGTCTTCAGCAGACGGGGATTCTCGCCTTCAGTCCACCCGTTGAGCAGCCGACGGGCCGTATAGTGCGACAGGCTGGCGTGAATGGCAAAGCTGCTCACCGTCACATAGCCTCGGCTCAGGCACCTGCTGAGGGCCTGTTCCAGATGTTCCTTGTCGTTCAACTGCTCCAGCACATTGGGATTGTCCACGCGGAGGAAGCCGTTGTAGAGCCATTTCTCAATCGCCTTGTTCCAGAGCTTGCCAGGATTATAGTCCACGCCGTCAATCTCCACGTCGCTGTCCCTCACCTCGTCGGCATTGGTAATCTCGCGCTTCAGTCTCAGCTTCGGAACAAACGTGCCGATGGGTGTCTCAATTCTGTAGCCCTTGGCCATGATCTCGGCTGCGGCCTTCAGGAACTGGCTGAGCGCGAACTCAATCTCGCCGTTTCGCGTCGAGTAGTGTTTGGCACAATAGTCGTCAATGCCCTTGATGCTGAACCTCAGTCCTCTGGCAGGCCTGGCATAGACAATGTTGCATCCGTCCTTACCCTTGGCGGGCGTCGGATGCACTTCGTATGGGAATCCGCTTTTCTTTTTTGGCATATCGTAGATTTTTCTGCAAAGTTACGAAAAAAGCTTGTAAAGAACAACGGTTTTTGGAAGATTAACGCAATTCGACCGTAAATAAAGGCAAAACGGTGTAATTGGAAATATGTTAAGTCAATTTTATAAAATAATGTGTAAAAATCAAGGGGAATAATATGTATAAGATGAACGAAATTCATTAAAATCGTTGATTTTTGCAACTTTTTAATGGCTTTTGTCTTTATTCTGTGAGAATTTTTGTATTTTTGTGCCATTAATAAACACATTATGAACGAAAAGAAATTCTTATCCCGTCTGGAGCAATACCACCAATGGCTGACAGACCGTCAGGGAAAGGCCAAGGAAGAATTGGCAAAGCGAGAGGTGGAATCACTTGACGACATCAAGAAAGACATCAAGTATTGGGACTATACCAAAGTGCTTGAAGTCCACGAGGCTTTACAAAAGGCCAATGAGAGTATCAACAAATTAGGACTTGTACCTGTGAGTTTGTAAATTCTAAGTATTCCTCGTATAACGGAAAGGTGCTGGATACGATTAAAATAATAAAAATTGTTCGAACATAATTTATACAAAATGAAACTTAATAAGCATAAATTTACAGAAAAAGAAATGTTATCTGAATTTGACAGATGGGTAACTCCTTCTCTTGGTGACATCAAGGATCGCATAGAGTTCAAGAATGTCTTAGCTGAACTGGAGGATGGCTTTAATTCTTTGTCTATTTACACAAATGGTTTTTCAGCATTAGAAACATGCTCTTCGCATCATATCGCTGAGAACATTATTTTCCATATTGGTCAGGTCAATGATATTCAAAGTCATTTGGCAAACGTATTTAATGCCATACTTCTATCAACAGGAAAAACTGATAACAATCTGAAATGCCAATACCCCCTCGTATTATACAAACTTTATGAAAGTGGGGAGATTCCTGCATGTCAGAACGGAAAACTAACACTAATAAAGATTCCACGTGTTTTAGATTTGGATAAAGTTATCAAACATTTTGAGACTTTATCAGCCTATCAAGATATGCTTGCTCCACAACTGAAATCATATCTTGACCTGTTGCTAAGTGATGAGCAATACGTTTCACAATTATACTCTCTTGGCACGTCATATTTTAAACTAAAAGAAAATGGGCACAGTTCAAATCTTCTGGCTTCAATAGCTATCTTCCAATCGCGTGGTTCAATTACGGCTAAAGCAGGCCATGAGCCAGAACGTAAGCTTCGTTCCTATATGGCTGATTGGGGCTTAAATGCCGGAACGGATTATAATAATGACGATATAGATATATATGAATTGCTTGGTATAAAAAAGAAAAAGAACGATAAGGCGCGTAAATACGATTTCATAGTACCTTTCCGTTCAAAATCGAAAGGAAAGAAACTGTTTGTGCAGTGCCAATTTTACGCAGGAGATTCTGGAAGCGTTTCTCATAAAGTTGTAGATCAGACAGATGCCTCTCGCAAGCAAACGTTAAAGTTTTATCCCAACGCTATATTTGTAGAATACTTGGATGGTGCTGGTTATTTCTCTTCTTTGAACGGTGATTTGAAAAAGATGCTGGCAAAGAAGACAACCAAGGCTTTCATTCAGGTGAAAACAGCTCCAGTGAAGTTTAGACGTGAACTACAGGAGATTGATTTCTTGACACCACTTGAAATAGAGCATGCTGTATTAGCAGGAAACCATGCAGAAACCGAACTTGTAGATTTCTTACAAGCACAAGGATACAACAAGGAAGAGATCTACAGAAGTCTTGATGTTTGCAAAGCAGGCAATCTATTAGACTTCAACAATGATAATTATGCAATAAAGGAGGAGCGCAGAGACATCATTATTAAATATTGTCTCCTTGATTGCATCGCCAATTTTGGCCATTCCATAAATGTAAGCAAAGAAAAAGGCATACTCTATGTGCCGGGATTCTCGAATAATTGGGGAATGAGCCAAACCAATCTGTTAGAAGCTTTCAACAGAGAATTCCCTGACATTGAATTGTCTGCAAAAGACATCTTGGAAAAGATTGAGTGGTTGATTGAAAACGAATTTGTAATATTGAAATAAGACATATATGGATTTGAAGCAAGCAATAGCAGAAAGCATAGAGAAATCGGGAGTCGCCATACTTCCACCGATGGATGTGAAAGACTCTATGGAGTTGCTTATAGAGAATGGTATAAAAGCAAAGACGAGCATTCTTGACCCATGGTATAATAAGGGCATTGGTGGAGTATTGCCAGATGCCGAGTATGATGAATTTATACGAATACTTCTCAATCAGAGTGCAATAACGAGCGATATTCTTTATTTGTGGGGATTCCCTGAAGTCATTGGCCCCTATGTTCGTTTTGCTCCCGATAACTTTAAAATGACAGCATGGCTTACATGGTTTTACAAGAACTGTCCATCCGTTATTCGCGGATGGAGATCAAGCCAGAATGCATGCATTCAATTCACAAAAGAAGGAGCCAGTTTACATCCAGAGAATTTTCTCAATCCAGAGCAGGAACTTAGGTTTGATGAAGGAAAGATGCGTTTTATTCCAGGGCCGACAAGCGTAATTGAAGCTCCACTAATAGTCGGATTTGTAGGAAAGAATGAACGCACAGGACATCCCTCTCAGAAGCCTGAGGCTGTTTTTGAACGTATTATATTAATGAGCACTAAGAAGGGTGATACTATTATTGACTTAATGGCAGGCTCTGGAACTACTGGCAGCGTTGCCAAAAAGCATCGTCGTTCAGCCATCTTATGTGACAGTAATGAAGAGTATATCGCAATGATGGAACAGAGACTCCGTCAAAAGCGCATTCACATTGAAGTGGATTGTGATATTGCTGTATAACGACAATAATCTGAAGACATAGGAATAGGAGGCAAGAGGTGATGAGTATTTCTATTTGTAAGTTGACTCAAAACCACTTAGTGGGTAACTTGAAATGAGAGAATAAACAATGATAAAAGTATAAGAAGTGACAATATACGAAAAAGTAATTTCTGATATCAACGGGCATCTTGATGATGAGTCAAAGAAACAAAGTATTGCTCAGGCACTTCTTTGTAATGAAACTACAAACGAAGATATTACCCTTATGTTCTCAAACATTTGGGTGGCAAGATTTATTGACTTTCCATTGTTGAAAAAGTGTATAGAATACTATACAAAGAAACAAAACATCATCCATTTGTTCGATCCCATTGGAAAAAGGGCTCAAAGTCTCCATAATGATTCGCCTCAGGAGTTAGAAGAATACGCTTTTAATCTTGTGATTTCCCCAAATGGATATGAAAGATTTATGGGAAGGCATTTGTGGGATGAGTTTGAAATGGAAAATTCAGATATAGACATTCTTTCTAAGCATGAAGAGTTCCAAATGAGGTTTGCCTTATCTATTGTGCAAGATTTTATGTTCCCCCAAAAAAGGTTGAAGAAATTATTGTCTCTTTTCAATTCTCATTCAGAAGATGTAAGGAGAGTTTTAATGAAGGTACTACCGAATTACACGCTGAACTATTTCGGAACGGTGAAGAAAACATTTGAGAAACTTTCATTTGTAGGATCAAACGAACTAGAGACTTTTAAAAACTTCTTAAACATATACGATAAACGATTTGATCTTTGTAGAGAATGTAAAGAACTGCACTCTGAATATATGTTCCCAGAAGAATATGAGATTTGTCGTCGTGAAATAACCGAACATATGAGAGAACAGCAAAGAATCGCCTCAAAAAAGAACAAACCTGCATTCTTAGATTTTATTCCAACAGTTGAGTTGGGTAGAGGCGGAGGATGGCGTGATGAAGATGGAAAAGTAAATCCATTAGGCCATTATTCTTTTTCACAAGAAATGCCAATGATGATTCACTCATTAACTCCGTTAGAAGAAAAAGAACAAACGAGCTTAATGTTTGAAGATTGGACCAAATTTGGGAAAAATGATGAAGCATAGAATTGTCAGGGACTATTTAGAATCTCTAAAAGAAGATAAAGAACTTGATTACATTTTTCCAATGCTTCTTGAAGCAATGGGATTCCGTATTGTAGCAACGCCAAGGAATTCTAAGGGCCAATCACAATACGGAAAGGATGTAATTGCCATTGGGAAAGGCGAGGACGGAATTTTGTATCGTTGGTATTTTGAGTTAAAAGGGAATGCTGCTAAAGACATTAACGACACTACTTTTTATATAAAGGATGGGGTTCGTGATTCTATTTTGGCGGCAAAATATGCCCCTTATGAAGACTCTTCTATTCCTTCGTTTAATAGGCTTCCGTACAAAATAGTCTTTGTCCATAATGGTATTTTAGTGGAGAATACAAGACCAACATTTGAGGGTTTCATTAAACAAGAATTTCCTAATGGCGGGTTTGAACATTGGTACATAGAAAAACTCACCGAATTGTTTTCCACGTACTTATTTGACGAATGTCTATTTTGTGACGACGAAAGTTATACCTTGTTTAAAAAGATATTAGTCTTATTAGATGCG
>Ga0310786_10011042_pt1 | contig 11300 bp, 9 predicted proteins | sample AusTroGonzalo_MG_FD_203881 | JGI IMG/M metagenome (GOLD analysis project Ga0310786, IMG submission 203881) | Bovine rumen microbial communities from tropical cattle in Woodstock, Queensland, Australia - Gonzalo_03 (v2) (version 2) | ecosystem: Host-associated > Mammals > Digestive system >... | reverse complement strand
GATGCCGTCCCCGGCAGCCAGGACCTTTTCTCCCAGGTCCGCCTCGATGTCGATGGCGTTGTGGGTGCGCCAGTCCTGCATGGTCCGGTCATACTGCAGCTTGTCCACGCTGTAGGCCGAGCAGATGTCCCCCTTGATAGGCCAGTCGAAGGCCGCGGCGATCACCTCCGCCGCCTCCTCCGGGGGCAGCCCGGCGGTCTCGGCGCTTTGTTCCGGCTCCTCCGCCGGGGCTTCCGTGGGCTCCGCCGGGGCCTGAGAAGGCGGCACGATCTCCGGCATCCAGGTGTACACCGCATAGGGGTCCGGCGTGCGGGGCGGGACGGAGGGCCGGTTCTGGAGGCTGGGGGCCTCCGTGGGCTTCGTGGAGTCAATGGCGGCGGAGAAGATCCAGGCGGTGCCGCCGATCACCAGCACACAAAGCAGAAGAATGAAATAAAAGCTGCGCTCTCCGATAAAGCGCCCCAGGCGCAGAAGAAAGCTGTCTTTCGGTTCCTTGTCGTTCAAGTGTGTTCACCCCCATAATGTAAGCTCCGCGGAGAAGTTCTCCGCGGACCTCTCTCATTGGGGATTATTCCCCGCGACGGGGGATTTATTCAGGCAAGGCGCGCTCCTCATGGAGATGAATTGACAAAGAGCGGCGCAGGGCATTATAATGCACCTAACCCCGCAAGGGGCCACCGGGCTTGCCCCGGCGAAAGGCGCGCTGTACATACAAAGGCGGTTAGCCACTCCCCGATAAAGGGGGTGATGCGCATGCGGAAAGAGCGGCGGAAGAAACTCCTTCGTTTTCTGATATGCTTCATCCTGGTCTTGTTGATCTTGATGTACATATCCCCGAATGTGCGTTAGCCGCCCGGCTAGGCCCCGGACGGCTAACCATTGTTTAGCCAAACGTAAGGGCTGACCGCCATGTGCAGCGCCCTTTTGTATCTTCATTATACCATGCAGGAGTGGATTGTCAAGCGGCAGGATACCCTGCATATTGTTTTGCGTTTATAGCAGGAAGCGCGAGCCTGCCCGCGTCGACTGCCTTACAGGTTGAAGAACGCCTTCCGGCCCAGATACTGGGCCGCGTCGTCCAGCTCCTCCTCGATGCGCAGCAGCTGGTTGTACTTGGCCACCCGGTCGGTGCGGCTGGGGGCGCCGGTCTTGATCTGGCCCGCGTTGAGGCCCACCACCAGGTCGGCGATGGTGGTGTCTTCCGTCTCGCCGGAGCGGTGGCTCACCACGGCGGTGTAGCCCGCCCGGTTGGCGAGCTGGATGGCGTCCAGGGTCTCGGTGAGGGTGCCGATCTGGTTGAGCTTGATGAGCACGCTGTTGCACACCCCCAGCTCGATGCCCTTGCGGATGCGGCTCACGTTGGTGACGAAGAGGTCGTCGCCCACCAGCTGCACGTCCTCGCCCAGCCTGTCGGTGAGCATCTTCCAGCCCTCCCAGTCGTCCTCGGCCATGCCGTCCTCAATGGAGATGATGGGGTATTTCGCTACGAAGCCGGCGTACATCTCCACCATCTCCTGGGGGGTCATGGTGATGCCCCGCTTGGGCAGGTGATAGCAGCCGTCCTCCTTGCTGTACCAGTCGGAGACCGCGCCGTCGATGGCCAGCATGAAGTCCTCGCCGGGCTTATAGCCCGCCTTCTCGATGGCGGTGACCAGGGCCTTCAGGGCGTCCTCGTCGCTGTCCAGGTTGGGGGCGTAGCCGCCCTCGTCGCCCACGCCGGAGGCGGGGACCACCTTCTTGAGGGTGTGGAACACCTCGGCGCACATTCTGAGGGCTTCCTTCCAGCTCTTGGCGCCCACGGGCATGATCATGAATTCCTGGATGTCCACGTTGGAGCCGGTGGCGTGGGCGCCGCCGTTGAGCACGTTCATCATGGGCACGGGCAGGGTCTTGGCGTTAGCGCCGCCGATATAGCGGTACAGGGGCATGCCAAGGGCATTGGCCGCGGCCTTGGCGCAGGCCAGAGAGACGCCCAGCAGGGCGTTGGCGCCCAGGCGGGTCTTGTTGGGGGTGCCGTCCAGCTCCTTGAGCAGGGCGTCGATGGCCACCTGGTCCATAGCGTTCAGGCCGATGAGGGCTTCCGCGATCTCGCCGTTGACGGCAGCCACGGCGTTCTCCACGCCCTTGCCAAGGTAGCGGCTCTTGTCGCCGTCCCGCAGCTCGCAGGCCTCGTAAACGCCGGTGGAAGCGCCGGAGGGCACGGCGGCCCGGCCCATGGTGCCGTCGTCCAGCCAGACCTCCGCTTCCACGGTGGGATTGCCCCGACTGTCCAGGATCTCCCGGCCGATGACGTCGACGATCTCCAGATATTTGCTCATGTCCGTATTCTCCTTATATTTGTTATAGTGAAGTGAAGGTTTACTTTGCGATCAGAGTATTCCCCGTCATTTCCGCGGGCTGCTCCAGGCCCATGAGGCTCAGGATGGTGGGGGCGATGTCCGCCAGCCGCCCGTCCCGCAGGGCCACGTCCGCGCCCCGGATGATGAAGGGCACGGGGTTGGTGGTGTGGCCGGTGTGGGGGGTGCCGTCGGCGTTCCATACCTCCTCGGCGTTGCCGTGGTCGGCGGTGACGATGCTGATGCCCCCCGCCTCCGCAGTGGCCTTCACCGTCTCCATGACGCACCTGTCCGTCACCCGCACCGCCTCCAGGATGGCGTCCCAGACGCAGGTGTGGCCCACCATGTCGCAGTTGGCGTAGTTCACCACCACCAGGTCGTACTGCCCGCTGCGGATGCGCTTGCAGACTTCCTCGCAGACCTCGTTTGCCCGCATCTGGGGGATCAGGTCATAGGTGGGGAACTCCTTGGGGGAGGGGATCAGCACCCGGTCCTCGCCGGGCAGGGTCACCTCGCTGCCGCCGTTGAAGAAGAAGGTGACGTGGGCGTATTTCTCCGTCTCGGCGATGCGCAGCTGGGTCATCCCCAGGCGGCTCAGGTATTCCCCCAGGGTGTTCTTCGGCTCCTCCGGCGGGAAGGCCACGCGCACGTTGGGCAGGTCCGCGTCGTACTGGGCCAGGCAGACGAAGTCCACGGGGAAGTACCCTTTGCAGCGCGCAAAGCCGTCGAAGTCCGGGTCGCAGAAGGCGCGGGTGATCTCCCTGGCCCGGTCGGGCCGGAAATTCATGAAGAAGATGCTGTCTCCCTCCCGGATGAGCCCTTCGGGGCAGCAGAGCACCGGCTCCACGAATTCGTCGGTGACGCCGGAAGCGTAGGATTCCTCCATGGCCTGCAGGGGGTCGGGGCAGGCCTTCCCCGTCCCGGCCACCAGGTTTTCATAGGCCTTCTGCACCCGCTCCCAGCGCTTGTCCCGGTCCATGGCGTAGAAGCGGCCGCAAAGGGAGGCCACCTGCCCCAGGCCGATGGCCGCGCACTGGCGCATGGCCTCCTCCACATAGCCCCTGCCGGACTGGGGGGAAGCGTCCCGCCCGTCCATGAAGCAGTGGAGATAGGCCCTTTTCACGCCCTTGTCCTTCAGCAGCCGCAGCAGGGCCCAGACGTGATGGACGTCGCTGTGGACGCCGATATCGCTGAGGAGCACGAAGATGTGGGCCGCCGCCCCTTTAGAAGCGCACTGCACCGCGCCGGAGGCCAGGACGGGATTTGTAAAGAAGCTGCCGTCCTCGATGCTGTTGGAGATGCGCAGCAGGCTCTGGTACACCACCCGGCCCGCGCCGATGTTGGTGTGGCCCACCTCGCTGTTGCCCATGGTGTCCGGGGGGAGGCCCACGTCGGGGCCGGAGGCGGCCAGCCGGCAATGGGGGCTAGTTTCCCACAGCCGGTCGAAATTGGGGGTCCCGGCAGCCAGGATGGCGTTTCCGGCTTTCTCCTCCTTGAGGCCGAAGCCGTCCATGATGATCAAGGTAACAGGTGTTTTCATAATTTAGCCGCTTTCACGATCTGATAGAATTTGTTGGGGTCCAGGCTGGCCCCGCCGATGAGGCCGCCGTCCACGTCCGGCTGGGCCAGCAGCTCGGAAGCGTTGGTGGGGTTCATGCTGCCGCCGTACTGCACCGTCACGGCCCGCGCGGTGCGGGCGTCGTAGCATTCCCGGATGGCGGCGCGGATCTCCCGGCACATGTCCTGGGCCTGGGCGGGCGAGGCGGTCCGCCCCGTGCCGATGGCCCAGACGGGCTCGTAGGCGACGACGGTCTTCCGCATGGCGGCGGCGTCCAGCCCCGCCAGGGCCAGCTTCAGCTGGGCCCGGACGACCTCCTTCTCCGCCCCCGCGTCCCGCTGGGGCAGGGTCTCGCCCACGCAGAGGATGGGGGTCATGCCCGCTTCCAGCACCCGGCGGAGCTTCCTCCCGACGAGCTCGTCCGTCTCGGCGTGATAGGCCCGGCGCTCGCTGTGGCCCACGATCACGTATTTTACCCCCGCGTCCTTCAGCTGGCTTGCGGAAATCTCCCCGGTATAGGCCCCGCTTTCCTCGGCGGACACGTCCTGCACCCCCAGGCTTACCCGGCTGCCCCGGAGATGCCGGAGCATGGGCACGGCCATGAGGGCCGGGACGCAGAGCACCACCTCGCAGGGATGCTCCTTGCCCAGCAGGCCCTTCAGCGTTTCTGCGTAGTCCTTGAGCTGGGAGGGCAGCAGGTTCATTTTCCAGTTGCCGGCGATGATGGTCTTGCGATATTTCGGATTCATTGGCCCTCCCAGGTTTACGCGTCCGGCAGGCAGGCGATGCCGGGCAGCTCCTTGCCCTCCAGGAATTCCAGGCTGGCCCCTCCGCCGGTGGAGATGTGGCTCATTTTGTCCGCCAGGCCCGCCTTCTGCACGGCGGAAACGCTGTCGCCGCCGCCGATGACGGTGATGCCCCTGCAGGCCGCCATGGCCTCCGCCACCGCCATGGTGCCTCCGGCGAATTTGGGCTCCTCGAAAACGCCCATGGGCCCGTTCCAGATGACGGTCCCCGCCTTCTCGATCTCGGCGGCGAAAAGCTTCCGGGTCTCCGGGCCGATGTCCACGCCCTCCCAGCCGTCGGGGATCTGCCCGGCGGTGACGTATTTGGTCTCCGCGTCTGCGCTGACGGCGGTGGCAATAAGGGTATCTACGGGCAGCAGCAGCTTCACGCCCTTGGCCTTGGCCTTGTCCATCATCTTCTGCACGTATTCCAGCTTTTCTTCGTCCAGCAGGGAATTGCCGATCTTCCCGCCCTTGGCCTTGGCGAAGGTGTAGGACATGCCGCCGCCGATGAGCAGGGTGTCCGCCTTGTCCAGCAGGTGGTCGATGACGGCCAGCTTGTCCGCCACCTTGGCCCCGCCCAGCACGGCCACCAGGGGCCGCACGGGGTTTTCCACCGCGCCGCCCAGGGCCTTCAGCTCCCGCTCGATGAGGAAGCCGCAGTAGGCGGGCAGATAGTCCGCCACGCCGGCGGTGGAGGCGTGGGCCCGGTGCACGGTGCCGAAGGCGTCGGACACGTAAATGTCCGCCAGGGAAGCCAGGGCCTTTGCGAAGCCGGGGTCGTTCTTCTCCTCCTCCTTGTGGAAGCGGAGGTTTTCCAGCAGCAGCACCCCGCCGGGCTGCAGGGCTTTCGCCATGGCCTCGGTCTCGGCGCCTATGCAGTCGGGAGCCATGGCTACCGGCAGCCCCAGCAGCTCGCCCAGCCGCTCGGCCACGGGCTTCAGGGACATCTCCGCCACCACCTGGCCCTTGGGGCGGCCCAGGTGGGAGCAGGCGATCACGCTTCCGCCCTCCTTCAGGATGAAGCGGATGGTCTCCAGGGCGGCGCGGATGCGGGTGTCGTCCCCGATGGCGCCGTTTTTCAGCGGCACGTTGAAATCGCAGCGCAGCAGCACCTTTTTGCCCTTCAGCGGGGCTTCGGCGACGCTTTTCTTGACGTAATTCATGAATTGACCTCCTTGTTGGGGTTCATATGATAAATTGGAATGAGCTTCAATATACCGGAAACGAAGTCAGGGTATTACCGAGGATTTTTGGGCGGTATGAAGGAACATTATGCAAGTGAGATGCGTGCCGTGGATCATGCGGCGCTGTCTCAAACCAAGCCGGGGAAACCATGCTGCCGCAGCGCTTCGTAGCAGAGCAGGGCGACGGAGTTGCCCAGGTTCATGCTCCTGGCCCCCTCGATCATGGGGATGCGGATGCACCGATCCGGGTATTTTTCCCGGAGCCAGGCGGGCAGCCCCGCGCTCTCCCGGCCGAACAGGAGCCAGCATTCCTCCTCGAAGCGCACGTCGGTGTAGCGCACGGCGCCCTTGGTGGTGCTGAGCCACAGGGGCTGGGAACCGTTGCGCCGGAGAAAATCGTCGATATTCTCGTATACCCGCAGGTCCAGCAGGTGCCAATAGTCCAGCCCGGCCCGCTTTACGGCCTTTTCGGAAATGTCGAAGCCCAGGGGCCGCACCAGGTGCAGCCGGGCCCCGGTGATGGCGCAGGTCCGCGCGATGTTTCCCGTATTTTGTGGGATCTCCGGTTCCACCAACACTATATTTACCATTCTGCCTCTCCTTCGGCCCCCGGCGCGAGTTCTGCCCCATTGTAGTACTCGCCGCGGGGATTTGCAAGGGAAAAAGGGCGAAATTGTTAGAAAAAAACCGGGGAAATCCGCCGAATCCCGGAGATTTTGCGGGTGAAAAGTTATGGATTTCCACAGTTTTGACGGATGCGTGAAAAAGTCTTTACAAAGGGGAAAGCGAGTGCTATAATAGCCGGGCAAAAAGGAACCCCGGTAATGTGCGCCTGTAGCTCAGTTGGATAGAGCGTCTGCCTCCGGAGCAGAAGGTCGTGCGTTCGAGTCGCGTCAGGCGTGCCAAGTAAAGACGACTTGCGAGAGCAAGTCGTCTTTACTGGTATATCGGGGGTTTCATCAGACTAACTGAGTACAGATACATGTATTCGTATACCCCGGAAAGGAGCGTGAAACCATGGAAGCGGCGAAAGCGGCCCAGAAGGTGACCCTGGTGGGCCTGGCGGCCAATGCCCTCCTCTGTGTCATGAAGCTCATCATCGGCTTTGCGGCCCATTCCAGCGGCCTTATTTCCGACGCGGTGAATTCCGCCTCCGACGTGCTGAATACCCTTATTGCCATGGTGGGCGTCCGCATCGGGAACAAGCAGGCGGACGACGACCACCCCTACGGGCATGCCCGCTTCGAGTGCGTGGCCTCCCTGCTCCTGGCCTTCCTGGTCTTCGCCACCGGCCTGGGCATCGGGTGGAACGGGGTAAAGACCATCATTGCCGGCGGCAAGGGGCTGGAGGCCCCCGGCTTCCCGGCGCTGATCGCCGCCCTGGTGGTCTGCGCGGCCAAGGAGATTTTATATTGGTATACCATCCGGGCGGCCAAAAAGCTGGACAGCCTGGCCCTGAAGGCCAGCGCTTGGGACCACCGGAGCGACGTCTTTGCCGCCCTGGGCGTCTTCGTGGGCATCCTGGGGGCCCGGCTGGGCGTCCCCATCCTGGACGCCATCGCCGGCGTGGTCATCAGCATCCTCATCCTGCGGGTGGCGGTGAACATCTTCCTGGAGGCGGTGAACCAGACCGTGGACAAAGCCTGCGAGCCGGAACTGGAAGGGCGCTTCCGCACGGCGGCCCTCTCCCAGGGGGGCGTCCGGCGGGTGGATGAGCTGCGCTCCCGGCGGGTGGGCCCCGGCGTCTATGTGGACATGGAGATCGCGGCGGACGGGAACCTGAGCCTCATGGACGCCCACGACATCGCCGAGCGGGTCCACGACGCGGTGGAGGCCTGCGAACCGGGCATCCGCCACTGTATGGTCCACGTGAACCCCTATACCGAGGAATAATGCGGGTGCGTTTGCCGGAGAAAACCCACAACAGCCTTAAATTCCAATCATCCCCGGAGGGGATACCTTACCCGTGCCCAAAGGGCACGATATCACACGGCCGCAGGCCGTATATCACCCCGCGCAGCGGGATATCACGCCCGCGAAGCGGGTATATCATTGGGTGCGTTGCAAATGCAACGCACCCTTTCACCATCCCCAGTCCTTTTCCCCCGCGGGGAGGATGGGCTTGGGCGCTTCCGCGCTGAGGGCCGCCGCCAGGAGGAACTTCCGGAAGGGCTCCATCCGGGGCACCAGGGCGCCGATCTCCGCAGCGAAGTCGTCGAAGGAGCCCAAAACCCCGTCGGGGAAATGCTCCGTGACCAGCCAGTTTTTGTACCGCAGCCATTTCGCCGCCGGGTGGTCCGGCGCGTAGCCCCTGGGGACGGTTTTCAGCGTGTCCCCCTCCAGGGTGAGCCGTCCTTCCTCCAGGATGCTTTCCCACTGCGCCTGGTTGGCGGCGATGTAATCCCGCACCCGGTTCACTTCCGCCGTCTCGTCGAAGAAAAGGCCGGTGCCGAAGATGGTGGCCCCCGGCTCCACGCAGAGGAAGTAGCCGATGGGCAGCCAGCTTTTCCGGTCGGCGGATATGTAGGCCCGGAAGGAGGGATTATAGGGAGGGACGTTTTTGTAAAAGCGCATGTCCCTGGCGATGCGGTAGACCCAGTCCCTGGCGTCCATGTAGAGGATATCCCCGCCGATCTCCGGGGAAGCCTCCGCGATGGCATAGCGCAGCTGGTCCAGCAGGCTGAGGAAATCCTTCCTCGCCTCCTCATAGCGGCGGTGGTTCGCGTGGAACCATTCCCGTTCGTTGTGGTCCCGCAGGTCGGCGCAATAGCTGAGCATCCGGTCGAAGGGCATGGGGTTCATCTCCATTTCAATGTTTCGTAAGCCTGCTCCAGCAGGGCGGGCAGGTCCGCGCCGTGGCTGCGGCAGATGCGCCGGAGGCCGAACAGGCAGTCCTCCTGGGGGCTTAAACGGTTCACCCCGAAATCGCAGGTGAGGGTGGCCCGGAAGCCCAGCTCCCGCAGGGCTTCCTCGCTCTCGGCGCTGTAGCGCCCGTAGGGATAGGTGAAGACCTCGCATTTCCGCCCCGTCTCCTCCCAGATGCGCTCCTGGGCATGGAGCACGTCGGCGGCCAAGCGTTCCGCATAGGCGCCTCGGCTCTCTCCAGGCAGCCGGTCGCAGCCCCAGCCCCCCTCGGTGGCGCGGTGCAGGCTGTAGCTGTGGTCCTGCAGCTCCACAAGGCCGCTGTCGGCCATCTCCCGCAGCTGCGGCCAGACGGCGTGGGCCAGGCGGGTTTTTCCCGGTTGGTAGGCGCTGAATTCGTCGGCGCTTCCCGCGATGACGGAGAGCACGATGGGCATGTCCATCTCCCGCAGCAGGGGCAGCACCCGGTCGTAGGCGCTGGTATATCCGTCGTCGAAGCTGAGGACGATGGGCTTGGGCGGCAGGGGGGAAATGCCGTCGGCGCAGGCGATCACCTGGGCCATGGTGACGGGGGTGTAGCCTTCTTCCCGCAGCCAGGTAAGGTCGGCGCGCAGCTCCTCCGGGGTCACCACGTCCTTCCCCGGATGGTCGAAGCTCACGTCGTGATACATGAGGATGGGCAGGACGACCGTCTCCTCCGCCGCGGCGGAGGGCAGGAGCAGGCTGAAGACGGCAAGCAGGGCGAAAAGAAAACGACGGGGCATGGCGGATCCTCCGATCTCGATCCCGGCGGCTTCCGGGCCGCACGCTTCCTTCAGTATGCGCAGGAGGCGGGAGGATAACCCGGAGCCCATTTTAGCAAAGTCCGGGAAAAAAGTAAATCGCGCCCGGCAAGGCGATACATACTTGTATTTTTCCTTGTATTTTGCTATTCTGGAAATTGGCAAAAAGGAGGAACATCATGGAGCGAAACGATCATCGGCGCAGCAAGAAGAAAAAGGGCGGCAGCAACGCCCTGGCCCTCCTGGGCATCGTACTGCTGGCTTTTGTGATTTTGACCGGGGGATGGTTCATCCTCCACCGCCTGGATATCGCCGGGCCCTCGCCTTCCCCCAGGCCCGCCGCGACCCTGACCCCGGCCTCGGCCCCCACAGCGGAGCCGACGCCGGAACCCACCCCGGAGCCGACGCCGGAGCCCACCCCCGAACCCACGCCGGAACCCACGCCGGAGCCGGAACCCACCCCGGACCCGGAGGCTGTGGCCGCCCTGACGGCGGCGGCGCTGGAAGCGCCCCGGCGGTGGAGCAGGGAGGAGGCCATGGCCAGGCTGGAGGAGCTGAGCAAGTGGGACAGCCGCTTCCTGGAGGTCCGGGACAAGGCGGACAGCTTTTCGGACACCCTGCTCACCGACGCCGCCAACAATCCGGAGCTGCTGGAATTCCTGCTGGACTACCCCCAGGAGGACGTGGGCTTCGGGGAATTCACCGAAGAAGAGCTGCGGGGCGAAGTGCCCCTGCTGATGCAGTATGACCCCCGCTGGGGCTATTATCCCTACGGCTCCAACGTCCTGGCCGCTACGGGCTGCGGCCCCACCTGCCTGAGCATCTGCGCCCTCCACTTCACCGCCAATCCCGAAGCCACGCCGGACCGCATCGCCCAGTGGTGCCTGGATAAGGGCTACTACGTCTACGGCGCCGGGACCGCCTGGGCCCTCTTCACCAAGGGCGCCGCCTCCTGGGGCCTGGAGGGCAAGGAGCTGGGCCTCTGGAAGCAAGGGATGCAGAATGCCCTGGACGAGGGCAAGTGGATCGTCCTCATCATGGACGACGGGAAGTTCACCGTTTTCGGCCATTTCATCGTGATCTGCGGCTATGACGACGAGGGCTTCCAGGTGCTGGATCCCTTCAGCAAGGCCCGCACCGGCGTCCGTTGGACCTATGAACAGATCTCCGGGGAGATCAGCAACCTGTGGGCCATCTCCGCCGCCCCCGCGCCGGAGCCGACGCCCGAACCTACCCCCGAACCCACCCCCGAACCCACGCCGGAGCCCACGGCGCTGCCGGCGGAGACCGACGACGGGGCCGTGGTACCGCCCGCCCAGGCCGGCGGCTGATCCCGCGCTATTTCCGGGAATCCCGGATATGATATAAGAAAAGGGGTAATCATGGTGAAAAAGTACATCGCGGAATGTATCGGAACGGCGACCCTGGTGCTGCTGGGCTGCGGGACCGCCATGCTGGTGGGCTGTGACGCGGCCTCCGGCAGCGGCTATCTGCTGACGGCCCTGGCCTTCGGCCTTACCATCGTGGGCATGGCCTATTGCGTGGGCAACGTGTCCGGCTGCCACATCAACCCGGCGGTGTCCCTGGGCGTGCTGCTCACCGGCGGCATGAGCGGCAAGGACTTCGTGGGCTATGTGATCTCCCAGATCATCGGCGCCCTCGTTGGCAGCGCCCTGCTGGCCATCATCTTCTCCCTGGGCGGCGTCACGGACATGACCGGCGGCTTCGGCTCTAACGGGCTGGCCGGCGTGGGCGGCAATGCCCTTGCGGGCCTCATCGTGGAAGTGCTG
>Ga0310786_10011041_pt1 | contig 11300 bp, 11 predicted proteins | sample AusTroGonzalo_MG_FD_203881 | JGI IMG/M metagenome (GOLD analysis project Ga0310786, IMG submission 203881) | Bovine rumen microbial communities from tropical cattle in Woodstock, Queensland, Australia - Gonzalo_03 (v2) (version 2) | ecosystem: Host-associated > Mammals > Digestive system >... | reverse complement strand
CCTCATCACTTTTTACTTATATCTGTCCGGCCTCCACCATCAGCACCACACGTTCCGTCAGGCGGTCGGTGCCTTCTGCATCGTAGCCTTTCTTAAGACTGGCACCAAAGGCCCAGGCGAAGGTTTGCCAGAAACCGGCACGGAAGGGACCCATAAAGGCCTGGATCATCTCATAGCTCGATGAGTGGCATTCGCGGTCAATCAATTTGATGAGCAGTTTGCCCTGAGAGTAGGTGAGCTTTTTCATTCTGGGCTTGTAAGTGCGGAAGATTTCGCTCTCCACTTTCTTCATGTGAGCCTCTTTCGCCTCTTGCGTGGGTAACATCTCCAGTGCTTCGGTGGTCTCATAAAGCATCTGCTTGGCTTCTTTGGCTATGGGGAGAACCTTCTTTACGTTAGTCACCAGACGCATATAGGCCTGTGCCTGTTTCTTGTTCTTGAAGGTCAGTTCAGGATAGACGTAGACATTGTTCATCTCCATATATTGGATGCTGTCGCCGTCGACGAGCACCTTGCCCACTTTCACGGTGGGGACAAACGTCGGAGAGTCCATCTCTGCCAACGCCTGCTCGGCTGTGATCCGCTCCTCTTGGGCGAAAGCAGTGAATAGAGAATAGTGAATAGTGAATAGTATCGCTATCACTCTGAGATATGGGTTTGTCTTTATCATTTCGACTGCAAAAATACTCAGTTTTTCTGAATAGACGATAAATATGTAGGCATATTTAGCATTAATTGCATAAAAACATGAGAAAAACTTTGTTAAAAGAGGATTTTGTTGTATATTTGCAACGAAAACTTATTTGTTAAACAAAAAATCATTAGCTATGGAAAAAATGCATGAGATTACTCCGTGTGAGATTGAGGCTCTCTTAATCGATTTGAGAGGTCAGAAAGTGTTGCTCGATAGAGATGTCGCTTATGTGTATGGTGTCGAAACGAGAAGAGTGAACGAGGCTGTAAAAAATAATACAGAAAAGTTTCCGGAAAAGTATTGCTTCAGATTGCAACCTTCTGAAAAACAGTATGTAGTCGAAAATTTCGACCACTTAGGAAATCTTGACAAATCACCAGTAGTTCCAAGGGCTTTTACAGAAAGAGGACTATATATGATAGCTACTATTTTAAAAAGCAAAAAGGCTACGGAAACAACATTTTCAATTATTGAAACATTCGCAAAGGCGCGTGAGATATCGAGGAATATCCAGGCTCTCCAACAGGAGTCTGATCATCGTAAGCAGCAAGGACTCATCCAGAGAACAGGCGAATTGTTGTCTGATTTGATCATGGATGAGAGTGAAACAATGGAAACGGAGTCCTCAATAGAATTGAATCTAATGGCTTTGAAGTTCAAACACACAGTAAAGCGGACGAAGAAATGAGAAACATTTTCTTTTGTGCTGCACTGATGCTTGGGATGAGTGTCAGTGCGCAGTCAGCGCGTGAGTGGGAAACCTATCTCCGTGAGGTGATTACGGTTGAAGATATCGGTTCTGCCGCATGGGAAGAGATGTATGAACAAATGTGTGAGTTGGACCAGCATCCGATCAATCTGAACCAAGCCTCGCGTGAGCAATTGGAGCAGTTGCCGTTTCTCTCTGCCCAACAAATGGAGGAAATCATGGCCTATCTCTATCAGTACGGTCCTATGAAGTCTGTGGGGGAATTGCAGATGATCCGTTCGCTGGATTATCAGCGACGACGGTTACTTACCTATTTCATTGAAATTGACGATGGCGAACAGAAACGAGACTATCCCAATCTGAAAACGATGGCGCAATATGGTCGACACGAACTGATGGCAACGGCTAAGGTTCCCCTGTATGAGCGAAAAGGAGATCGTGAGGCTTATAAAGGTTGGCCTTATCGGCATTGGATGAGATACCAGTTTTCCTATGGTGATTATGTGAAAGCCGGACTCGTTGGGGCGCAGGACGCAGGCGAACCGTTTTTCGCGAATAAGAACCGTATGGGATACGACTATTACTCTTATTATCTGCAATTGAAGAACTGGGGGCGACTGGCGTCGCTGGTGTTGGGGAAATACCGTGTGTCGATGGGTATGGGCCTGATAGCCAACAATAGTTTTGCAATGGGGAAGTTGTCGTCGTTGCAGAATTTGGGGCGCGCTACCAGTACCCTGCGTGCGCATTCCTCACGCAGTTCAGCCGACTATCTGCAAGGCGTTGGTGCAACACTCACCATCACGAAAGGACTCTCAGCTACGGGCTTCCTGTCGTATCGGGCGATGGATGCAACACTGAATAAGGACGGGACAGCTGCCACCATTGTCACTACAGGCTATCATCGTACAGAGACAGAACTTGAAAAGAAGAACAATCTCAAGAATACCTCCTATGGCGGTTCGCTTCGCTATCAAGGTGGCGGATTCCATGCGGGTCTGAATGTAGTGGGCACCCATCTCAGTCGGGAATTGAAACCCAATACCACTGTGCTTTATCGCCAACATGCCGCTCAGGGAACAGACTTCCTTAACTTCAGTGCCGATTATGGTTATGTCAATCCTCGTTTTGCTTTCAATGGTGAGACGGCGATGAATAAGGATGGGGTGCTGGCTACGATCAACAGCCTGAGCTTGCAATGTGGTGGTCAGGTGTCGCTGATGGCGCTCTACCGTTTCTATTCCTTCCGCTATACCTCGCTCTATGGTAATAGTTTCAGCGATGGCGGTGCTGTACAGAACGAGAGCGGCATCTATCTGGGTGTCAATTGGCAACCCTCGCCCCGCTGGAAGGTGATGGCCTATAGCGACTACGCCTATTTCCCTTGGGCCAAGTATCAGGTATCGCAGTCGTCGCATGCCTTCGACAATCTGTTGCAGGTGTCGTACCTTCGGAACAACTGGACGTTGGAGGCTCGCTATCGGCTGAAACTGCGAGAGAAGGATAATGAGGACAAAACGACCCTGCAGACCATAACAACTCATCGTGGTCGTTTGAGTCTGAGTTATGATGGGAGCTGGAGTAGCCGCACGCAGTTGGACTATAGTCAGATTGCTTCCGGACAACAGGAGCGGGGGTGGATGGTGAGTCAGTCGTTGGGTTACAACTATCGTTGGCTACGACTCAGCGGTGGTCTGGGTTATTTTCATACCGACAGTTACGACAGCCGCGTTTATCTCTATGAGTCGGGACCGCTCTATAACTATGGTTTCAGCCAATATAGTGGCGAAGGCATTCGCTATTGGCTGATGGCGCGTGGTGAGATTGGAAAGCGCTTGACTGTCACAGCGAAACTCGGTACTACCGACTATTTCGACCGTTCAGTGATAGGCAGCAGTTACCAGCAGATCGACGGCTCTTCACAATCGGATGTCGATTTGCAGGTGAGATGGAAGTTCTAAAAAAGCAGTTGGTGATACAAGTCGACAACCTGTTGGGCGACATTCTTTCCTTCAAACCTGCGGATATAGGCCTGACTGCGCAAAATACGCTCTTCGCGCCCCTCAGCTCCTCGGAGCGTCTGACGGATGGCAGCAGCCATACCCTCGGCATCGTCAGGCGCTACATAGAGGTTATCGGGTCCTCCCGCTTCCTCCAGACACGACCCTGTGCAAGCTACGACAGGCAGACCTGTGCTGATGGCTTCGATAATCGGAATGCCAAAACCCTCATAAAGTGACGGGTAGACAAATGCCTCTGCTCCAGCATAGAGATTGGGCAGTTCCTCATCTTTCACGCCATGTAATATCTTTACCCTTTGCTCCAGTCCGTGCTTTTGAACATAGTCGATGACGACATCCGTGTATTTGGTATGCCGTCCTACGATGACGAGGTTCACATCGTCAGGCAGGTAGGGCAGGGCCTTCACAGCCAACAGGATGTTTTTTCTTGCCTCGATGGAGCCCACACTAAGTATATAGCGTTGGCGTATCTCACAGGGGGACGGTTCTTTTGATACATCGCGCGATATAACAAAAGAACCGTCCCTTTGTGAGATGAATCTGGGCGAGCAGCTTTGATAGATGACAGAGATCTGTTTCTCGTCGACATTGCCGAATTCCATGATGTCGCGCTTCGTGCATTCGCTGATGGCGATGATATGGTCGGCCTCCTTGATGGTCTGCAGGAATTTCCAAGTGTAGATCTTGGTGTCGAGCCAGTGGTAGAATTCCGGATGACGCAGGAAAATCAGATCGTGGATGGTTACCACACTGCGGATATTGGTCTTGCTGATGCCAAAGGGCAGTTCACCGCTCAGGCCGTGATAGATCTGTATCTGATCTCGCTTCAGATCCTTCACCATGCCTTTGGTTCGCCACCAGGCTTTTGCAAAAGGCAGAGTGGTGTCGTGAGGATAGCAGAAAGTGACATTCTCCTGGGCCACAATCTGTCCACGCAATTCGTCGCGCCCTTTGTCTGGGGCGTAGAGCCGCAAGTCCAACTGCCTGTCCTGCTGAGCGATGTCGTTCACCAGCGTCCGTCCGTAGTTGCCCAATCCTGTGCCATTACGCACGATTCGCTTTGCGTCGTATCCTATCTTCATCATGCTAATTTTGGTGCAAAGTTACGAAAAAATAAGAGAAGCTATCTAAAAAATGCTATCTGGTTTTGTTGGCGTTGCGTATTTTCTCCAGCATTTGTGCCGCCCATGCTTCGGAGCCGGGAAGTTGATAGCGGCAGTTGCCTGTGGCTGAAGGTGTGAAGATGGTTTCGGCCTGGTCGGTGAGGGTCACGGTGCCGCGTCCGGAGAGAGAGAACAGGGCATCGCCCTCCACGGCCTGTATGACGGGCATCACATCCCACATGCGTTGGCCGGTGTTGCAGTCGCACTGCATATAGACCTGCTTGATGGGATGTGCATCGGTCCATGGGATGTCGGCGATGACCTGCTCGGGCGTATATTCCACGTCCTGTCCTGCCTCCATCGGCGAGAACACCATATCGACCTCCTGCGGCCAGTTCTGGAAGAAGGGCTTGGAGAACGTGATGCCTTGGGCGAAGTTGAAATCGGGCTCCACGGCCTCACCGAACACGCCGCCCTGCAGATAGATACATTTCACCTTGCGGCGCACCAGCTCCACGCCTGAGAGCGATGAATACTCGTCGGCTCCGGATGCCAGCAATTGTGCCAGACAGGTAACGAAGCCCACGCTCACGATGCTCACCGATCGGTCGGGCTGGGCGGCCAGCAGACGGCGGTATAGCCGCCAGCCGTCGGGCAGCGACGAATAATCGGCTACGGAGCGGCTGAACATCGGCTGCCCCTCACCATCCTGCATGTCGGCCACGTGAGCATAGTCAATCCACACCTTCGGCTCCTTGATGCCGTCGCGGACAAGGCCGATGGGCACGTCGCCATGGCTAAAGTACGTATTCATCACGTCGGCAAAGGCCGCATTCCGTTCGCCCTCTCTGTCAACCATTACGCCGAGCAGGCGGCAACGACCCTCGTCCTCGTAGCGATAGAGCATTTCCAAGGCAAAGAGATCATCGGCCGATGAGCCGATGTCAGTGTCGTATATGATGAGTGGCACGCCTGTGTAACCAATCGGCTCTACCGGTTCATCATCGATGGAGCAGGAGGTAAGCATACTTGCGCCGCAAATCAGGATGGCGGCCATCATCCATTGTATAATCTTTTTCATCGTTTATTGTTTATTTCTCAACTTCCGTCACGAAGCAGGCCGATTAAAGGCTTTGCGTCGTATCCTATCTTCATCATGCTAATTTGGGTGCAAATATACATAAAAATAATCGAAGAACATATAATTCTATTGAAAAATAAGGAGAATGCAGAAAAAAGGCATGGAATCAGCAAAGGTTTCAGATTGCTTGTAAAAAAGAATAAAGCCCGCAAACTGCGGGCTTAGTGCCGCCGATATACTCCACAAGTGTATATCGGCGGCTGTTATTAAAGAGTTTTACTAAACTAGAAGTCTTGGCGGCAGAGCTCCCAACCTCGTAGCATGGCGAAGTAATCGAGAGAGTCAGTACCGTTTTCCTGAATCGCCATGGCTACGCCGAGCATAGGTGCCCAGCAGCTCATAATGCCTCGGATGGTATAGTTGTTGGCTCAACTGGTGTGTATAGATTGTGGCTGTCACATCCTGACCTCGATTGCTCAGCATTGTCAGCGTGTCCTGGCTAATATAATTATCAACAAGTATAATTGATTTTTTAGCCACACTGTCTTGTCCTCTACTCGTACCTCAAGGCGAATGGTTTCATCCGGTTGAGTTGCCTTTTGATAATGAATAATTGGCAAAGCATTAAGCATTAAGTATCATGTTTTTCAGAAAGAACTGGTTTTTATAAAAATCTTAAGTGGTTTTTATCGAAATTAGGCTGATTTATTTTGTGGAATCGAAAAGAAAATGTAATTTTGTAGCGTTATATTTTCCGTTTCCGCACGTGAAACACACATTTCAGGCCGAGAAACGTGCGTTTCAGGGCGAGAAATGTACGTTTCTCGGCGGCGAACAACAAAACTAAGGTAGAAAATTGACTTTTGTAAGGCAGTGAGGAAACAAAAGTAGTTAAGAGAAAAAACAAAAGTAGTTAAGGGAAAAATTAAAAATAGCGAAAAGAAAATATAAATGTAGAATAGAATTAATTATTAAACAGTTAAGAAAATGGCAAATTATGTTTTAAAGGAACTTCCAGGGGAGATGACCGAGGGCAGGACGGTCGTATATCCGAAGATGCAGGTATATTCGCTGCATGACTTTGAAAAGGTTATTTATAACATGCGTGTTTATGCAAACGGCATTGGCGAAGGGATTATCCGAGCAGTTATCGATGCGTTGTCGCAGACGATGATAAGTTGTATGCCCTTGGGGCACACCATGAAGATTGATGGATTGGGGGTGTTCTCTCTTTCCTTGGGATTCGATACATCCACGGCTTCAGAAAAAAAGGAAAAGCTGAAACAGGAGTTTGATGAAGATGCCGATCCTAAGCTGAAATACAGGCATGTGTGTATCAAGGGCATCAATTTCAAACCCGACCCGGAGCTGCTGAAGGAAATGAACAGGCAGGCTACTTTCAACCGCGTTGGTGTAGAAGTAGAAGTTCAAAAGACAAGCCCATACACCCGCGAAGAGCGTCTGGCAAAGGCCAAAATGATTATTAGCACACGTGGATACATGACGCTTACTGACTATGCTTTGGAAACGAGACAATCTAAAAGTGCAGCCTCAAAAGACCTCAAGCGAATGGTGGCCGATCCCGATTCCGACCTCACCTGTCGTGGAATAGGCTCGCATAAAATATGGATAAAAAGATAATAGTTTCCAATTTTTTTCGTAATTTTGCAGCGGAATAATATTATAAGTAGATGAAGATACCATTTTCACCACCGTATATTGATGATCAGGTCGTGGCTGAGGTGACAGATTCGCTGCGTTCGGGTTGGATTACCACAGGTCCGAAGGTAAAGGCCCTGGAGGAAGAGATTATCAAACTGACGGGTTCATCCCATGTGTTATGCGTCAATTCCTGGACTACGGGTGCCATTATGATGCTTCGTTGGCTGGGCGTCAAGCCCGGCGATGAGGTCATTATCCCTGCCTATACCTATTGTGCGACGGCCTTTGCTGTGCTGTGGGCTGGTGCGAAGCCTGTGATGGTGGACTCTGGCGATGACCTGAACATCTCCGTAGAGGCTATCCGTAAGGCCATCACCCCAAGAACGAAGGCGATTATACCCGTCGACATCGCCGGTTTCCCCTGTGACTACAATCGTATCATGGCGTTGGTGAAGGAGCCGGAAATCAAGGCTATGTTCCAAGCTACCTCGCCTGTGATGGAGAAGATGGGGCGTATCATTGTGATCAACGACTCTGCCCATTCTATCGGCTCTCATTATCAGGGTAAATTCTCCGGCACAGAGACGGATATCGCTATCTTCTCGCTGCATGCGGTGAAGAACATCACGACGGCTGAGGGTGGTGCCATCTGTCTGAACTTGCCTGCACCTTTCGACAATGCCCAACTCTATCAGCAACTGCGCATGATGGCGCTGAACTGTCAGACGAAGGATGCCTTCACCAAGAGTAAGGCTGGCGGTTGGCGCTATGATATCGTGGGTATGGGTATGAAGGCTAATATGGCGGATGTGAACGCAGCCATCGGACTGGCAGAGATACGTCAATACGACAAGCTGTTGGCAGAGCGGAAGCGCATCTTTGCGACCTATAACGAGGCCTTCAGTGAGCAGCCTTGGGCTATCACCCCACCAATTGTGAAGGATGGTCGCGAGACGTCGTACCATTTATATGCCCTGCGTATCAAGGATATTACCGAGGAACAGCGCGATGAGATCATTGCAGAGATTTCGAAGAGTGAGGTGGCGGTGAATGTACATTTCGTGCCACTGCCGATGCTGACTTTGTTCCGCGATTTGGGCTACGACATCAAGGATTATCCGCAGGCATACCAGAACTATTCCCACGAGATTTCGCTGCCCTGCTATCCGCAGTTGAACGATGAAATGGCCCGTTTTGTGGTTCAGACGGTGATTAATGCTTATCATACAGTCGTCAACAAGGCATGAGCGAAGCCAGGATTTCAGTCGTCATCAATACCTATAATGCCCGACAGCATCTGGCCAAGGTGTTGGAGTCTGTGAAGGACTTCGACGAGGTGGTGGTGTGCGATATGGAGAGTACAGACGATACGGTGGCGATTGCTGAGCAGTATGGCTGCAAGGTGGTTACTTTCCCCAAGGGCAATCATACCTGCTGCGAGCCAGCCCGAACGTTTGCCATTCAGTCTGCATCGAATCCATGGGTGTTTGTCGTTGATGCCGATGAGATCGTGACGCCTGAATTACGTGAGGCGCTCTATCAGGAAATCAAGCGTCCGGATGTGCCAGCGGGCTTGTATATCCCCCGTCAGAATATGTTCATGAGCATGTTCGTGCGTGATTTCCACTATGACTATCAGTTGCGTTTCCTAGTGCGTGAGGGTACGGAATGGCCGCCTTATATCCATTCTCTGCCTAAGGTGCCCGGACGTGTGGAGAAACTAAAGGCTAGTAAGGAGGCTCGTCTGCTGCATCTCATGGATGAGACGATGCATGAATATATTGCTAAGATGAATGTCTATACGGACAACGAGACCAATAAGAAACAGTATGGTGTCATCGCCCTGTTCTGGCGTCCTTTGTGGCGGTTCTTCAAAAGTTATTTTATGGATGGCAGTTTCCGTATGGGTACCCGTGGACTGATACGCTCCATGATGCATGGCGTGTATCAGTTTATCCTGGTGGCTAAAATCATTGAGAAACGCTATCGCGATTGACGGACAAAAGTGCGCTCGTCCTGATACTCTTTGTAAGGCAGATTATAATCTAAGTAGAAGAAGTTATGTTGCCGCTGGTTGTCGTGCGGCGGGATAACCATATAATCGCCATACTTGTTTCGGAGATAGGCATCAGCATGTTCCACGCCCATTACCGTATGCCCCTCAAACTCCACGGGTTGCGGGGTGCCTAACATCGTCTTGGGAATCACACCCTGTACGCCATCGTCGTAATCCAAGACATAGTCTGATTGGTCGTAGTCGTAGGCCAGATAAGCAGCCCTTAGTTGGCGACGTGCCCATTCATGTGTGAAGCAGCGCTGAATCAGCAAAATGGGCCATGAACTGGGTCCGTGCCCATGCTTATAGGGGTCGCGATGCAGGAAATAGAGCAGTTTGTCGAGAGCCTTATAACGGGCCACAGCCAATTTTTGGGCCATCTTGGATTTGGAGATGCCGTCGATGGGGAATACGTCGATATAGATACCGGCAAGATAGTCGCTGTGCTCACGCTCAATCAGGGTGGTGCTGCTATCGACAATCTTTCCGAATCCACCAGGGTAGGTCGGTGATGTCTCAATGCAAAGGGCCTCGAGCGGCTCGGGCAGCCATTCGTGGGCATGCATCATGAAACGGTCGTAGTCAGGACGGGGCATGCAGATGTCCATATCGTCGTCCCAAGGAATGAATCCCTTGTGACGGATGGCACCCAACATCGTGCCCGCCCAACAGTAGTATCTGATGTTGTGCGCCTGACAAACACGGTCTACAGACAAAAGAATCTGCAGAATGTGCTGATGGAGTGTTTCTATATCGTATGATGCCATAATTCTGTTGCAAAGGTAAACAATAAAAATGAAAAAATGAAAAAATGAGGAGATATTCTTTCATTCTTTCATTTATAATTCGTATCTTTGCAGCATGAAGATTTTTCATATTGTATCGAATAAAGAGTGGGGCGGAGGCGAACAGTATGTCTACGACCTGAGTCAGCACCAGCAGGCTGATGGTATTGAGATTACCATTTTCTGCAAGCCAGTTGAGGCTATTGTTCAGAAATACACGGAGGCTGGGATGAAGGTGTTGCCTTTGGCCTTGGGAGGTGCTCTCGATATGAAGAGTGCCTGGCAGATGGCGAAGGTTATCAACCATGCCGGCCCTTGTACCATCCATGCCCACAACTTCAAGGATGCCTTTACGGCCTGTTATGCACGCTGTCTGTCGAGTAATAAGCAGGTGCGTGTGGTGATGTGCCGTCATCTCACCCGTAAGGGTAAGAATACCTTGCTTTATCGTTGGCTCTACCGTCATTTGGATCGTCTGATTTTCGATTCCGAATTGTCGAAGTCGGCATTCCTGAGCACAGGGCCTACCATCGATGCTGACAAATTAGGGATTGTGCATACGAGCATTGTGGTGCCAGAGGGCGTAACCACAGCTGATATCAGAAGCAAGTATCAAATACCCGATGATTGTGTCATTGGTATGTTTCATGGTCGTCTCGATCCGGAAAAGGGTCTCGACACCCTCTTGGATGCGCTTGCCTTCCTCAAAGACAAGACCTTCCGTCTGGTCTTAGTGGGAAGGGGTAGCGAGGAATATACCGCCCACTTGAAGCAGGTTGTCGCAGAGCAGGGCCTTTCAGAGAAGGTGATCTTTGCCGGTTTTGTTCATCCCGTGCTACCTTACGTCGCCGCTGCCGACTTTGGTATTCTGGCTTCTACTGTTCAGGAGGGTTGTCCGCTCTCGCCACAGGAATATATGTCGCAGGGTCATCCCGTTATCGTCACTGATAATGGTGGACAACGTGAATATGTGGTTCAGGAGCAGAATGGTCTGTTAGTGCCTCCTGGTGATGCGAAGGCGCTTGCTGAGGCTATTGCCCGTCTTATTGATGATGCACCCTTGCGCCAGCGTTTGGGGCAGCAGGCAAAGGCCGACTTCGACGACCATCTGAACTACGATCATTTCTACGCCAAAATCAAGAGGGTTTATAGTTGAGAGTTTAGAATTGATGAATAAGGTGGTTTATTA
>Ga0310786_10011040_pt1 | contig 11300 bp, 5 predicted proteins | sample AusTroGonzalo_MG_FD_203881 | JGI IMG/M metagenome (GOLD analysis project Ga0310786, IMG submission 203881) | Bovine rumen microbial communities from tropical cattle in Woodstock, Queensland, Australia - Gonzalo_03 (v2) (version 2) | ecosystem: Host-associated > Mammals > Digestive system >... | reverse complement strand
GTATCAAGACTGCGGATTGGAAGAAAGACAAGACGCTCTTCAACAAGAGCCTCACCGGCTTCACCAAGAACGTAGGTACGATCACGGCTGATATCAAGGTAGAGGCATACGACGGTATCCTGTCTGAAGTTAACCTGTTGGAGGGTCGCGGAAGCATCCGCTCGCCGAAGGGTGAGGTGCGTAAGCGCACGGTTCCGGCACAGATAATCTACGGCTTGGGTGATTTGGATCTCTACGTATTGGTTAAGACGACCGATACGCTGATCTTCCAGACCTCGTACACCGAGTATGCTCCGGCTCCGGTTGATCCGAAGCAGAAGGAGGCTAAACTGCTCGTGCCGAATGTAGAGTACGTTCTGCCGGGCGATAATGAGGAGCACTGGTATCAGGTATGTCTGCCGTACATGCAGAACAACTACAAGTATACCGCCGGTGCAAGCCTCGAGTATGAGCTGAACGGCGCCGCTACCATTGAGGGAACGGCTACCTTCCAGGACGAGATGGACTGCGCTATGCCGGTACGCAAGCGTACCATCAACAAGGCAGGTGGCCTATACAAAGGCGCGAAACCGCTGCGTGATTTGATCCAGAAGGCACTGAACAGAGCCAACCTGAATGTCTCTATCGAGGAGACCGCTCCGGACTTCGTGGATAGTATGCTCCATCGTTTCGTTACGAAGGATTCCATCACCGCATATGTCCGTCTCAAGAGCGACAAGGATATCAAGGTTCGCCTGAACATGCAACAGATAAAGGGTACGGATGACGACTGTCTCAATGCGATGGTATTCGATTGGGAGCATGGTAACGTGAACCCGAAGAACCAGAATACCTGGTATGTAGTGGAACTGGATTCGACCCGCATCCCGGCAAACAAGGACATCCGTCTGCGCATCGACAACTGGTCGGAAACCGAGGTGGCTACGGCTATGGGCGATCTGTACTTCAAGTGCGACGAATCGAAGTTGGGAGGTCTCTCCAAGACGATTAATCCGGGTGACAGCATCACCAAGGATATCTCGCGTGACTTCCTCGTTCACTCCGGTTGGCCGAGCATGTTGTTCATGAACTATGTATCGGACCAGACCACCCATCTGCATGTTGAACTCGTTGATCCGGCACCGCGTGACACCCTCCGCGACACCACCACCGTCTTCGTTTGTATGGGCAAGGATACGCTCCATAATATTATAAATGTTGACACGATGTGGATCGACACGATTTCGGACCTCAAGGATTCCGTCAAGGCCGCTATGTATGACTCCATCTCGGTGGTATATGCATACGTACTGCGTGACCCGACACTCTACGCGATTGAGGCAATCGACGCAGACTCGATGCCGGTAATCAAGCGCGGTGAGGTAATCGATGTAACGCTGGCCGAGCAATGGCTGAACAAGCGTCATCTGGCCGAGAAGAACGATACCGTCAAGGCGGTTAACAGTATCACATGGCAGTACAGTACCGACGGTGTGAACTACGTGGCACTCCCCACGACACCGATCGCTACCGAGCGTATCAACTTGCAGTACACGCTCAACCTCGAATGTGACGACACCCTCGACACGCTGTTTATGAACGCAGTTCGCGACACGCTGGATACGACGGTATGTAACAGCTTCCTCTGGGAAGACTCGCTCTACATCAAGTCCACCGAGCCGGTTGATTCCGTAATCTATCCGGGCGGCGCATTGCTGGGCGACAGTATCGCATACCTCAAACTCCAGGTGAACAACCCGCATAACGATACAATCGGTATCGTAGCCAAGTTCGGCGACCGCCTGCTGATGATCAACCGTAATGAGATCAACACGCTCCTCGCGGATACGCTCGATCTCGAGAAGGACACGGGTCTCGTCAGCTGGTACATGGTGGCTACTCCGGAAGACAAGTTCATGGGATACGGTTATTACCTCTGTATGCCGAATGGCGAAGTACTCAATCCGGGTACCTACTATGCGGAAATAGTTATTCCGGCCAAGGAAGGCGAAGTCTGCGGCGCTACGGCTACTACCAAACCGTACACGGTCGGCGGTGTTGCTGCAGCCCCGGCACTCATGCCGTCGCTTGCACGCCCGGGTGAGGACATCCGCGTGGTGAACCTCGATCCGGAGCAGAGCACACTCATCCGTATCTATACTACGGAAGGCTTGTTGCAGAGCTCGTACCGCGTTTCCGGTCAAACCGACTTTATCATCAAAGCCGCTGACGCTATCGGATTCTACCTGGTTGAGCTGAGCAACGAGAATATGAAGACAACCTTACGTTACATCATTAAATAAGAATAGGAGGTAGCACAATGAAGACTATTAAATCAATTCTAATTGCAGCCACCCTTGTTAGTGCATCGTTCGTGTCGGCATTGTCGGCACAGGAGGCACAACCCGCTGAAAAGCACCAGTTCAAGGTGGCGGTAGGCGACTCCGTCATGATTAAACGTGAGTGCCAGAAGTACCTCACCGGTGAGACTCCTTCTGTTTGGGTTTGGGATAAAGTACATACCGTTCGTCAGTTGGGAACCAAGCGCTTCCCGGATGGCGTGCTGTTGATGAATATCTACTCGTGGATCTGCGAGGACTGTCTGGTGAATGTCAGCGGTCATGCGCAGGAAGCCGCAGAGCGGGCTGCTGCTGAGCAGGCTGCCGACCGTGCAGCCTTCGAGGCTGACCAGGCACGCAAGGCCGCCGGACAAAAAGCGTCCGGAGAAGAGCAAGCCGCAGAAGCATCTGCTGCACCGCTTACCCCCGCTGAAATAGCAGCCATTGAGGCGGAGAAAGCCGCGCAAGAAGCTGCCGCTGCCGCCGAAGAGGCGAGACTGGCAGCCGAGCAGGCCGCTATTGAGCAAGAGGCAGCTGAGCAGGCTATCCGTGAGGCCGCACAAGCAGAGGAAGCGCGCAAAGCAGCCGAGCAGGCTAGAGGCGACTCGATCCGTATGGCCCAACTCAAATTGTACGGCAAGTATGACCGCTTCACCATCGGTGTACGCGGCGGTGCTGCCGGTCTGCTCCATCAGGTGAAAGCCGGTAACTGGAACTGCGGTTTCGACGCACTCCTTGACCTCCAGTATGCACACTACTGGACCAAAGAAGGTCGTCCGGTGGACCTCGGTCTGATCGTCGGCATCGGCGTCGGTTATTCGCGGAGCGGTATGCAGGCGGCGGTTGATACCAGTTATACGGTTTCTACCACGGACGGAAACATCGACTACACGCTGAAGGCGGATCAGGTCAAAGAACATGACGGTCAGATCCAATTGGAAGTGCCCCTTATGTTCTCGTTGATCCATCAGAACGGTCTGTTCTTCAACATCGGTCCGAAGTTCATGATCCCTGTTTATACGCCGTATAGCCAGAATATCGTCAACCCGCAGATTGATGCATACTTCCCCACGGAGGGCGTAAATGTGTCCAACGAGGTGATCACCGGTATGCTGAAGAACAACCAGCTGACGAACACCGGTTCGGACAACGGTAACCAGTTCTCCGTCAACGTCATGCTGACGGCTGAGATCGGTTACGAGTGGGTACTGAACAGCGGTAACTCGCTGGGCTTGGGTGCATACGCTAACTATTGCGTATATAACAACTTCAAGAACAACGGTACGGTGAAGTCGCTTATGGATGTGACCGCTCCGACTGGTTCGTCGGCAGCCAGCGTCAACGTGCTGTCCGCTACCAAAACCTATGCGAACGGTCTCGGTTATTTCGACGCCGGTGTGAAGTTGGCATACCACTTCAACTTCCCGAAGAAGAGAAAGTTTGTGGATTCCAAGTTGTTCTAAGTGCATGACGGTACTATGTATCGAAACCAGTACATCTGTTTGCTCGGCTGCCATCTGCAAGGATGGTAAGCCGGTCAAGCAGTGTATATGCCGTGACGGCAGCAACCATGCACGATTGCTGCCTCGCTATATAGAGGAACTGCTCTCGTTTGCGCGAGAGCAATCCCTCTCTGTAGAGGCGGTGGTATTGTCGGAGGGACCGGGTAGTTACACCGGGCTCCGTATCGGTACATCCACGGCGAAGGGCTTATGCTACGGGCTGGACGTGCCCCTCATTCCCGTGCCGACGCTGGACGTGTTGTGCGAAGCCTTCCGGAACACAGACCGTTTTGCCGGCAGCGTACAGCCTACTGACCGCTTATGCCCGATGATTGATGCCAGGCGGATGGAGGTCTATACCTCTGATACGAACGGCAAAGCCCGCGCAGTCGTAGTCGAGAGCGATGAGAGTCTGTTGCCTTCGGGCGAGAGCGGTCTTGCGATCTCCGACTGTTACTACTTCGGAGACGGAGCCGCCAAGTGCCGGACGGTGCTGTCGAAGCCCAATTGGCATTACATCCCCGATATCGTGCCCGAGGCGCAATATATGGGCGCGCTGATAGCGGACCGTCCCCAACTGACGGCGAATGAAATAGCCTATTACGAACCTTACTATCTAAAAGAGTTTGTCGCTGCCCCCAGCCATGTGAAGGGCCTGAAGGTGGTAGCCATGATCGGATTGATCTTGTCCGGTTTACTCTTCTTCTCCTGTTCTACGCAGAAGAACACGTGGGCGACCCGCTCGTTCCACCAGACGAAAGTCAAATACAACATCCTCTATAATGGCAACGTCGCGTACGAAGAAGGCTTGAAAGCCATACGCGATGCCAATACGGACGATTATACACACGTCCTTCATCTCTATCCGGTCTCCAACCATGCGGCGGCAGAGGCTGGCAAATCGCAGATGGACCGAACCATCGACAAATGCCGCAAGTGCATCAAACTGCACTCCATCAAAGCAAAACCGAAACGCGACCCGAAAAAGGCCGGCGATCCCAATTATAAACTATGGCTGCAATCCGAGGAGTTCAATCAGAACATGGACGATGCGTGGCTGCGGCTGGGGCAGGCGGAGTTTCACAAAGGTGATTTCCTGGGAGCCGTCAGCACTTTCAATTATATCATCAATCATTACCAGAACGATCCGGATATGGTCGCGCAATGCCAGTTGTGGATCGCGCGGGCGTATGCAGAGATGGGATGGCAGTATGAGGCGGAAGACATGCTCAACAGAGTGCAGATCGATGCGCTCAGCCGCAAGCATGCGCGCTTATACTCCGCTGTCAAGGCGGACGTACTCCTCCACGGAGAACATTACCACGAGGCCATCCCCTTCGTCAAGATAGCCATGCCGTACGAGAAGCGGAAGATATACCGTCCGCGTTTCGCCTATGTCCTTGGCCAGTTGTACGAGAAAGACAATAACTCCGCTGAGGCCATTCAATCCTACAAGTACGTGATCCGCATGGCGCCACCCAACGAGATGGACTTCAATGCGCGTATCCGTATGGCGGAGTTGGGCGGCCGGAATTCTCTCCGCAAGTTGCGTACGATGAGCAAGCAGACGAAGTACAAGGACCGCTTGGATCAGATATTCGGCACCATGGGTAATATCTACCTCACGCAGAAAGATACAGCCAAGGCGCTGGAGATGTATGAGAAAGCCATCGCTGAGGCGACGCAGGCCGGAACGGCCAAAGCGGCTGTCCTCGTGCGCGCGGGTGATCTCTACTTCGAACAGCGCGCGTATGTGAATGCGCAACCTTGCTACCGCGAAGCGGTCACTATCCTTACAGCGGAGAGCGAGGAATATGCCCGTGTGCAGAAGCGTTCCGAGGTGCTGGACGAACTGATTGTCTCCTACACGCAGGCACAACTGCAAGACTCGCTGCAACGTCTCGGACAGATGACCGAAGAAGAGCAGCGCGTGATAGTGGACAAGATCATCGCCGACCTCATCGAGGCCGAGAAACAGGACTCCACCAAGCAGGCTGACGAAGCCCGTGCGATAGCCAGAGGCGACGACGGTCCGCGTAGCGTCAATACCGCGAATATGTTAGGTGGCGGCGGTGCGCAGAAAGGCGAGTGGTATTTCTACAACCCGCAACTCGTCAAGCAGGGTCAGCAGGAGTGGCGGCGCAAATGGGGTAACCGTGTATTGGAGGACAACTGGCGCCGGCAGAACAAACAGGTGATGATGAGTGATGACATGAGCGCTCCGCTCAATGATGAGAATGACAGCACGATGCTTGCAACGGACTCGGCGACAACTGTCCGTCAGACGTTAGAGACCGATGTGCATAAACCCGAGTATTACCTCCAGCAGATCCCGCGTACCGCACAGGACTACGCCCTGAGCGACAGTCTGTGGCGCGAGGCGATGGTGGATCTCTATTATATCTACCGCGACAAACTGGAGGATGAAGCCCAGGCACAGGAGACACTCCGTCAACTCGACGAGCGCTTCGGCACTCATCCGTCCGTGTTGGCTATTCATGAGGATGAGAACATGCGCGCACTGCGTCATGACGAGGCCTATATAGCCCGTATGCGCCGGATGATGGAGGAGCAGGACTCGCTCTATGCTGTGACTTACAAGGCCTATACCAAAGGCGAGTACGCCACCGTTAAGGCCAATAAGCGGTATGCACAAACGGAGTTCCCGCAGAGCCGGCTCATGCCCCGTTTCCTCTTCCTCAATGCGGTCTCGGTGGCACGTACCGAAGGACAGGAAGCGTTTGTGGCCGAACTGCAGGGCCTGGTGGAGCAGTATGGAACCACCGAGTTGGGCACGATGGCCAAAGACATGCTCGCTATGTTAGGGCAGGGTATGGAGAGCCAGAAAGGTGGCGCAACGAGTTCGTTGGCAGACATGCGCGGACAGGTGGATACAGGCGATGACAAAGATGACAAGGCGGCGGAGCAGCAATGGAGTGAAGACCGTAAGCAGCCCTCTGTGGCCGTGCTGATAATGCCGACGGCGGATGAAGAAGCACTCAATGAACTGCTGTACGAGGTGGCGTTGTTCAACTTCTCGCAGTTCCTCATCCGCGATTTCGACTTGCAGAAAATGCCTGTATGGGGTTCCGGATGCGCTTTGCGCGTGAGCGGCTTCGCGGACATGGACGAAGCCGAGTGGTGGATAGGACTGATTCAGAAGAATGCCGATATGCAGTCTGTACTGCAGAATATACAAATAAAGGCAGTCACCGAAGTAAACCTGCCTTTAATCGTCGGGAAGACGTGATTCGAACACGCGACCTCCGGTCCCCCAGACCGTTGCGCTACCGGGCTGCGCCACTTCCCGTCGCTTTATTTTTCAAAAGCGGGTGCAAAATTACTGCTTTTTTTTGATATACGCAAATAAAATGCAAAAAAAATTTTATATTGAGACATACGGATGCCAAATGAACGTCGCGGACAGCGAGGTCGTGGCTGCCATCATGGAGACGACGGATGCGGAACAGGCAGAGCGTTGGGAAGATGCGGACGTGGTGATCCTTAACACCTGTTCCATCCGCGATAACGCCGAGCAGAAAGTGGGCGCGCGTCTGCGTGAACTGAAAAGTCTCTCGGCGAAGCGGTCTCAGCTCTTACAGCGAAGCGGTCTAACCTCACAGCGGCCTATCATAGGCGTCATTGGTTGTATGGCCGAGCGGATGGGGCAGGAACTGATTGATGAGTTCGGTGTGGATTTCGTGGCCGGTCCGGATGCGTATCTCGATATTCCGAACTTGCTGGCGCAATGCGAGCAAGGACACAAGGCGATGAATGTCGAATTGAGCACTACGGAGACCTACCGTCAGATTATCCCGGCACGCATCGGTCGCTCGATAAGCGGGTTCGTGTCCATTATGCGCGGGTGCAATAATTTCTGCTCTTACTGTGTAGTGCCTTATACCCGCGGACGCGAGCGCAGCCGCGATGTAGAGTCTATCCTCAATGAGGTGCGTGACCTTCAGTCGCGCGGTTATAAAGAGGTGACACTGCTCGGTCAGAACGTCAATTCCTACCGTTTCACACGCGAGGACGGAACAGTCGTGGATTTTGCCGACCTGTTGGAGATAGTGGCGGAGGCGGTGCCGGACATGCGTATCCGCTTCACGACATCCCATCCGAAAGATATGTCCGACAAGACGCTTGAAGCCATCAGCCGCCATAAGAACCTCTGTAAGTTCATTCACTTGGCGGTGCAGTCGGGCTCCAACCATATACTCAAACTCATGAACCGCAAGTACACGCGCGAGTGGTATCTCGAGCGCATTGCGGCTATCCGGCGTATTCTGCCCACGGCGGCGATCAGCACCGATATTTTCTGCGGCTTCCATGACGAGACGCTTGAGGACCACGCCCAGACCCTGAGCCTCATGCGTGAGGTGGGATTCGACAGCGCGTTTATGTTCAAATACTCCGAGCGCCCCGGCACCTACGCGCAGAAGCACCTGCCTGATAACATCCCCGAGGAGGAGAAAGTGCGCCGCCTCAATGAGATCATCGCCCTGCAGAACCGACTCTCGCTTGAGTCCAACCGGCGGGAGATTGGCAAGACGGTGGAGGTGCTCGTAGAAGGTTTCTCCAAGCGCAGCCATGACGATATGTACGGCCGCACGGAGCAATATAAGACCGTTGTCTTCCCGCGAACAGACCAAAAGATAGGAGACATTGTACGCATTCGCATTTTGGAGGCCTCGGCGGCTACATTACGGGGAGAAATAGCGTAAAAAGAAAGAAAAAAAGCATTTTTTTGCTAAAAAATTTGGCTATATCATAAAAAAGCAGTACTTTTGCAACGAAAACAAAAATTTTCATAGTTAAGGTTTAGGTTTAATGGCGAAAGGAGGCTGTGAAGTTTCCTTTCGTTTTTAAACAAAAAAGAGGCAAATGCCTTATTTTTTTATGGCAGACGAAACACAACAACGTATTCCGGATTTGTCGGATGCTGAGGAGGTTCGCAAAGCGATCATCGCCAGCGAGATACTGAATAGAAAATATTGATAGTAATAATAATTTAATCCCTCTTGGCCGGTTAAGAGGTGCCCTTTGGACTCGGTACGTAAACGGAGTTTGCGGACCGCAGAGCGAGGGCAGCACGTAGCACAATGCAAGCGCAGAGCGCAGTAGTGCGAGTGATAGCCGGCAGCGAATGGCAGCAATTTACATGACCGAAGAAGGTCTAAAGAAATTAAAAGAGGAGATCCAGCAGCTGGAGGCTGTAGAGCGCCCGCGCATCATCGCCGCGATAGCGGAGGCACGCGAAAAGGGCGATCTGAGCGAGAACGCGGAGTATGACGCCGCCAAAGAAGCACAAGGAGCGCTGGAGACGAAAATCGCATTGATGAAAGCACGCTTGGCGGAAGCGCGCGTATTGGACGCGTCGGATATCAAGACTGACGAAGTGCAGATTTTGACCAAGGTACGTGTCCGCATGGCCAACGGGATGGAGAAGACTTTCCACCTCGTTACCGAGGGAGAAGCCAACCTTGCGGAGGGTAAGATATCCGTTACCACGCCGATCGCCAAAGGACTGATGGGCAAGAAAGTGGGCGAGATGGCTGAGATCCAGGTTCCTGCAGGTATTATGAAATTGGAGATTTTGGAGATTTCGTTATGACCATTTTTACCAGAATTATCAAAGGAGAGATCCCGAGCTATAAAGTAGCGGAGGATGACAAGAACTACGCGTTCCTGGATATCAATCCGATCGTGAAGGGACACACGCTGGTCGTTCCCAAGTTGGCAGAGCCGGAGGCCGATTATATCTTTGACCTGACGGACGAACAGTTGGAGCATCTGATGACCTTTGCGGCCAAGGTAGCCCGCGGTATCAAAGCGGCTACGGGTTGCAAGCGCGTAGGCGTAGCGGTATTGGGTATGGAGGTGAACCATGTGCACGTACATCTGGTGCCGATGAACTCGGAGAAGGATATGAGTTTCTCCAATCCCAAACTCAGCCTTCCGGCCGAAGAGATGGCCTTCATCGCCAACTCGATTGCCGAAGCGATTGAGAAGCAATAAAAAAAGCCCGCAACTCGCGGGCTTTTCTTTTGATATTCTATGTTAGATTACCATATGGACACTCGTTCATCGGGTGCCACGTACATCGGGCTCTCCGGTGTGACATGCCATGCCTCGTACCATGCGTTGATCTGCGGCAGTGCGCCGTTGACGCGCCAGCGGCCGAGCGAGTGCGGGTCGGACTTGGTGCGCTGGAGAATCTCCTCCGGGCGGATGTTGCCTGCCCACACATTGGCATATGCCAGGAAGAAACGCTGTGCCGGCGTGAAGCCGTCGCGTGTTTGCAGACGTTCTGCCTCCGGTTTGGCCTCTTCATTCAGTGTGAAAGCCAGATACGCCACCTGCAGACCTCCGTGGTCCGCGATGTTCTCGCCCAATGTGAAGGCTCCGTTGGCATGTACGCCCGGTGCTACCTCGATGCGGTTGAACGCCCCCTCCATCACTTTGGTGCGTTTGTCGAAGGCCGCTTTGTCTTCGGCCGTCCACCAGTTGAGCATGTTTCCGTCCTTGTCGAATTGACAACCCTGATCATCGAAGCCGTGGGTCATCTCATGACCGATCACTACACCGATGGCGCCGTAGTTGAACGCATCGTCAGCACTCATGTCGAAGAAGGGGTACTGGAGGATACCGGCGGGGAAACAGATCTCGTTGCTCGACGGGTTGTAATAAGCGTTTACCGTCTGCGGTGTCATGTACCATTTGGCCTTGTCAACGGGCTTGCCGAGGTAACTGAGGCTGTATTCCTGCTCAAACTTGGCGGCACGTTGCAAATTGGCATAATAGGTGTCTTCAGCGTTGATATCCAGTTTGCTGTAATCGCGCCAGGTGTCCGGATAACCGATCTTGATGGTCATGGCGTTCAGTTTCTCCAGCGCTTTGTCTTTCGTCTCGCGCGACATCCATTCGAGGTTCTCGATGCGGATGCCGAGGGAGCGTTGCAGGTTGTGCACGAGGGCTAACATACGTGCTTTGTTCTCCTCCGGGAAGTATTTTTTCACGTACATCTGACCGACTGCCTCGCCGAGCGTACCGTTGACGATGCCCACCGCGCGTTTCCATAGCGGGCTCGGCTCTTCCTTGCCGGACAGTACCCTGCCGTAGAAATCAAAACTGGTCATGTATATCTCCTGCGTCAGGTAGGATGCCGCGCCCTCGATGACTTGCCATGCGAACAGGGTCTTGAGGTCCTCCAACGGCTCGTCTGCTAACATACGGCCTGCTTCCTGCAGATGAGGGATCTGGCCGACAGACAGACTGTCCAACTCGACGCCCAATGCGGCAAAATAGGTCTTCCAGTCTACCTGCGGAACGAGCGTCTGCAGTTCGTCAATCGACATCTTGTTGTAGTTGCGCTGCGGGTCACGCAGTTCCACATTCGAGTATGCGGCCTTGGCCAGACGCGTCTCCATGCGCAGTACCGTCTGCGCACGCTCGGCGGCGAAATCGTAATCGAAGAGTG
>Ga0310786_10011039_pt1 | contig 11301 bp, 11 predicted proteins | sample AusTroGonzalo_MG_FD_203881 | JGI IMG/M metagenome (GOLD analysis project Ga0310786, IMG submission 203881) | Bovine rumen microbial communities from tropical cattle in Woodstock, Queensland, Australia - Gonzalo_03 (v2) (version 2) | ecosystem: Host-associated > Mammals > Digestive system >... | reverse complement strand
ATTGCAGAACGCCGAGGTGCTGTACGACAAAAACTTCGTAGGCTGCTGCATAGCCATAGCGCAGAACCTCAACATGGATGCCAAGCGCATGACCGTCCTCGAATACTACCGCGCCATCGAGGTGCTGGAAGAGCAACAGAAACAACTGAAGAAAAAGTGAGAATTGAGAATTGAAAATTGAAAATTGAAAATTGAGATACCATGGCAGACGACCAAGTAAAATATAGTGACCTGATCAGCGACGATGTTGCGAAAGGCATTGCTCTGCTCGACGAGGCATTGAAGAGCCTACGCGAAACGCTGATTTCATTGAAGACCGAAGCCCAGGGTATGGGTTCCGCATTGAAGAGCGTAGGCACTGCCACCCGTGAGCAGCAGCAAGCCACCGCCCAGCAAGCCGCCAGCGTCGAAGGACTGAGCAAGAAGGTGAAACAACTCACCGAAGAGGAGCGCAGGCTGGAGGCAGTCCGTAGGAGTTACAAGAAACTGACCGACGAGCAGATTGAGCGTGTCAACGCCTTCCAGCAGGCCCTACGCGGCAGCACCCAGCAGCAGATGGCCGCCGTCAACGCCATAGAGGTCGAGACCAAGAGCTACAACGAGCTCAACGCCATGTACAACGCCCTGAAAGACTCCCTCAACGCCATGACCGTCGCCGAGCGGCAGAACACCGAGGCGGGCAAAGCCATGACCATCCAGTCGGCCAAGATATACGACACGATGAACGAGCTTCAGAAGGCCACGGGCAAATACACCTTGCAAGTGGGCAAATACCGCGCCGCCTTCGACGGCCTCGGCTACTCCTTCCAGCAGATCTTGCGAGAGGCCCCGTCAGCCCTCAACCTCAACCAATTCTTCCTGGCCATATCGAATAATATTCCGATGTTCCTCGACCAGCTCAAAGCCTTCAAGAACGAGCAGGCCGAAATAAAAGCCAACCTCGCCACCATGACCAAAGGCACGGCAGAATACGCCGAGCAGTTGGGCAAGGTGGAGAGTGTCGGCAAGAAACTCGGCAAGGTGCTAATCAGCTGGCAGTCGTTGGTGCTTGTCGGTCTGATGATACTCCGCAACTGGGACAGAATCGTGTCGGGCATCAGCGGCCTCTTCAATAAGTTGACCGAAGAGCAGAAGATGCTCAATGCTGTCAACGAGAGTGCCGCGAGTACCGTCGGCGAAATGACTGCCAAATATAAAGCCTTGCAGCAGGAGTGGCAGAACCTCAAAGCCGAAGACCAAGGCGAATGGCTGAAACAGCACAAAGACGATTGGCAGGAGTTGGGCTACAGCATCGACGATGCCAAAAAAGCCGAGGGCTTCTATGTCAACAACACCGCCGCTGTGCAACAGGCTATTGATGCCCGTGCCCGTAGTATTGCGGGTATGAAACTGGCCGCCGAGAAGTACGAGGAGGTGTTTAAGTTGCAGGTGAAGGCTGAAAAGGCTCAGGCAACCATGCGCAGCATGGAGGAGGCTGGCACCGCCTATGAGTATCGGAAGGAGAGAACCCGCTATATCGGCAATGCCGCTACTGGTTCGGTTACGACCATAACGACCCCTGCCGGCAACTACAAGACTGGTGCCTATGCTCAGGCTGGTTTCGAATACGAAATGTATAAGAGGCAGTATGAGGAGGTGAAGAAAGATGCCGAGGATTTTTTGAAGTTCGTCAAGCCCGACCCAAATAAGGGTGGTGGTGGCAATAACAATAAAGAGCCGAAAGACCAGGTGTCCGACCTGCTGACCTTGACACGTCAGTTGGAAGACCAAATCATTGCCAATATAGAGAATGAATATAAGCGTCTGGACGAGGAAGAGACCAAACGCCATGAGCGTTTCATCCAAAACCAAGAGGCCGACCTGGCAAAACTGGCCGAGAACGACCCACGCCGTGCTGTCATCAACCAGCGAATTGAGGAAGAGGAGAGGACGCATGAGCGCAAGATGGAGGAGATAGACCAGAAACGCTATGACGAGTTGGCAAAGCTCACCCAGAAGCGACTGGAGGACGAAAAGAAAGCCGAGGAGGCCGCAAGAAAAGCCGCCGAGGAGGCCTTCAAGCAAGAAGAAAAGGAGTTCAAACAGCGTCAGGAGATAGACAAGCGACTGTTTGAACTCACCAAGCATACCGCCACCGAGGAGAAGAAATTTGTGATGCAGCAGCAGATGGAGTTCCTGCAATGGAGAATCGACCATGCCGCCGCGTTGGGTATCTCTCCCGAAATGCTGGAGGTGATGAAGAAGGAATACGCCCAGATGATGGAGATGTTCAACAAGGGCATCTACAGCACGGGTGGCAAAAATGTGAAGGGCAACTACTCTTCCATATCTGAATTGTTGTGGCCGGACTTGGATAAAGACCAGACCTCGGCACTCAATTCGGTCTTTGACCAGGCGAAGGAGGCACTTAATTCGTGGATGGATGCACGGAAGGCCGCTGCCGACCAAGCCAAGGAGTTGGCAGACGATGAGGTGAGTGCGGCGGAGAATGCGCTGAACAGGGAGATTGAGTTGCGCAACCAAGGCTACGCCAACGATGTGGCATTGCGTGAGAAAGAATTGGCTGATGCCAAGGAGAAGCAGAAAAAGGCCGTGGAGCTGCAAGCCAAATACAAGAAAGAGCAGGTGCTGCTGGATGCCGCTATGCAGGCTTCGAGTATGATTACCGCTTCGGCCAACATCTTCAAGCAGTTCCCGATATACGTCGCCATTCCCATGTTGGCGACCTTGTGGGGTGCTTTCGGCTACGCCAAGATTCAAGCCTACCAGCAAGCCGAGAAGAGCGTCAAGTTCAAGGAAGGCGGTGTGATGCTGCTGGAAGGCGGGAGCCACGAGAGCGGCCACGACGTAAACCTCGGCATAGGTCCCGACGGGAGCAACCTCCGCGCCGAGGGCGGCGAATACTTCGCCGTCATCAACAAGCGGAGCAGCCGCAAATACGGCAGTCAGATTCCCGCCGTGGTGAACGCGCTGAACAGCGGTATGTTCGAGGACAGATATATCAAGACGAGCGACGCTGTGGGGCTGCTGCCGCAGGTGATAAGAGCCGACAACGGCACGGCGGTCGATTTGAGCTCGCTGGAAGGCGGCGTGGATGCGCTGGTGAAGCAAGGGGAGAGCCGCTGGAGCACCGAGGGAGAATACAGGGTGATGAGGTACAAGAACCTGACCCGACGGGTGAGAGTGAATTGAAAATTGAAAATTGAAAATTGAAAATTGAGATATGAATATCAACAATAATTTCACGCCGCTGGCGTGGCACCAGGGGGACATCGAATTGCAGAGCAACAGGGCGAGCTACGCCTACGGGCATATCGTGCCGCTGCTCGCCTCGGCAACCACGCTGATACCGTTCCAGATTATCACGGCCACGGGAGCCGTGAACACTGCCAATGCCGACATACGGCTGATGACCGTGGACGGCACGGTGGTAGGGTCGAACCTATGGAGTGGCATGGGGATGACCGTCGTGGCGGAGAGTGGCTTCGACGTGGTGATATACAACGGCACGGCGTTGAACCCCGGACTACCGACAGGACAATACTACTTGCGGCTGACGAGCGGCAACAACACATGGTACAGCGACGTGCTTACCATCGTAGCCGACATAACCAAGTTCACGCGCCTGACCTGGTGGGATGCGGTCGATTTGCAGTTTGCCGCCGGCATTATAAAATACCGCTATGTCAGCGGCGGCCAGTCGGTGCAGTACAAGAACGTGATGTACTTCATGGAAGAGCTGGGTATGCCGGAATACACGCAGGAGGAGGAAGGTGAAACCCGCGACGGCCTGTTCTACGCAAGCAAGCTCATCAGCGGCAAGAAATACAAGATGCAGATAGCCCAGCTCACGGAGGCCATGTGCGACGCCTTGCGCTTCGTGCATCTGAGCGACAATGTGGAGGTGAGGGACGGCTACCTGCGCACCTACTATTGTGACAGTGTGCTTATCACGCCCGAATGGCAGACGGGGGCCGTGGCTTCGGCTGCTGTTGAGATTACCACTGATACCTTTGTAAAAGCCGTAGGCACCGGCTACGAGGGCGACAGTCCTGTGCCGAGCGGCGACACCAGCATCATCGGTGACAATGCCGTGATAGGGGTCAATTTCTTCATTGGATTGAATCAGTAAAACATTAAAAACATAAAATTATGGCAGAATACACAAAAGATGATTTAAAGGCGCGGTGCAGTAACGGCACCTTTGCCGATGCAAGTCTGTTTGCAGACATTATCGACTCGCTGAAAGGTATCCAGTCGGCGGTGAGTGACCCGACGGCTGTGGGCACGAGTGTGACCTTCATTGCAACCATCAGTCAGGACACCGAGGGAAAAATCACGGTCACAAAGAAGACGGTGAACTTCAGCGGTTACCAGACCGTGGCGGGGATGAGCAACTATCAAACTGTGGCCGCGATGGACGACTATCAGCAACTTGACAAGCAGCAGGTAGATGATGTTACTGCCGCTGCCGGAGGTTTGCAGACCATCAATCATAATATGAAACATTATCCTACTGTGAGGCTGATAGACTCAGGCGGTATGGAGGTAGACAAGCGAGAGTTTACCGTGAAGCACGCCAGTAATATGAGTCTGACGGTTGAGTTGAGTGCTTCGCTGACCGACAGCTACAAGTATATCCTGGATTAGTTTCAGGATTCAAGTTTCAGGATTCAAGTTTAAAGATTAAATATATGGCTACTTACACAAGTTTCGATGACTGGTCGGCGTGGATGCAGACCGTCATCAGGGAAAACGGCGTGGGGGCAATCACGGGGCCAGTCCTTCAGGAAGTGCTCAGTGAATTGTCGGACACCGCCGACTACCTGGTGAGCGAGAGCGGGGGCAGTGCTGATGCCCGTGCTTTGGCCGCCGAGGGTTATGCGTTGGGAACGCAGCGGGGTGTGCCCGTGACTGAGGGTTCTCCCTACTGGCACAACAACGCCAAGTATTGGGCCGAGGTGGTGGAGCAGATGGCGGAAGAATTGGGCGGTGTGATTACCGACGCTCAGGACGCAACCCGTGCCGCCGCCGATGCAGCCCACGATGCGACTGAGGCCGCTGGCGAGGCAGTTGCTAACGCACAGCTGGCGGAGCAGAAAGCGGGGCTGGCGAATGATGCCGCAGAGCTGGCGACGCAGAAGGCGGGACTGGCCGACGATGCAGCCACGCTGGCGAACACGAAGGCTGGTTACGCTGAGGAGCAAGGAAATTATGCCCGCGACCAAATCAATGGGGCTAAGGGTGACTATGAGAGCCTTGATGCGAGGTTCGACCACGTTGACGAAATCTCGTTGTACCTCGAAGACGAGGCTACGCCGACCGACGCGCAGTTGCAGGATGAGTACGACCGCACGTTGCGTTTGGCTTATCAGTGCATCACCGACCTGCTGGCCGTGAAAGGCAGTGCCGAAGCCGCGACGACGGATGCCGAGCGTGCCGCGCAGAATGCCCTTGTGGCTATCGAGCAGACGCTGGAGGCGATACGCAACGCCAATGGTGCCGCCGAGGGTGCCCGACAGGGTGCTTCCGAGGCTGGCCGTCAGGCGGGTATTGCACAAGAGGCCGCCCGTGAGGCCAATGAGCAGGCTACGCTTGCGGGACAGAAAGCCGCCGCTGCCGATGCCGCCGCTTTATTGGCACAGCAACGTGCCGCGCTTGCCGCCGATGCCGCTGTCAATGCCAACACCAAGGCAGGACTGGCTGACGATGCCGCCACGCTGGCGAACCAAAAGGCCGCTTACGCTCAGGAGCAGGGCGATTACGCCAGGGGTGAAATCGACGGGGCCAAGGGTGACTTTGAGAGCCTTGATGCCCGATTCGACCACACGGACGAAATTTCGTTGTATCTCGACGAAGAGGCTACACCGACCGACGCGCAGTTGCAGGATGAATATGAGCGCACGTTGCGTTTGGCCTACCAGTGCATCACTGACCTGTTGGCCGTGAAGAGCAGCACTGAACAGGCCGCTGCCTCCGCCACTGCCGCCGCACAGCAGGCACTCGACACGATTGCTGCCACCCTTGCGGCCAAGGATGCGGCCCAGGCTGCCGCCGACGCTGCCAACGGTGTGATTGCCGCCTGCCGCGATGCTGCGAACCGTGCCAATTCTGCCGCCGACCTGGCGATGCAGAAGGCGACAAGAGCCGACAGCGAGGGCGACTACGCCCAAGAGAAGGCTGAATTGGCCGACTCCAAGGCGACGCTCGCCGACGAGGCCGCCACGCTTGCTAACCAGAAGGCTGAATATGCCGAAGAGCAGGGCGACTACGCCAAGCGTATGGCTGAGGCGTTGGAAAACACGGGGGTCTTTTTTGAGGAAGTACCTCTAATTGAAAATTGAGAATTGAAAATTGAAAATTAGTAATTCTTAAAATATAAAATTTATGAGTAACAGACAAGGAAATCTTAAAGATTATCAGGGCAACAAGATTGTGCCCAACACGTCGTCGGTGGCGGTGCTCGATGAGGGCCGCAGCCAGGCACTCTCCGCCTCGCTGCTGGCGTTGGTGGAAAAGAACGCTTTGGGTTATCCCGACTTTACGACCACCGAGGCTCACGCCGTGGGAGACGAGTGCTTCTACGACCGCCGGCTGTGGAAGTTTACCGATACGCTGGCGCAAGGTGCCGCGTGGGATGCCACCAAGGTGCGCGAGTTCTCGCTGAAGGAATACCTCGACGCTCTGGCCTCCGCCAAGGCCGACAAGGACACAAATGCCACCGAGGGCAATCTGGCGGCTTTCGATGCCAACGGCAACCCCGTGGGTACAATGATCCCTGCCAACAACGTGATGCAGTTGGATTCCTATGCCGAGAATGCCACGGTCGGCAACGCCCTGAACATCCTGTCGGAGGATGTGGTGACGGAGCAGACGACTTTGGGGGTTACGGCCCCGGACTCGGAGATTGGCAACGGAAGCGCGAGGATGCAGACCATCGAGGGTGATGGCATTTCGTGGTCGCAGTTGTACGACAAGATGGCGGGGGGCGCGAGCGTGGCGACGGAGGCGACGCAGCTGGAGTTCCTGTTCGGCAAGGTGGTGGAGAGATTCTCCAACCAGGCTGGTACTACGCCGATGCCGAGCCTGTTCCTGAGGGAGTTCCTGACGGGGGCGGACCTGACGGGCAGGGTGGCCGTGACGGGCGAGGGATTCGTGCCTGCGGTGACGGAGGAGAACCAGAGCAACTATACGGGTCTTCACTACAAGGTGCGGGCGACGCATGCGGAGGCGGTACAGCGCAGCGGCGAGGAGGGCAGTTACTCGTACTCGTCGGCGTTCTTCGTGGGTGGGGCGAACTTCTCGGCATCGGCCAAGAGGAACGTGATTGACATGGCGTTGGCGTTTGGGATTGACCAGTTCAGCGGCCCGACATACGGCCTCCCCACCTCGGCTCCTTCGACGCTGGCTCAGATGTATGGCTGGCTGGGCAGCAAGGTGGGTCTGCGCGACGACTACGACTACAATGGCGGTGAGCTCATCGGTGTGAAGGTGCTCCAGCTGCGGTCTATTCCGGGGGTGAACTTGCTCGACCCGACGAGCGGCGTGGCCCTTTGCCCGTACTACGAGTGGGAGAATGCCGACGGATTGTATCGCGTGGTGGCACGGAACGGTGCGGTCATCAGCGGTGTGGTGGCTACGGCTCTGGGCGGTCAGCCCGTGGCGGTGGTCGAAGTGACGGCTGGCTCGGTTTACGAGGTGAGCGTGCCGGAGGGTGATGCGGTGGTGATGCAGGTGACGCTGTCGAGCGGTAGCCTGGCGGACTGCGCGGCTTGGCAGGTGTGGGACGACGCGACGCCGAGCGATGAGGTTGGCGGGTACTCGAGGAGTGTGCTGAGCCTGGAGGTCGGACGTGTGTATGGTAAAGAGAACGGAGAGGGGGAGTATGTGAAGTGCTTTGCGGATGGGCTGCTTGCTGCCAACTATGCCGGTACAGTTAATGATGCAATCAACATAGCAAACGATTCGGCAATTATAAAGACTAACAAGGTCAACCTCGGTTCGGTCTCATGGACAAAACGAACAAATTATAATATTGTCAACTTTGAAGGTGGTGTCAGCAACAAAAAGAGCAAAGCATGGGACGGAACCCCATGTCTATTGGTCAGTAAGAAGTATGTCGCTACAAACTGGGGAAGACTAACGTCTAAATTGAAGAATTGTATCGCTGACTATGGTGTATCTGTAAGTCTTGAAGACCCATCTTTCGACGGGATGACAGGTACTCAGGTAGCAACGGCATTGAATGGAATCTATATGGTGTATGAACTTGCCGACGCTTCCAAGAAGCAATACTCCTCCCTCATGTACGACACCCGCCCCGACCTCACCGTCGGCGAGCCCGTCCTCGTCCCCCTCAGCACCTTCTTCCCCGGCACCTACCAAGTGGGCAACACCGGCGTCACCATGCAGGCGCAGAACTGGGACGACCAGACGCAGCGCTTCGCCGCCACGCCCCAGAGCGCAGCCGCCCAGACCAGCAGCGTGATGCCCGGCAACTACGTCGAGCTGCTCCGTAGCCTCCAGCAGATGTCGATCCTCGACGGCTGGGTGAGCCCCGACCAGTTCCACGCCCACCAGTCCGCCACGGTGCAGGCCCTGAACGCGATGGCCACCGCGAACCAGCTGAGCGGCCAGTTCTCCCTCACCCCGCAGGACGACGTGGCATACTCTAATGAGTAACGGTTCATGGTTAAAGGTTCATGGTTTAGAAATAAGATATGGAAAAAGGGGATTTTCAAATCCTAATTCGAAAAATAAGAAAAAAAATATGGCGATTTTCGCTTATTTATATCTAATTTGACAGATTAAGCAGGTTTGAACCCCTTTATTTCGTATTAAATCGTAAAATTCAAAAACAAGACAGCAATATGCAGAACATCACAATCACAGTATCCACAGACGGCCGCAAGTGTCACCTTCGCCCTGCTGCCCGCCACATGCTCCAGCGCGGGGTCTGCCCCAACCTCTACTCCGAGGCCGACGGCGTAAAGAACACGCAGCGCGAGCTCAGCCAGTGGCGCGCCGTGGCCGTGTAAGAGAAAACAAATTGTATAACCATTAAAGAAAAGGAGAGGTCAACCAGCCTCTCCTTTTTGCGTTGTGGGGTGTGGGTTATTCAGGTTGTTTCATTTTCTCTCCTATGATGCGCATTGCCTCGCGGAGTATCTGTTTCTCGTCGTCTGTAAAATTCATCAGCGAACCTTTGTCGAATGTCAACTCAACCATATTGTAGCCGAATAACGGAGCGGGTTGCCCTTTCGTGTAGTCAACATACTCTCCGTTGTCGTCGTAACAATGATACATCCAGCCCATGATAGCCGGTGCCATAATCGGGTCGAATAGTTCAAGCACGATGCAGGGGTTTTGATAAACGCCGTATGTCCCGTGGCCAATCTCGGTCATCCGTTCATAGAGACGGCGACATCTTGCGTAGTCGAAACTGTCGCCGATGTTCATTTGCTTGTAGACCTTGCGCATAAAGGCGGTCTTTTCTTCGTCAGTCATTGACTGCCATTTTTCCTTTGTCATATCTTTTCAATTTAAAATACTCCATCTTCATAGTTGTTTGCCTGACATTCGGATTCATCGACAAGCCAAAGGCCGGAAGCGAACCCTGGCTCAATGTCCTTGTTTGGGAACTCCTCCCAAGCCTCCACGCGGAGGCATTCTTCGCAACGGGCACAGCCGTCACCCTTGCAGTATAGGCTCATATCTTTTCAATTTTGATTGTTATTGTCTTTCCGCAGTGGGGGCAGGTGAGAGTGGAAGCGTAGAGTTGCGGCACCGACACACCGAGGACGCGAGCGATGCCGTCGAGTTGCTTCGTCGTAAGGCCATTGCGGGCCATCTTCTGATACAGCGACGTGCGCTGCCGATAGCCCGCCGCCCGCGCCACCTCGTCCATCGACACCCCGCGCTCCTTCGCCAGCCGCTTGATGATTAGTTCTGACATTTCTCTTTTATTCTGTTATAGACAGCCTCGCGGCAGGAAGTCAAACGATCAATCAAATAAGAGAGTGAGCAGTTGAGGTTTTGCAATGCCTCCAATTCATCGGCACCATATTCGATGTGGTCGAAATCAAGAAATGTGTTGATGCGACATCCATGCGCTTTTGCATAGTCGTAATGGTCGTCAATGCTGAGGTCAATCGAAACGGTAGCCTCATAAGACTGCCATTTCCCTTTTCCATCGTTGAAGATTTTGATTTTGGGTTCTGCCATATTGATATTCTTTTGTTCGTGTTTCGTGCTGCAAAAATACAAAATATTTCGCATATAGCGAACAAAAATTTTACAAAAAAGTGATAAGTGTGCGTAAATCAGCGACAAAAAAAATTAAGCAGGTCGAAACCTGCTTAATATTTATGTGTTAAATAAATCGCAAAAACTTAACACGTTAGGGGTTATATGTTAAGAAAAAGCCGATTTCTTACCATGTGCCGGTAAAGGGGGTGTCCCAAGTGTCGTTAAGTGTTAGCGTTGAGGTGCCCCCATTAGTGAAAAGGTTGCCGGAGTAGTCGGTGCTGTGGTTACGCTGGATGGGGACATTCGGAATGCTGACCGACGAGATAGTTGAAGTGCCGTTGGATGCGGCGAAGGTTATATTGGTCTGCCATTGTGCCGAAGACGAGAAAGTGTAGACTGTTACAAACTGGCCCGAGAGACCGATGTTGGCCGAAGGACAGTTGACGGTGATGGCTTGCGAGGTGGCTTGTGCCGTGGGCGAGCCATCGGTGTAGTCCATGCCGTAGTACCACGTTGTCGGAGTGACGAGGAACTGCGTCGTTCCCGTGGCTATGGCATCGTTAATCGTCATTTTGAGTTTGGCTACCATACGCTCCAGTGTGACATCTTGGGAGCCAGTGGTGTTGTCAACGGTGATTGTGAGGGCTTTGTGGAAGGTGTCGCTGGGCTTCACCCATGTGATGTTGTGGTCGGTGGTGTTGACGGTCGGTGTCAATCCACGGCTGGCGACGAAATAGAGAGTGTGGGTGCCAAATGCCAGGTCGAGCGTCGGCGAGCCGAAGTCCGAGTCCGTGTTGTCGTCCTGATGGACGGTCTGCACCAGCGTACCGCCGACATAATCGAACACCCAGACATCCGTCATGGATGAGCCGTTGGCCGACAGGTCTTTGGCGTTCTGCGTCCAGTCGCCGGACGTAAAGAATTGTACCGATTTGGTAGGTGTTTCTGTTGCTTCCTTGCAACAGGCCGCGAAAAGGAGTGATGCTGCGGCGAGAAGTGTAAATACTTTTTTCATTGTGTGAAGGTTTAAAATTTGGGTGCAAAGATACGAAT
>Ga0310786_10011037_pt1 | contig 11302 bp, 11 predicted proteins | sample AusTroGonzalo_MG_FD_203881 | JGI IMG/M metagenome (GOLD analysis project Ga0310786, IMG submission 203881) | Bovine rumen microbial communities from tropical cattle in Woodstock, Queensland, Australia - Gonzalo_03 (v2) (version 2) | ecosystem: Host-associated > Mammals > Digestive system >... | reverse complement strand
AAATAAATGCGGAGACCAAAACATTTTGGTCTCCGCATTTAAATATTCGTAAATATCTACTTGTTCAGCTGGAACTTGGTGCAGCCGTCCTTAAAGAAACTGACGATCTGGCGGGCGGCGGCGAGGCCGGCGTTCAGGTTGGCCTCGGCGGTCTGGGCGCCCATCTTCTTGGGCGTGGCGAAGACGCGCAGGCCGAACTGCTCCTGCAGGGCGGCGAGGTTGTCAGGGGCCACGTCGGCGACGTACTTAAGGTCCGGACGCTCGGCGAGGACTTTCTCGAGACCCGCCTCGTCGATAACCTCCTTGCGGGCGGTGTTGACGAGGGTGGCGCCCTTCGGCATCTTCGAAATCAGGTCATATCCGATACTGCCGATGGTCTGCGGTGTCGCGGGGATGTGCAGGGACACGTAGTCGCTGCCGGTGTAGAGTGCGTCGAGCGAATCGACCGGCTCGGCACCGCCGGCGCTGATCTGCTCCGGAGTCAGGAACGGGTCGAAGGCCTTGACCTTCATGCCGAGAGCGGCGGCCTTGGCACCGACGAGGCGTCCCACGGCGCCGAAAGCCTGAATACCGAGGGTCTTGCCCTGGATCTCCGAGCCCGTGGCCGGGGTGAACTGCGTGCGCGCCATGAAGATCATCAGGGCGATAGCGAGCTCGGCCACGGCGTTGGCGTTCTGGCCAGGCGTATTCATCGCGACGATCTTGTGGGCCGTGCAGGCGGGGAGGTCGAGGTTATCGAAGCCGGCGCCTGCGCGCACGACGATCTTGAGCTTGGGAGCGGCGGCGACCACTTCGGCGGTGACCTTGTCCGAACGGACGATCAGCGCATCGGCGTCGGCGACGGCCGCGACCAGGTCGGCCTGGTCGGCATATTTCTCGAGCAGCGCGAGCTCATAGCCCGCTTCCTCGACGATCTGGCGGATGCCCGCGACCGCTGCGGCCGCAAAAGGCTTCTGGGTGGCGACGAGAACTTTCATGGCTATCCGCGGATCTTTTCAAATTCCTTCATGGCGGCCACGAGGGCTTCGACGTCCTCCTGGGTGCTGGCGTTGTAGAGCGAAGCGCGGAAACCGCCGACGGAGCGGTGGCCCTTGATGCCCACGATGTCGCGCTCGGTGGCGAACTTCATGAACTCGTCCTGCAGATCCTCGTGGCCCGGGGCCATGACGAAGCAGACGTTCATGATGGAGCGGTCCTCCTTGGCGGCGGTGCCGGTAAAGAGGCTGTTGCGGTCGATCTCGGCGTAGAGAGTCTCGGCCTTCTTGACGTCGATCGCGTGGATGGCGTCGATGCCGCCGATGCCCTTGAGCCACTTCAGGGTCTCGTTCATCACGAAAATGGCGAAGACAGGCGGAGTGTTGAACATCGAAAGCTTGTCGATGTGGGTGCGGTAGTCGAGCATCGTCGGGAGGTAGCGGCTCACCTTGCCGAGCGTATCCTGCTTGATGATGGCGAAAGCCACACCGGCAGGGCCGGCGTTCTTCTGGGCGCCACCGTAGATCATGGCGTACTTGCTCACGTCCACGCGGCGGCTCAGGATGTCGGAAGACATGTCCGCGATGAGGGGAACGGGGCAGTCGAGGTCTTCCTTGATCTCGGTACCGTAGATCGTATTGTTCGTGGTGATATGGAAATAATCCAGGTCCTTCGGGATCACATAGCCCTTCGGGATGTAGGAATAGTTCTTGTCGGCAGAGCTGGCCACGGCAACGGCGTTGCCGAGACCCTGGGCTTCCTTGAGGGCTTTCTTGGCCCACACGCCGGTCTCGAGGTAACCGGCCTTGTTCTCCAGGTAATTCATGGCCACATAGAGGAACTGGAGGCTTGCGCCGCCGCCCAGGAAGACGACTTCGTAGCCTTCGGGGATGCAGAGGATCTCCTTCCAGAGTGCACGGCACTCGTCCATCACTTCATCCCAACCCTTGGTACGGTGGGAAATGGAAATCAGGGATACACCGGTCCCCTTGAAGTCCTTGAGGGCTTCGATGGTGTTGTCGATGGCCACCTGCGGGAGCAGGCAAGGCCCGGCATTGAAGACATGTTTTTTGCCCATTTTTGCGTTTTGTTGTATAAATTAGCCGATAAAGATACCTAATTTTTCAATCCTATCCAAAAAGTCTTCCTCGAGCGACGCGCGCACGCGAACTTCGAGGGTGCAGTCCGCGAGGAACGACTGGCTCCGCTGCGGGAGATCCATGTCCTTGACGAGCTTCATCACGGCCGGCAGGTCCCCGTACGGGAATTGCAGGCTGTACCAGCGCCCGGCCACCTTTTCAACCACCTGCGCAGCCGCCAGGGCGTCGGCGGTGGAGGTCTTGTAGGCGCGGATGAGTCCGGGGATGCCCAGCTTGATGCCGCCGAAATAGCGGATGACGACCACGAGGATGTCGCTCAGGCCGGCGGAGTCGATCTGCCCGAGGATGGGGCGCCCGGCCGAGCCGGAAGGCTCGCCGTCGTCGTTCGCCCGCCAGGGCTCCCCGTCCAGGCCGAGCCGCCAGGCGTAGCAGTGATGGCGCGCATCGTGGTACTCCTTCTTGAGCGCAGCGACGATCTCCTTGATCTCGGCTTCGCTCTCGACGGGATAGGCGCGGGCGATGAAACGGCTCCCATTATCCTTGAAAAGCCCTTCGCTCGGCGCTCCGATGCTTTTATATGTATCTTTTGCTGCCATCGGGGAATCAAAATTAGTGAATAATTTATATCTTCGCAATATGAATTACAGATACAGAGTCACCCTGTCCGGTATCAAGGGTTTTTACCGGGTCTACATCGTGAACGGCGACAATTCGCTGTACACCTTCCATAAGCAGCTGCGTTCGGACCTGGAGTTCCCCATGGACCAGCCCATCCTGTTCAAGGCCCTGGACGGGGAAGGCGGCGTGGTGGCCCGCTACGCGCTGATGGACATCGGCTACGGTGCCGTGGACAACGTGACCATCGCCGATACGATCAAAGCCGGCGTCGCGAGTTTCGTGTATTTCTATGATATCGCCTCCAAGAAGAACGTGATCATCACCCTCGAAGAAGAAACCACCGAGCGCACGGCCACGCCGCGCATCGTGGAGACGAAGGGGCCCGTGCCCATCGAGTTCGAGAACGGCTACGTCGCGTTCGAGGACCTGCCGGAAGAGCGCCGGCACCTGCCGGGCGAGGCCCGCGGAGGAGACGACGAGGATGACGACGAAGACGATGAGGATTTCGACGACGAAGACGAGGACGAGGAGGATGAAGACAAGGACGAAGAAGAGATCCTCTACGACGAAAACGAATAAGACGAAAGCAAATAACGAAGAAAGCCACCCGGATTCGGGTGGCTTTCTTATTATTTCTTCATGTTATTTCTTCTTGGTCTCCTCCACCGGAGCGGGCTCCACGTACGGGGCGACCTGGGTCAACTCCACGTTGAAGATCAGGGTCGAGTTCGGGGCAATGCCCTGGGTACCCTGCTCGCCGTAACCGAGGTTGGCAGGCAGATAGAGGTCGATCTTGCCACCTTCGCCGATGAGCTGCAGGCCCTCGGTCCAGCCGGAGACGACGCGGTTGAGCGTCAGGCGCACCGGCTCGGCATCCTCGGACACCTCGTCAAACACGGTGCCGTCGAGAAGCGTGCCCTTGTAGCGCACCCAGACGGTGTCCTTCGGACCCGGCTTCACGTCGTTACCCGGCTCGATGATCTTGTACTGCAGACCGGACTCGGTCGTGACGACGCCGGCCTTCTTGCCGTTGGCCTCGAGGAACTTTTCGCCCTTCTGCAGGTTCATCATCGATGTGCCGCTGCGGCGCATCTCCAGGAAGTTGTTGAACACGTCGTTCATCTCGTTCGGGTCGACCTTGAACTGCTTGAGGAAGTCCTCGTCGCGGGTGTCGCCCTTCGCATACACGAAGTCCTTCATACCCTTGACGACCTCAGCGTAGTTGAGTTCGCCGCCGAAGTCATAACCCTTGAGGAAGGAACCGAAGTTGATACCGAGCAGGTAGCTCACGGAGTCCACCTGCGCCTTGGAAGGCTGGAATTCTTTGGGGAGCGTATCACCCGACGGCTGGCCGGAGCAAGCCGCCACTGCAAGGCCCATCAGCAGGACCACGAAAATCTTGTTTGTTTTCATTGCAATTATTTTTTAATCAATACTTTCTACAATTCCCAGGCGAGGGCCGAGGCGCCGAGGATGGCGGCGTCGGATTCTTTGAGCTGGGAGAAGACGAGCTTCACCTTGCCGCGCCAGAGCGGGATGACGTTCTCGTCCATGGCCTTGCGGATGGGTTCCTCCAGGAACTCGCGGGCACGGGCGAGGCCGCCGAACAGGACGATCGCCTCCGGAGCGGAGAATTCGATGAAGTCCGCGAACTTCTCGCCGAGGATGCGGCCGGTGTATTCGAACACGCGGAGGGCAAGCTGGTCGCCTTCCTTCGCGGCCTCGTACACATTCTTGGATTTGATCTTGTCCAGGGAACGGAGGGAGGACGGTTCATCCGTCATGTCCAGCCATTCGCGGGCGGTACGGGCGACGCCGGTGGCGGAGGCATAGGTCTCCAGGCAGCCTTCCTTGCCGCAATTGCAGCGACGGCCGTTGTGGCGGACGGCGCAGGTGTGTCCGAGCTCGCCGGCGAAGCCGTCGTGGCCGTACACCACTTCCCCGTTGATCACGATGCCGGAACCGACACCGGTGCCGAGGGTGATCATGATGAAATTCTTCATGCCGCGGGCCGCGCCGTAGGTCATTTCACCCATCGCGGCGGCGTTGGCGTCGTTCGTGAGGGAGACGGGAATGCCGTTCATCTTCTCCTGGAGCATCTTGGCGAAGGGGATGTTGCCCTCCTTGGCCCACACGAGGTTCACGGCGTTCTCCACGACGCCGGTATAGAAGTTACCGTTCGGGATACCTACGCCGATGCCGCGGATGTTGCCTTCGGCCTTGGCTTCCACGATGATGCGATTCAGGGCCTCGGCCAGCACGGCCACGAACTCCTCCGCATTGTCGGTGTTCTCAGAGCTGATGACAGTCTGGGCGATGATATTGCCGCGGGCGTCCACGACGCCGCACTTGGCGGTCTGGCCGCCCACATCGATACCTATAACGTAATCTTGTGCCATGGTCTTTCAGGGATTTATTCGACAGGGATGTCTTTGTTCACGTTCTTGCTGCCCCAGACAGCATAGAAGAGGATGTATGCGAGCATCGCGATCACCAGCCAGTAGGAGGCCATGTAGCTCACGTTCTTCGCGATGAAGTCCTGGATGAGCGGCATGATGCCACCGCCGACTACCATCATCATGAAGATGCCGGAAGCCTGCTCGGTGTACTTGCCGAGGCCTTCCACGGAGAGGTTGAAAATGGCGCCCCACATCACGGAGGTGCAGAGACCGCAGAGCACGAAGAGCAGGGCGGTCACGGGAACGCTGTGCATCACGAAGCCCTGGCCGGCGATGTAGCCCGGCATGGAGACCATGATGGTCTTCGGCAGGACGATGCCCAGAAAGATGAGCACGATGGCCAGCGAGGAGAGCGTGATCAGCTGCGCACGGGTGCTGACCTTGCCGCTGATGAGCGAGCTGCACAGACGGCCGACCATCATCAGCAGCCAGTACATGGCCGCGATGGCACCGCCGATGGCGGCTGCACCGAGCGTACCGGCGGCGAAGGCGCCCTTGCCGTTCGGATCGGACAGGAAGAAGTTCAGCTGGGAAGGAATGCCGATCTCAATGCCGACATAGAAGAAGATGGCCACGATGCCGAGCACGCAGTGGCGGAATTTCCACGGGCTGGCCTCGTACTTGACCGTCTTGCGCTCCTGCGCGGGCTCGGGAATCTTCACGAAGGAAATGATGACGAACGCCACGGCGAACACACCCATCGCGATGAAGAGCAGCGGAGCCACGTCGGACATCGAGGTGTTGTCCGTGACCGTGCCGATGAGCACACCCACCAGGAACGGGGTCAGGGTGCCGGCGAGGGAATTCAGGGTGCCGCCGATCTGAATGAACTGGTTGCCGCGGTTGCCGCCGCCGCCCAGGATGTTCAGCATCGGGTTCACCACGGTGTTGAGCATGCAGACGCAGAAGCCGCAAATGAAGGCGCCGAGCAGGTAGATGACCAGCGAACCACCGCCGACCTTGCTGGAGAGCCACTGCACGAACACGCCGATGAGACCGACCGCCAGGGCGATCAGGGTCGTCTTCTTGTAGCCCACCTTGACCAGCATCTTGCCGGCAGGGATACCCATGAAGAGGTATGCAGCGAAGTTCATCAAGTTACCCAACATACCGGCATTGGCGTATTTGACCTGCCAGATGTTGCCGAACGGAGCGGCCATGTTGGTGACGAAGGAAATCATCGCGAAGATGAAGCACATCGTCACGACCGCCACCATGTTGACTTTTTTCTTTTCCATGTATTTAATTGGTTTTAGTATTGTTGTCTCGTTATTCCCCGAATTGTTCCGGCTTCGGCGCGAACAGGCCGTAGAGCTGCGCGTCGATCATGTCGGTCACTTTCTCGAAATCCTCCGGATTGTTGCCGAACTTGATGTGGTCGGCGTCAATGATGAGCAGGTTGCCGTCGTAGTCCTTGATCCAGTTCTCATATTTTTCGTTGAGACCGGTCAGGTAGTCGATACGGATGCTCTTTTCATATTCGCGGCCGCGCTTCTGGATCTGCGAGATGAGGTTGGGGATGCTGGAACGGAGGTAGATCAGCAGGTCCGGGTTGCCCACCAGCGACATCATCAGGTCGAAGAGGTCGGTGTAGTTCTCGAAGTCGCGGGTGCTCATCAGCCCCATGTCGTGCAGATTGGGCGCGAAGATGCGGGCGTCTTCGTAGATGGTGCGGTCCTGGATAATGACGTCGTCCGTCTTGGCGATCTCCACCACGTCCTTGAAGCGCTTGTTGAGGAAATAGATCTGGAGATTGAACGACCAGCGCTCCATGTCCTCGTAGAAATCGGACAGGTACGGATTGAAGTCCACGGATTCGAATTTCGGGATCCAGCCGTAATGCGCGGCCAGCATCTTGGTGAGCGTGGTCTTGCCGCTGCCGATATTTCCTGCTATCGCAATATGCATGTTTCTTTTAATTATAGCTTACAAATGTACGAATTATTATTTGAATAGTCCGAATAATTCAGCGTCAATCTTGTCCGTGATGAGGGCGAAATCCTCCGGGTTGTTCTCGAAGTCCAGGTGGTCCGCGTCGATGACCAGCAACGGGTCCCGGTACGAGCCGATCCACTGCTCATAGCGCTCGTTCAGGCTGCTGAGGTACTCCAGGTTCATGCTCTGCTCGTAATCGCGGCCGCGTTTCTGGATCTGTTCCACCAGGTGCGGCACGCCGCAGCGGAGGTAGATCAGCAGGTCCGGCGGACTCACCAGCGACATCATCAGGCGGAAAAGCTGCATGTAGGTGTCGTAGTCGCGGTCCGACAGGTTGCCGAGCTCGTGGTTGTTCGCCACGAAAATCTCCACGCCCTCGAGGATGGTGCGGTCCTGGATGATGACATCGTCCGACTTGGAGATGTCCAGCAGGTCCTGGAAACGCTGCGCGAGGAAGTAGGTCTCCAGGTTGTACGACCAGCGCGGAATATCCTTGTAGTAGTCCTCCAGGTAAGGATTGTAGGTCACGGCCTCATACTTGGGGGTCCACCCGTAATGCTCCGCGAGCTTGCGGGTGAGCGTCGTCTTGCCGCTGCCGATATTACCTGCGATTCCGATGTGCATTTCTTCGCGATAAGTGTAACACACAAATTTAACACAAGTTTTGTAAATTTGCCAAGCAAAAGACGTAAAGAAATGCTCAATATCCGTTCCTTCAACTGCAACCTTCTTCAGGAGCGCTGCTACGTGGTCTGGCAAGAGCCCGGGCGCTGCATCCTGGTGGACCCCGGCTGCTATGGCGCCGACGAACTGGAAGCGCTCGAAGACCTGCTCACGCAGGAGCACCTCACCCCCGAAGCCATCCTGCTCACGCACGCCCATTTCGACCACATTTATGCCACCAAGGCCCTCCAGAACCGTTTCGGCGGCATCCCAGTCTACCTGCATCCCGCCGAGCAGCTCATCCTGGACGAGAACGCCGAAGTGGTCGACAGCCTCAACCTCACCCCGCCTGAGGTAGACTTCTCCTGGACACCCTTGCAGGAGGGGCCGCTCCGGCTCGCCGGCATGAGCTTCGAAGTCATCTACACCCCGGGGCATACCCCCGGCGGCTGCTGCTTCCTCGACCGGGAAGCGGGGGTGCTGTTTACGGGAGACACCCTCTTCGCCGGCTCCATCGGACGCACCGACCTCCCAGGCGGCGAGTACGACGACATCATCCGCTCCATCATGGAGAAACTGATCCTGCTCGATCCGGGCATCCGCATCTTCCCCGGCCACGGCCCCACCTCAACCATCGGCCGCGAGCGCACGGGCAATCCCTTCCTCGAGCCCTTCAACGAGCCGGAAGAGGCCCCCGATTCCGAGCTGGAACCGGTGGTCATCCACGGAGAATGATTATTTCAGGAAGACGAAGAAGACCGCGAGGATGAGGCAGACGAAGGCGGCCAGGTGATTCCACTGCAGGGGCTGGCCCTGGAACAGGAAATGCACGATGACGGTGAAAACCGTCAGGGAAATGGCCTCCTGGATGACCTTGAGCTGCATGAGATTGTAGGGGCCGCCGTTGCCGACAAAGCCGATGCGGTTGGCCGGAACGGTGAGGCAGTACTCGAAGAAGGCGATTCCCCACGAGAAAAGAATGATGAGAATCAGCGGCCAGCCGGTCGAGATTTTCATTTCCTGCAGCTTGAGATGGCCATACCACGCGAACGTCATGAAGATGTTCGAGCAGATCAGCATCAGGATGGTCCAAATTCCTTGCATAGAGCGCGTTTCCGTTAAAAAACGCGCAAAGATAGCAAATATTACTTTACGGTGAACACCGACACGCGGCGGGCGCCCTGCTCGTCGATGAGCGTGAGCACGTGCCGTCCCGGAGCGGGGTCCACCCGCAGTTCATGCTCGCCGACCGTCTCCCCGACGAATACGTCGTCGATGTGCCAGTAGATTGTGGCGCCGGCGTCGGCGTGCGCGGCGCGGAAGACGGCGCCGTTCTCCCGTCCGGTCAGACTGCGCGTCAGCACGAGCGTGATGTCCGGCTGGGGATAGATGATATCGATCGGATTGAAGCCGGACGAGGCCGAATCGAAGAGCGGATGCTTCGGCGGAAGCGGCTTGTAATCAAGGTGTTTCTTCATGTAGTACCACTCCTGCGCGGGCGGCAGCACGAAACGCACCTCCGCGTGCATCTGATCCGGCGGGCAGCAGCTGGAATTGACCTGGTAGCGCCCCTCGGCGTCGAGGTGGACCAGGCGGTGGTAGCGGCACATGTCGGGCTGCTCGTCCACGTCGGGCACCCAGACGGTGTCGCGCTGCGGACAGAGGTCGCTGGCGGGGTACCCGCTCTCGTGGCAGACCTCGATCTGCGTCATCTCGTCGGTCGGCCGCGCGAACCAGGCGGTGCCGGGCAGGGCCGAGAACACGTCGAACATGACCGGCGAGGCATAGGACACGCCCGTGACGCCGGAACGGCCCTCGCCATCGCTGTTGCCCACCCAGACGGCCACGACCCAGTCGCGGTTCACACCCACGCTCCAGGCATCGCGGTTGCCCCAGCTGGTGCCCGTCTTCCAGGCGATCCTGCGACCGGTGGCGAAGTCCATCCAGGACGACTCCTCCTCGGGACGGTTGGCATTGGACAGGGCGTCGAAGGTCAGGTACGCCGCAGCGCGGCTGATGGGGATACGGCGCGCGGGCAGGCGGTCCCGCCGGGCGTCGCTGAGATACGCAAACTCCTCATATACAGGATCTCCCGCCAACTCCGCGGCCAGGTAATAATAGGCGCGCGCCAGCGTCTGCAGGGAGATTTCGGCGCCGCCGAGAATCAGCGACAGGCCGTAGTGGTCGGCGTCCTTGTCGATGGTCGTGAAGCCGAGCTGCTGCAGGATCTGCAGGAAGCGCTCCGCGCCGAACTGCTCCAGCATGCGCACCGAAGGGACATTGAGCGAACGCTCGATCACCTCGTGCGCCGGCACGGCGCCGTCGAAGGTGCGGCCGTAGTTGTGCGGCGAGAAGTTGTTATAGTTATAAGGGGTATCCTTGACCAGCATGGTGGGCAGCAGCTCGCCGGCGTCCAGCATGGACGCATAGAGCAGCGGCTTGAGGGTGGAGCCGCTGGAGCGCGCCGCCGGGATCATGTCCACGTCGGCGCCGCGGAGGCGGGGGGCGCAGCCGCGCGTATTGCCGTAATAGGCCCGGATCTCGCCTGTGTGCACGTCCACCACCAAGATGCCCATGTTGTCCACGAGGTTGGTGTGGTAGCTGTCGAAATAGCGCTTCGCGATGGCGTTCACCCGCGTCTGCAGGGCGGCGTCCAGGGTCATGGAATAGGGCCCGTCGCCCGATTCCGCGCGGCAGCGCTCCAGCAGGTGGTAGGCCGCGTCAGGCATCGGCAGCGGCTTGTCCGGCAGGGGCTCGTCCTTCGCCAGCATGCATTCCGTGGGATCGATGTATCCTTTTGCCTCCAGCTTGTCCAGCAAAGTGTTGCGCTTCTCGAGCAGGCGCTCCCGGGCGCGGCCGGGATGGATCAGGCCCGGGGCGTTGGGCAGCACGGCGAGCATCGCGCTCTCACCCCAGGACAGGTCGTCCGCGCTGCGTCCGAAATAGCGCCAGGCAGCCGCTTCCAGGCCGATCACATTTCCCCCGAAGGGGGCGTTGGAGGCATACAGGAGCAGGATTTTCCGTTTCGTGCAACGCATCTCCAGGCGCGTGGCCAGGATCATCTCGTAAATCTTCTCCGGCAGGGTGCGCGGCGCGCCCGGGCGGCTCAGGCGGATCACCTGCATCGTCAGGGTGCTGGCGCCGCTGACTACCTCCCGACGGGTGAGGTTCTGCACCAGGGCGCGGCCGGCGGACAGGTAATCCACGCCCAGATGCCACCAGAAGCGTTTGTCTTCGTAGGTCACGATGCAACGGGCGAACTTCTCCGGCACGTGGTCGGCCGCCGGGAAGCACCACTGTCCGTCCGCGGAAATACGGGCTCCCAGCAGGGTTCCGTCTGCCGTGACGGCCGTCGCGCTGAGGGGTTGTTTGAACAAATGCACGGGTAAGCAGAGCAAATACCAAACAATCAGCGAAAACGGTATACAAATAAGAAGTATTTTTTTAACTTTGCCCATTGTTAGAACAAAAGTAGTTATTTTCTATGAAAACATTCCGTTTCCTCCTTACTTTGCTTGCTGCTGCCGGACTGTTCGCCGCCTGCCAGGGCGG
>Ga0310786_10011035_pt1 | contig 11303 bp, 6 predicted proteins | sample AusTroGonzalo_MG_FD_203881 | JGI IMG/M metagenome (GOLD analysis project Ga0310786, IMG submission 203881) | Bovine rumen microbial communities from tropical cattle in Woodstock, Queensland, Australia - Gonzalo_03 (v2) (version 2) | ecosystem: Host-associated > Mammals > Digestive system >... | reverse complement strand
ACACCGTAACCGACGACCACCGTTTCCTCAAGGAACTCGGCGTCTTCCTCCAGGAACACGTTGAAAACCGTCTGGTTTCCAATCGCGATCACCTGGGTCTTGTAACCGATGGATGAGATCTCGATGCTGGCGCCAGGCTTGACGTTCAGCACGAAATTACCATCCACGTCCGTAGAGACACCATTCTGGGTGCCGCTTTCAATGACGCTTGCTCCGATCACGGGTCCGAAGGTGTCGGTGACCGTACCGGAAATCCGGACTGTCTGCGCCCACGCAGCCGTACTCATCAGGAGCAGGAACATCAGAGAAGCAAAAAACTTGCTTTTCATGTTGTGGAATAGTTAGTGATAAATTAAGTATAGTTGTTTAAAAAAATTGTTGTTCAAATGCGTTTTCGCAGGGTGTGCGCACAATTAAACGCATAAAGATAATAATAAAAAATTAAATAAGAGGTGTATTTGCAGCGAGAATGTTGAAAAAGTACAAATATTTGAAAAAATAGTACATTTTTTATATCTTTGCAGAGCCATGGCAAAAGTACTCCGGGAAATCACGTCCATCACGGACAACGACTGCTTCTACATCGTGGAGCGGCACAAGAGCGAATTCACCTGGCCCATCCACTGCCACGAAGTGTATGAACTCAATTTCATCGAGCGGGGCAGGGGCGTACGCCGCGTGGTGGGGGACAGCATCGAGGAAATCGGTGATTTCGAGCTGACCCTGATTACGGGCGATGGCCTGGAACACGCCTGGGAACAAGGGATCTGCAAGGAGTCTGACATCCGCGAGATCACCATCCAGTTCTCGCCGGGTCTTCTGGATGACAAATTGCTGGCACGCAATCAGTTCGCCTCCATCCGGAAGATGTTCGACAGGGCGCGTATGGGCCTGACTTTCTCGATGCCCGCCATCATGCGCGTTTACTGTCTGCTCGATACGCTGGCCTCAAAGGAAGAACGCATGGAGCAGTTCCTGGACATGTTGAAGATTCTTTTTGAACTCTCGCAGGATGCGGGCGCCCGGACCCTGGCTTCCCACTCTTTCGCCAAATCGAACATCGAACGCGAGAGCCGGCGCGTCAACAAGGTGAAAGAATATATCTCCCAGCACTATACGGAGGAGATCAAACTCGACGACCTGGCCGCGCTCGTGGCCATGGCGCCCACGGCCTTCAGCCGCTTTTTCAAGCAGCATACCGGCCGCGGTCCGGTCGACTATATCATCGACGTGCGGCTGGGCGTCGCCGCTCGGATGCTCGTCGATACAACTACTTCTGTCAGTGAGATTTGCTATGCGTGTGGCTTCAACAATCTCTCGAATTTCAATCGTACGTTCAAAGCCCGCCGCGGCTACACGCCCCGCGACTTCCGGGCGCTCTTTACCAAGAACCGCATCTATATCTGATGCGTGTTAAAATTGTATAAGTTTTAGGTAATTATTTGCTGGTCAAGGCCGGGCAAATAAAGTAATTTTGCATATCCTTCCGGGGATACATATTTTTATTTAAAGCCTGACCTATGAATCCCATGCTCAAAGCCATTGCGGCGGGTGTCCTGGCCTTGTCTGCCGCCAGTTGCACCCAGCCCGCATCTTCTCCCTTCGTTACCGTCGAAGACGGCCATTTCGTTCGCGACGGAAAACCTTACACCTTTGTCGGCACCAATTTCTGGTACGGCCCCATCCTGGCTTCCGAAGGCCGGGGCGGAGACATCGAACGGCTGCAGCGTGAACTGGATGCCCTCAAGGAGCTGGGCATCGAGAACCTGCGCGTCCTGGTGGGCGGTGACGGCGCCGACGGCGTTTATTCCCGTGTGGAGCCCACGCTGCAGACGGCCCCCGGCGTGTACAACGATACCCTGCTCGTGGGACTGGACCGCTTCCTGGTGGAACTCGGCAAGCGCGATATGCAGGCCGTCCTGTATGTGAACAACTCCTGGGAATGGAGCGGCGGCTACGGACAGTATCTGGAGTGGGCGACGGGCGAGAAGACGCTGATTCCCCTGGTGGACGGCTACTGGCCTTTCATGCAGCAGATGCGCAAGTTCCAAACTTCGAAGGAAGCCCAGCAGTTGTATTTCAACCATTTGAAGAATATCGTGTCCCGTGTGAACTCCATTACGGGCAAACCCTATAAGGACGATCCTGCTATTTTCGCCTGGCAGTTGGGCAACGAGCCTCGCTGCTTCTCTGATGATCCGGAGATCCGGGCCGGCTTCATCGGCTGGATGACGGAAGCGGCCCGTATTGTCAAGGAACTGGACGGAAACCATCTGGTGTCGACCGGCAACGAAGGCTTGATGGGCTGTGAGAACGATCCCGCCCTGGTCCGCGCCGTCAACGAGATTCCAGACATCGACTACATGACCATCCATATCTGGCCCTACAACTGGAGCTGGGTGCGTCCCGACCACCTGCTGGAAGACGTGGGAGAGGCCATCGACCGGACCCGCGACTACCTGGAGCTGCACAAGGTGCTGGCCGATGAACTGGGAATGCCCGTGGTCGCGGAAGAATTCGGCTTCCCGCGCGATGGCTTCCAGGCGGCGATAGGGGCTACGACCCAGGCCCGCGATCAGTACTATGACTATGTCTTTTCCCAGATCGGCAAGCGGCTGGATGGCGCCAATTTCTGGGCCTGGAGTGGCTATGCCCGTCCTCCGCACGAAGAATGGCAGTCGGGCGATCCCTATACTGGCGATCCTTCTCAGGAGGCCCAGGGTCTGAACGGCGTCTATAACAGCGACAGCACCATCGGCGTCATCGCTGCGGCGGTGGAGCGGATCCGTACTGGGAAGAAATCCGAAGGAATCCGCTACGGCCACCAGGATGACCTGGTCTATGGCCATGCCTGGGTGGTGACCGACGTCGCGGGCGATCCGCTGGAACGCTCCGACGTGAAGGACGTGGCCGGCAAGTATCCGGCCGTCGTGGGCTTTGACCTGGGCGGAATCGAGCTGGGTGATCCCTGCAATCTTGACGGCGTGCCCTTCGAGCTGATGCGCCGCGCCGCCCTGAAACAGATCGAGCGGGGTGGCGTCGTCACTTTCTCCTGGCATCCGCGCAACCCGTTCACGGGCGGGGATGCCTGGGACATCTCTTCGGACAAGGTGGTGAAGTCCGTCCTGCCGGGCGGGGAGAAGGAAGCGGAATTCGCGCTGTGGCTGCAGCGTGCCGGCGATTTCCTCGCCAGCCTCGAAGGCGCTCCGATTATCCTGCGCCCCTGGCACGAGAACATCGGCAGCTGGTTCTGGTGGGGCGGAAAGCTCTGCGATCCGGAAGACTACAAGGACTTGTTCCGGTTGACGCACGATTATCTGGTGGAGGAACGGGGCATCCAGAACATCCGGTGGTGCTATTCGCCCAACGGCCCGATCAGCGAGACAGACTACCTGTCCCGCTATCCGGGTGACGAATATGTGGACATCCTGGGCACGGATATCTATGAATACGTGGGCCCCGACGGGCTGGCGGCTGCCGGAAGGCGTTTCCGCTCGCAGGTGCGCGGGATGCTCGCCATCCTCCAGTCCATGGCGGCAGAGCATGGCAAAGCCTACTGCCTGTCGGAGACCGGCCTCGAAGGACTCAAGGACCCGCACTGGTGGACCGAGGTACTGTATCCGGCCATCGAGGGCAGCGGCATCGAGTATGTGCTCACCTGGCGCAACGCCCACGACCAGCCTGGCCATTTCTATGCACCGTGGAAGGGCTTCGAACATGAAGCGGATTTTGTTCAGTTTGCTGAAAAAGAAGACATTATACTACTATGACCTACGACGAAAGACTTTTCTGGCTGCGGGGCACGCACCAGCAGCTGCTTGAAAAACAAAATGTTCCCCTGGAAGGGAACGGGGTTTACCGTCGCTATGCGAATCCGGTGCTGACGGCGGATCATGCGCCCCTGGAATGGCGCTATGACATGCATCCGGACACGAATCCTTATCTGATGGAACGCTTCGGCATCCATGCCGTCATGAATTCCGGCGCCATCAAATGGAAGAGAAAATATGTGCTGGTTGCCCGCGTGGAGGGCGCCGACCGCAAGTCCTTCTTTGCCGTGGCCGAGAGTCCGAACGGCGTGGACCACTTCCGTTTCTGGCCGCGTCCCGTCACGATGCCTGAATACGGAGCTCCCGCCACCAATATTTATGACATGCGCCTGACCGCGCACGAGGACGGCTGGATCTACGGCATCTTCTGCGTGGAGCGCAAGGACCCGTCGCAGCCCGGCGACCTTTCGGCCGCCATGGCCGCCGCCGGCGTGGCCCGCACGAAAGACCTCGTCAACTGGGAGCGTCTCCCCGACATCGAATCGAAGAGCCAGCAGCGCAACGTGGTGCTGCACCCCGAATTCGTGAACGGCAAGTATGCCCTCTATACCCGTCCGCAAGACGGCTTTATCGACGCCGGCAGCGGCGGCGGCATCGGCTGGGCCCTGGTCGATTCCATGGAACATGCCGTCATCACCTCCGAGAAGATCATCAACCTGCGTCACTACCATACCATCAAGGAAGTCAAGAACGGGGAGGGACCACATCCCATCAAGACCCCGCAGGGTTGGCTGCACCTGGCACACGGCGTGCGCGGCTGCGCCAGCGGCCTGCGTTATGTGCTGTACATGTACATGACGGCGCTCGATGATCCCACTCGCGTGATTGCGGAGCCGGCCGGTTTCTTCATGGCTCCGGAGGGACGCGAATATATCGGCGACGTCATGAACGTGCTGTTCAGCAACGGCTGGATCTGCGACCCGGACGGAAAGGTGTTCATCTATTACGCTTCCTCCGACACCCGCATGCACGTGGCCACTTCTACTGTCGACCAGCTGGTGGACTACTGCCTGCATACGGCACCCGACGGTCTGCGGACCGGACTTTCCGTCGAAACCCTCAACAAGATCATTGACGCCAACCAGAAGTAAGATGAAGAAAACTGCTCTTATCGTTTCCCTGTTGTTCGCCGTTTCCTTTCTGCAGGCCCAGCCGCTGAAACTGGCGCATATCTTTTCTGACCACATGGTCCTTCAGCAGCAGACCGAAGCGCCGGTCTGGGGCTGGGGCGTTCCCGGCAAGACCGTGACGGTCGAAGGATCCTGGGGCGCAAGCGCCCGGACGAAGGTGGCCGATGACGGCTCCTGGCGGGTTGCCCTGCCGACGGCGGCTGCCGGTGTTCCTTATACGCTGACCGTCAGCTGCGGCAAAGAAAAGCTGACTGTCTCGGATGTCGCTCTCGGCGAGGTCTGGGTATGCAGCGGCCAGTCGAACATGGAGATGCCGATGCGCGGCTTCGGTTTCCAGCAGATCGACGGTTTCCGCGACAACCTGCTGGAGGCAGCCGAATATGCCGACCGCATCCGGGTGCTGAACGTCAAGTCCGACACCACGCACTTTGTGCAGCAGGACATCGATTTCACCTGGACCTTGTCCGATCCTGCCGTGTGCGCGGAGACCTCGGCTGTGGCCTATCTTTTCGCCAAGCGCCTGACCCGCAATCTGGGCGTGCCCGTGGGCATCATCGTGAATGCCTGGGGCGGCAGCCGCATCGAGCCGTGGATGACCATGGAAGCCGTGGAGCATGCGGGCATTTCAGCGGAAGAACTCGCTGAAATCAAGGAACTGCACGAGACGGCCGGTCTTTGGCCCAATGGCGTGGCCACCTGCTGGAACGGCCGTGTGGCTCCCATCGCTGGCTATGCCGCCAAGGGCTTCCTCTGGTATCAGGGCTGCTCGAACATCACGCAGGCCTGCTACGACAAGCTGCAGACCGCCATGGTCAAGCTTTGGCGCGATGCCTGGGGCCAGGGCGACCTGCCTTTTATCTACGCCCTGCTGGCACCCTACGACCACAGCAAGGCCGACGGCCGCTGGCGTCCGGCCTTCGTCCGGACCCAGATGCATGCCGCTGAAATGACCCCTAACAGCTATGCGGTGTGTCTGGAGACGCTGGGCGACGAAGTGACCATCCATCCGCCCAAGAAAGCGGAAGTGGCCGACATGATGGCCCTCCGGGCCCTGGCCAGTGCCTATGGCCGGCAGGTCGGCATGCCCATCGACCTGCCCGAGCCGCGCTCCATCGACTATCTCGAAGACGGCCGGGTGAAGATCCTTTTTACCAATGTCTGGTCGAATCTCCAGTCGATCTCTGCCCGCAAGATCGTGGGCTTCGAGCTGGCTGGAGAGGACCGTGCGTTCCATCTGGCGGATGCCGAAGTCGACTGGGACGGACAGACGGTCTATGTAAAATGCGACGCCGTGCCCCATCCCGTGGCTGTGCGATACAGTTTCCGCAACTGGATGGGCGCCAACCTCCAGACTTCCTACGGGATTCCCGTCCCTCCGTTCCGGACGGATGACTGGCCTTTATAGTTAATAATTAGAAACTTACAGAATATGAAAAGATTGTTCCTCCTGTTGCTGTTGCCGGCACTCCTGCTGACGGCATCCTGCCAGAAAGCCTATACGGTCAAAGGCGACCAGGTCTTGATTCCCTGCAGGGATTATCAACTTCGCCTGCAGGTCGTCGCACCCGAGATCATCCGGGTGTCGGCCGTGCCGGAAGGTGCATTCGCCGACCGTCAGAGCCTGGCGGTCGTGCCGCAGGCTGGCTGCAGCGAGTTCGAAGTGACCGAGGCCGGCGGAAAAGTGCGCCTGGCCACCGACAGCGTCGTCGTGGAAGTGTACAAGGCTTCCGGCACCTTCAATTTCTCCAAAGCCGACGGCACGCCGCTGTTGCAGGAAGGCACGCTGTCCTTCGAACCCATCGAAGTGGAAGGGAAGAAGGCCTGGTCCGTCCGCACCAGGTTCGCCGCAGAATCTGACGAATCCATCTATGGCCTGGGCCAGCACCAGGCCGGGGAATTCGACCACAAAGGCCGAAGCGAAGAACTCTACCAGTACAACACCAAGGTCAGCGTCCCGATGGTCGTTTCGACGCGGGGCTACGGCCTGATGTTCGACGCCTATTCGCTGAGCCGCTGGGGCAATCCCTCGCCTTACAAACAGTTGGGCGAGTTGCTGAAGCTCTACGACAAGGGCGGGAAGGAAGGTGCTTTGACCGGAACCTATCTGCCGGCGCAGGGAAAGCCTTATGTGCAGCGGGAAGACAGTCTCTATTATGAAAATGAATGGGCCATCCGGAACCTGCCGGAATTGAAGTACAGTGGCGCGAAAGTGGCCTATGAAGGTTTCTTGGAAGCCCCCGAAACAGCTGACTATCATTTTATTCAATACTATGCGGGTTTCCAGCGGACCATCGTTGGCAGCGAAGAGGTCATGTCGCGTCGCTGGCGTCCGGCCTGGAACCCCAACAGCTACAAGTTTACGGTTCATCTGGAGAAGGGTGTCAAGACGCCCATCCGGGTGGAATGGGAGCCTGACGGAGATGTTTCGTACATCGGTCTGCGGGTGGCTCCGCTCCAGACGGCCGATGAGGAATCCGGTATCAGCTTCTGGTCGGAATTCGAGCCGCAGGCGGATTTCTATTTCATCGCCGGCAGCAGCTATGACAAGGTGATCGGCGGCTACCGCACGCTCACCGGCAAGGCCCCGGTCATGCCGAAGTGGGTGCTGGGCTTCTGGCAGAGCCGCGAGCGCTATTCCACGCAGGAAGAACTGGTGGAGACCCTCGCTGAGCTGCGCCGCCGCCACATTCCTGTTGACAACATCGTCCAGGACTGGCAGTATTGGAAGGACGACCAGTGGGGAAGCCACGAATTCGACGAGACCCGCTTTCCCGATCCGGAAAAGATGCTCGACGACGTACATGCGATGCATGGTCGTTTCATGATCAGTGTCTGGCCGAAGTTCTATACCAACACCGATCACTATAAGGAACTCAAGGCGGCCGGTTATGCCTACACCCACGCGGAAGACGACCATCTGGTGGACTGGCTCGATCATGAGCAGAGTTTCTACGATGCGTACGCCGAAGGAGGCCGCCAGATGTTCTGGCGCCAAATCGACGAGACGCTCTATTCCCGTTTTAACCGCAAGATCGACGCCTGGTGGATGGACGCCAGCGAGCCGAACCTGCGCGACTGCCTGCCCATGGACTATTTCAAGTGGCTCATCACGCCGACGGCACTGGGCCCTTCCGCCGAATACCTGAATGCGTATTCCATCGTCAATGCCGATGCTATTTACAAGGGCCAGCGCGGGGTGGATCCAGACAAACGGGTGTTCCTGCTCACGCGCAGCGGCTTCCTGGGCGAACAGCGTTACAGCACGGCTACCTGGAGCGGCGATATCGGTACGTCCTGGACCGACTTGCGCATGCAGATGGCGGCCGGCTTGAACTTCTCGATGAGTGGCATCCCGTTCTGGGGCATGGACATCGGCGGCTTCTCGGTGATGAGCAAGTTCTACGATCCGGAGAATGCGCCGGAGTGGCAGGAACTGCAGACGCGCTGGCACCAGTTCGGTACCTTCGTGCCGCTCTTCCGCACGCACGGCCAGTGGCCGCGCCGCGAACTCTGGTATATCGCCAAGGAGGGTTCGCCGACCTACGAGAGCATTCTCTGGTACATGCGCCTGCGCTATCGCCTGATGCCGTATCTGTATTCCCTGGCGGGCGCCGTGGCTTTCGACGACTATACGATGATGCGTGGCCTGCCCATGGATTTCCCCGACGATCCGGCGGTTCGCGACCTTTCCGACCAGTGGCTTTTCGGTCCGGCGCTGATGCCTTGCCCGGTAAGCCATTACAAGGCCCGCAGCCGGGCGGTCTATTTCCCGGCCGGCGGCTGGTATGATTTCTACAGCGGTGCCTATATCACAGGCGGACGCTCCCGCGAGATGCCGGCTCCCTACGAGCGCATGCCGCTCTTTGTCCGTGCCGGCTCCATCATTCCGTTCGGACCGGAAATGGAGTGGTCCGACCAGAAACCGGCCGATGCCATCCGTCTCTACGTGTATGCGGGTGCCGATGCTGATTTCAAGCTGTACGAGGATGACGGCCTGACGTATGCTTACGAAAAGGGCGCTTATAGCACGATTCCCATCCACTGGGACGAGGCTTCGCGCACGCTGACCATCGGCGATCGTTCGGGTTCCTTCCCCGGCATGCTGGAGCAGCGTTCCTTCCACGTGGTAGTGGTCGATCCTTCCCATCCGCACGCGTATGATCCGGATGCGACGGGCAAGGTTTGCGAATATGCTGGAAAATCCGTATCTTTAACTCTTTAATGAAGAAAAGTCTATTGTCGCTGGTCCTTCTGCTTGCGCTGCTGCCCGCAGCAGCGCAGGAGATGCTGTTTGACGATGGCTGGAAGTTTGCGTTCGGCAATGCTTCGTCGCCGGCGAAAGATTTCGGCCGCGGCACGGAATATTTCAATTATTTCACCAAGGCGGCGTCCATCCACAACGAGGGACCGTACGCCGTGAAATTTGACGACAGTTCCTGGAAGCCGGTGCAGCTGCCGCACGACTGGGTGGTGGACCTGCCGTTCTCGCCGGAGGCTTCCCATAGCCACGGCTACAAGACCGTGGGCTGGAAGTGGCCCGAGACCAGCGTGGGCTGGTACCGCAAGCATTTCACGGTGCCGGCCGAGGCGCTGGGACAGCCTGTTTCCGTGCGTTTCGACGGCATTTTCCGCGACTCGGACATCTGGGTCAACGGCTTCTGGCTGGGCGGAGAGAAGAGCGGCTATACCACGGCTTCCTATAACATCGCAGAATACCTGAATTTCGGCGGCGACAATGTGATCGCCGTCCGGGCTGACGCGACCTTTGAGGAAGGCTGGTTCTATGAAGGCGCGGGTATCTACCGCCATGTCTGGCTGACCATCGGCCCGGAACCTGCCAAGCCGCAGCGTCCGCTCCCGAAGATCGAAATCGATCCCGACCGGGGGATCCTGGTCGACGGCCAGGTGATCCGCATCCACGGTGCCAATGTCCATCAGGACGCTGCCGGCGTGGGCGCCGCCATTCCAGATGCCCTCTGGGTCTGGCGCATCAAACAACTCCAGAAATATGGTTTCAACGCCATCCGCACCTCCCACAATCCCGTTTCGCCCGCGCTGCTCGACATCTGCGACAGCCTGGGCATGTACGTGCTCGAAGAGACGCGGCTGATGGGCGTCAACGAAGCCCAGCTCGAACCTCTGCGCAAGATGATTGAGCGCGACCGTCACCATCCCTGCATCATCCTGTGGGGTATCGGTAACGAAGAGTGGGGGATTGAGTGGAACGAGAAGGGCGAGCGTATTGCCCGCACGATGACGGAATTCTGCCATCGTATCGATCCCTCCCGTCCGGTGGTCGTGGCTTCAAGCAGCGGCCCGGAAATCCTTAAGGGAACCGACGTGGCGGGCTATAACTATATCCTGCAGAATCCGGTGGACAAGCACCGTGCGGATTATCCCGCCCGCGTGGCCGTCGGCACCGAGGAAACCTCGGGCTGCGGCACCCGCGGCGTCTACTACGATGATATCGAGAACGGCCGCATGAAAGCCATCAACCGTGCGCCGCAGGGCCCCGACAGCCTGCTTAACTGCATCGAGCGAGGCCTGCAGTTCTACGATGCGCGGCCTTGGCTGGCTGGCCTGTTCTACTGGACCGGTTTCGACTACCGGGGCGAGCCCAATCCGCTCGTCTATCCGGCGACGGGATCCGAATTCGGCATCCTTGACTACTGCGGCTTCCCGAAGGACGAAGCTTTCTTCCTGCAATCCTGGTGGACAGACGAACCCGTGCTGCACATCCTGCCACACTGGAACCTCGAAGGCCATGAAGGGGAGAAGGTGCCCGTCTGGGTGTACAGCAACTGTGATGAAGTTGCGCTGTATGTCAACGGGAAGAACCTGGGCCGGAAGAAGATGCCGCACGACGGACACCTGGAATGGACGGCGGTCTACCGGCCGGGCAGCGTCAAAGCCGTCGGTTACAAGAAAGGCCGCAAGGTGATGGAAAAGACGGTCTTCACAGCCGGCGCGCCTGCGGATCTGCAGACCGAAGTCGACCGCCCTGCCATTCACGCGGATGGCCATGACCTCGCCGTTGTCAATCTGTCCGTGCAGGACGCCAGGGGTCGTTTCGTTCCCACCGCCTGCCTGCCTGTCACGGTCAACGTAGAAGGCCCCGGACGTATTCTGGGTTGTGGAAACGGCGATCCGGCTTTCCGGGCCAAAGAACGCCCTGAAGATCCCGAAGGGAAACATTTTACCATCGACACTTTCAACGGACTGGCCCAGGTGCTCATCCAGAGCACGGGCGAGCCCGGTGACATACGTATTACTTTAAAAGCTGAACCATGTACTTGTTGGGTTACGATATCGGCAGTTCGTCCGTAAAAGCCTCCCTCGTCGA
>Ga0310786_10011033_pt1 | contig 11304 bp, 5 predicted proteins | sample AusTroGonzalo_MG_FD_203881 | JGI IMG/M metagenome (GOLD analysis project Ga0310786, IMG submission 203881) | Bovine rumen microbial communities from tropical cattle in Woodstock, Queensland, Australia - Gonzalo_03 (v2) (version 2) | ecosystem: Host-associated > Mammals > Digestive system >... | reverse complement strand
ACTTTAACGACCCTACACAACTCTATCGTCACTGGGACTATGTCGTCACAAAGAAGGATCTGATTTGGGTAGCTCCTTTTGGCGAGGTGGCAGCATACGTCAAGGAGCGTGACAGCACGAAGGTAATCACAATCAGCGAGGATGATAGATATATCGAACTTCGTCTGGAGTCACCCCTCAACCCTTCTCTCTTCCGCCAGCCGCTGACGCTGCTTGCCGATGTCATTGCCGATGAAGCATGGCAGGACGGAAAACCGTTGGAAATAGTCCAACGAAACGATCATACCCTGATTAAAGAGGTAAATCCTGCAGGGGGGAGCGTGACTATCCGCAAGTCAAGGGTCGCTCTGGCACCGAAAAGGTGATTTTATCTTTGCTCATTATTAAAAACAAACAATCATAAAAACGATGAAGAAACAACTGATTCTTGGGGCGCTTGCCCTCTTCGCTTGCCTGAAGGTTTCGGCACGTGAGACTTACAACTTCAACGCAGACTGGGTGATTGACAAAAAACAGATGGTAACCCTTCCGCACGCATGGAACGAAGACGAGGCTTTTCGTCTTTCTACCTATGAGACATCTACTGCCGTGGTGTGGTACCGAAAGATGTTCATGCTGCCTGCCGATGCTTCGGGTAAGAGGGTGTTCATCGAGTTTGAAGGTGCCCGTCAGGCTGCCGAGGTGTTCCTGAATGGTCACCGCTTAGGCATCCACGAAAACGGAGTAACGGCATTTGGCTTCGACCTCACACCTTATATCAAATATGGTGAGGTCAACCTTATCGAAGTGCGCACCGACAACGACTGGAGCTATAGCGAGGAATCAACAGGCTCTAAATTCCAATGGCACACCAAAGCCTTCAACGTGAACTATGGCGGGTTGAATCAAAATGTGCGACTGCATATTACCGATCCTGTCTATCAGACGCTGCCGCTGATGTCAAACCTCGGTACTACAGGAACATACGTCTATGGTTCTCATTATGATGTTCCAAATAGGACGGCTACCATCCATGCTGAGAGTCAGGTGAAGAACGAGACTGACAAGGATGTGGTACGCTCAATGACGGTAGTCGTTGAAGAAGTGGACGGACGCGAAATAGTACGCTTCGAAGGTGCGCCCGTCACTATCCCTGCCCACGGCACGGCAACCCTGAAGGCCAAAAAGCGTGTCGGTGGCCTTCACTTCTGGTCATGGGGTTACGGCTATCTGTATAAGGTGAAAACATGTGTTGGAAATGATGAAGTCGTCACCACTACTGGCTTCCGCAAGACGGAGTTCAAACGTGGCTTGTTCTATCTGAACGACCGGGTGATGATGATTCACGGCTATGCCCAGCGTTCCACCAACGAGTGGCCGGGAGTGGGCATGAGTGTACCTGCCTGGCTGAGCGATTATTCCAATGACCTCTTCGTGAAGTCGGGTGGAAATCTGGTGCGCTGGATGCACACCTGTCCGTGGAAGCAGGACGTGGAGTCGTGCGACCGTGTTGGACTATTGCAGGCGATGCCTGCAGGCGATGCCGAACACGATGTGGACGGTCGTCGCTGGGAGCAGCGCAAGGAGGCTATGCGCGATGCCATCATCTATAACCGTAATAATCCATCAATCATCTTCTATGAGTGTGGCAACCAGCGCATCACAGGCCAGCACATGCGTGAGATGAAGGCCCTGCGCAACCTCTACGACCCTGATGGCGGTCGCGCCATCGGTAGCCGTGAAATGCTCGACCAGCCCGAGGCAGAATATGGCGGCGAGATGCTCTACATCAACAAAAGCGATACGAAGCCCGTATGGATGATGGAATACTGCCGTGATGAGGCGCATCGCTGGTATTGGAACTCATGGTCTTATCCTTACCATCCCGAGGGCAACGGACCGCTCTATCGCAACGCACCGGCCGATGCCTATAATCATAATAATGATGAGTTCGTGGCCGAATGCGTACGCCGTTGGTATGACTACTGGCAGGAGCGTCCCGGCAGTGGCACAAAGGTAAACAGCGGAGGTGTGAAGATTATCTTCAGCGATACACAGAGCCACGGCCGCTCAGCAGATAACTACCGTGTCAGCGGAGTGGTTGACCCCATGCGCATTCCGAAGGACGCTTTCTTTGCCCATCAGGTGATGTGGAATGGCTGGGTCGATGATTTAAAACCGCAGACCTATATCGTGGGACATTGGAACTATGATAGTGCTTCGCTAAATGATAAAGGAAAAATGAAAAATGATAAGGTGTTGGAGCCGTTTGTGGTGCCGACAGTTTATGTAGTCAGCAACGGTGACAGTGTGGTGCTGCGCCAGAATGGAAAGACCATTCAGGCCGACAGCCACGACTACCGCTTCCTCTGGACTTTCAAGAACGTGAGGTATGAGAGTGATAAACTGGAAGCCATCAGTTTTGACAAGAACGGAAAGAAAGTGTCGCACGACGAGAAAATTACGACAGGAGAACCAGCTAAGCTTCTGCTGACCACTATTGAGAACCCCACAGGTTGGAAAGCTGATGGTGCCGATGTGGCACTCATTCAGGTGGAGGTGGTCGATAAAGACGGTCGCCGCTGTCCGTTAGACAACCGTCTTGTGAAGTTCTCGGTGAAGGGGCCTGCAGAATATCGTGGAGGCGTAGCTAAGAATAAGCCTTTCACGCTCTACACCAACCATGCATCGCTCGGCTCTTCCTCACCTGAAAAGAGTGGCGAAGTGTTCAAGGCAAATGAGAAAACCAAGGCTCATCTGAACCATGTGCTCTGCGACACCCTTCCCGTGGAGTGTGGCGTGAACCGTATCATGCTCCGTTCGTTGACGAAAGCCGGCACTGTTACTGTTACAGCCAAGGCAAAGGGAATGAAAGACGCTTCCATCACACTCACTACACAGCCCGTTGAAGTAGTAAACGGTCTGTCTCGCTATATGCCCAGTGACGGTCTTCGCCCGGTACTTGATTATGGTGAGACACCCGCCGAGCCTTCGTTCCGTCAGTGGCGAACCGAGATTCCCATTATGAGTGCTGTGGCTGGCAGTGGCGATGATGTGACACAGAGCTTTGACACCTACGAGAACACCCATTGGCAGAGCACCGGACGGCTTGACAGCGCCTGGGTGCGTTACACCTTGGCCGAGGAGACCCAGATCGACGATATCTGCATGAAGATGAAAGACTTCCGTTCAACTACTTATCCGATAGTCATCTATGCCCACACCTCACCTGTCGAGGGAGGTCAGGAGCAGGCTGTTGAGGTGTGGCGCGGTTGGACTCCCAAGTCACTGTCCTTCATCCATATCCCCTTGAAGAATGCTCCCAAGGCACGTACCTATACCATCAAAATGATTGGCGAGAGCACTACCAAGGATGCCTTCGGTGCAGTAAAGGAGATGGACGCTGCCAACGATGAGAAAAAATCCACTGGCCGTCGTTCGCTGAGAATAATTGAAATAGAATTCCTGAAAAATCTGAAATAGTTGGCAGTTAAAGACCTGCTTAGGTCGATGCCTGCATTCGATTCTCTCAGCGCAAATTTGAGTAAATTCAGTGAATTTAGTTGGCAAATTAAGTGTGTTTGGTCACTAAATTCACTGAATTTACTTCGGTTTTATTTGGCAATGTTGTGGAAAATGCTTACCTTTGTGGTCAAAACTATTTATATTATTTCGTTTATGGCTATACAGTACAGATTACTTCAGAACAAAATCAAGGGTAGTAATAACTACGGAAAATACTATGCTCACACAGTAAAACAGGGTGTAGTCAGTTTGGAAGAAATTGAGCACATGATTGAACAGAACTGTACCGCGAGGGCTTCAGATGTGAGGCTGGTGCTTCGTGAACTCTACGATGCTGTGAAGTTCTGCATGCAAATGGGGCATACGGTGGATCTTCGGGAACTTGGCAAGTTTTCCATTTCCGTGAAGAGTACCTGCGTTGATGATCCAAAGGATTTTAGGCAAGATCAGCATATCACGGGATTTAAGTGTAACTATACTCCTCAGGGGCATCGGATTCATTCTGCTGATGAGGAGGAGAGCAGAACCATCAGGCGTGGACTGTTAGACGGTTGCGTGGCACAAGAGGTCAATCATTGGTAATGACAGACTGAACAAACGACTTAGTGCTTTTTAAGCAGAATTGTGCCTCCCGCATGGGAGTCTTGAACGAATTTGCTGAATTTCGGATAATATTCCCAGTTCACGAAATAATATAATAGTTAACTTTGCTGCCAGATAAACAAACATCAGAAAATATGAAAAAACAACTACTGACTTTATCGGCCTTATGCCTTATGACAATGGCATCGGCTCAGACAGCAAACATGCAGGATCGTGCACTTTGGGGTTCCATTGCTGACAACACTTCGGCAGGTTCCATCAACCTTGGCGACTATCAAAGTGCTAACAACAAGGTGCTGCTCACCTGGCGCATGCTGCCCGGTGACACGGAGGACACCGCCTTCAATCTCTGGCGAAAGATGGGGGAGAATGGCAACTGGTCGTGCGTGAACGATGCCTTTAAGACTGGTAAGAAAGGTATTAAGGCCACTAATTACCAGCATTCGCCTCTTTCTACCATTACTGGCGATATTTACTACCGCCTGACTTACGCCGATGAGACAAAGACCGGTACAAATATGACCTGCGACGAGTATATTGGCGAATACAAGATGACCAAGGAGCAGGCCACGAGCAAGCGTCCTTTCATCAGCATTCCCTTGCATTCGACCGACGACTGCTCTGACTATCCCAAATATCTGAAGTATCAGGCTAACGACTGTTCGGTGGCCGACCTCGATGGCGACGGACAGTTCGAGGTGGTGGTGAAGCGCCTGCTCGCTGTTTATGACGATGCGGGTACGGTGACTGGTTCCAGCGAGGCGGCAGGCGGCAGTGATGTCCGTGCCAAGCACGTTGTCGTTTGGGATGCCTACAAGCTCGACGGTACCATGCTTTGGCGAGTGAAGTCTGGCCCCAATATCATTCCGGGCAATAGCTCCAGCGTTATGCTGGGCGACCTCGATGGCGACGGCTGTGCAGAGTTCGTGCTGAAGACCGGCGAGGGTACCGTCTTTGGCGACGGCAAGGAGATAGGCGATACCGACAACGACGGCATTACCGACTATCGTAAGAACTGGAACGGTGGCCACTATACGGGCGACTTTGATAATATGTATGGCGGCCCGGAATATTTCTCTGTCGTTGATGGTAAGACGGGACGTGAGCTGGCTCGTGCAAATTTCATTGCCCGTGGTCCTGAGGGACAGACACCTGCACAGTGGGTGAAAAACTGGAAAACAAACAGTCAGTCGTGGGGCGATGGCTACTGGAAACGCGCCAACTCGCTGCGCATGGGACTGGCCTGCTTTACAGGCAAGGGTATGCAGGTGTTCCTTGGTCGTGGCGTCTATGCCCGCACCGTGGTAGAGGGCTGGGACTTCGATCCTAACACTCCCGATAGTGAACGTGGACTCAGTGGCACGCTTACCCGCTTGTGGAAGTTCGACTCGGCTACATCCGGCGGTCACTGGTCGAACGTCAATGGCCAATGGACTAAGGATAGTGCCAAGAACAAGGATGGCAAGGCCAACTCGGCATACGCAGGACAGGGTAACCATGCATTCAACGTAGCCGATCTCGACGGCGACGGACTCGATGAGGTGATGTACGGTTCTTGCGCCTTCGACAACGACGGCACCGGCCTCTGGACATCGGGTCTTGGTCATGGCGATGCCAACCACGTGGGCGTTTTCCAGCCTGGCTACGAGGGTCTGCAGGTCTTTCACTGCTTAGAGGGTGGAAAGACCGAGGTGGCTCTGCACGATGCGAAGACGGGAGCTGTCATTTGGGACATCGTTGCTGCCACGGAGGGCGACCAGGGCCGCTGCATGGTGGCCGATGTCGATCCCACCTCGCCGGGCTGCGAGTTCTGGAAATATGGCAACGAGCTGTTCGACCAGAACGGAAAGGCACTCTATAACAGCGAGGGCAAGCGCAAGGAGGAGAGTTCCTGCAATGCCGGCATCTGGTTCGATGGCTATCTGAATCGTCAGATGATTAATGAGAACATCATCAACAGTTACTCGCACGGACGTACTTTCACCATGTATCGCTTTGAAGGAGAGTGCTCGTTCAACAACAGCACGAAGTCGAATCCCGGATGGTATGGCGACATGCTCGGTGACTGGCGCGAGGAGTTTATCGTGCCCGACAATACGAAACTCGACCACATCAACATCTACTCCACGTGGTACCCTACGGAGCACCGCATCCCCTGGCTCATGACGGACCACACCTACTTCATGCAGGCCATCCACGAGAACGTGGGCTACAACCAGCCGACGAACGTGGGCTACTACTTAGGCAGCGACTATACCAGCGATGCCGAGATTTGGGAGGCTGCAGCCAAGGTTGAGGCCGAGCGTCTGGCAGCGCTTGAGCAGACGCTGACGGGCATTAATGAGGTCAGAGGTAAGATGTCGTCGGAGGTGAGAAGTGGCTACTACACACTCAGCGGTCAGAAGGTTGACACACCGCGTCGCGGTATCTACATCAAGAATGGTAAAAAGTATTTTGCTGGCAATACAAAGTAAGAGCATCAACGCTCTGTCCTAACGGCACGGAAACTATGCCGCATCAATGAATATGCTACTGAAACAAAACGTAATGACAATCGTCCTGCTGACGCTCTTTGTGACGGCACGGGCCCAGGTAGAACGCCCTACGATGGGCTGGAGCTCATGGAACACCTATCGTGTGAACATCTCCGACTCGCTCATCATGCGACAGGCCGATGCAATGGTTAGCCAAGGCCTGGAAAAGGTAGGGTATAAGTACGTGAACATCGATGACGGATATTTTGGCGGACGAGACAAGACAACAGGACAGTTGTTGATTCATTCAGTGCGCTTCCCACAAGGATTGAAGCCTGTGGTGGAGCATATCCACAAACTTGGACTGAAGGCGGGCATCTATAGCGATGCGGGGCGCAACACCTGCGGAAGTATCTACGATGCTGATACCATCGGCGTGGGCGTGGGACTCTATGGTCACGACCAGCAGGACTGTGACTATTTCTTCCGCGAGCTGGGATTTGACTTTATCAAGGTGGACTACTGCGGAGGCAAACCACATCCCAAGGGAGACACGCTCCAACTCGAAGAACAGGCACGTTACACTGAGATTGCCGACGCAATAAGGAATGCGGGGCGGAAGAACGTGCGCCTGAACGTGTGCCGTTGGGACTATCCCGGCACATGGGTCTCGGATGTGGCCTCCTCATGGCGTATGTCGCAGGACATACGGCCCAAGTGGGAGTCTGTGAAGAATATCATCCTGCAGAACCTCTACCTGTCGGCCTACGCAGGTGGTGGACACTACAACGACATGGACATGCTTGAAGTAGGACGCGGCATGAGCCAGGAAGAGGATCACACCCACTTTGCCGTGTGGTGCATGATGTCATCGCCGCTGCTCATTGGCTGCGACCTGACGAAGATAAAACCGCAGACCCTAAAGCTGCTGACAGACCCTCAGCTCATAGCCATCAACCAAGATCCTCTTGGACTACAGGCGTATGTCGCTAAACGGGTGGGGGAGTGCTATGTCCTGGTGAAGGACATCAAAAAGCTGAATGGCAAGGAACGTGTTGTAGCCTTTGTCAATCTCTCAGACAAAGAACAAACGATGAAGTTGGATTTGCGAGATATTGATCTTGTGGGCGATGAACTCTCAGCAACGCTTCCTCCCCATGCTACTCGCGTTTTCACCGTAAAAGGGAAACAACGCCTTCAACGCCGACTCTACGAAGCAGAGACGGCTTATTTGACAAGCTATCAGGAAATCAAGAATCATCAGGCATACCTGACAGCCATTTATGAAGAGGACAGCCGTTGCAGCGGTGGTATCAAGGCATCATGGTTAGGCGGCAGAAGCAATAATGACCTCGTTTGGCGCAACGTCTATGTGCAGAAAGCAGGGCGGTATGCGCTTAGGCTAAACTGTCTGGCAGATGAATCGCGTACAATGTATGTTGATGTCAATAGCCGAATGGTTGACTCACTCACCTATACCTCTGATGGCGAACAGACCGTCTTTGTCACGCTGAAGAAAGGGTGCAATGAGGTGCGTCTATGGAACGCCCAAAGTCGTATGCCTGACGTGGACTACATGATAATAGGCCATGAGCCTGTCGCTTTTGGAAGACTGACGGTAGAGGGACGCAAAGAACCGTTGGGGCTTGACGATCTTCAGCCCCGTTTCGGCTGGCAACTGGTGTCTGGCGAGAACGATGTGCGTCAGACGGGCTATCGTTTGCAGGTGTCTTCCATGCCGAATGGGGAAGCAGACGTGTGGGACAGCGGCGAAGTAAACAGCGACAGTTCACAGTGGGTGGCCTATAAAGGTTCTGCGCTGTCGCCTAATAAGGATTATTTTTGGCGGGTAAAGGTAACAACTAACAAAGGTGCGTCAGATTGGAGTACCTATCAGAAGTGGAGCACTGGACTCCTGGAAGCCAAGAATTGGAAGGGTAAGTGGATTGGTCTCGACTCGCTGACCGACGACGTGGTTATGGAGCGTCACAGCCGTATTGCCTGTCGTCATCTTCGTAAGACGTTTGCCATCAATAAACTTGTTAGGCGAGCCACCGTTCATGTGTGTGGCTTGGGCTATTATGTCTTGAATATCAACGGACAGCGCATCGGTGACTACCTGCTTGCACCTGCTCCCACGCAGTATGATAAGGCCGCCATCTACGATACATACGACGTAACAACTCAATTGTCAGATTGTGAATCGTCCGATTGTCAAATTGAAGCGGTTCTCGCTGGTGGCTATTTCTTCCCCATGACACAGAACTACCAGACGAATGTGCGTTCGGCCTACGGCATGCCGAAACTGTTGCTGAACCTCATCGTGGAATATGAAGACGGCACTAACGATACCATCGCTACTGACAAGTCTTGGCAAGTGGCTACGGACGGCCCCATCCGCTATGCCAACCTCTACGACGGTACGCTCATTGACTACCGGATGAAGCCTACACAGTGGATGCAGGCTAAGGTGGTTGAGGCTCCCTGTCAGACACTCCGAGGTAATATGCTTGGAGGGGTGAAGGCCTATGCTACTGAGCAGATAAAAGGAATAGTGAAGCGTGGTGAAAACAAGTTTATCCTCGACTTCGGAACGAATAACACAGGACGTATCTATTTGCCCAAGGTAACAATTCTCGCAGGCGATACAATAACAGTACGCTACGCTGAATTGTTGGAAATAGACGGGAAAAGTGTATCTACTCCCCTCCCTTGCAGAGAGGGACAGGGGGTGGGTCTCCAGAGGTTAGGCCTCTACACCGCCAATCTGCGCCAATCTCAGAACACCGACTATTTCGTGGGTTGCGGTTCGCCTGTGACCCTTACTACCGAGTTCCTCTGGCACGGCTTCCGCTACGTTGAGGTGACGGGCCTGTCTGAGTCTGACGTGCGCCGCATGCAGCGCCAGCTGATGACCGACGATTTGCTCTCTACATCGACAATTGACATCGACGAAGGCGACGGCATGCTCAACAAGATTCTGGGCAATGCCCGTCGAGGCATCCTCAGCAACTACAAGGGCATACCCATGGACTGCCCGCAACGCGACGAGCGCATGCCGTGGTTGGGAGATCGGACGATGGGCTGTTTCGGCGAAAGCTACATGACCCATAACCATACGCTCTATGCGAAATGGATGCAGGACATCTGCGACGCCCAACGGAAGGACGGAAACATCAGCGACGTGTCGCCTGCCTATTGGCGACTCTACAACGGTAACATCACCTGGCCCGCAGCCCTGCCTTTCGGTTTGGAGATGCTACGTCTGCAATATGGCGATGACCGTCCGTTGCGTATGCATACTCAGAATGTGAAGAACTTTCTTGCCTTTGCAAAGAAGAAATCAGGGAAGGACGGTCTCATTACCTACGACCGCTATGGCGACTGGTGTGTGCCGCCTGCCTCGCTTGACGAGGTGGTGACAAAGGACAGTACCCGCATGACTGACGGTGCATTGCTATCCTCCTGCTACTATTATTATATCTGCAAGCTGTTGGGCATGGACGAGGAGGCTGAAACGACCAAAGCTGCCATCAACCGCACGTTCCTGAAGAATGGCCGTTACGCAAATGGCACCGTCACTGCCAACCTCCTGCCGTTAGCGATGGATATTGTACCCGACAGCCTTCGCGAGGCTGTGAAAGCCAACTTCTTACAGCGTGTAGCAGCTCCCTCCCTATCGGGGAGGGCGGGAGGAGAGGCTTCTCCTCATATCGACTGCGGTGTCATTGGTATCTCATGGCTCATGCGTTACCTGTCAAAGGTGGGATTAGGGCATGTGGCCTATCAGATTGCTGCAACAAAGACCTATCCTGGGTGGGGCTATATGGTAGAGAACGGTGCAACGACCATTTGGGAACTGTGGAACGGCAATACCGCCAACCCATCGATGAACTCAGGCAACCATGTGATGATGCTCGGCGATTTCATTCCCTGGGTCTATGAGTGTCTGGCTGGCGTAGCTCCTGACCCTGCACAGCCCGGCTTCAAGCATATCATCATGCGCCCTGACTTCAGTATTGCCGCCCTCAATGGCGTCACTGCCACCTATCCCTCTATCTATGGTGATATAAGCAGTCGGTGGGAGCGCGAAGACGACCAAATCACTTGGATGGTTATAATTCCCGCCAACACCACCGCTACGATTTGTCTGCCCGATGGCAAGGTAAAGCATCTGGGTTCTGGTACATACACGTTTAAAACGAATGAATGTTCGGAATGATACTGTTCGACTACAAACAAACATCTAATAATATGGATCAAACGTTCTACATTAGCTCCAGCATGATGCATACGTTTTTAAAGTATGTGGAGCATATGCACTTTAGAGACCAGAAAGTGCTTCTCTTGATAGACAATCTGGAAAAAGGACTGTCCGAAGAGGAAAAGTTACAGAAGCAGGGACAAACAGACAAGTTGAAATTCAGAGTGTGCAAGAACATCAAGACCTGCTACTGCATCATGCTCCATGTTCAGTGTCTGATGGATATCTCCGATGACTGCCAACAGTACGCCAATTTCATTAACAACTGGAACCAGCAGTACCAATGTAAAGTATAACACGAATGATGAAGAAACATTTTATGCTATTATTCCTGTTGACAATGGTGCTGTCGGCAGGAGCCAAGAAAAAAGTAACAAGTCAACAACTGCAGTGGCCTGACGGCTCGGTGATGACGGAGTGGTTCACGGATACCACGAAGGTCAACATAAAGACGCTGGG
>Ga0310786_10011031_pt1 | contig 11305 bp, 13 predicted proteins | sample AusTroGonzalo_MG_FD_203881 | JGI IMG/M metagenome (GOLD analysis project Ga0310786, IMG submission 203881) | Bovine rumen microbial communities from tropical cattle in Woodstock, Queensland, Australia - Gonzalo_03 (v2) (version 2) | ecosystem: Host-associated > Mammals > Digestive system >... | reverse complement strand
CTTCTTTTGCGTGTATAATAAAATAGGCAAGAAGAATTCATAAACATACTCATCAAGTAATAGCCCAAAACATAATATAACATAAATAATATATAAAATCTTTATCCCTTTTACTTTTATGTAATTTCTTGTCAAGTTATTTATTTTCTTGAAAATGTCAAATATTTAATTATACTATAAAACAATATTTACTCTCACTTCATACAACTATGACATACCAAACTTCACGAAATTTTGACCATTTAACTACTACTCCCACTCCAGAGTATCGAGCACAGCAAAGAGAAAAAGCTGAAGAAATATTTTCCTTATTTAAGCAAAAGCAAGAAAATAGTGAAGATTATCTTTCAGATCCAAAAGCACTAAAAGAAACTTTGGATGAGTATGAAAAAATTCAAAACTGAACACGATGAAATGGATCTTGAAGTGATTTCTGAGTATTGTGAGCAGAAAGTTTTTATTATCGAATGCAGACTTGTCTTCATTCAGATGACAAAGAAATTCGTGCTAAATCAAATCAGGCTGATGATTTTGCTGTACATTTACAAAATGAGATTTTGCCTTTTGAACTTAAATTAGCTAGAATTCCACCTGAAAAACAATCTCAGTTTTTATCTGATCCTTTATTAGCTCCATATCATCATTTCTTAGAAAAACAATTTGCATCATCCAAATATCTACTTTCTCCAGAGTGAGAGAAAATGATGAATTTACTTTCCAAGACTTCGTACGAAAACTGGGAATCTATGACTGCAAAATTTCTCTCAAAATCACAAAGAGAAATAGACTTACCATCATGAAAAAAACAAGCAACATTGGAAGAATTGATTACATATACATGTGATAAAGACGAAAATGTTCGTAAACAGGCTATTCAAGCTGTGAATGAAATTCATTTAGATGCTAGAGAAATGGCTGAAAATGAAATCAATTCAATTCTTGAATACAAAAAAACTACAGATGAACTCAGATGATTTTCATCTGCTGAAGAATTTCTCACAGTTCGTGATGATATCTCACTTTCCACAGTTCAAACTATGGTTGATGCTGTAAAAGATGCTTATGATTTTTCACGTGATTTCTATAAATTTAAAGCTGATTTATTTTGAGTTAAATCGTTTTCTTACTCAGAAAAAAGTCTACATTATGGTTCACTCGAAAAAGAATATACCTTTGATGAAGCAGTAAACCTTTGTCAGCAGACTTTATGAAAATGGGACTCAGAATTATTAGATATTTTCAATAAATCACTTGAAGATGGAATGATAGATGTTTTCCCACAGAAATGAAAACATTGATGATGATTCTGTACAGATAGTTCAAAATGATTGCCAGTTTACATCCTCATGAATTACACAAATAAGCTCAGAGATGTTTCGACATTAATTCATGAATCATGACATAATGCATGTAATCAATTACAAAAAAAGAATCTGAATGGTTTGCAATATTGAGCAGCTATTTCATTAGCAGAAACTCCATCTACATTCTATGAGTCATTACTCCAAGATTCTCTTCAATCTACACTAACTGATGAGGAATTATTAGTGTATCGTGTAGGTGTTTTGGATGATATGGTAACTACAGTTTCACGCCAGGTAGCAGAATATCGTTTCGAACAAGATTTACATAAATTATTTCGTGAGAAGTGATATTTATGAGCGGATGAAATCTGAAAATTATTCATCCAACATATGTCAGATTATACATGAGAATGAATCCATTATGATGAATTCGATGCAAATCGTTGGATTAGTCGAAGTCACACGAGGATGTTTTTCTATGTTTATTCATATGCAAGTGGATATTTAATCTCTCAAGCCATGCTTAGAAAATTAAAAAGTTGAACTCTGACTATCGACCAGATTAAATCATTTTTCGCAGCATGAAGTTCCAAATCCCCAGAAGAGATTTTCATGGATATGTGAATAGATATTACCAAAGAAGAATTCCGAGATGAAGGACTGAATTCATTAAAAGAATATCTAAATGAAACAATACAGTTAGCTAAGAAATTAGGAAAAATCTAAAGATATAAAAAATCCTACATTCGTAGGATTTTTTTAATTAATTTTTCCAAAATAAATTATAGATTCCAAAACTTACAATATTCAATTCATAACCTAAAAGTTTACTCCAGAACCTATGGAATTTTAGACTACTTTTCTGTTTGTTGATTTTCTTTCGTTCTTCATCTGAGATTACTCTCTGTCAGAGTAATGATTCTACTTTTTTTACATTTTCTTTTATGGTATCTAAATTATCTATATATTCAAAATGTCCGCTTCCAAACATAGTTTTCATTAATGCGAAACATGGATCAAATTTTAAAATCTGATCTTCTGATAGAGAATATTGAGCTTTTGAAAGCAAAAAAATCACTCTATCTACAGAGTCAATCAGATTTTTTTTAGCTTTCACTACCTTCTTTAAAATTATACGATGAAGTGGTAAAAATATTACAAAGCTGATTGCCCAGACTAAAATAGCAATACTCCAAATAGTAGTCCAAATTCCATTTGAGCCTAGGAAAAATTCAATCCAGTTTGAATATGTTGATCGAAGATTTAACATAATTTACGCGACACTCAGAAATAAAATTATTTCCATACATTCTTCCACATATGGATAACCTTTCCATCTTTTATTGCAAGAGGAATCCAATCTCTCCGCCACATTGGAATCTTTTGATTCAATGCCCAGCGGCTTCGTTTCTTTCATGCAAAGGTATCTCATTTTTGCGGTAGTCTAACTTCTCATCAAATCAATTCATCTCTTGGAATTTCTAAATCAAATCCAAAAAATCTGACATTTTCCATCGATTTAATTCATACTACAATATTTTCATCAGCAGTTTCTTTTCTTTCCCAAAATTCTTTTTCAGCTTTTATGATAAAAAGCTGTCTTTCGTGGATAAAAAAGTAAACTCATCAAATGTATTTATATCCATTTTCTCAAGTTTCTAGCCAATTCTTCCACTCATTTACCACGGTAGCAGAAGTCTGAATTTTCAATGAGTGGAATAAATCGAAAACATCATTTTCATTACATTTCAGAATATCCTTTCCCCATAAATATGAAAATTCTGCATTCCATAATGGAAAACTTGGTATGGTTCTTAGATTCTCATCCAATTTACTATCTTCAATATTTTCTAATTGTTTATAGATTCACGCAAGACTTTCCAAAAATTTATTCTCATCTCAGTTCTCAGTTCAGTAAGTAGAAACGGGATTCAATATCTGATTTCTAATTCGATTTCTTTTGGAAACTGAAACATCTTGATTAGTTTTATCTTCAAAAAATGGAATTCATAGTTCGTTACAGATATTCAGAATTTCAGATTTCGTACTATTCAACAGTGGACGACAAACTTTACATTCATCTGGAAGTAGGTGATGATTTTCTACTTCACGCATATTCAAAAATCCATTGATTCATGCACCACGCATCAAATTTAAGAATGTTGATTCGACTCTATCATTCAAGTGATGGCCAAGAAAGATATATGAAGCTTTTGTAGATTTCTGTAATGATGAGAATTGGTAATATCTTCGATTTCTGAGCGAATTTTCATCATTATTTCATCAGTTTCTTTCATAAAGATGGAAATCTAAACCAGAAAAAAAATTTGACATAAATTTTGCTTCATCCTCACTTTCAGATCTGATTTTGTGATTACAGTGTGCGATATGAATTTTATTTAAATTCAATTCATTCTCCCCAAAATAGTACAGAATCTGACTTGCTACCATCATACTATCAGCTCCTCATGAAACTGCCAAAATTATATCTTTATCTTTTAATTCTAAACTATTCAAAAGTTTAGTCAGCTTTTTTTGTAATTTCAAAAATGATGAATCTTGTGGATATTCAGTGAATAAATTAGAGTAATGTTCAATCAAAAAATCTGTTTTCATAGTTGGTATAATAAAGAAAGGGGTTAGTATAACAAGTTGAAATATAAAATTGTTTATATTGAAATAAAATGCAAAAATCTTTATAATGTAAATAGATATAAACAAAAATTATGATTAAATATGGAAAAACTAAACATTACCAAATCAGCGAAACTTTATTTTAAGAATCTCAGTGTCGATTGTATTAACAATGTTTGTGGTGCTGTTTACCTTACTGGTAGTATGAGAAATATTACAGCAGCAGTTTCCAAACTTCTTCAGATCAATCCCGGAGTCAGAGTCCAATGCATGAATACAGCAACGGTTGAAATTATTGAATCTAAAGATGGAAATAAGGCTATTGTAAATGCGAGTGTTATCTTCGATCTTTCAGGTAAAATTGAAGAAAATCTAGAGGGCGAATAATATTCGTCCTTTTTTTATAAGAATCCTTTCTCCTTGCAAAATTACAGAAAAAGAATAGAAGTAAAGCATATTTATTATACGTTTTGATTAGAAAATGAAAGACCAAACATTTGAAATAAAAGTGGGAGATTTGCTCAATCAGGTTGCAGTAGATGAAATGACATTTGAAAATAAAAAGACAAGTCTTATTCCAAATCTTAGTGAAAATTGAATTTCAGGTAAAATCAGACTTTCATGAATTGATGATGAAAATGTTTTGGTAGAAATTGAAGAATTAAACTGTGAATTGGATGAAACTTGTGATTACTGTACTAAACCATTCAAAAGAAAAATTGAGATTCAATGATATTCTAGCAGATTTACACTTAATAAAGAGGAAATAAATTACGCTAACGATGAAGTACTTTTTTTCATCGATGAAAAAACTGCTACAATTAATATTGAAGAAATGATTTATCAAGCAATCGAACTAGAAACTCCATTCGTTCTATATTGTCCAGACTGTGCTAAAACACATGAAAATCTGTCAGCAGATGAAGAAATAGAAGAAATAGAATTGGATTCAGATAATCAGTGATGAAATATCGTATTTCATAAATAATCTTTAATTTTTCATATAAAGATATGGTTCAAAAAAATGTTTGATTCTGATATGCAAATGCGAAAAAGAAAAAGTGACACTGAAAATGAATTTTTCTAATAATAATAGTTATTATCGCAATTCGATGATGGATAAAATTTTCTCCATCAGATTTAACTTTTCAGTGACAGAAAGTCTCAATTGTGAAATGAAATACGATTACAAAATTTTATGATACACTTCTAGACGATAATCAGACTTTTTGGATGAAAGTGTATGTAAAACGTCATCCAGATCAGTTGCCAAAGATTCAAGAATGAACTTACGTATTCAGCGGAACTTACACGAGTGAAGAATTCCTTTCACATATAGCAAAGGGGCCAGAAAAAGAATATATTTCATATACAGTCCTCGAATGATGGTCAATTTATGATATTGATGCAGATTTGACTGCTAAATGATATATCAACGAATGAGAATATATTTTGTACGTAACCAATCCTGCCAAAATTTCAGAATTATCTACAAGGTATGATTTCTTTGACTCAAATTTAACGTCTCTAGAATGATTCCTTTATCCTGATACATATTTCTTAGATAATCGATGATGATTGGTAAAACAGCTTGTGTCAATTCAGCTCAATACATTCAAATCAAAAGTTCGAGAGGCACATTCATCTGACTTCGCTAATATTCAAAATAAATATTGATTATCAGTTTATCAGACTATCACTCTTGCATCTATAGTCGAGAAAGAAGAAAAAAATAAAGCAAACAAACCAACTGTTGCATGAATTTTCTACAACAGATTAAAAAACTGAATGCTTCTTGGTGCAGATATCACACTTTGCTATGGATTAGCTAAGCCATATAGTGAATGTACTCCAGCTGTAATTGGTAGAAAAATCAATGATTCTACTAATAAATATAATACACGTGTCCTAGGATGACTGACTCCGACTCCAATCTGAAATCCAACTCTTTCAACGATTGAAGCAGTATTATTTCCAGCTCAAACTTCTTACTTTTTCTATCTTCACTGAGCTGATGGACAAATCCATTACGCAGAAACCAATGCTCAACATGAGCAGAATAAAAAATATTTATAATATATTAATTTATTCAATACACTCAAAAAATCTCGCTCCCTTTTCAAGGATCTTTTTATCAGTAGAGTAGGAGAGTATTTTCTCTATTTTGTTGTAACTCCCTGTAATTACTTCATCTACATCTGGGAAAAGTTGATCAGATTTTTTTTCATTTACACGCATTGCAAAATACTGAACCTGGACGATTCATTCAAAATTTAAATATTCAGTAGTACCTAAATCTCATACAATCTGACATTCCAATCCAGTTTCTTCCAATACTTCACGAAGAGCTGCCTCTTCAGAATTTTCTCATGGATCGATATGTCATTTAGGTAAAGATATGTCATTATAATTATTTCTTTTAACTACGAAGAACTTTTCACCATCAAAAACTACACCTCAGGCCTTTTTTACTACTCCAGTCTTTCAATTCATATCTATCAAAATTATATAAATTGATAGGTATAGTAATAAGGTGATATAGTTTTTCAAGTAAAATTTGAAAAAAAGAAAAAGCCTGACCACTATTGCACGCATTCGTACAATCATCTGTCAGGCTTTATGATTCTGATAAATAATCAGATTTTTTATAAATGTTTTGTTTTTATGAATTAGGCGGCACGTCTATAAGGCGTATGTAGAGCTTCCTGTTCAGAGATAGTTCTATAATTTCATTCTTTAAGCTGATTCTTGATATCCTCGTAAGGATTTCATAATGCATCAGTTAAATCATGTTGATATTCCATCATCTGATAATTATCGAGCTCACGAAGTTCTTTTTGATAAAGAGCCATTTCATGATTTTTTCTGTATGCTTCATCTGAATCGTGTTTGGACTCAGTTGGTAAAGCAGGTTCGCTAATTGGAGAAACTCCAGCTAATTCACGTTGTACATATGTAGGCATCTGTAATATAGTTTAAGAGGTAAATAAGGTAAGTTACGATATCTTCATCATGTTTTGAAAGTCAGTCCATAGGGACGATAATGCATTTTTATTAGATGAATCAGATTTCTGATTTCATCAGTTATTCATTGAGAGGTTGTTCTTAGATCAATTTTCAGAATCTCTAAATCCGAAATAATCGACCATTAATTTAGCAACTTCTCACCTGGTTATCAGCTGCTGTGTGTCTCAAGCAACGATAAGTGTGTTTTGAGAAACAGCCGATAAAATGGAAGTAACTTCTCACCGAGAAAGTGTTCTATTAGGTTCGAAAGAAACTCAATTTTGTGCTTGAGAAAGTAACGAATTACAAATTTGAGACTCAAGACAAAACTCAAGATACGGAGAGTATGTGGAATTGCGTGTATCATTCAGCAGATTAGTTAAGTAATAAAAGTTGTTGATAGTAGGTTGAGAGTCTGACTGTCTCATCAGAGCTCTCACTATCATAACGACAAAATCTTTGTTCTCGATTTTGGCGTCTGGGTAAAATTTCCCATCGACTCATCAAACGATTCCAAGCTTCGCTAGAAGTTGAATATCTCTTTGATGAGGAGATCAACTAATATCACTAAATACTGCTAAAGATCATTCATCCAGCTTTAATCAGAAAGCTGAAACCACCAATTCGGCCATCTCATCTTTGAGTAAAGTTTCTTTACTTTGCCAAGATAGATTAGGAATATCTTTGATAGAGTCAGGATTTCTTTTCTTGATCTCTCATAAAATATCCTTGGCTTCCTGTGGAGTAATAAATGCATCAAGGCGGAGTTTTCACTTCGCATCTTTCAAAGCAAACGATTGAAGGAATCATAATTCATACGCTGAGTTAACTCTTTTCATAACTTCAGGATCGAAATTAGGATCTGAAAAATAGAAATTCGTTGTTAACCCTACTAGGCTGCTTGGCTCATATCAGAGCTGGACGCGATAAGCATCCATCACTACCCTAATGAAATCACTTACGCGTACGTAATTACGAGGATAAAACTTATTGCCAGGCTTGATTATTCCGTTAGAATAAAGAATAGTAATAGCGTCCTGATAAGAAGAGGTCGAAATGTCCTGATATACAGACGGCAATATATAACTATTAGCAAAACTGAGTTGCATGTTATTTCATGCCTTATTCGTTGTCGAAGCATCTTCATATCAAGAGGCAACCTTGTCTCAGAGAGTAGTACTACCACCATTTTCAGGCAGATTTACTACCAAAGAACTGGTACTATCATTATTCCCTACGAGTTTATTCCATCAAGAAATAGCTCGTTCAGCAACAGACTTCTCAACTCCAGCAAAGTTTTTCTCCTGATCCTCTTTTCACTGAAGGTCTTTTTTTATATGAATATTTTCCGCATAAGGAGAGATATCTTCATAATTGCTTTTCGCAAAAGTTTCGTTTCACGACAAACAAGAAAATATATATCCTACTCAGAAAAGAACCATCACAAATGCTACAATCGTTAGAAATCAAGAGGATTTCTTGTTACTGCTTGTGTGCATATAGTGTAAAGTTTAGGGAAATAAATCGGTAATTTGTGTGTAGAACCAATTTATATAACAGCAATGAAAATAAATTCTGATTAAGCTAAGCTTAATTAATCGATCGATTACTCAATCAAAATCAAAGTTTTTCAAGCTGTTCCCTATTGTCATTATTTCCCTTTCATAAATAATGACATATATATTATATATCTTTTTTTAAATTTGTCAACTTTTTGGGTACTTTTTTATTTTGTAGTTTATAAGCGGATTTACATAGCAAATATTTAATAAAGCAGATGAAATTTTTGAATATTTTGTATAAATTTATTATTTTCCCATCATCATCGAATGATAGCGATTGAATTTATAAAAAAGCCCTACATAAATAATGTAGGGCTATTAATGGATTAGGTTCATCGGTTACAGTTCAGTGAATAGTGCTATACCTATCACTGCACCCATGATGATTCCCATTATAAACTTCATAAAGATGTCCTTAGTTGGTATCTTTTCTTCATCCTTGAGGGACATAAAATTCTTTATTGTTGTGATGAAAAGGACAATCATTCCACCACATGTAGCACCTCCACACAAATTAATAATGATTTCTTGCATATTAGATTTATTTTTTTTATTATGTCCATATAATATATATTTTTATCATAATTTCAATATATTTGTTACTTTAAATTCAATTACTATAAACCATTTCTTAATGGTAAATATAATTATTGAAATCAGATTTTATATATTTATAAGCATTTTATCTTTATATGTGCAGAAACTATGGATATCAAAATCATAATAATTGAAGCAATTATCTTTGCGGTAATATTTACTGCATTAGTATTTTGGCTTGCAATAAAAGCTAAGAATAGTCCGGCAATGATCCATAATTATCCAGAAGATATTCAAAAAGAATACTTCAAAACGCATAAAAAAGTAGATACTTCATATAAATCAAAGAAAGTATTATTTGCTAAATGAATGTGAGTTTTGTTATTCACTGTTATATTATTTGTATGTGCCTATTTAGCATGAGCATCTACATTTAAAGAAGGTTCTCTCATTACATTCTGCCTAATGGCATGGATTGGAATATATGATACATTTTTCTTAGACTGGATTATTTTTGCTAATGTAAAAATATTTAGGTTAGAATGAACAGAGCATATGGATAAAGCTTATCATCAGAAATGGTTCCATTTGAAAGGTATGCTATTCCCAGGATTGATATTTGCTTTAATTCCTTCTGTAATAGTTGGATTAGCTATAATGTTGGTAGGGTAATCATTTTATTCTTAAATATATACTATGAAAAATTTTATGACTAAGAAAAAACGAATAATCCTAATGATAATTTTATTATTTATTTTGTTCTTAGTATGCTTTATTTATTGGGATCAAACTCGTTGTCATAAGATTCAGAGGCGTTGTACGATGTATGATTTAACAACTATAGAAAACGTAGAGGATATAGAATTTTATCGTTGATTAAATGAAAAATGTGCAGGTAAATGCGGAACAGCTAAGCTTAAATTAGATATAGAAAAATGGTGGTGTAGACATCAATATAAACACTACAAAGAACGTACAAAAGATAGGAGATACTTTAAGCCTGATACTTATAATCCATGTCCAGAGCTATATACACTTCCAGAATTGAATTTATTTCTAAGCAAATAAGTAATACAAAAAAGCTAACCATTTCTGGTCAGCTTTTTTATTTTTTGTAATTAATTACTAGTATTCAATAACTACTGCAGGACTCATAGTTGTACTCAATACAACTTTCTTAACCAATTTACCTTTAACTCATGTTGGTTTATTTTCTTCGATAGCAGCAAGTAGAGCATTAACATTATCTACTAATTTAGCATCGTCGAAAGAAACTTTTCCAATTCCTGCATGAATGTTTCCTGTCTTATCAAGTCTGAATTCGATTTTTCATTTCTTTACTTCTTCTACAGCTTGAGGAATGTTCATAGCAACTGTTCCAGCTTTTGGACTAGGCATCAAACCTTTAGGACCAAGTTGTTTAGCAACAGGAGCTAAATCCCTAATGTGTTCAGGAGTAGTAATCAAAACATCGAAATCCATTTTATTAGCTTTGATATCATTCAACAAACTTTCAAATCCAGCGATATCTGCACCAGCTTTTTTAGCTTCTTCTACTTTATCATCACTTACGAATACAGCAACTTTTTTAGTTTTACCTGTTCCGTGAGGAAGGATAGTTGTAGCTCTAAGCATTTGATCGTTGTACTTAGGATTTGCATTTGTTTTGATAGCAATATTTACAGTTGCATCAAACTTAGCATAGTTAGTTTGTTTAACTAATTTTACAGCTTCTTCAACGCTGTACTGTTTTTGACTGTCGACAGCTTTCTTAGCTTCAACATACTTTTTTCCGTGTGTTGGCATAATTACAATAATAATAAGGATAAAAGTGGTCCATAGCGAAAGTTTTTACTTTCTGCCACAGTAATATTTCATTTCTCCTAAGAGAATAGAAAACTAATTTAATTCAGAATCAACTCACATATTTCTAGCAGTTCCAGCAATGATTCTGATTCCTTCTTCAACGCTGTTTGCGTTCAAATCATCTTTCTTGATTTCGTAGATTTCTTCCAGATCTTTTCTTGAAAGTTTTCCAACCTTATTTTTGTTAGGTTCTCCAGAACCTTTCTGAAGATTTAACTTCCATTTAATCAATCCAGATGTGATAGGAGCTCAGACTTCAATTTGGAAAGTTCTATCTACAAATACAGTTAATTTACATTTAATCTTAACGTCAGTAGGAGCGAACTTTTTCATATAATCTGCAGTTTTTTCGTTGAATTCTTTTGTGAATTGTCCGATATTTACACCGTTTGCTCA
>Ga0310786_10011030_pt1 | contig 11305 bp, 5 predicted proteins | sample AusTroGonzalo_MG_FD_203881 | JGI IMG/M metagenome (GOLD analysis project Ga0310786, IMG submission 203881) | Bovine rumen microbial communities from tropical cattle in Woodstock, Queensland, Australia - Gonzalo_03 (v2) (version 2) | ecosystem: Host-associated > Mammals > Digestive system >... | reverse complement strand
CGATCGCCGTAATATCCGTCACATTCGGGCTCAGCTTCATGATCACCGGCTTTGTCGTCACCCGTTTCACCGCCCGGGCAACCTCTGCCGCCGCCTTCGGGTCCGTTCCGAAGCTCATGCCGCCGCCATGAACGTTCGGGCAGGAAATGTTGACTTCCAGCCAGCCGACCTGCTCTTCCGCGTCCAGCTTTTCACAGGTGTATGCATAATCCTCCACGCTGAAGCCGCTGACGTTCGCCATCACTTTCTTCCGGAAGACCTCTTTCAGCTTCGGCAGCTCCTCGCTGATCACCTTCTCCACCCCGGGGTTTTGCAGGCCCACGGCGTTGATCATCCCCGCCGGGCATTCCGCGATCCGCGGCGTGGGATTTCCGAAGCGGGGCTCCCGCGTTGTCCCTTTGAAGGAGAAAGTACCCAGACAGTTGATGTCATACCACTGCGCGAACTCGTATCCGAACCCGAAGGTGCCGCTGGCGGGAATCACCGGGTTGTCCAGTTCAATGCCGCACAGGTTCACTGTCAGTCGTCCCACAGGATCTCCTCCTTTTCCAGCACCGGCCCTTCCCGGCAGATCCGCTTATATCCCGTAATCGTTTTGCAGCTGCATCCCATGCAGGCCCCGAACCCGCAGCCCATCCGTTCCTCAAAGGAGAATTGTCCGGACGTGCGGGTGGCTTTGTAAACCGCCCGCAGCATCGGCTCCGGACCGCAGGTATAGAAATAGCTGTACTCCTCCGGCAGGGCGTCTGTCACAAAGCCCTTCACCCCGTAGCTTCCGTCCGCGGTCGTCACCGTTGTTTTACAGTCCATTTCCCGAAAAACAGCTTCCCCGAATATTTCCGCTTTTGTGTTAAAGCCCAGCACCGCGCTCACGTCTTTTCCGGCTTCCCGCAGTTTCCGGGCCAGCTTTACCAGCGGAGGCACGCCGACCCCGCCGCCCAGCAGCAGCGGATGCTCTCCCGCCTTCGACAGATCGTATCCGTTCCCCAGGCCGGTCAGCACATCCAGGTGCTCGCGTTTCCCGATCCGGCTGAGCCGCTCGGTCCCTTTCCCCACAACCTTATAAACAATGACCACATTGCCGGGATCGGATTCGCACACGGAGATCGGTCTGCGCAGGTACAATCCGTCCAGCCGGATGTTGATAAACTGGCCGGGATTCTGTTCCTCCAGTTCCGGATCCTCAAGAACCATCTTGTAAATTTTTTCCGCAATCCGGATATTCTCCGTCACCTTCAATATCTGCTGTTTCATAATGCTCTTTCCTTCAACAAACGCTTCTCAGTTGAACCGAAGGAGCGCGAGGGCGATCGGAAAGCCCTCGCAAAATCTCCACTCGGAAAGCCAACCCCATTATCACCGAAGGGGGTTAAGGGGGGCGATCGGAAAGCCCCCCTTATGCGTCAATCGTCGAGATCGTCAGCGTCGTCTCCTCCAGCACATCCAGCAACACCCGCACCGTATCGAGGCTGGTAAAGATCGTCGCGTTGTTCTCCGTCGCACACCGGCGAATCTTCAGCCCGTCGCTCTCGCTCTCCGGCTCGCCGATCTCCCGGGTGTTGATGATGTAGGCCACATGCCCCTGCCGGATGCTCTCCAGAATCTCGTTGGATCCCTGGCTGATTTTCAGCATCGCGTGTGTCCGGATGCCGTGCTCTTTCAGGAATCGGGCCGTTCCCCGGGTCGCTTCGATATTGAAGCCCAGGTTGTAGAAGCGGCGGATCAGATCCAGCGCCTCGTTCTTGTCCCGGTCGGCAATCGTAGCCAGCACCGTTCCGTAGTTCTGCAGCCTGGTCCCGCCGGCCTGCAGCGCCTTGTACAGCGCTCGGTTCAGTTTGTCGTCATAGCCGATCGCCTCGCCCGTGGATTTCATTTCGGGGCTCAGGTATGCATCAAGCCCCTTGATTTTGTTAAAGGAGAAAACCGGCACCTTCACGTAGAACCGCTTTTTCTCTTCCGGATACAGGTCAAAGTATCCCTGTTCTTTCAGGCTCTTGCCGAGGATGACCTCCGTCGCAATATCCGCCAGGGAGTAACCTGTCGCTTTGCTCAGGAAGGGCACCGTACGGCTGGACCGCGGGTTCACCTCGATGATATAAACGTTATCGTTCTCATCCACGATGAACTGGATATTGTACAGGCCGATGATCCCGATGCCCAGGCCCAGTTTTTTTGCGTACTGCAGGATGATTCCCTTCACCTTGTTGCTGATGGAAAAGGCGGGGTATACAGAAATGGAATCGCCGCTGTGGATGCCAGTGCGTTCCACCAGCTCCATGATGCCGGGTACGAACACATCCCGCCCGTCACAAATGGCGTCGACCTCAACCTCCTTGCCCCGGATGTATTTATCAACCAGCACCGGCTTGTCCGCATCAATCTCCACAGCAGTCCGCAGATAATGGCGCAGCTGCTCCTCGTCCCCGACAATCTGCATTGCCCGGCCGCCCAGTACAAAGCTCGGCCGCACCAGTACCGGGTATCCGATCTCTTCCGCTGCCTTCACGCCGTCCTCGATCCGGGTCACCGCGCGGCCCTGGGGCTGAGGGATGTGTAAATCCTCGAGGATTTTCTCGAAGCTGTCCCGGTTCTCCGCCCGCTCGATTGCCGCGCAATCGGTTCCGATGATCTTTACCCCGCGGTCCATCAGCGGCTGGGCCAGGTTGATGGCTGTCTGTCCGCCCAGGGATGCGATCACGCCCTCCGGCTTCTCAAAGTCGATGATCGCCATCACATCTTCGGGCGTCAGCGGCTCAAAGTACAGCTTATCCGCCGTCGTGTAGTCGGTGGAGACCGTTTCCGGGTTGTTGTTGATGATGATCGCTTCATACCCGGCCCGGCGGATCGTCTGCACTGCGTGCACCGTGGAGTAGTCGAATTCCACGCCCTGCCCGATGCGGATCGGTCCGGCGCCCAGCACCACAATTTTTTTCTTCTCCGTCAGGATGCTGTCGTTCTTGTTGCTGTAGCTGGAATAGAGATAAGCGATATATTTGCCCGTGTGCAGCGTATCCACCATCCGGAACACCGGGATAATCCCGTTCTCCTTGCGCAGGGCGTAAATGTCCGTCTCCTTCCGGTCCCACAGCCTCCCGATCTCCTGATCCCCGAAGCCCATTGTCTTTGCTTCCCGGAGCAGTTCAATATCCCCCGGGGCCGCCTTCAGGCGGGTTTCCATTTCCGTAATCTTCTTCAGGGATTCCAGGAACAGCTCCGTAATCATGGTCTTCTCATGGATGGATGCAATGTCCTCTCCCCGGCGCAGCAGTTCCGTCACCGCGTACAGGGTATCCGCCCGGAAGTCTTTCACGTAGTCGCGCAGCTCGTCCGTCGGCATTTCGTCGAATTTCGCCAGCTGCATATGGCACACACCGGTCTCCAGACTGCGCACGCTCTTGAGCATGCATTCCTCCAGCGTACTGCCGATCCCCATCACCTCGCCGGTTGCCTTCATCTGGGTCCCCAGCTGATTGCTTGCCGAAGTAAACTTGTCGAAGGGGAACCGGGGGAATTTTGCCACGATATAATCCAGGGAAGGCTCCATCGCCGCGTTTCCGCCGGCTACCGGGATTTCCTCCAGCGCCATCCCCAGGGCAATCTTTGCCGTCACCCGGGCAATGGGATAGCCGCTGGCTTTGCTGGCCAGGGCCGAGGACCGGCTCACCCGGGGATTGACCTCAATCAGGTAGTACTTGCTGCTGTTCGGATCCAGCGCAAACTGTACGTTGCACCCGCCGGCGATCTTCAGCTCCCGGATGATCTTGATCGCGCTGTCGTTCAGCATTTTCAGGTCCGCGTCGTTCAGGCTCAGAATCGGAGCCACCACAACGCTGTCCCCGGTGTGTACGCCGACGGGGTCCACGTTTTCCATGCCGCAGATCGTGATCGCCTTGTCGTTGCAGTCCCGCATGACCTCGAACTCAATTTCCTTGTACCCGCGCACGCTCTTTTCGATCAGCACCTGGTGCACCGGGCTCAGCCGGAAGGCATTTGTGCCGATCTCGATCAGTTCCTCTTCGTTGTTCGCAAAACCGCCGCCGGTGCCGCCCAGCGTGAAGGCAGGCCGGAGTACGACCGGGTAACCGATGTCCTGCGCAGCCTTTTTTGCCTGCTCCAGATCATAGGTAATCTCGCTGGGGATAACCGGTTCGCCGATGGACTCGCACATCTCCTTGAACAGCTCACGGTCCTCCGCCCGCTCGATACTCTCGCTGCTGGTGCCCAGCAGTTCCACGCCGCATTCCTTCAGCACGCCCTTGCGTTCCAGCTGCATGGCCAGGTTCAGGCCGGTCTGCCCGCCGATTCCGGGTACGATCGCGTCCGGTCGCTCGTACCGCAGGATCTTCGCGATATATTCCAGTGTCAGCGGTTCCATATAAACCTTATCTGCAATCGCGGTATCTGTCATGATCGTCGCCGGGTTGGAGTTGCAAAGCACAACCTCATACCCTTCTTCTTTCAGGGCCAGAACGGCCTGCGTACCGGCGTAGTCAAACTCCGCCGCCTGCCCGATGACGATCGGACCGCTGCCGATGATCAATACCTTCTTGATGTCTGTCCGCTTTGCCATGCCTCTTTCCTCCCGTTTCCTATGTTATCTTCCTGTTCGCTCTCTGTATTTTGCAAAACAGAATGACCTGAATACGAATTTCATAATTCTGAATTCTGAATTCTGAATTCTGAATTAAACACGATCCTTTCCTCATGTACCGTCCTCATGCATCGCCCGTAAACCCTCTGCCCTGCAAACGGTGTTGCCCGTCCTTTGCTCAGGAACGTCTCCGGATCGATCTCATATGCCGCCTCCAGGTCCCACTCGCTCCGGTCACCCTCCCGCAGCGGAATTCCGAACCTGTTTCGCGGCGCCAGCGCCATCAGCTCCACCAGCTTTTCCAGCGGCAGGATCCCTGGTTTCACCAGCCCCGTATAGAGTACCGGAAATGCGCATTCCAGTCCCACAACCCCGAACGCGCTTCCCGAAAGTCCCCGGCTTTTCTCCTCTGCGCTGTGAGGCGCGTGGTCCGTAGCAATCATGTCAATTGTTCCGTCCAGCAGACCTTCCAGCAATGCTTCCCGGTCTTCCTTCGCCCGCAGCGGCGGGTTCATCCGGAACCGTCCATCCTCCTGCAGGTCGTTCTCGTCCAGCAGCAGGTAGTGCGGACCCGTCTCGCAGGTCACGTCAACCCCCTCCCGCTTTGCCTGCCGGATCAGCTCCACGCTCTCCCGGCAGCTGATATGGCACACGTGATACGCGCATCCCGTTTCCTTCGCCAGTTTCAGGTCCCGGGCAATCGGTCCCCATTCGCTCTCGGAGCAGATCCCCCTGTGCCCGTGCTCCCGGGCATATCTTCCGTCGTGGATGTATCCGCCGTGCAGCAGCCGTTCATCCTCGCAGTGGGCCGCGATGATCTTCCCCAGCTTCCTGCACCGTTCCATCAGGCTGCGCATCATGCTCTCGCTCTGTATGCCCTTCCCGTCGTCCGAGAAGGCGATGACCCGCGGCGCCAGCTCCTCCAGCGCGGCGGCTTCCTCTCCCTTTTCCCCGATGGTCAGCGCCGCGTATGGGTATACGTCCACGATCCCGCCGGCCGCCCGGATCATTTTCTCTTCTTCCGCCAGATGTCCGAGGCTGTCCGGCACCGGGTTCAGGTTCGGCATCGCGCAGACCGCCGTGTAGCCGCCCGCGGCCGCGGCGCGGCTCCCGGTCGCAATCGTTTCTTTATAAGAAAAACCCGGCTCTCTGAAGTGCACATGCACGTCACAGAAGCCGGGAAAAATGAACACGCCCTCCGCTTTCCGGACAATGTCCCCCATCGTTGCTTTCGCCGGGAATCGGGTTTCCTGTCTGGCCGTCATTCCGCAACCCTCCTGTCCTTCCGTGTCATCCCGAGCGTAGTCGAGGGATCTCATCAAAAAAAGCTCCGCCGGAGATCGGCAGAGCTCGGATCGCATGAACGCAGCGCCTGCCGCGCCTGCGGCATACGCTTTTCCGAATCTTGCCGATATCTCTGTATCGCCTTAAAGATCGGTACCGGTATATCTTTTATCATACCGCCGGAGTCTTGTCAAGGGTCCTTCCGTTCTTTTTGTCACCCGTTTTTTCTTTCCTGTCACCCTTTTTTTCTTTCGGTTTTGGGGGTTCCGCCGCGATCGGCTCTGCCGGTTTTTCTTCTGTTTCCCTGGACCGGGCCGCCTTCATCTCCAGCCGTTTCTCCGGCGACATGGTCTCCCATTCATCGCTGTTATCGCTATTGTCGTCCTTCCGGCCGCGTACCAGGTCGATCATATTGCCGAACCCCAGGGTCACCGCCTGTGCCATCAGCCGGTTGAATACCCGCCTGGTTTCAGGGTTCACTTCCTTCCGGTTGCCGACCATGGTCAGCAGGCTCCGGAGTTTTTCGCTTGTCAGGTCGCTCATCCGGGTCGCCTTGGTGGTGTCCACCAGCCGGAACAGCGTATCCACAAAATCCGCCCGCTGCTCGGGGGAGCTGTTCTGCAGCCATTCATGCAGGGTATCCCGGGTCACGACTGCCGTATGGTCTATGGTTTCGAGCGTTTCAAACTGCGGGCCGTAAATCTGCCAGGTCATCGGGTCGTGCTGGCTGATTCCGCTGGCGGTAGAGTGTACCACCGTATAGGGTTCATAGTAGTCCATCAGCAGGCCGATGATGCTCGTCTGGGGAATGTATGACCGGATCTTTTCACGGATCCGCCCGAAGCCGTCGCTTTGGGACATCTCCCGGTTCATGCCGGGTCCGTCATAGGACCAGATGCTCTCGATCCGTTTCTGTACCTTTTTGGATACGCAGGAGGCCGCGTAAACCGCCAGGTTTCCGCCCTTGCTGTGCCCGACGATCCGCAGCGGCCGATTCGAAAGCTCTGCTGCCCTGGTCAGGTAGAGTGTCGCCGCTTCCTGCGCCGGCACCCGGGTCTGGTATGCCATGTTAAAGTCTTCCCGCCATCCGACAATGGTGTTGTCTGTTCCGCGGAAAGCGATGCAGGTCGTCCCGTCCGGCAGGTCCAGGCATAGTGCGGAAAACTGCATCTCGATCTCATGGTCCGTCAGCGCAATCGCGTGGTGCATCCGCGCTTCCGCGAACCGGGCGCTTTTCGCCATTTCCTGGAATACGGCTTTCCGGGCCGCAAATGAATTGCCGCTCCCCTCCTGAATCCCGTCGATCCGGTTTAATTCCTCCAGGGTCCATCCGTTGCTGTCCCGCGCCCCGTGATAATTCAGGTAGCTGATGACCGCGCAGATCAGTCCGTCAATGCCACCCCATGGAACAACCGAAAAAGGAATATCCCCGCGCCAGACCAGATAATCCAGCATGTTTGCCATGGTTTATGCCATTCCTTCCGTGGATTTCTTCATTTCTTCCCATTCTTCCCTGGTGATCAGGCACTTGCGGGGTTTGCTGCCGTCCTTGGCCGCAACGATGCCCCGTTCCTCCATTTCGTCCGTCAGCCGGCCTGCCCGGGCATAGCCGATCTTCAGCCTGCGCTGCAGCGTGCTGGTGGATATCTGCCCGTCGGCAATGGCGAACTCCACTGCCTGTTCAAACAGGCCGCCGTCTCCGCCGCTCATGTCGCTGCTGTTGATGATGATGTCCGCGCCGCCGCCTTCCGCGCTGCCGCTGGCAATCTGGTCCAGCTTCTCCAGGATGTCCGGATCGTACGTGCTGGGATTTGCGCTCCGCACGTGGGTCACGATGTTGTTGACTTCCTCGTCGCTCAGGAAGCAGCCCTGCACCCGTGTCGGGGCAAAGGAGCCGGTGGGCAGATACAGCATGTCGCCCCAGCCCAGCAGCTGCTCGGCGCCGTTCCGGTCAAGGATCGTCCGGCTGTCCACATAGCTCGCGGTCTTGAAGGCAATCCGGCTCGGAATGTTGGCTTTGATCAGGCCGGTGATGACGTCTACCGAAGGCCGCTGTGTCGCCACGATCAGGTGGATGCCTGCCGCGCGTGCCAGCTGGGTCAGCCGGCAGATATATTCTTCCACGTCTTTTTTGCAGACCATCATCAGGTCAGCCAGCTCATCGATGATGATCACGATCCGGCTCATCGGTTTTTCCGTCGGTTCGATGATGCTGTTGTAGCCCTCCAGGTTCCGCACCTTCCGCTCGGCAAACTTGTCGTAGCGTTCCATCATCTCGGCTACGGCCCAGGCCAGGGCCGCGGCAGCTTTGTGCGGATCGTTTACCACCGGGATCAGCAGATGCGGGATCCCGTTGTAGCACTGAAGCTCGACCACCTTCGGGTCAATCAGAATCAGTTTAACCTCGTCCGGGCCCGCCCGGTACAGCAGACTGTTGATAATCGCGTTGATGCATACGGATTTACCGCTGCCGGTCTGTCCGGCGATCAGCATATGGGGCATCTTCGCCAGATCGCATACAATAGGCGTCCCGGCAATATCCCGACCCAGCGCCACCGTCAGCAGACTCTTGGCGTTCTGCATCTTGTCACTCTGCAGCACCTCCCGCAGAGTCACCGTCGCCACCTTCTGGTTCGGCACCTCAACGCCGACCAGGCTCTTACCGGGAATCGGCGCTTCAATGCGCACGGAAGTGGCGGACATACCGTAGGCAATGTCCTTTTCAAGCTCAGACACCTTGTTGACCTTAGTCCCCGCTGCCAATTCCAGTTCAAACCGGGAAATTGCCGGTCCGTGGGTCACGTGCACCACCCGGGCCTGCACCTTGAAGCTTGCCAGAGTCTCCTCCAGTTTGCGGGAGCGCATCTCGTCCTCGGCGCTCGTGTCCCCGATGCCCTGTCTGGGCATTGCCAGATCCGTGATCGGCGGATAGTGATAGGGGGTCGGTGTCCAGATGTCGTCCTCCGCCGTGCGGACCGTATCCGCCTTCGGCGGCAGCTTGACCGGAGCCTTGTAAGCTTCCTCACCGATTGTCTGTTGCACCGCCGGAATCACCGGTTTGACGGGAGTCTTCTTTTCCGGTTTCTCCTCTGCCGGCCTGCTGTAGTCTGCCGTGGATGTCGCCGGTTGTTTCGGCTGTGGCGCGGGCTGTCTCGGCTGAGTCGCGGGCTGCCTCGGCTGCGGATCAGGCTCCGGCTGCTCCGGCGGTGTTGCCGGCCATACAGGCTGCGCGTCTGCCGTTGTCTTTCGTTTCCTTGCCGGGGGCTCCGTGGCTTCCGCTTCCTCCGCCGCCGGCTGCACCCAGTGCGTCTGCGGCTGCCTGACCTCTTCGCCCGTCGCCGTCCTGCGGGTTCTCCGCTCTCCGGTTTCCTGCGGCGTCTGACCCTGCTGCTTCAGGGTCGATCCGTCGCTCAGCCCGTCGTATTCTTCTTTCTTGCTCCGTCCGAATATCTTGCTCCGGAAAGAGCTGTCCGCCTCATTTGTGTTCTCGTTTCTCTTTCTGCCGAATATCCGGCTCTGGTGGCTTCCGCTCGCCGAGATCAGCTGCCCCGTAGCCGCCATGTCCTGCCAGCTGCTCACGCCCCCGTCGTTCCGGGGCAGCATTCCCTGCTGTGGCATGCCCTGCTGCGGGCTGGGCTGCCTGTATTGCTGTTGTTGCTGGATGATCCTCGTCTGCTGTTCCTGCCAGGCCGCCTGCTGCATTGCCTGTTGCTGCTGCCAGGCCATCTGCTGCTGTTCGGCGCGTTCCCGCTCCACCTGCTGCTGTTCCCGGCGTTTTCCGGCCTGCCCCGTCAGCAGATCCCGGATCCGGGAAGGCGTCAGGTTAAATGCCATCAGTACCGCCAGCACTGTCAGGATCAATACAATCGCCGTACCCAATACCGTTCCCAGATATTTCCACAGCGGCCAGGCCAGCACCGTCCCGACGGCACCGCCGCCGGATGCCCGTGCCATCCGTTCAGCGCTGTCCGCGTATACACCCCGGATCACGGCGCCCCAGTTGTCGCCGAACTGTTGTTTCAGGTAATCCATGGCGCCCGTGATCATCATAAAGGTACAAACTCCGATAAAGGCAAGTAAGCCGAAAACCCACGGCAGCACCGGCGCCTTTTTCTGTGTGGACCAGATCACGATACCGCCGGCCCACAGGATCAGTGCAGGCAGAACATAGGCAAGAATCCCGCACAGACCGAAACAGACCCTGCGCAGGCCTTCGAAGATGTTGCCCGTCATATTCAGTTCCACCGCCATGAAGATAATAGCGCCCAGCGCGATCAGCACCAGCCCGGCCATATACCGCAGCGCCATCGCGTCCGCCGAATAGGCCGGCGCCTTTCTCCGTCCGCTCCCTTTTTGAGCCATTCTTTCCTCCGTTATTCCGTCAGCACAATGCTGACCAGCGTTCCGTCCTCATCGCTGTAAAGCTGCAGCCTGTATTCCCCGCAGCTGTAATAGTCGCATCTTCCCGGAACGATCCGGTTCGCCTCCGCCTTTTCATCGGAGATTTCCGCTGCACTGTCCGGCTCTCCCATTGTGTCCAGCCATGCTTCCCGTTTTGTCTCCCCGACGCACAGGCCCCACGCGCATCCTTCGTCCATCCGGATCCCCTGCACCGTGCTGTTTTCCCAATCCCTGCTCAGGTCGTCCGTCAGCAGGTATATCTTGCGAAAATCCCCGCCTTCCAGCGCGAACATCCGGCCGCCTTCGTATCCGTCCGGGTCCGTCAGCAGATGATACCGGTCCGTCAGTTCCTGCATACGTTCGCCCATCGCCGCCGGGATTCCCGGCAGGCGGCCTTCCGCCGCCGCGCCCTTCAGCTTTTCTGCGCTCTCCGGCGAAAGGGTAATCATTTCTTCCGCACCCAGGCGATTCAGGATACTCCCTTCGCTCAGGTCCAGTACGTTCCGGATCCGATACCATCCGATCCGGATCTCCCCGGCCCGGTCATTCAGCGTACTCAATTTTTCCACCGGATACAGCAACCGCAGCCCGACAGGTTCAATCACAAAAACCTCCGGCATCGGGGTCACTTCGCTGTTCTGCAGGTGTGCGCTCATGTCCGGCGCCACCTCTTCTTCGAGATAGCTCTCAATCGTCTCACGGGCTTCCGTCTCGTCTGTAAACAATTCCTGCAGCGTAATCTCATGCCCGTCCTGCAGATCGATGTTGCTCCCCGTCAGCGCATGTGTTGTGCGAGTTGTTTCCAACGCGCCTCCTGCGGATACCGTACAGCTGAACAGATCCTCGCCGGTAATCTCACCGGTCCACTCCGTCTTCAGACTTCCGCCGGAAATCAGCTGGGCGGCCCGAGCCAGATATTCCCGGATCCTGTTGTCCTGCTGAATTTGCTCATTGATCTGCTCCTCCAGCGCTGCATCCTCCGTTCCTGTGATAGCGGGATAGTGAATGCTGATCTCGTCAGACAGGTCC
>Ga0310786_10011029_pt1 | contig 11305 bp, 7 predicted proteins | sample AusTroGonzalo_MG_FD_203881 | JGI IMG/M metagenome (GOLD analysis project Ga0310786, IMG submission 203881) | Bovine rumen microbial communities from tropical cattle in Woodstock, Queensland, Australia - Gonzalo_03 (v2) (version 2) | ecosystem: Host-associated > Mammals > Digestive system >... | reverse complement strand
GGCGTTTTACTGTATCAGACTAAGGACATTTGGTCAGCTCTATTAGAAGAAACGACAGCTCAGGTGAATGATACCGATTATGCTAGGTTTAGATCAATTCAGTTCTTTCTCAATGAGTCCAAAGGAAACTTAACTAAAACTATTTTTGGGAATGGATTATTATCTGCTCACGTGTCATCTCGAAATATGGAGCTAAGCGAAATGGGTGTATATAATAGCGATGTTGGATTGCTTGGTTATTGGAATCTATACGGCATTATCCCAGTAATAGTTATTGTTAATTATTTGGTCAAAGCGGTTTTCTCTAAGAGAATCCCCTTTTCTATAAGGGCATTGGGCCTGCATATTTTACTATGCTCGTTGACAATCAGCTATTTTGGCTCATATGCATCAATCCTTTGGTTCGCACTCTTTTATTATTTGTTCGTTTATTATAGAGATCAAAACAGCCCAATATATGGAGTCGCCGTTGATAATTGAGACGCCTCTTATAAGTGTCGTCGTACCTGCTTACAAGAGTGCGTTTCTTGAAGAATGTCTCGGAAGCATTTTGTCGCAGACATATACAAACTACGAAATAGTCATTGTGAATGATGCTTCTCCGTTTGATTTGGATTCTATTGTGGAGAAATACGAGGATGAGCGGATTAGATACTACAAGAATGAAAAAAACATTGGCGCAGTCGATGTGGTAAGAAACTGGAATCGTTGCCTTGAATTAGCGAGAGGTGCATATATAATCTGCATGGGTGACGATGATATGTTATTACCTTGCTGTTTGGAGGAGTATGCCAAGCTTATCAGTAAATATCCAAATCTGGGAGTATATCATGCTCAAACGGAGATAATAGATGAACAGTCGTGCTTTAAAGGAATGACCGAAACAAGGCCGGAATGGGAGTCTGTTTATTCCCTCATCTGGCATCAATGGAACAGCCGTCACTATCAGTATATTGGAGATTTTCTATTTGATGTTGAGCTCTTAAGGAAGAATGGCGGTTTTTATTACCTGCCATTGGCGTGGGCCTCAGATTATATCTCGGTAGCGATAGCCGCCGTTCCGGCTGGGATAGCAAATACTGATGCTATATGTTTCCGTTATCGAGTTAATGAATGGTCTATTAGTCGAGGGGGGCGCGAAGATGAGAAACTAAAAGCTATTTGCGGCGAAATGGCTTGGTATGAGCAGTTTTTGCGTAATGTGCCTCAAAATGAAAAGGACTACAAATATTGGCAATGCCTTAAAGCGCAGTTTAGCAAGTATTTCGCTCGGAAAAAAAGCTTATGTTTAGCGCGTGATATTTCATCCAGTTTTTTTAAGAGTATAAAATGGTTCCGGAAAAGAAAAGAGTATGGGCTGACTAATAAAATGCTCTTATTCGCTATTTATGAATCTATAAAACTGAGCTTCAATAAATGAGCCGTCGACTATATTTTACCCCGCAGCACCATAAAGGGCAAGCCATTAACCCTTATTGCGATAACTATATTAATTCTTTGAGGGATTATTATACATTGATAGGAGATACTTACCGACATCTGCCTCGTGGGGTTGAATTCTTTATTCACTCCTGGAAGGCGGATGTTTATATACTGAACTGGATTGAAAGTATTAGCCAGTTGCGTGGAGGTTTTGTGCAAGCCTGCTTTTGTGTCATTGCTTTATGCGTTATAAGGCTTCGCAGGAAAAAGATAGTGTGGATGTTCCATAATATTCATCCGCTTTATGGTGAAACTATTTCGTCGAGAATACTCAGAATGTTGCTTTTTAAGTGGGCGTCACTCATTGTCTCACATTCTGAAGAAGCTGCCAAATATGCGAGACGGTTTGCGCGAGGGCGCGTTGCTTTCCGCGTGCATCCAATGATGAGGGTTGAGCGAGATAATTGGGCTGGACAACTCCGCGATTGTGATTTCTTTTGCTGGGGAACAATTCAACCATATAAAGGAATCGCGGAATTTCTAACTAACCCCAAATGCCGTGAATCGCAAAGGAAGATTCTTATTTTGGGTAAATGCGATGATGAAGAATTACGTGAATGCATAGAGACGAATATTAATAGTAACATCGTTTTTGAAAACCGTAGAGCGACCTTTCCTGAAATTGCAGCTCAGTGCAAAAGAGCAAAATATGTGCTATTCCCATATGTCGGGGAAGGCGTGTCTAGCTCGGGAGTGTTGATGGATACATTATTAATGGGAGGAGTTCCTGTTGGCCCAAACCGTGGCGCTTTCGCTGATCTCTCCACAGAAGGCTGTTGTATCACGTATAATGCTATTGACGAAGTGTTCAATTTGCCAATGGATGAAGAATATCGTATTAAACTTGACCAAGAGAAAGTGGACCATTTCATTGATGTGAATTCTTGGGCTTCTTTTGGTAAATGGTTGTACGGTGTTCTAGAGAACAATGTAAGCTTCAATGCGTAGATTCAAATGGCTCTATAATGCTGAAGACGAGGCAAAAGTTTCCGGATAATATATGAAAAATAGAATCATATCTTGGCTAAAGTCCTTATGGGGGTCGGCTTTGTATTATTACTCTCGTCGTCTATACAACAAGGATCCTCGTTTGGCGGCTGACGTAGTGTTTAAACGAGTATATGGTCGTCCAATGAATCTTGATAATCCAAAGCATTTGATTGAAAAGATTACTTGGCTGCAGTTTCATACTGACACATCGCTTTGGACATTATGTGCAGATAAGTATCGTGTTCGGGAATATGTTGAGAAGTGTGGCTTGGGAGAACGACTACCCAAGTTATATGGCCATTGGGAAAAACTGGAGGATGTTAACTTTGAAGGACTGCCTGCACAGTTTGTTATAAAGGCGAACAATGGGTGTGGGTCGGTGAAAATCGTTAAGGATAAATCCCAGTCGGACTTGGCTTTGATGAAAAAGACCATGAGAAAATGGTTGAAACGTCCTTTCGGATATGTTGCGGCTCAAACTCATTACCTTCGCATTAAACCCTGCATCCTTGCAGAAGAGCTGTTGCCAAATATAGGACCGCAGGCCTCAATATCTCCGTCATCTTTAGTAGACTATAAGATTTGGTGTTTTAATGGGAGACCCGAGTGTTGTATTGTCACATTTGATAGGGGGAAGTTTACGAGCGGAGGGAAACTGAAAATGGACATTTATGATACCCGATGGAATCGAATAGACAATGTTATTTCGTCTAACCGACATTATGAGCGTTGTCCTGAGATAATGGTACCTCGCCCTAAATGCTGGGATGAAATGCTGAAGATCGCGGAGACTCTTTCTAGGCCTTTCCCTGAGGTTAGAGTGGATTTGTATGACATTGGCGGGGAACCTGTCATCGGAGAACTGACATTTTCATCTGGCTATGGCTATCTGACGGAAGACTATTATAATTACCTTGGAAGTAAGATTGACATTGAGGAATTGAAGAAACGAGAGTTGAATGGCGCTCGATAGACTCTCTTTATTGGGGGGCTATCCCATTTATGGGATTCCAAGAAATCTTTTTGGGCAGAGTATGATGAAGTTTGTGAAGGTGTAAAGATTATCCATGCAATCATAAAAAAAGGCTGCCTTCTCCAAGATTCCAACAAAACCAGGTTGATCGGGCATATCAAAAAGTTATCGACTTCTGTAACGAGAACGGGGCGGCAGATTTATTCGTTGGTCATTGGGACAACCCGCAATGCGCCGTTCTGTATTACATATGTTGGAGATGGCGCTGAGGCTAAGTTTATTAAGGAAGAATATTCTCGGATGAATGCAGTAGATGTCTTGGCGTGAAGATGAGGATTAAGGAATTAGATGAAAACAATGATGAGTAGGCTCCGGTCTATGCTGCTTTGTGAAACTATCTAAATAACAGATGGATATAGTTTTTATCGCGCTTCAATTATCCCAGCCCCGCTGCATCAAGCGGATCAAAGCCGTTCTGGATGCCGGATTCCAGGTCAAAGTCTATGGCTTTGACAGCGGGCTGTACAATGATAGCTTGAAGACGTTGCCTTTCCCCGTCGAGCGTATCATCAAGCGTGATAAGGGGCTGGGTAAAGCTCAGAAGGTCAAGTCTTTCGTTGGGCATATACGCCAAATACTCAAGGAGAATAAGAAGGATAGCTTATTCTATTTGTTTGGTTATGAGATTGCCAGCCTGGCCTATCTTCTGGGCTGCCGCAAGTTCATTTATGAGGAAGCGGACGTCACGGCTTCACGAATCAAGAATGGAACTGTCCGAAAGGTGTTGATGGCCTTGGATCGGCGTATCATCAGGCAATCATACCGGACGGTGTTGACATCCGGTGGTTTTGTTCCGTATATCTTCCCGAAAGGTGCTCCGGACGGAAAGCTTATACTTCTTCCGAACAAATTGAGCCCGTATTTTGACGAAGCCAAGAAGCTGGCGGTCCAGTCTCCGGACATCGATATCGATCATATCAAATTTGGGTTTATCGGACTGATCCGTTATCCCAATACGATTGTTCGCTTCGCGCGCATAATCGGCCGCGAATTCCCGCAGCACGAGTTCCATTTCTGGGGAGATATCGAACGCGAAGAATTCATCGATGAAGAGACCCGGAGTTACGGTAATGTGTTTATCCATGGCCGGTTCAAAAACCCGGATGACTTGATGGGGATTTATGCGCAGACTGATGTTTCTATTGCGTGCTATGATACTCGTTCCGGGAATGTTCGGATTGCAGAGCCGAATAAGATTTATGAGTGCGTGTTCTTCGAGACGCCCCTTGTAGTGAGTTCCGGGACTTTCCTGGCGGAAAGAGTGAAAGAATTGGGCGTAGGATATGATATTGATGCGTCGGACGATCAAGCGATTATTGACTTCGTGAAAGGACTTGACCGGGAAGGATTGTCGGCCGTGATAGACGCCGCGAAATCCATCCCCTGGAGCGAAGCCGTGGATAACTCGACCGAACTGATCAAGGCGCTGCAAACCTATCAGAAAACAGATGGAGAATAGCCTCATCCATTCTTTTATAAAGCTCAAGCAATACTGCGAGTCGGAGCACTACAAGGGCTGGGATCCATATGACGGTCTCAATTCGAAGGTGTTCCAGGCGCTGCCGTTCTTCAAGAAGAGCGCCCTCTGCCGGCTCGTGGTGATCCAGGGCTTCAAGCGTTGCCCGGTCAATCTGCGGCGCATCGCGTGTGTGCCGAAGGAGCACAACGCCAAGGGCGTCGGCCTGTTCGTGCAGGGCTATTGCAATCTGGTGCGGCTGGTGCGCGAGCGGCCGGAACTCGCCAGGGAGCTGGGCTCCGAGGCGGAGTTGACGGCAAAGCTGCGCGAGGTGGCCGACCTGCTGCTGACGCTGCAGTCGAAGGGCGACTACCATGGCGCCTGCTGGGGGTATAATTTCGACTGGCAGGCGCGGCGGCTGTTCCTTTTCCCGAAGGGGACGCCGACGGTGGTGGCGACGAATTTCTGCGCCACGGCGTTGATGGAGGCGTATGAAGTGACGGGGGAGCAGCGCTACCTGGACGTGGCCCTGACGGCGGCGGAGTTTGTGAAAGAGGATTTGCATCGCCACGCGTGCGATGAGGGCTTCCTGTTTTCTTACAGCAAGCTGCCCGGCAATGATACGGTCTACAATGCCTCTCTGTTGGGAAGCCGGCTGCTGAGTTATTGCTACAAGTATACGGGCAATGAGGAGTATCGCGAGTTGGCGGAGGCGTCGGTGAAAGCTTGCTGCCTCGGGCAGCGGGAAGACGGCGTCTGGGTGTATGGCCTCCTGCCGGTACAGGGTTGGGTGGACAGTTTCCACACGGGGTACAACCTGGACGGCCTGATTGCCTATGAGGAGCTGACGGGAGACGGGAAGTACCACGAGTATATCGTGAAGGGCTTCCGCTACTATATCGAGCATTTCTTCGAGCCGGACGGCACGCCGAAATACTATGACAATCAGATGTATCCGATTGATATCCACTGCCCCGGGCAGCTCTTTGTGACGCTCTCCCGGCTGCATAAGTTCGAGGAGTTCCGCCCGCTGGCGGAGAAGGTCCTGGACTGGACGCTCCGGAATATGCAGGACCGGCGGGGATATTTCTATTACCAGCTGAAGAAGGGTCTGAGTTCGAAGATCAGTTATATGCGCTGGAGCAATGCGTTTATGTTCTGCGCGATGAGTTATTATCTGTTGGAGTCCAAATGATGGAGAATACGAAAGAGATACAGCGGGTGACGTTCCGCAACGGTGTGAACTGCTACGCGTTCGGGTCGTTTGATGAGATTATTGATTATGTGTCGGAGCGGAAGGGGATCCTGGTGGCGATCAACGCCGAGAAGATCCTGCACGCCACCGACCAGACGCGGGAGATTATCAACCGCAATATCGGCTATAGCGATGGTATCGGCGCGGTGATGGCGCTCAAGAAGCACGGCTGCAAGGACGCGGTGAAGATCCCGGGTTGCGAGCTGTGGCTGAAGATCGTGGAGCGCCTCCATCAGGAAGGGAAGAGCTTCTACCTGGTGGGCAGCAAGCAGGAGGTGATCGAGGAGACGGTGGCCAAACTGCGTAAGGAGTTTGACGGTCTGCGCCTGGCCGGCTACCGGAACGGCTACCTCAAGACTCCGGAGGAGAAGGAGCAGCTGCTGGCGGACATCGTCGCCACGAAGCCGGACGTCGTTTTCGTGGCCATGGGCAGCCCTAAACAGGAGTTGTTGATGGAGGAGATGCTGGAACGCCATAAGGCCATTTATCAGGGTCTGGGCGGCTCTTTTGACGTCTATACGGGCCATGTCGAGCGCGCCCCCAAATGGTGGCTCGACCACAACCTCGAGTTCGCCTACCGTCTCATCAAGCAACCCACCCGCATCACCCGCCAGATTCATCTGGTGAGGTTTATGTTTTTGGTGGGGGTGGGGAGGATTTGATCCCGGCTTAATGCCGCCCTGCGCGCCAACATCGAGCGCCTCCGCGACCTCCCCGCCGAGGCCTTCCAGTCTATGTCCGCCCGCTGCCTCGAAGTCAGCCGCACCGAGCTCGATCTCGAAAAGCAGATGGGGGAGACGGTGGAGTGGCTGAAGACGAAAATGATTTAAAATTCTCCGATTTTTTGTATATCCTCACGCACCTTGATAAGGTGATTTTTTTTGACTGCCTTGGTAGCTGAACAAAAGAAGCAATGGGAGACGCTGGTTTATCAAGACAGGATTGAAATATTTGAGTAAACTTTAAGCAGTAACATATAGTGAAGCGCACATTCTTTAATATGCTTTTCAAAATAGGCCCAAAGAAGCCGCGACTGTCAGTCCCGGATGCTTATCCGTTGTCTCCTTGTATATTGCCTCCGTATGTGGACAATGATGGTGTACGGGAGGAGAATAAGGGATTTGTTCCCGTGTCCCTTTTGATGCGGGCAATAAATGATGACAGGATGCTAAACATCGCAGTGGCTGGTAACTACGGTGTCGGGAAAAGTTCTGTTATCAATACGGCAGAGAAAAAGCTGGATAGGTGGTGGCGGTTTTGGAAACGGCATCGTTTTATTCGGATTTCTTTAGCCTCGTTGCTGACGAAAGAGAATAAGACGACCTCTTCTGATAGAGTTGATGCGGTTAAAGACACACAAATTGAATACAGTATTCTGCAGCAAATCTTATATCATGATAAGCCGCAGACGACGCCCAAGAGCAGGTTCCATCGGATCCACAAGACAAAATGGTACAAACCATGGGTTATAGCTGTTTTGTGTCTTATTACTGTTGTTTCTTTGATTATTATATTGAATCCTTCGTGGGCATCTGATTACATTCCTAAAGAGAATGAAAGTGAGAAGATCCGTGACCTTTTGAAATGGGGCCCTCTGGCGTCTTTGGGCGTTGTCTTCTTTATTCTTTTTCGTTATCTCGGACGTCATTATTCTTTTGCTGTTGATAAGGTGGCGTATAAGGATGTAGCGATGAAGATAAAGAAGGATATGTCTGTCTTCAATGCCTATTTGGATGAGATTGTTTATTTCTTTGAGAGTTCGAAATATGATGTGGTCGTGTTTGAAGATCTAGACCGTTTTGCCAACAGGGAGATAATCTTCTATAAACTAAGGGAGTTAAACACAATCCTCAATAATTCCCAGAGTTTCCGACGAAAGATAAACTTTGTGTATGCTGTGTCGGACGACTTGTTTGATGCCTTAGATCGGGTGAAGTTCTTTGATTATATTGTCACAGTTATTCCGGTTATCAATTCCTTGAATTCATACGAGAAACTGAAGGAGGTTATTCGCCCCGTAGAGATGTTTGACAAGTTAGGACGAACTGAACTCTGGAATCTATGCGACTATTTGCAGGACATGCGCCTGCTGCTGAATATTGTCAATGAGTTCAATCAGTTTATTCTTCTTTTGGACACCAAAGTGATGTCTGAGAAAGTTCTATTTGGCCTCGTCGTTTACAAGAACAATGTTCCGGATGATTTTGCAAAGATGTACAATAGAGCAGGCGTGCTGGCCGATGTCTTGGAGGGTGCCGATAAAGTTCGATCGGAAATAATAGCTGGCTATAAGGAAGAGATAGCTCAGTTAAGAGACAAAATTAAGGAGGAGAAAGACAATCTAGTCCAGAAACAGATTGCATTGAGGAAGCGTTATTTGGACAAAGCAAAAGAAATGACAAGCTATTCTTCTTATGATATGCTAGTGAGATTTGATGGGGTTGATTATCGGTTCGAGACTGTTGCGGCAGATCCATCTCTTTTCCAGAAGGTGAGGGATGGAGAAGCTAATGTGTTTCGATTTAATAATTCAAGTGCGGTCTCAATACCTCCTTTTGGAGTGGTGGAGAAGAATCTTGTCGGCGTCAAGGGATTTGATTCCACTATGGCTCAGTATGACGAAGAGAATAAACGAAAAATAAGTGAATTAGAGATGTCTATAGCGCCATGGTATAAGAAGATGATTGATTTGCCAACTACTATAGAAGGTATCTATCGGGCGGACACGATTGCACTGGATGAGAAGTTGAAGGCACTTGGGAATTTGGAGAAGAAAAATTTGGTGAAGTTCCTTGTGCTGAATGGCTATCTCGATAGGCATTACCAGTATTACCTTTCCTATTTCTATCCCAATGCACTTACTCGGGGTGACCGAAACTTTGCAATGCGCGCTGCGCGTCGAGAAGGGCTTCAGTATGACGTAAAATTGGTACGCCTGGATGAAGTAATTAAGCGATTCTCGATCGAGGATTTTTCTACCAATAAGTCTCTCCTTAATGTTGACCTTGTTCGAGTGTTTTCTGAGAAGGGGAGTCCGTATCAGGATTATCGTACAGCGGTATGTAGTTTAATTGCGAAGAATAATTGTTTAGATTTTATTGTTTCGGCATATAAGGCCCACCCGGCAGTCTCCGGAAGCTTCTTTTTTGCGTCTCTGAAGGAGTATGATTTCTGGGAAGAGATAGAGCATTCTGGGCTCTCTCTAGAAGACCGGGAGACGCTTCGTGAAGTCTATGTGAAGTATTGTGATCTACGGGCGGGGCGGATCAACTCCCTGTTCCGTTTATGGCTGCCGGAGAATTATGCTTTCTTGGAAAAACGCTGGGAAATCATTACCCCAAAGCGAGTCCAGCATGTGTTTGAGGCATGCGCTCCAGTGTTTACTGCACTAAGTTTAAAGGATACCCCGGAGGGAATACTTCAGGACATAATTGATAATCATAGGTTTTCGTTTACTCGTAAGAATCTGAATGCCATTATTCGTAGATTGGGATTCTTTGAGCTTTACAAGATTGCCGCATATTCCGCTATTCGTGACGTAAATATTCCGGGCATAACCTATGCCATCAGATCTAATTGGGTACAGGCGCTCAAATCAGTATTCCCTGAAACAAGTATTCATGAACGGGAAGATACACAACGTGCTCTCCTAAATGATCCTGATACGCCAAAGGAAGAAGTCTATCGTTATATTTCCAAACAACGGGATAGAATCACCAATGCAGATCTTTTGCAGGATGGGGTGCTTGAACGTGTTTTCGAGAATTCTTTAGTGGCGCCCTCCTGGGAGAATGTTTATTATTATGCGGTAACAAAGGGGAAAGGTCTGCCGCTCCTGTTTTTGTACAATAATTCTTTCAAGGACAAGGTCGGTGATTCTTTAGCGCCTAAGGAAGAGTCATCTTTGGCACGGCTTATTGTCTTTAGTGACAATGTGAAGGTTTCTAAGTATGAAGAATTGGTCCCTCTTTTTACGACGCCTTTTGAAAGCATCCCATTCCGAATTAACCCCCGTAGGATGAAAGTGCTGGTCGAAAAGAAATTGCTTGCCTTTAATCCTCAGAATTGTGAGTTCCTTATCAACCATTATCCTTCCCAATACACACAATTCCTCGTGAATAATCTGGACGTCTTCGTCAAGCATCCGGAAATTTCTCATATTAATAAGTCAGATGCCTGGGCGGCTATCCAATCGCTTTCGACCAAGAAGGCTAAGATAGATTTTATACGTGCTATTAAAGAACAGGATATAACCTTCGATTCCTCATTTATCGCCATAGCCCGAGAGTTTGTTGAAGATGGAGAGTTGAGGGTAACGGAAATAGGACGCCAACTCTTACTTTCTGTTATTGCAGATTCCTCCCCCGCAACAAGAGAAACAATAGGGCGGAGAGCAATTCTTTCAATGGATTATGATGTGGATTCCGTTACGGAGGTACTAAATGCGATGGGGGGTGAATACCGGAGACTTACATCGGACTCTGCGACATCGACACTTACCTATAGCCTCGATGCTATCAAAATTTGTAATGACTTGGTCGCAAAGGGATATATCATAGGTTATGAAAAGAAGAATAATAAAATAATCATACACAAAAGAAGTATGAATGACTGATGTAAACGGATTCACACAATAAGCTGTTTCTCAATGCTAGAATAATAGCGGGGGATAGTGTATTCTTGTTGTTTGCGGACAAGTATTTCATGCACAAAAAGAGTGATTGTGTATCTGTCGCGTATCGAAGAAAAACTGATGGAAAATAAAGGTGGCGAATCACTCTAGAGAACTTGCAGAATAGCTGTTCCTTTGAATATTTATATTTTGTTAACGAGTAGAAAGTGGAACTGAGTTATCTCAGTGCCACTTTTCTTTTTTCCGTGGGCGGTCGGCCGGTCGGCGCGGGGCGATGGAGGGCGATGCCGTCCTCAAAATGGGGGCAAAATGAGGACGAGAGGCGGAAAATGATCTGCGCCCCAAAAGTTGGACACAAACAGAAGGTAAATGAAAAAGAATGAAAACTACCTGAAGTATGTCCAAGCCATGCACATGCTAGATGAAGGAAAATCACTTAATTACGTTGAGAAGAAT
>Ga0310786_10011028_pt1 | contig 11305 bp, 9 predicted proteins | sample AusTroGonzalo_MG_FD_203881 | JGI IMG/M metagenome (GOLD analysis project Ga0310786, IMG submission 203881) | Bovine rumen microbial communities from tropical cattle in Woodstock, Queensland, Australia - Gonzalo_03 (v2) (version 2) | ecosystem: Host-associated > Mammals > Digestive system >... | reverse complement strand
GAGATTACTGAACCTTGATCACCTTTACATCATAGACACCAGGTGTACCTGCAGATGTCTTGAGATACAAGTGTGCCTTGTTCTCGTCGAATGCTGCTTCATTAGGCACGGAAACTGCATAGTATGCACCACTTCCACTGAGCATATAATAGGTTTCTGTGTTATCGTATGTCTCAGAAGTCTGAATGGTATAACCAGGAGCAACATATGCCGTTCTTGTGTAAACATAAGCATAGTAGCCTGCGGCATCAGGAGTAAACATCACATTAGCGATAGAAGGTGTTGTTCCATCAACAAGAGGAACCGTCGATTCAATCGTTGCTGCAGGATCAACGGCAGTCAAGGTAATACCCATTGGTGAGCCTGTCAACTGAGCAAGAACCTCAGCTTCTGTAGCAGCCTTGTTCAGCGAATAAACCTGTGCATTACCAGCAGCAGTACCAATAGCACTGGGTGTAATAACGGGACGACCAGATACACCATTATTGACAATAGAGACATAGATTGGGCTATCTACTGCATATTCATTAGCAACGGCACCTTCTGCGTAAGTAGTGATACTATTCGTTTCAACAGTGGTAATTGTTTCCTGGAGTTCCTCAGCGACATCCACGACAATTGCATCAAAGGTGATGGGCTTCAAGCCTTCAGGATCAGTAACGGGATCACCATTAACATCAACATCACCGGTAGTACCATTAGTCATGTCTGAAATCTTGAAGATGTAGGTGTAAGCGAAGTTGCTCTTCCACTGTACATACTTAGCAGGAACAATAGCACGTGCACCACGAACTTTAATCACATCATTTGAACCGTCAGTGGCAGTCAAGGTGAAGTCGAGCTTCAGAAGCATCGGATTGGTGTTACCCTCAAACGGGAAGACATAAGTGTAAGCACCTGCCGCTTTATCCCATGTGGGAGAAGCTGAGTTATCGCTTAGAGTAGTCGCGTCTACAACACCACTTCCTAACGCTAAATCATAAACGTAAGTAGAAGATGTGTTGCTCACTTTGGGACGGTTTATTGTTTCAGTAGCAGTGGTTGCATTATAATAATATACGTTAAAAGACTGATTAGCCGCTGTGTTAACGTTTTGCAATGCAGCGTGGAAGCCGTCTGCCTTGCCAACATTCATATCGGAGAATGCTGTTACGACAGCTGTTGCATCGTCATCCACATAGAATTTATCGATTTTGACAGAGTAGCCGGGGATAGTCTCATAGAAGCCAACACGAACCTTCGCACCGATGTTACGGAATGTGAGGGAAACCGTTTTACCATAATCACCCTTTGGCACTGGAACACGGTCAGAGAAATACAGCTTGTCAAGTTCTGCACCTGGTGTAACTACGACTGAATAGCCCTTATTATACAAAGACGAACCGTCTGATGTTAATTTTGTCACAGACACGCGGTTGGTACCCTTCTTTGGATATGAGAGATTAGAGCTGGAGAATGCATAGAAGGTGTAACCGTTGTCTGCACTGTAGTCCCAGTACTTGATACCCTGAGAGGTGGGAGTTGCTTCGTATGCCTGAAGACCCACATACTCCCAGTCACTGGAGTTAGAGGCTGTAGTACCAGCAGTTGATGCAGTCCATGCTACCTGGAAGTTGTTGAAGACAACAGCATCATTCGCTGCTGTGTTGTCTTCTGCAGAAGCGTGCTTTGTACCATACACGACAAACTTGTTGCCGAGTTTGGCAGCAGCATCGCTTCCGTAAAGGTCAGCACGGGTAGCTGATTTCAGGTCGAAACCGAAGTTGATGCTGCCATCACCTACGGTAGCCAAATCGTTGGGACTGTTGTCCCCCACGAACTCGCTGTCTGCGCAGCTGACAAATGCTAATGTTGCCAGGGCTGCGAGGAATAAATTTTTAGTTTTCATAATTGAAAAAATTAAAATGTTAATAAAAAAGTTAATTGGTTTCTTGAACAAAATTTTTACTCTCTCTGTTTCTTGTGCATTCACGTAGAACGCTTGATTCTTGCCTTTTGTTCTGTCTGTTTCGTAGTAAATTTGGTTTAATTGTTTGACTTTTTGAGTATTATTTATCTAAATCGAAATCGAACTCTGGTAGTTCCTCTTCTTCGAAATCCTTGACGATAGCGTTAAAGCCACTGCCGTCATCGGGATCAGGGACGTCCAGGTCATCCACGTTGACAATGATCGTGATGACACCACCCTTGAAGTACTTCCTCACCTGATCAGTGACGGGGAAAGCCTTATACACGGTTTTGGTGGAGTTCTCAAAGGTGAATGTCACCTCCAAGTAATGTTCATTTTTATCTATGCGATTGACCTCAGCCGCAATCTCTTCGGGGGTCATGTTGTCTTCGTCGATATCATCCCACGGTGCAAACCCGCATATCCCGAAGGTCATCAAACGACCGCCGATGATATCCACGTGCTCTGCCGTCTCCGGATCCACGGTAGCCGTCGAGGGATCGAGAACCTGAGAGTAGGGGACGAGGGGTATGTCCTTCTTCACTCCACATTCGTAGTTGACACTGACGGCATCGTTGCCCGAACGACGTGTGTGCAGATTGGTGTTAAGCGCCATGCCAGTGAGGTTACAATTCTCTGAAATACCAGAGACGCGTCCTTTGTTGTTGCGCAGGATGATTTGTGTGAGATAGACATAGGTAACCGGCAGCAGTTCCAGCTCCATCTTACGAATCCAGACGTTATTCTCCTTGTCGTAGTCGAAGCCCTTGAGATCTTGGTTGATTTCTTCACCCCGCTTATAGCCGGAATAGAGAGGCTCTGGAGCATAGAACGCGCGCGTATAGCGAGGAGCATGATAGCGTGAACTATACGAGGAGGGATTGGTGTAGGCGATAATGTTATCATGGTCGGACTCATCGAAGTGTACACTGATCACATTCACCTGCGGCTCGTTGTACACAAGGATATCCCAGAAGCCCCAGTCGAAGAAGTCCTGATAGTGATTGCCATAGAAGGGAGCCGGCGCATCATAGCGGAGATGAGGTCCGTAAGGCAAATTACCGGTATAGTAGCGGCGCAGGTAGAACTTCGTTGGTTCGGTGTAGTTGATTTCACCCCAGAGACTGCGGTCATAGTCATCCCAGCCATAGTACCACTCGGCCTTCCAATCATACTTGGTCTTATATACGATGCTGTAATTCCAGAGCACCTCCAGATTCAGTTTGGGCGCAGGGATGCTAATCGTCATCGACTCGTCGTTATAGAGATGCAACGGAGGCTCAGGAGCACAAGAGGAAACGAATAATGAACAATTAAGAATGATGATTGATAATTGATGATTGATGAATCTTGATTGATGATTGAAGATTGATGATTGATAAACCTTGAACCATGAACCAAGAACCATGAACCATGAACCAAGAACCGTGAACCATGAACCATGAACCGTGCGCTCGGCGCACACGCTCCTGCCCCACTCCCTGCAGGAGCGGCACATCATGTTGTGGAGTATGGTCTTCATGATTCTCATTTCACTAACTCATTAGTCCCATTAGCCCCATTAGTCTCATGAGTCCCATGAGACCCATAAGACCCATAAGTCCCATAAGACCCATGAGACCCATAAGTCTCATAGCTCTCATAATCCTTAACTCTCAAGCCCTTTTCGCGATGACGGCGATAGAAGAGGTCATAGGAGATGGTGACACCTACGCGAGTGGGACCGAACCAGTTCCAGCGGTACTGGCGTCTCTTGAAGGCTGAGGCCGGGCCGTCCCATTTGTAGTAGTAGCGGTCGTCGTGGTACTCGGGGTTGATGAGGTTCTCGTACTGGTAGGGGTCGTACTTGCAGCGGAAGTAACCGACCTGAGCCTGGAACTCCAGTCGCCAGTGGCCACGCTTCGTGAGGGGCATCACATAACCGGCACCCACACCGCCGCCACCGCCCTCGCCGACCCAGCCACGGTCTGCATCGAAGCAGATGCCGAAGACACCAGCGTGGGCATATCCCTGGAGATAGAAACCACGGAAGGCGGCACCCTGTCCCGGAGGATTGCGGAGGATATCACCCGAACGCAGGTAGTAGCGGGCCTCCACCTGCCAGTTGCGGAGCTGGAAGAACTTATGCTGGCTGTAGTGCTGCCACCAAGGCATATCGAGAGAAGCGCCAAAGGTGAAGTGGCCATGCAGGGGATAGTACTCCACAGCGATATTGGGAATCGGACACCAACGGTTGTAACCAGGGATGTAAGCTCCATAGAAGAGCAGGTTGGTCTTCACCGACAACACCTCGCGGAGATACACCACGCCACGCAGCGTATCCACAGACATAGGCTCTGGGAAGGGCAGGTCCATGGCAACAGACCCAATGGGCTGCTGCAACGACAGGGACGACGGATAGCGGCGGAAGAACAGCATCACACGCGCAGAACGCAACTGCGGGAAGTAGTCCCTGAGGAGGCGTTTCCAGAGGCGTCCGCCCTGAGTCTGCTTCAGCTGGGCCTTCAACCCTGCGGGATCATTCTTGGCCAGATAGGCATCGGTGAGCGTCTGCACGAAGGTGTAAGCAGAGTCGTTGTTGTTGCGCATCATCTGGCACAGCGTGCGGTAGTCCTCGATGTCGTTGTCCAGCGTGAGGACCTCCTCATCTACAGGAACCTGCAAGCGCTTGGTCAGGAACGAGAGCAAGGCCTTGCCACGATGCTCACCCAGATAACGGTTCCAACGGTAAGGCCCCTCGGGTGACGCGGCCCCGCGCATACGCACGCGTAGCAGTTGCATGCTGTCGCGGTTCAACTGAGGAATGACGACATTCTCCAGCTCGTGCAACAGCAGCGAATTCTTCGGCAACAGAATCTTGTTCACGGGGAACGTCACCTTGGCCGAAGAGCGGAAGAAGTCGTCATCAGTAACCAGCGACGATTGCTCATCGCTGTCAATAAACCGAATGAAAGGATAGGGTTTGTAGAAAGAAGTCGTGGAGTCAGGGTTTAGAGACTGCGCAAAAAGGCCCGTGCCTGCACCTGCAAAGAACAGTAGGAGCAAGATCGTGAACATAGCCTTTTTCGTGTTACCCTTCATGACTCTGACTAATGTATGTTTGTTTGGAAGAGCAAAGGTAATACATTTTAACCAAATAATCACACCTTTTATATTAAAAAAGCCATTTTACCCCCCCCCGATTTAACATTCTTTAGCTTTTAACCACTCTTTTCCCCTCTTATTTTATAAGAGAAAGCGCTCTTTATTGTCACAGGTCCGTAAAAGATGTTAGAATAAAAAATATTTTTTAACAAAAATCATGCGCACACCGCATTTGGGGGGGGGGGCCAACGATTGATGGGGCTTTGCTGAGCAAGGCAAAATCGCTGTGCGCTATGCGCATGAATTTTGTTAAAAATTATTTTTTTGAGAGCTGCGTCTTATGCCGTTTACCAATAGTGGTAAACTCGTGTTCCACTAATGGAACTCGGCAACAGTCTTAGGGGTGAGGGGCAACAGTCTTAGGACGACAGGCCGATGGTCCTAGGACGACAGGACCGCAACCCTAGGAGTGAAGGGCTGCGGTCTTTAGGACGAAACGCAATAAGGTTGAAAACCTCGATGAAATGGTGTATTTTTACACTTTATCGAAGGCGGCGCGGATGGCATCAGCCACCTGCTGCATCTCCTCAGAGGGGAGCTGAAGCTTGGGGTTGGAGAAGAGCATATCACGCTCGCTCTGCATGGGAATCAGATGGATGTGAGCGTGCGGTACCTCCAAGCCGAGGACGGCCTGTCCTACCTTCACACAGGGGATGACCTGCTTGATGGCACGAGCCACATGAGCGGCAAACACCTGCATGCGGGCCAGTTCCTCATCGGTGAGATCGAAGATATAATCAACTTCACGGCGCGGAATCACCAGCGTGTGACCCTTCACCATGGGATTGATGTCGAGGAATGCATAGAACTCCTCATTGCTTGCGCAGCAATAACTGGGAATCTCCCCGGCTGCTATCTTACTGAATATAGACATACAATGAAAGTATTTTTCAAGAATTAGAGAATTAGAGAATATGATAATTCTCCCATTCTTATTTATTCAGATTTTGGTCGCATTGAGAATTCTCTAATTCTTTAATTCTTGATAAAAAATAATTGAAAACCCTTACCGTAAACCCTTATTATTATATCTTATTCTTCGAAGGAGATGCTGAGGATTTCGAGTTGGATGAGGCCCTGGGGAACCTGAATATCCACCACTTCACCGACCTTTTTGCCCAAGAGACCCTGGGCAATGGGCGTCTTGACACTGATCTTACCTTCGCGCAGATTGGCCTCCGTCTCGCTGACGATGGTGTAGGCCATCTTGGCATTGTTGCGCACATTCTTGAGTTCCACACGGCTGAGGATCTGCACCGTATCGGCATTGAGCTTGCTGGTGTCGATGATCTTGGCGTCAGCGATGACAGCCTTCAGCTGGGTAATCTTCATTTCGAGCAAGCCTTGTGCTTCCTTGGCTGCGTCGTACTCTGCATTTTCGCTTAGGTCGCCCTTGTCGCGGGCTTCGGCGATGGCGGCAGAAGCCTTGGGGCGCTCAACAGCTTCTAGTTGCTGGAGCTCGGCCACGAGCTTGTCGTAGCCCTTCTGTGTCATGTAAGCCATTTATATTTACAATTTTATAATTTACAATTGGACCATTTACAATTGGACAATTTATAATTACTATTTGACAATTTAAGCAGACAAAAGGAAAAGAGCTCCGTTTGTATCACGGAACCCTCTTTCAACGTTTTGCGACTGCAAAGGTAAGCGCTTTTTCAATTCGCTCCAAACTTTTTGGAGAAAATTTCACCCTGCACAAAAAGATTGGACCTCAGGTGTCAATGATGATGAATCTAATAGATGCAACAAGCATTTACAGGCTTTATCAGGTTTATCACTGGTGATAAACGGGTTTATCAATAGTGATAAACGACTTTACCAATAGTGATAAACGTCAACAGACGTAGGTGTGTGACGCGTGTCAGCCAAGAGCTGTTTTGAATAAACGTGCTAAAACGAGCAAAATATCGCCACTAAATGGCGATATTTTTGCATTATCTACACTAACTAACATGCAGATTATAAGTTATATAACCCATGTTAGTGGCGATATTGCGATATTTTTGCCGAAAATTTTATAGTAGAGGATTTACAACTCGGCTTCGATGGCTGCTTCGAGGTCCTTCATCTGTTCCTGTCGGGCTCGCATCTCTGCCCCTCGTCCGATGAGGAAATAGGTGGGCAGAGCCTGCACATTGTAGATTTGCACCATGTCGTTGGCGATGCCCTCGGCACAATAGACGCAGACCCACGGCAACTGCTCGCACATGGTCTTCCAGAAGTGCTCGTCGGTGTCGAGTGACACCTGGTAGATTTCGAGGCCGCGGTCGTGGTATTTGGCGTACAACTCGCGCAGGAGGATGTTACGTTCCTGGCTCTGCGGCAGGGCATAAGCTGTGAAGTCGAGGAGCACTACATGGTCGCTGAGGTCGGAGAGGCGGCGCTCACGCCCCTGGATGTCGGGGAAGCCAAAGTCAATGATACCCGTCTCACGTACTTTCTCACCGTCGAGCTGTATATCCACGGCACGGGCCTGCCGCGTGTTGCGCAGGCCACGGAGGGCGATATTACAGAGGTTCTCCGTGCGACGGCTGTAGGGATAGAGCTGTTCCCATTGCGTAGCCACGGCGGCAAAGAACTGGATATCGTTCTTGTTGGTCTCAGGGTTGAAGAGCATCTGGTTGCCGATGGTCTGGAACAGGGCGAAGTACGCCGCCGAGGAGGTGGGCTGACGCAGGATATAGTCGCGCTTGAGGGTGAGCTTGTAGCCTTCCACAAGGTCGCGGGCGCGCTCGTTCTTCTCCATGAGGGAGAGCGACGGGTCCTTGCCGAGGGCTGTGAGCTGCTGCTGGAGTTGGAGGTTCAGGAGCGAGATGGTTTTCATGGTACGCGAAGCCTCGTTGCCCTGGATGTCGTAGTCGGTGGCCATCTTCGGGAAAACGGCCTCTACATGGATGCTCTCCGTGGAATCCACGACGAAGTTAATGATCTGGGTGGCAACGCGCAGGCGGTAGAACTCGGGCGAAGCCGTAGAGTCCTGCGGCGCTGCCTCCACCGTGAAGGCAAAGGTGCCGTCGGCCTTCAGGCGCACGGAGTCCAGAGGCTGCACGCCCTCAAGTGTCATGGCTTCCAACACGAGGGTGGAATCGGCAGCCTCCAGGATGGTACCATCGACGCTGAAAGTGGGCCGGTCATTGGTACATGACACCATGGACAGGAACAACCACACCACCAGTAGCACCACCAAGGCCATCGCCACGATGCCCCTCATAATATTCTGATTCGTTTGCTGTGCTCTTCTCTTTCTCATTTGATTTCTATTTTAATGGGAGTTATGGGAGTTATGGGGCTTATGGGGCTCATGGGTCTCATGAGTCTTATAGGTCTCATGGGTCCCATGGGACTTATGGGTCTTATAGGTCTTATGGGACTTATGGGACTCATTTTATTGTCTCTATCGCCTTGCGGACTTCCTTGTCGCGGAGGGCCTGATGCTGGAGGGAGCCGCGCTGGTAGTAGTAGCGGCTGATCAGCTCATCCTCCAGGTAGTCCTGGATTTGACGACGGTAGCGCAGGAGGTCAGCGCGGAGGTCGGTGTTGCGGAGCCTGGCCTCAAGCTGTTCGAACTCTGCACGGGCTGACTCATAGCAGCCCTCTGCACGGGCGAGGCTGCACAGGTGTTCCAACCCCTTCATCGTGCGCTCATGGTAGGTGAAATCGCTTGCCAGCACCTGCTCCATGAAAGCGGCATAGTCCTCGTCGGAGAGGTGGAAGACACCCGGAGCAGCGATGCTCTCGTGTGCCGCCATATAGTCGTTGCAGTAGCCAAAGAACACATCGGTGTTATAGAGGTCCATGACCATCGACGGTACACTGTCGGAAACGAGTACCGTGTCAGGCAGGATGCCGCCACCGTCGCGCACAGGCCGTCCAAGGCGTGTGCGGAACTCACGTGTCAGGCTATCGGGGAGCGTCGTAGCCGCTCCGTCAAGGGTGCGGTGACGGTAGTCGTATGCCTGGATGCAACGACCCGAAGGGATGTAGTAACGGGCTGTGGTGATCTTGAGCTGACCGCGATAAGGGACCTCGCGGATGCCCTGCACAAGCCCCTTGCCATAGGTGCGCTGTCCAAGGATGACAGCACGGTCCAGGTCCTGCAAAGCCCCGCTGATAATCTCAGCCGCCGATGCCGAGCCACTGTTCACGAGCACCGCCAGCGGCATCACCGTGTCGATGGGCTCTGCAGGCGTACGGTACTCATGGCAGGTGGCGGTCACCTTGCCACGCGTAGAGACCACGAGGCTGCCACGCGGCACGAACATCCCCACGATCTCTACGGCCTCCACGATGGCACCGCCAGGGTTGTTGCGCAGGTCGAGGACCAGACGTTCCATGCCCTGCTGACGCATCTCCATGATAGCATAGCGCACATCGCGCGAGCATCTGTCCGTGACGCTGCTGAGGTAGAGATAGCCTGTGTGCGAAGCCTCATCCACGATGCCGTACCACGGCACGGCAGGCGTCTGTATCTGTGTGCGTGTAATCTTGAAGGCCAAGGGCTTCTTCTCGCCCTGACGCTGCACGCGGAGTTCGAACGTCGTGCCTGGCTCGCCGCGCAGGTTCTTGCTCACCTCGGCTACCGGCCATCCCTTGGTGTCCTTGCCGTCGATACTGAGGATGATGTCGCCGGCACGCACGCCAGCCTGCTGAGCGGGTGAGCCCTCGTAAGGCTCTTGGATGGCACAGCGGTCCTCTTTCTTATACGGTCGGATGATGGCGCCAATGCCGGCATAGCGGCCCGTGGCCATCGTCTTGAGGGCGTCCTGATCGTCGTCGGGAAAGTAGTTGGTATAGGGGTCTATCTCTGCCAGCATCCCGTCGATGGCCCAGCGCACGGCCGTGTCTGCCGACAGGGTATCGACATAGAACATATCGAGCTGGCGGTAGATATCCGCGAAAATCTCCAGGTTGCGGGAGATGTCGAAGCCTGTCTTCTCCTGTGCCGATAATGGCGAGGCCATCCACAATCCTACCACCACACATGCGATCACTCTTCTCATTTTTCTCATATATACATTAATAATTATTATCAGAAGTTTTATATACCACAGATGCAGCGGCGGAGGGTGTCGGGATGAACCTGTGTGCCCATGACCTGAATGACCTCGGCAGCTGTGCGGTTACCGTAGTCGAGACAGGTGGCAAGGGGCTGACCGTGCACGAGACCATGCAGGAAGCCGGCAGCAAAGAAGTCACCGGCAGCAGTGGTGTCCACTACAGGTTTGCTCAGTCCCGGGGCGAAGAACACCTCATCACCCGTGGCCTTGCTCATGCCGAAGGCCCCACGCTTGCCCACCTTGACAATGGCGATGTCCGTCATCGAAGCCAGCTTATGGAGCGCGGTCTCAGGATCCTCCTGTCTGCTGAAAGCTATCGCCTCCTCTTCATTGGCAAAGGCTATGTCCACGTAATCACGAATGAGACCATTAATGACGGCGTGGTGGTCGCGGACAATGTTCCACGATGCCAGGTCATAGCTCACCGTTAAACCTGCCTCTTTCGCAGTTCGCAGGATCTCTTCCAGCTGGATCTGGTCTTGGAGCAGGTAGCCTTCGATGTGCAGAATATCATATTTCGACAAATCGACGTCCTTCAATGCGATGCCCAGCTGTACGGCAGCACCGAGATGCGTGGCGAAGGTGCGCTCATGATCGGGGGTCACCAAGGCGTTAGCCGTTCCCGTTTGCTCGTCGGCGATGACAGCCAAATAGGTGTCTATTCCGCGTGCACGACTTTGCTCGGCAAAGAAACGCCCCGTTTCATCGTCACCAACGGCACCGATGAAGCCCGTTGTGTTACCTAACACTGCCATGGCATGGATGGTGTTGGCAGCACTACCGCCCGTAGCACGTTCGCTAGGAAGGCCTACCAGACGCTGGCGCAGTCGCATGAGTCCCTTGCGGTCGATATGCGTCATTCCGCCCTTGGGAAGACTGAACTCTTGAAGCAGTTCATCGCTGTGCAGATGGACCAAAACATCCACCAAAGCATTACCAATTCCTATGATTTTTGCCATATTCTTCAAAATTTTCTGCAAATATATTGCGTATTTTTGAGAAAAGCACTACTTTTGCCCCGCAATTGCGAGAAAAAAGCAAAAAAACTGCTTCAGTAGCTCAGTTGGTTAGAGCACCTGACTGTTAATCAGGGGGTCGTTGGTTCAAGCCCATCCTGGAGCGCACAACACGGAAAAGCACTGCTTCAGTAGCT
>Ga0310786_10011027_pt1 | contig 11306 bp, 8 predicted proteins | sample AusTroGonzalo_MG_FD_203881 | JGI IMG/M metagenome (GOLD analysis project Ga0310786, IMG submission 203881) | Bovine rumen microbial communities from tropical cattle in Woodstock, Queensland, Australia - Gonzalo_03 (v2) (version 2) | ecosystem: Host-associated > Mammals > Digestive system >... | reverse complement strand
TCCGCCGCCCGCAGTACCGTCAAGAATTATTTTGCTTTCATCAACATTCAGCGATTCAATCGCTTCATCGAAAAGCACACTTTTATGAACGAACTCCATAATCAGATACCGTATTTATCAAGTATGCTTTCAACCTTTGCCTCATCAATAGAGTTAAGCTGCTCGGCAAAGAGAGCGCAGTTCCATATTTCAATTCTTCTGTTGTTGCCGAAAACCTCTGCCTGTTCCTCATCAAGAAGGGATGCCTGGCGGCGCAGGTTTTCGTTTAAAAGAAGTCTGCCCTGACCGTCAAGGCTCATCTTTTCTGCGTTTGCAAGGAAGAAGAATTCAAGCTGCTTTCTGTCGCTCTGGCTGACATCATCGTGAATTCGCTTTAAAAACGCATTCCATTCTTCAAGCGGAAAGAGAGCGAGACATTTGCCGAAGCCGCGCGATGCAACAAATTCCTGACCTAAGCCTGCGCGCATATTTGCAGGGATGGATATTCTGCCTTTACTGTCAATTTTATGGATTTTATGACCAACAAAATAATCTTCCATGCTGCCCTCTCCTTTCGTCTGAATTAACGGGAAATCAACCTAAAAAGCGGAATAAACCCTAAACCCCATAGTTTCCTTATGGGATTTTAGTTGATTTTTATGGGATTTCTCACCACTTGACTCTATTATATAGGGCGTTTGTCCCATTGTCAAGTGTTTTGTGGGACAAGCAAAAAATGTAACTCATTTGTAATTATTTCTGTTTTGTATAATTGAACGCTATGTGATATAATGTTTAAAAATCTTATAATATAGGAGAAAACCTATGGATTATAAAACCACCTGGCGTGAAAAAATCGGTTACGGCATAGGAGCTGTCGGGCTTGATCTGAGCTACGGAATGTTCTATTCCTTTCTGAGCTACTATCTTTCAAGCGTGCTCGGCCTAAAGGAAGCGTTTTTGCTCCTCTTAACCCCGATTGCAAGAATCTGGGACGGAATTAACGACCCGATGATGGGTGCCATTGTTGATAACACAAAAACCAGGCACGGTAAATACCGTCCCTGGATACTTATCGGTGCTGCCGCAAACGGTGCAGTTCTGTTTTTGCTCTTTACCTCCTTTGGTATGAGCGGAATGAAGCTCTATATCTATATCGGCGCTATGTACATTCTCTGGGGTATGACAAACACGATGGCTGATATCCCCTACTGGAGTATGGTTCCGTCGTTCACCTCCGATCCAGACGACAGAAATATGGTTTCAACCGTTGCAAGAACCTTTTCAGGACTCGGTCAGGGCATTATAACCGTTTTGACTCCCCTTATTCTTCCCAAGCTCTCAACGGGTATGAAAACCGCAAAGGGCTACAGTGCAAGCGGCTTCTCGCGCTGGGCGGGAATATGCGCGATTGCGCTTGTTACGTTTTCACTCATCTGCGTTTTGTCCACCAAGGAAAAGCATGTTACATACAATAAAAACCAGAAGTTTTCATTTGCAAAAATCTTTAAGGTTTTAAAGAGCAACGACCAGCTTGTTATATTTATGCTCTTTGCAATGCTTTCAAACGCAGGCTGGTACTTAACCTCGGGAACAGCGGTTTACTATTTCTCGGATGTACTTGACAAACCGAAGGCGCAGTCACTTTTCCAGACCATCGGTGCAGTCGGCTCGGTGCTCGGACTGCTTGTTATCCCGATTCTTTCAAAGTGGCTCGATAAAAAACGCATTTATCAGATTTCACTTTCCGCAACAATTTTCGGTTATATACTGATGTTCGTTTTCGGACCGATACTCAAGATAACAATTGCCCTTGATATTGCGTATATTATTTCATCAACGGGTATTGCCTCAATGTTTGTTTCGCAAACCGTTTTCCTTGCCGATATAGTCGACTACGGCGAATTTAAAACGGGTGAAAGAAACGAGAGTATCACCTTCTCGATGAAGGGCTTCCTTCAGAAAATGGCATACACAATTCAGACGGTTATCCTTTTCGGCGGTCTCGGACTTGTTAATTATAACGAGCAGATTACCAGCGCAACCAAAGAGATAAACGACATAACAAAAAACGCCATCGGCTTCATAGCCTTCGGCGCTCCCGCAATTCTTATTGCAATATCACTTATTGTTTTCTCAACCAAATTCAAGCTCCACGGCGAACTTGCCGACAAGGTACATGCGTTTATTGTTACTAAAAACAATGAAGAGTAATGTAAAGGTGGCTTTCAAAAAAGATGCATAATTTCGTTTTCTTGCGAGCGGGAGCTGTACAAAGGTACCGCCCCCGAGCAAAAAACGAAAAACGCCAAAACCCCCACGGATTCGATGTCCGTGGGGGTTTTTTATTTAACGTATTAACTGCGGTGCGCCGAGGGCTGCACCCTACAATTAACCTGGCGTGTTTATGCGCTTTTTGGGAAGCCGTATTATGCCATAAAGGAACGGATAACGCTTTCACAATCCTTTTCATCCATAATCTTCGGAACGGGATAACCCGGATTGCCTTCCTTAAGCGCTCTTTTAACAAGGGTTTGCATATCCTCTTCCTTGATGAAATCAAATTTCTCGGGGATATTCATTGCCTTGTTCATTCTTCTTACTTCTGCTATAAACGCCTTGCCCTTGTCTTCAACGCTCATACCCTCGGTTGTAATACCGATGATATCTGCGAGCTTTGCAAGCTGGGGATAAGCAGCGTCGCCATACCAGTCAAGAACATAGGGAAGAATAACTGCATTAGCAAGACCGTGGGGTGTTCCGTAGAGACCGCCGAGGTTATGAGCAATTGCGTGAACATAGCCAACAAACGCACGGGTAAACGCGCAGCCTGCAAGATATGAGCCCTTGAGCATATTGCCCCTTGCCTCCAAATCCTTGCCGTTTGCATAAGCATTCTCCAGATTCTCGTGGATGAGCTTTGTTGCCTCCTCTGCATAGCGGATAGTAGATTTTGTGTTGCTCTTGCCGATATATGCCTCAACTGCGTGAGTTAATGCATCCATACCTGTTGTCGATGTGATGTGCGGCGGCAAACCTACGGTTAAAGCCGGGTCAAGCACCGCGTATTTCGGACGGAGACAGATATCGTTGATTGCATTTTTCTCATGAGTTTCGGGATCGGTTACAACAGCAGCAACGGTTGTTTCCGAGCCTGTTCCCGCGGTAGTAGGAACTGCGAAGAACGGCGGAAGCTTTTTGAGAACTTTAAGGTAGCCGCGCATCTCGCGAACTGACTGATTCGGTTTAACAACTCTTGCACCTGCAGCCTTTGCGCAGTCCATAGGTGAACCGCCGCCGAAGGCAATAATTCCCTGACAGCCGTTTTCAATATAAATATCCTTACACTCTTCAATGTTCGGGATAGTCGGGTTTGGCTGAACACCGTCGTAAACAACGTATTCCATGCCAAGCTCTTCAAGCTTTTCAAACAAACCGTCAAGCAGGTGGAGCCCCATAAGTCCCTTATCGGTTACAACAAGAACCTTTGTTATTCCCTTATTCTTAATGAATTCGGGAAGCTCCAAAACGCTGTTTGCGCCTTCGAGCAGCTCGGGCTCGGACCAGTCCATTAAGCACATGGCAACCTTAAAAACATTTTGATAAATTCTGTACCAAACTTTTTTTAAAGTCCAGAGCATCTTTCATCCTCCTTTGCTAAAAATTACAATTATATTTTACAAGAATTTTCTTCCTTTTGCAATAGTAATTTGTTATAATTGGTTTAGTAATAAATTGGAGTGATAATATGAGCGATAATATAAATTTTTGGAGCAGCGATTCGGTATACAGAACGCCTGCAATGGTAAGCACGGGCAACACCCTTGTCTGCGTTTGCACAAAGAGCCCGAGCTGGGATGACTACGGCTATATTGAGCTTGTTGCAAAAATCAGCGAGGACGGCGGAAAAAGCTGGAGCGAGGAAATAGTGATTGCCTCCCCTCCTGCAAGAGAAATCGCGGAAATCAGCAGCTCAAAATCCGCTTTTTTCACTGACCCCTGTTTAGCTCTTGCGCCAAACGGAGATATTATTCTGCTTGCGACCTTCTTCCCCGAATCAAAAGGCTATATGGATACAAAGCTCCTTGAAAACAAAACCGCATTTGCGGGCTTTGACGGCGGAATTTACCCGATAATCTATGACCGCGAGGGCAACTATTACATAGTGCTTGATAGCGGCGATATTATTTCCTCAAAGAAGAAGAATACCATATACAAGCTCAGGGATATGGGCGAGCTCTACAAGGGCGAGGAATATATAGGAAATATCTACCTCAACGGCGCAATGGGCAAAAGCGAGAATGATAAAAAAACAACCTTCGGCGCACCGCTCAAAGCACCGAAGAGAAGCTATATCTTTATGTTCAAATCAACCGACGGCGGTAAAACCTGGGATAACGGCAGAGATATTACAAGGGATATCTTCGCTGACGGCGACGGATTTTTACTCGGCGTTTCCGCAGGAAGCGCGCTTACCGCTGAAAGCGGCAGAATCATCGTACCGCTTCACACTCAAAAAAACACGGTTTGCATTTATTCCGACGATAACGGAGAAACATGGCAGAGGAACAAACGCCTGCCCTATACGGATAATTCGGGCGAATGGACTGCCGTGCAGGCTGAAAACGGGGATATTTATTCCTTCGGCAGCGCAAAGGGCAAGGTTCCCGTATCCGTTTCAAAGGATAACGGTATTACCTGGTTCAAGGATAAAAAAGCCGATTTCAAGGCGCCCAAATGCCAGAAAAACGCACTTAAAATCGGCAGCAGGATTTTTGTTTCACATCCCGAAAAAGCATATCAAGACGGTGTTATTTCCTCGGGTGAATATGTTTTTGACAAAAAGGGAAATGTTAAAAAAATCAAGTGGAGCAAGGATGGCATAAGCATTAAAGACGAATTCTTTGCAAATTCCTGCCTTGCGAAAATCGACAATAACACCCTCGGCGTTATCTTTGAGGATTCAGCAGATACGGTATCATTTAAAACAATAAAAATATAGTCTAAAAGAGGCTTTAGAAATCGGTGCAGAAATTCGTTTTCTTGCGAGCGGGAGCTGTACAAAGGTACCGCCCCCGAGCAAAAAACGGATAACGCCAAAAATCCCACGGATTCGATGTCCGTGGGATTTTTCATTAATTAACATATTAGCTGCGGTGCGTCGAGGTCGCCGCACCCTACGAAAAGCTTGGCGTGATTATGCCCGATTAATAATGCCGTTTATTTCTTTTTTGTTTTTTCATCGTAAATTTCTGCAACTTCCAAGGCGTCACCCTGTGCAATAATTTTGCCCTTTTCAAGAAGGATTGCCTTGTTGCAGATAGCCTTGACCTGCTCAATATTATGCGAAACGAAGAGCACGGTTACGCCCTTGTCAAACATTGACTGAACCTTTGCAAGGCTCTTTTTTCTGAACTTTGCGTCGCCTACGGAAAGAACCTCATCGAGAATAAGAACATCGGGTTCAACCGCTGTTGCAATTGAAAAACCGAGTCTTGCTCTCATACCCGAGGAATAATTCTTTACGGGAACCTCAATGAAATGACCGAGCTCAGAAAAATCGATTATTTCCTGGAGCTTGCTCTGAATATAATCATGGGAATAGCCGAGAATCGCGCCGTAAAGATAGATATTCTCTCTGCCCGTATAGTTGGGATCAAAGCCAGCGCCGAGCTCAAGCAAGGGAGCTATAACGCCCTTTTTATAAATTGTTCCCTCAGTGGGTTTATAAACGCCTACTATTGTTTTAAGAAGCGTACTCTTGCCCGCTCCGTTAAAGCCTAAAATTGCAAGGCGGTCGCCCTTTTTAAGTTCAAACGAAACATCGTTGAGCGCAACAAATTTCTTGTATTCAATTTTGCCCTTGAGAAGTCTGATCATGTACTCCTTAAGATTATCAACCTTTTCTTTGTTGAGGTTGAATTTCATTGAAACATGGTCAACCTTAATTACGGTCTCTCTCTCGTCGGGAGTAATATCCTTTTTAATATCTTCCATAACGCTATCCTTATTCAATATTACGCTTGTATTTCCAGCAGATTGCAGAAATCATTGTTCCGATTAAGAACAGTAAGAAGCCTTCAATCACAAATGCCCAGATGCAATTGCCTATGTAGGTGCTTACGCTCTGGCAGAAATACAGCGGATATATAATAAAATCTTTAAATATTGCAACGATTCCGACGCCCAGTACAAGAACAAAATCAAGCAGCGACGCTCCGTAAACGGAGAAGCATACCGCTCTTATTGCCTTGTATTTCTTATCGGTGAATGAAATAGTCAGAAGCAAAAATGCAACCGAAAGAATTGCAAAAAGAACAATTCCGATTTCAAACAGGGTTGAGCAGATATTTATAACGCTCTGAATATCCTCAACATATTTAAATTCAACCCTGTCCTGCAAATATGAGGTTATCTCGTTTGCAAATGTGCTTGCGCCTGCAGTTTTTTGCGTGCTCTCAACCTCAAGACCGTTTTCTTTAACGGTGCTCCTCGTTGAAGAAACAATGCTTCTGTTAAGACTCTTTATCAAATCAACATAGGTCGATTCGGAATACATTTCATCCATTTCAAAAGCACCGTAGGTGTACGCCTTCTGAATATCGCCGATTTTCTTAACGGTTATCGCCGAGGTTGCACATTCCTCGGGAATTGCGCATTTACGGCACAAATCCTTTGAGTAATCAAGAACATCCTCATACAGCGCGTTAATATAATCGTTGTTAATAAAAATGTCTGCAACCCGATTTGTGTTCACAACAGTAATTTTAAGTACTGAAAAAATTGCCGTTGCAGATAATGTTAAAAACAAAAGGAAAGAAAAAACCGTTCTGAGCTTTTTGTTTCTTTTTAGTATCTGTACCTCTGTTCTGTGTCTGCGTGAGGAACCGCGGGAAGAACCGTGGGTTGATGAATGGTGGGACTTTGACTTGTGTGATGAGGACGAGGGATGATGCGAGGACGAATTATGAGATGATGAACGGTGCGAAGACGAGCTGCCCGACGAAGAATGGTGGGTGTGCTCCGAGGAATGATGAGTGTGCTCCGAGGAATGGTGGCTGTGCTCTGTTGAAGGGGTTTCGTTTGACGGAGTAAGTTTAAAATCTGTATTTTTATCTTCCATACTTATTCCCCTTTCTTATCTCTCATCGACTTGAACGACGCAACAACATATCTCTTCTGTTTGCTGTAAGCCGAAAAAGCTTTTGAGCTGTCATCGCAGGAAATAACCATAACCGAAGAGGACTGAACCTCGGGATTTGCCGAAACCGTGTTGCTTTCAACCTCGTACTGATAAATCTTATCAGTTGTTTCAAAGGTTATTATGTCGCCCGCTTTTGCGTTACTGAGCCCCTTAAGTGCGCGGGTTGAATAGCCCGCAAGGCTCAGCTTTGACTTAAAGCTGTCAAAGGTGCTCTTGCTTGAAAGACCTATGCCTTCCCTGAGCGAAACGCGGTTAATTCCGTAGTAAACATCGCTGATTATGCCAACGCTCTCATATTTAAGAACGCCGACCTTCTCACAGGCACCGATTCTGTCGTTCTCATAAACCAGGGTGTTATTGTCAAACTTATCAGTGTTTATGCTGACATCGTTAAAGTCAATCGAATAATCCTTCTGAACCTTATGCACAAAACTAACAGCACCTTTTGTAAATCCCATAAAAACAGGAAGAACAACAATAAGTGAAATCAGAACATAGATTAAAGGATTGCTGATATAGGGAAGAATTCCCCTTTCCTTTTTCTTCGATGACTTTCTGTGTTTTTTTGAATGCTTATGTTCACTTTTTGAAGCTGTATCTTTTTTCATACCCTTCATCCCATTTGTATTTGCTGTTTGCAAAATTAATCATCCTCAAAAACTGCACCTCTTGAACCTGAGGTTACATGCTGAGCGTATCTCTTGAGATAGCCCGTAAGCTCAAGCGGCTTTGGCTGCCACTTTGCTCTTCTCTCTTCAAGAACCTCATCGGAAACATTAACTCTGAGGACTCTTGCAGGAATATCAATTTCTATTTCATCTCCGTTTTCAACAAGAGCGATTGTTCCGCCTACTGCTGCCTCGGGGCTTACATGGCCGATTGAAGCGCCCCTTGTTGCACCTGAAAACCTACCGTCGGTAAGAAGTGCAACGGATGAGCCAAGTCCCATTCCGATAATTGCGGAGGTCGGAGAGAGCATTTCTCTCATTCCGGGGCCGCCCTTGGGACCTTCATAGCGGATAACAACAACGTCACCTGCAACAACCTTGCCAGAGGTGATTGCTTCAATTGCCTCTTCCTCGGAGTCGTAGCACTTTGCAGGACCTTTGTGCTGCATCATTTCGGGAGCAACTGCGCCCTTCTTGACAACCGAGCCTTCCTCGGCAAGATTGCCCTTGAGAACGGCAATACCACCGTCCTTTGAAAACGGATTATCAAGCTTTCTGATAATCTCACCGTCTGCATCGCGGGCTGCTGAAATTCTCTCTTCAACAGTTCCGTTAACGGTTAATGCGTCGGTGTGGATAAGACCGCCCGTTGCAAGCTCCTTGATAACTGCCTGCATACCGCCTACATCGTTGAGGTCGGTAATGAATACCGAGGAGGCGGGATTGAGCTTACAAATCTGAGGTGTTGTATTACCCATTTCGTTGAGGTCATTTAAATCAATATCGTGACCTGCTGCATGAGCAATTGCGGTTAAATGAAGAATTGTATTTGTTGAACAGCCGATAGCCATATCGCATCTCATTGCGTTTTCAATAGCTTTCTCTGTAATGATATCCGAGGGCTTGATATCCTCTTTAAGCAAATCCATAACCCTCTCGCCTGCCATTTTTGCAAGACGGAGACGGGCTGAATAAACTGCGGGAACGGTTCCCGAACCGGGAAGCGACATACCGATTGACTCGGTAAGGCAGTTCATTGAATTTGCGGTATACATACCCGAGCATGAACCGCAGGTCGGACAGGCGGTGAAAGAGGTTGCTTCAAGGTTTTCGACGCTCATCTTGCCTACTGCGTTTGAGCCAACATACTCAAACTGCTCGGAAAGACCGATGGGGTTCTTTGTTTCGGTGCTCTTGCCGGGAAGCATCGGACCGCCGCTGATGAAGATACAGGGAAGGTTGAGCCTGCAAGCTGCAAGAAGCATACCGGGAACAATTTTATCGCAGTTCGGGATAAATACTATGGCATCAAGCGGATGAGCGGTAAGCATAACCTCGATGCTGTCTGCAATAAGCTCTCTTGAGCAAAGGGAGTATTTCATACCCCTGTGGTTCATTGCAATACCGTCGCATACGCCGATGGTGTTGAACTCAAACGGAACGCCGCCTGCGTTTCTGATACCTGCCTTTACCTGCTCTGCAATTTTATCAAGATGCATATGACCGGGAATATAGTCGCTCTTTGAATTAACAACGGCTACAAAAGGTCTTTTCATTTCAAGCTCGTCAATTCCGAGAGCTCGAAGAAGTGAACGGTGGGGAGCCCTTGACGGTCCCTCCTTAATTAAATCTGATCTCATAACTATCTCCTAACCTATTTGGCTTCCCCTTGAGGGGAAGCTGTCTGCGAATACTTGGAGCAGACTGATGAGGTGTCTATCTGTTTGGTATACTTGCGGCGAACAATAAAAATGCGCTGTTGATTCAACACACCTCATCCACCGCAAGCGGTCCCCCTTCCCCTCGAGGGGAAGGTGTGAGGTTTTTAATCAATCGGTTTCATAGTGGGGAAGAGTAATACATCCCTGATTGAATAGCTGTCTGTAAGCAGCATAACAAGTCTGTCAATTCCGATTCCGAGACCGCCTGTCGGAGGCATTCCGTATTCAAGCGCGGTAACAAAATCGTTATCAATCATATTAGCCTCGTCGTCGCCTGCTTCGCGGAGCTTCATCTGTGCTCTGAAACGCTCCATCTGGTCAATCGGATCGTTAAGCTCGGAATAAGCGTTGCCGTACTCGGTGCCGAGAATGAAGAGCTCGAAGCGTTCTGTCAGTGCAGGACAGGAGGGCTTTTTCTTTGTGAGCGGGCTTACCTCAACGGGATAGTCGATAATGAAGGTCGGCTGAACGAGCTTATCCTCAACATATTCTTCAAAGAAGGAGTTGAGAATATCGCCCCAGGTTGCCTTGCCCGGCTCAATTTCAATTCCCTTTTCATTTGCGATTTCAATTGCCTTTTCGTTATCGCTCATAAAGGAAGCAAAATCAATACCGCTGTGCTCCTTAACAGCGTCAATCATTGTAACTCTCTTGAAAGGAGTTTCAAGGTCGATTTCAACGCCGTTGAAGGTTATATGAAGGTCGTCGCAGACCTCTTTTGCTGCATTTCTTATTATGTTTTCGGCAATATCCATCATTCCGTGGTAATCGGTGAATGCCTGATAAAGCTCGATGGTTGTAAACTCGGGATTATGGCGTACATCCATACCCTCATTTCTGAAAATTCTGCCGATTTCATAAACTCTTTCCATACCGCCTACGATGAGTCTCTTAAGATAGAGCTCGGTTGCAATACGCAGATACATATCCATATCAAGAGTGTTATGGTGAGTTATGAACGGTCGTGCGGAGGCACCGCCGGGGATGAGGTTAAGAATCGGGGTTTCAACCTCAATAAATCCGAGACTGTCAAGATAATTTCTGATTGTTGTAATTATTTTTGAGCGCTTGATAAAGGTTTCCTTTACGCCCGGATTCATAATCATATCAAGACAGCGCTTGCGGTATCTTGTATCGGTATCGGTTAAGCCGTGGAATTTTTCGGGAAGCGGAAGAAGGGATTTTGAAATAAGTCTGATTTCCTTTGCGTGAACGGAAATCTCGCCCGTTCTTGTTTTGAAAACAAAGCCCTTGACCTCAACAATATCGCCGATATCCCATGTCTTGAATTCCTTGAACTGTTCCTCGCCGATATCGTTCATACGGACATATGCCTGAATTCTGCCGTTTCTGTCCTGGATATCGATGAAGTTTGCCTTGCCCATATCGCGCCAGGTCATAATTCTTCCGGCAATAACAACATCCTTTTCTTCAAGCTCGTCAAAGTTAGCTTTGATTTCATCGCTGTGATGAGTCTGCTCGGCAAGAGTAATTTCAAACGGATCCTTACCCTGAGCCTGCATTGCCTTGAGCTTGTCTATTCTGATTTGCTTTTGCTCGTTTTCCGAAAGAACAACCTCTGCCATAGCCATCTGGGCAGCATTTGCATTGTTGCCTATTTTCTCAATTGCCTCAAGAGCCTCCTGCTCGCTGTCGGCAACGCCTTCAAGGGCGATATCGCCTGTCTGAAGGAAAAGAGTATATTTAACCTTATCGCCGCAATTTTCAACAAGG
>Ga0310786_10011026_pt1 | contig 11306 bp, 7 predicted proteins | sample AusTroGonzalo_MG_FD_203881 | JGI IMG/M metagenome (GOLD analysis project Ga0310786, IMG submission 203881) | Bovine rumen microbial communities from tropical cattle in Woodstock, Queensland, Australia - Gonzalo_03 (v2) (version 2) | ecosystem: Host-associated > Mammals > Digestive system >... | reverse complement strand
TTCGTTTTCGGCTTTACAAAAGCAAACTGCAAATAGGGAACAATAAATATCGCCACGAGCAAAGAAATCGTAAGGACAATCGTTACCGCCCACGGGAATGTCGTCACAAAATCACTAAACATTCCATTCATCGTCACCAAGAACGGGAAGAAGGTAATGCTTATGGCAAGCGTTGCCGAAAAAATCGATTTCAAGAAATGCACAGCGCTATGTTCCGCCGCTCTCCAACGAGAACCAGGCCCATAAATTCGTTCCTGATAATCATCCAATATCACGATGGAATTATCCACAATCATCCCCAGCGACACCATCAATGCCGCAAGCGTTACGCCATTGATTTCGTAGCCGAGGCCAAAGAAAAGTCCCAGCGAAATGAAGATGGATATGGGAATAGTCGAGGCAGCAATCAGCGCCACCTTGAAGGGCTGCAGCAGAACGACCACAATAATAACCGCCAATACGGCAACCAAGATTTCTCTCAAAAAGTCTTCGATGCTTTTGCCAACAACTTCCGTCTGGTCCGTAATGCGGAACATCTTGACTTCTTCAGGCAAGCTGCTTTCAAATTCCGAAAGCACATGCTTGATTTCCTTGCCCATTTTCACAATGTCATGGCCTTTTTTCATTTCGACGCTAAGCATCACGCACTTGTTGCCGTTCACCTCGATGTAGGCCGTACGATCGGGATACTCGCGTTCTACACGGGCTACATCTTTCAAGCGAACCACACTTCCATCAGGCGCACTAAAGACAATCGTTTCGCGGACACTTTCTAAGGAATTCACGCCACTTTCCACATAAATCGGATGATTGTATTCGCCGTCCCTCAAAGTTCCCGCAATATTCACAAGGCCTTGCCCCGAAAGGAACGCCGCCACCGACTTGTAACCCAACCCGAACTGGGAAAGTTTATCGTTGTCCAGATAAATAGAAATCTGGTCTTTCTGTTCGCCAAAACGCGTAATGCGGCCGACACTTTCAAGCGGTCTTAAGTTATCCGCAAGCCCATCCAGATATTCACCCAATTCACGATAAGTTTTATTCTTGCTTTCTATCGCCAAGAGCATCGACGAAGCATCGCCAAAATCATCCATCACAATAATCGCAAGGACTCCAGCAGGCAAACTCGACTTGAACTGCGAAACACCATGCTTAAAGCGACTCCAAAACCCATCTTTGTCATACACATAATCTTCGAGCGCCACCTGAACAATCGCCATGCCATCGCGAGTCATAGAAGTCGTTTTACTCTTTTTGACATCGCCGTAAGTAAAGATGTAGTCTTCAAGCGGTTTCGTAACACGGTCTTCAACTTCTTTTACAGTGGCACCTGGATAAACTGCAATCACAACGCCCTGACGCACCGTAAATTCAGGGAACTCATTTTTTCGGTTGGCGGAAAGGCCATAAATGCCAAACAGCACCAAAAAGCAGCAAAGCATAAACACAATGCCGCGATAGCGCATGGCTATTTCAACAAAGGAACGTTTCTTTTTCATAGAATCCCCTATTGAACAACAGTCTGATTAGCCGTCTGGACGCGGTCACCCTCGCCCACCTTAGACATACCCTTTACCACAACGGAATCACCATCGTCAATTCCTTGCACCAAAAGCTGCGAACCATTTCCTAGAGAGGTTTCAACATTTTTTCTTGTCGTTTTTCCACCACGGACAACCCAAACAAAAGAGCGATTGCATTCATCCAAAAGTACAGCGGATGCAGGGAGTTCAACACCCGTCACAGAATTTTTGCTATCAATGGTCATTTCCAAAAGCATTCCCGGCAAAAGTTCGCCGCTCTTATTTTTCAGTTCTGCTTCGATTTGGTAAGAACGCGAAAGCGGGTTTGCAGAAATCCCCTTATTTGTAATCTTCCCTTCAAAAGCTTTACCACCAAGCGCACCGACGCGAACTTCAACCTTATCACCCACATTGAGCGAAGCCACATCTTTTTCAGGAACGGCAACGACCGCCTTAACCGTCGCGATATTCACGATGCGAAACACAGGAGCGCTCGGCACCACATTCTGCCCGACTTCAAGCGATTTGCCCGCCACAATTCCCGTTGCAGGGGCGTAAAGTTTGCAATCATCCAGCGCCTTTTGCGCAAGCTTTTCTGCAGCAATCGCCTGCCTGTACTTACTTTCGACATCCATCCACTGGATTTCAGAGATGGTCTTGTTCTCGTGCAACTTTTCCATACGGGCGCGCGCATCTTCCGCCTGATTTTTTAAAGCAGAAGCGATTTCCAGAGCACTCTTTGCAGAAGTATCATCCAAGGTCGCCACGAGCGCACCCTTGTTCACCTTTTTGCCTTCGGTCACACGCACTGACTTCACCGTCCCCGGCGAAGAAAAGCTCACCATCGTTGTCGCGACTTCGGCTACAGAACCCGCGTAACGCAACGAGCTGCCGACATTCGAATTTTTAGCGACAATAGTCTCGACTTTAACTATCGGCGTTTTTTTCTGAGCGATTTTCTTATCGTTGCGAAAATTGAAGTCACTTTCGCAAGCAACAAGAGACAAAATCAAAAAGGGAAGTATGTACAATTTTGTATTCATACTTTAAAAATATGATTTAGGCTCGCCAATTTTTAGGTTAAAATTTCGCCAAAAACAGAAATTTTTACCATTTATTTTACTTTAACGCGCCTGTTTGGTCAAATTTGAGGTAATTTTTACAAGGAGAAATTTCAAATCATCGTTTTTAGTTTTTATGAAAAGAAAACCCACAAATGTAAACAACATAAAAAAAAGCAGACCTTTCCCTATTAGATTTTTTAAAGCAGTCCAACACTGTTCCAGGGAAAATTGTCTTTTTTGAAAACATTGAAGGGTTTGATACATCCGGCTATTTTTACCTACAAGGTATCGCATTATTTTTGATTGAAAAAGGCCACAGCACAATCGAAGTGAATACAACAACATACGAGCTTGAAAAAGGCTGTATTTTTGTTGCATTCCCCGGGCAAATCATTCATGTCATTCAAACAAGCGATGATATAAAACCGTTATGTATCGCATGTTCTATAGACACGATGAACGATTTAATGTCACAAGTCAAAGACAGTTTGCAACTTTTTCAGGCCGCAAAGCAAGCACCCATCCAGCAAAGGGACGGAGAAGATTTCGATCAAATAAAAAAATCTTTCAGGCATCTGCAAGAAAAAATCAAAGTTACAAAAAATAATCCATACCACTACCAAATTATCAAAAGCCTAGTCATTTCCATCGTCTTTGAATGCATGGACTTTGTAAAGCAAAAGAACTACGAACCGCAAGGATCCAACCGCAAGAAAGCTTTATTCAACGCTTTCTTGCAAAAAGTCGAAGAAGAACACCGCGAGCATCACAGCGTCAAACATTACGCCGACGAACTTTTCGTCACCCCAAAATATCTTTCTACAGTCGTTGAAGAAATGAGCGGCAAAGGCGCAAAGCAATGGATTGACGAATATATAGCCCTAGACGCGAAAGTTCTTTTGCAATCATCGCAAAAGGACATTCAAGAAATTTCCAACGAGCTGAACTTTATTGACGTTGGCTTCTTCGGGAAATTTTTCAAACGTATGACAGGAATGACGCCCAAAGCCTTCCGCGAGAAAAAAGAATAAGCGGTTTTCCGCAGTTCTCACACAAAAAATGTATGGATTCTCCTTCGGAGAATGACTAATCATTATGATATTGAAAATTATTCAATTACAGTCTCTATAGTTTTCCGGTCATCGTCTTGATAAGCTGCTTTTCGTTCCCTAACAGCGGATACTGTTCCACGATTTTTCCGTGTTCCAAACGAATCACGGATTGGCAACTGTTTAAAATAAATTCAGGGTCATGGGTAATTACAAGCAAAGTTTTTCCGCTGGAGGCAAGCTTTTTAAGCGTTGCAGAAACAGCAAGCATTTGCCGATAGTCAAGACCGCTTGTGGGTTCATCAAAGACAACGATATCACAACCGCTCGAGATTCCGCTGCCGATAGCGACACGCTGTTTTTGCCCGCCCGAAAGTGCCATCGGATGATTTTCCGTATATTGCTTAAGATTGAGTCCATCAAGAATTTCAAGAGCAAGTTTTTCATTTTGCGGTTTCATGCCGAGCAAGACTTCGTCCAAGACACTTTCGGTGAAAAGCTGATGGTTCACATCTTGCATAATCAAGTATGTGCCACGCTTGCGAGCTGCTCGTTTTTGACGCCAAGAGCCCTGCAATCCGCAAAGCACCTGCGCAAGCGTTGATTTGCCCGCACCATTATGGCCAACCAGTGCCGTAATTTGTCCACATGGGAGTTCAAGACGGTCAATATCGAGAATTGGATGCTTGCGATGATAACAGAAAGTGAGATTGGCGAATGTTATGGATTGTTTCGCGAGATCCAGCTCCTTCGAACCTTGCGGCCCTTCGACAAGCTCAGAGACCTTACAAGGTTGGTGAGCCTGCCGAACCACGCTCAGGATGACACCATCCCGCACATTCAACTGTTCCAAATTCATACATCGGAGTCCAAGGCTCGATGCGTATGCAGCGCCTTTGGCTTCAAGTTCTGCGGGAGTCCATTCGTGTGCGATTTGCCCGTCCTTCACATAGCAAATTCTGTCAGCGACATCACGCAAATAATAAAGGCGATGTTCCACAATGACAACCGTCTTCCCCGCCTTTTTCCATCGCGAAACAATTTCCTTCAAATCCGCAATCGTCTTGAGATCCAAATTCGCAGAAGGTTCATCGAGTACAAAAATTTCAGGTCCTGTCGCCGAAACAGACGCACACGCGATTTTCTGTTTTTCACCACCCGAAAGATTAAAAATGCTACGGCCCAGCAAATGCTCTAAATGGAATTCCTGGACAACATTCTCCACGCGCTGTTTGATTTCTTCGGGATCCATTCCCAAATTTTCGCAACCAAAAGCAAGCTCGCAATCCGTATCGATATTGAAAAACTGCGAACGCGGATTCTGGAAAACGGAGCCCACCACTCTTGAAATTTCAGCAAGCGTCATATCGGCAGTATTCTTGTCGCCGAGCAGCACATCGCCGTCCATCGTTCCCGAATGGTAATGCGGAATCAAACCGTTAATGAGCTTTGAAATCGTCGTCTTTCCGCAGCCCGATTCACCCGCCAGCACAACGCACTCACCCGAACGAATTTCCAGATTCAAGTTCTTGAGAATCGCATCGTCAAGGGAATCAGAGTAAGAGAAGGAAATGTTTTTTAGGGAGATGTTCATAAGAAAAAGGCGATGCCGGAACAAGTCCGGCATGACAAATCAAAACTCAATCAATGAATAGCAAAGGCAACGACAACAACAACGCAATAAGCCCACACAACAGCATCCGCCCAGCGGAATCCAATCTTTGCAACGCAGGTGCGTTTCGTATCCGTCGAGAGTCCACGCGTTACTGCGGCAATCGAAAGTTCATCACCAATTTTCGTAATAGAAACCAAAAGTGGAACTAGTCGATATTCAAGAAACGCCACCGGATTTTTCAGCGTCCGCAAACTGAACAAGCGAATTCCGCGCATTCTCATGGCATTGCCAATCGCACGGGATTCATCATACACCGTCGGGAAAAATCGAATCATCACAATCAAGGGTATCGTCACCTTGTTCGAAATATGCATCCGCGACATACACGACAAAAATTCATTGACCTTGGTGGTTGTTATCACATAATAAAGTACAGCGCAAGCCGGCATAATACGGTACATCAAGAACAACGACGCAAGAATAATCGTACCCGAGGTACCAATATCCAAATTTTTCACAAAATCAAAGAAAAAGCCAGCAGTCAAATAAACAAAAAAGAAAGTGCAAACAAATTTCCACTTTCCCTCAAGCAAAAGTAAAATAGACGCTACAACAACCATCAACAAGCTATAGACTAGCGGAGCGGAAAAAATCATCCAATTTGCCACCACAGCTAAAAACAGTTTCGTGCGCGGATCTAATTTCACTGGGCAAGTCCAATGCGTTCAAAATGCTTCTTCATCACTCGACGAGCAATGAAACCGCCCACCACAGCGCCTGCGGCACCAAATCCAAAAAGCCCAATCAAAGGCCAATAACTACTCGAGAGTTCCGCCAAGTGAGCGATATAGGCGCTATCACAAACAGAACTGCAATATGCCAAATATTCTTCGGTCGAGGACCAAAGCGGAATCATCATCGAAGAAGGCACAAAGCTAATCATCACATTGGCAAGCAGGCAACCGACAAAATTTTTATGGAACAGCTTTAAGCCAAGGCCCGCCAAAACGCCATAGATTACGCAAAGCAAGCCATAAGAAATTCCGTGGCCAGAGAACACCATGACAACGCCGAAAAGCAAGCAGAGCAACACGCAGCAAAGCAAAGGTCTTTCTACTTTCGAAAAGAAAAGGAATAGCGGGACGCTCGTCACCAAGCTCACTACGCATGTGGAAACCACAATAAATGCAGGAATAAAACCGATGCTCGCTCCAAGTCCAGAAAGCACAAGGTAAAGAGCACCAAAAATGCCCACGTTCACTAGGTCGCGCACCAATGTATTCGAAGATTTTTTACCAGTAGTTCTCATTTTCAAGATCCTGTTACGCTTTCGGAATTGTCATGCCCGCCTCAAAGCTCTTTGATCACTTAGTGCTTCAGCACTTATGTGATCATGATCCGCGTATGGGGAGGGCATCTTCTTACAACACCAATTGCATTTTTTCGGGCGAAAATAGAGAAATTTCTTTATAAAAATCTACTCCATTTAGACGTAATTTAGCCTTGTTTAACTTTCAGCACAGATATATATACATCGCAGTTTTTTCAGCGTCCGATTGGAGTAGAAAAACGCTACGCGTTATGTTATTTTCGGGCAAAATTTTTGGGGAGGAAACATGCAAATTTCTCGAGTCAATAAAGTTTTCGCCCGTCTGGGGCGTTTTCAAGTCAAATTCCGTTGGCTGATTTTACTCGCAACAATTCTTGTGACTCTCGCCGCATGCCTCGGACTTCCGCAACTGCAAATGACAGCCAGCGAAGAAGAATGGTTCGACGACTGGGACAAAGTCAAAATTGATCAAGCGCATTTCAATGACGTTTTCGGCAGCGATGACGGCTATATGGTGATGGTCCGTGCCAATGATGTTTTTGTACCCGAAGTTTTAAGCGCCATTGACCGACTTTCCAAGCGCCTCGAAAACGAAGTCCCTTACGCCGATCGAGTCGTTTCTCTCACGCACAACTTGTCTATTCCTATCGCAAACAACGAAGGCTTCGAAGTCATCGACCCGTTCGAAAGCGGCATTCCGACGGATTCAGCACAACTCGCCGCCAAGAAATCGCTCATTATGAGCCGTGAATCGCTCGTGAACAACATTGTCTCTGACGACGCCAAGGAAACATGGGTCATTCTCTCGTTAAAATCGTATGAAGGCGGCGTTGATTTCGGCAAAGACAGCATTGCTCCATTTGCACGCAATGTCATCCTCTCCGAAGAATTCCAAAGCGACAAATTCCAGTTCTTGCCGACCGGTATGAGCTACACCGAAATGGAAGAAAACGAAGTCATCTCACGTGAATGCGCTATGCGCATCATCTTTGGCTTTGCCGTCATGCTTGTTTGCCTCATTTTATTCGTGCGCTCTTTGCGCGGAGTCATCGTCCCCGCCATTGCAACTGTCGGAGGAATCGCATCCGTACTCGGTGTAAACGCTTGGCTCGGTATCGTCGGCGACGAAAGCATGGTCGCGCTCCCCATTCTTTTGGGTATGGCACTTTCGGTCGGCTATTCCATCCATTACATCAATTCGTTCCGCATGCATTTTAGACGCACAGGCAACCGCCGCGAATCTGTGATAAACGCCGTCGAAGAAACCGGCTGGCCGATCCTCTTTACCGTCATTACCACCGTCGCCTCGCTAATTTCATTCCTGTTCGCAGGCATCCGCCCCATCCGCTGGATTGGCGGCATTTCGGCAGGAATCGTCTTCATGGTTTACCTGTACGTCATCATCTTGATTCCGATTCTCATGAGCTTTGGCAAAAACGCAAAGCCCGATCCGACAGAAGTGAAAGCGGCTGGCGCCACCAAGGCAGACATTCTCTTTGAATTCTTCGGACGCAAAGTTTGCAGGCACAGCGGAATCGTCGCCGCAATTTCAGCAGCCATAATGCTGGCGCAAATTCCAGGCGTGATGAACATTGACGTGAACATGGACTACACAAAAACGATGGGCGAAAAAATTCCGTTCGTCACAAGACTGATGGACATGCTCAGCGGAAAACTCGGAAGCCTTTACGATTTCAACGTGATGGTTGAATTCAACGACGGCGATGCACTCAAAGATCCCGTCAACATGAAACGGATCGAAGCGCTAGAGCAAAAGCTCGGCACGCTCCAGCTCACAAAAATTTCAGGCGACAAGCCCCGCGTGCAATCCGTAACGCGGCTCGTGAAAGAAATGAACCGCACGCTGAACGCCGACAGCACGGAATACTACAAGATTCCCGACGCACAGGACATGCTCACGCAACTGCTGTTCCTCTACGAAATTTCAGATGCCGACGCGCTCTTTGAACGCATGGACGAAGATTACAAAACGACATTTATCCACATAGAACTTTCGGGATACGACGCTAAGAAAATCGTCGAAGATCTCGATTCCGCAAAATCGTATGCCGCGCAAATTTTCCCGGACGCCAAAACATCAATCGTCGGTGAAGTCGTGAACTATGCCGAAATGAACGGCAAGCTCGTGAACGGACTGTTGCGTTCGTTCGGAGGTTCATTTATCATCATCGCCATCATGATGATTCTCGCATTCGGGAGCATCAAGGCGGGCCTCATCGGCATGATTCCAAACGTCGCGCCCGTACTTTTAATCGGCGGTGTCATGGGCTATTCGGGAATGCCGCTTGACATGATAACGATGATTGTGATGCCGATGATTTTGGGCATCGCCGTTGACGACACCATCCACATGAACAATCACATCAAATACGGTTACGAACGCACCGGCAGCTACAAAAAAGCGCTGTTGCTCTCTTACCGCGAAATCGGAAAGACGATGGGCATGACGACATTCATTCTCTGCGCGATGTTCTTCGTGTTCATCTTTAGCCCCATGGGCGCATTGCACAACGTCGGATTACTCTCTATCATCGGCCTTGCCGCCGCCCTCGTCGCCGACTACACGCTCACCACCGCCCTCGTGTATGTCACCAAGCCGTATGGGAGAGAGAAACGCAATAAACAAGTCCGCTAACGCAATGTCATCCCCGACTAGTTCGGGGATCGCCATCTCGTAAAAAAAGTATTCCCAAAAGCAAAGGGAATACTTAAATCAAGAAGGAGATTCCCGGTCAAGCCGGGAATGACAGTTTTTTTCGGGCATGACAGTCAGGAGCCGGGAATGACTAGTCAGGCGCATTCACGCACAGCGACTACTCCACCTTCAGCTTGGTCATGCTTTTTGCGCAAATGCCCATAGTCGATACGTTGTGCAAGAATGCAGACGTTGTCGGAGAAAGCAAGCCGAAGAATCCGCCTACAAGCAAACTTGTATTGAATGTGATGATAAAGCGGTAGTTCTTCATGATGCGTTCCATAAGTTTCTGACTCAAGAGGCGCAGTTCCACGAGGTCTTCGAGATTCTCGCGGCGGAGCGTCACGTCAGCCGTTTCGCGGGCAATGTCCGAAGCATCGCTCATAGCGACAGAGACATTCGCTGCAGCAAGAGCAGGAGCATCGTTGATGCCGTCGCCCACCATAATCACGCGCTTGCCTTCGGCCTTCATCTTTTCCACATAATGGTGCTTGTCTTCTGGCAAGACCTGTGCAAAGAACGTATCAATTCCCAAATGTTCCGCAACGCGTTCTGCCGCATTCAAGCTATCGCCCGTAAGCATCACCACGTTCTTAATTCCGCTTTCACGCAGCCTGCGGATTGCCTCCACTGCTTCTTCTCGCGGAGGATCACCAATGCAAAGTGCACCTGCAAGTTTTCCGCCAATGCCTAAGTAAATCACGGATGCGGCACCGGCCTGTTCGTCAATAATCGCCTGGTCCGCTTCAGAGACACACACCTTTTCGTCTTCAATGACAAAGTGCTTGCTTCCGATGACCACACGCTTGCCCTTGAGCGAAGTTGCAATACCGTGCGCCACGATGTACTGCACATCGGCATGTTCTTCGGCGTGATTGATATTGCGTTCTAGCGCCGCCTTGACAATCGCACGAGCCATGCTATGCGGGAAATGTTCCTCGATGCATGCCGCAATTTTCAAGATACGCTTCTCGGAATACTCGCCAAACGGAATAATCTTTTCGAGTCGCGGCTCCGCCTTCGTGAGCGTTCCCGTCTTGTCAAACACAATCGTATCGGCAAGAGCAAGTTCTTCCAGGTACTTGCCGCCCTTCACCGTCATGTCCATATCCGCCGCTTCACGCAATGCAGAAATCACGGAAATCGGCGTCGAAAGCTTTATCGCGCAAGAGTAATCCACCATCAAGATGGAAACCGCACGCGAGATATTCTGCGTCAACAAGAGCGTAAGCCCAAAGCCAAGGAAGCTGAACGGCACGATGCTATCGGCCAAATGTTCCGCACGGCTCTGCACGCTTGCCTTCAGGTCTTCGCTACGGTCGATCAGTTCCACAATCTTCTGGATTTTCGTATTGCTATTGACGGCTTGAACCTTCACGACAATCGAGCCTTCTTCAAGAACCGTTCCCGCAAAGACAATGCGACCAGCAGTCTTCATCACCGCCTTAGATTCACCCGTCATCGTCGATTCGTTCACAAAGGCTTCGCCTTCAATCACGCGACCATCGACAGGAATCATACTACCGGAACGGATGCGGACCAAGTCATCGACCTGGACGTCCTTCATATCCACCAATGTATCCACGCCGTCTTTCACGACCCAGACCTTATCGACCTTGACGGCGAGGCTACCCGTCAAAGCCGTGCGCGTACGCGCCTTGGTATAATCTTCCAGCAAGCCCGACACGCCCAAAAGGAACATGACCGTACCTGCGGATTCATAATTTTTCTGGAGCAGGCTAGCACCAATCGCAGCCCCATCCAAAACATCGACGGTGAGCTTTCCGCTCATGAGCGTCGAAATTCCGCGAGCCACATAACGCAACCCGCGAACCACCGTAATTGCCGTGCGAATCGGAAGCGGAACAAACCAGCGCATCAAATAGCGCCTTGCAATCATTCCCGTGAGGCTTGCCTTAAAGCCATCATCCAATGCTTGCAACTGGTATTCCGTTTCACCATCGCATTCAGGCAATTCTTTGGGGTTGAGCGCACTTACAAAATCAAGA
>Ga0310786_10011025_pt1 | contig 11307 bp, 8 predicted proteins | sample AusTroGonzalo_MG_FD_203881 | JGI IMG/M metagenome (GOLD analysis project Ga0310786, IMG submission 203881) | Bovine rumen microbial communities from tropical cattle in Woodstock, Queensland, Australia - Gonzalo_03 (v2) (version 2) | ecosystem: Host-associated > Mammals > Digestive system >... | reverse complement strand
CTGTTCTGGGAAGCAGGTGCGGACATCGAAGAGGAAGGACGGGTGCCGCCGTTGTTGCGGGCATTGCCGCCGCCCGATCCACCGCGGGAATTGCTGCCGCTCCTGGTCTGAGCGTCCACGGGGACTGCGATCATAGCCGCTGCGGCTACTGCGATCAGGGAGAGTGTGGTCAAGCGTTTCATAATTGTGTAATTTTAGTAAATGTAATACTTCTTGGACAGGGCTTTGAAAGCGGGGACGTCTGCGGACCAGAAATCTGCGATGTCCGAGACTTTCATCGTCTGTCCAAACTTACTACTGACAAAATCAGTGCCGCAAACCTTATTGAACATAGAAAGTCTGTCTGAAGCCTCTGTAAAAGGGTTTTTCCGGTACAGCTCCCAGACGGCCTGCATCACGTAGAACTGCGTGAGGGTGAGCGTCGCGGCGTCGTAGTCGGTGTAGAAGTACTGGACGCCGTGGATCAATTTGCCGGCGAGGCGCCCCGAGATCGGCTGGTAGTGGATGGTGCGCCACGCTACGCCCGGGACGTGGTAGCTGTCCAGCTTCTCTTTTAATTTGTCGGCGTCAACCCACTCCTCGGCGAAGGTGGCGAAGGGGAGGGTGTAGCCGATGCCGATGTTGAGGTAGTTGTACATCTCGCCGCACAGGCCCGCGGAAGGGTAGCAGAGGGCCGTTTCGGCGTAGGGGATATTCGGGGAAGTGAGGATCCACGGGAGCCCCGTGTCGCCAAAGAGCATGTCGCGCGTCCAGCCTTCCATCGGGATGACCGTGAGCTGGCATTTCAGCGGAGCGGCCTTGCCGTTCTGGCCGCGGTTCAGGCCCTCTTCGTTGATGAGCGTGGCGAGCTCGCCGACCGTCAGGCCGTAGATGTAGGGAATTTTGTACTGGCCGACGAAAGAATGGAAACCGTCGCGCACGAGCGAACCCTCGACCTTGCGCCCGCCCAGCGGGTTCGGGCGGTCGAGCACCATCACGGGGATGCCCATTTCCGCGCAGGTGCGCATCACCAGGCCCAGCGTGGAGATGAAGGTATAGGAGCGGCTTCCCACGTCCTGGATGTCATAAACCATGATATCGACGCCCTGGAGCATCTCCTTCGTGGGTTGGCGGGTGCTGCCGTAGAGCGAGTGCACCGGCAGGCCGGTGTGCTCGTCCTTGCCGGATTCGACCTTGCCGCCGGCATAGATGTCGCCGCGCACGCCGTGCTCGGGGGCGTAGAGTGCCACGAGCTTCACGCCCGGTGCCTCGAAGAGGATGTCGATGGTGGAATTGAGCTGACTGTCAACGCCGGAGGGGTTGGTGACCAGCCCGACGCGCTTGCCTTCCAGACCCGCGAAACCGCGGTCCCGCAGGACTTCAATGCCGGGCTTGACCTTCGGAGCGGAGGAATCGGCGGGAGCGGCGTTGGCGCAGGCGGCTAGGATGAGCAGCGCCGCCGCGCAAAGAAGGTGACGGTAATGGTGGCGAGACAACATAGCATGACAACGATAAAGAATCCGACATAGCCGAGGGCTTCCTGCATCCAGCCGGCGAACAGGCCGGGGATCATCATCGACAGGGCCATGAAGGCCGTGCAGATGGCGTAGTGCGAGGTCTTGAAGGAGCCTTCGGAGAACTGCATCATATAAAGCATATAGGCCGTGAAGCCGAAGCCGTAGCCGAACTGGTCGAGGGCGACCAGCAGGAAGATGCTCCACAGCGCGGTGGGCTGCACGGCGGCGAGGATGAGGTACGCGGCGCAAGGCAGGGCCAGGGCCATGGACATGGGCCACATGGACTTGCGCAGGCCGAATCTGGCGGCGTACAGGCCGCCGAGGATGCCGCCCACGGTCAGGGCGATGACGCCCACGGTGCCGTACACGAGGCCCGACTGGGCGGTGCTGAGAGCGAGGCCGCCGGCCTCGACGGGGTCGAGCAGGAAGGGGGTAAGCATCTTGACGGAGAAGGCCTCCGGCAGGCGGTACAGCAGCATAAAGGTGATGGCGAGCCACACGCCCGGCTTCTTAAAGAATGTTACCCAGGCCTGGGCGAATTCCCGGAAGATGCGACGGGATTCCGGCTCGTCGGCCGGAATGACTGTATCTTCGCCGGAGCGGCTGAGCCCTTCCGGAGCCGTTCTCCCGGATAGGGTCGGTCGAGCGGAGCGTAGACCGATAGCGGAGGAAGGGCTGCAGCCGTCCGGCGAGGGTTCGACCTTCGGCAGGAATTTCCAGTGCCATAGGGTGATGAGCGCGAAGAGGATGGCGGAAACCAGCAGGGTGATGCTCCAGGCGCGCGGGATGGCGCCCAGGCGCTCCTCCAGTACGCCCGCCAGCACCACGATCACGCCCTGTCCGAAGACGGAGGCGATGCGGTAGAAGGTGCTGCGGATGCCCACGAAGGTGGCCTGCTGTTTCTGCTCCAGGGCCAGCATATAGAAGCCGTCCGCGGCGATGTCGTGCGTGGCGGAGGCGAAGGCGATGACATAGAAGATGACCAGCGACCAGCCGAAGACGTTCGGGCTGACGCTCAGCGCGAGGGCCGCGAAACCGGCGGTGCACAGCAGTTGCATCAGCAGGATCCACCAACGCTTGGTGCGGATCACGTCCACGAAGGGGCTCCACAGGGGCTTGATGACCCAGGGGAGGTAGAGCAGGGAGGTGTACATGGCCAAGTCGCCGTTCGGCATGCCCAGGCGCTTGAACATCGTCACCGAGATCACGTTGACGATGAAGTAGGGGATGCCCTCCGCAAAATACAGCGTGGGGACCCACCACCAGGGGGAGCGTTGCTTATTCGACATCGGTTCCGGGGTAATAGTGTTGGAGAATCTGTCGGTAGTCGAAGCCGCGGGCGGCCATCACGGCGGCGCCGATCTGGCAGAGGCCGACGCCGTGGCCCCAGCCGCGTCCGCGCAGGATCCACGCACCGGCGGGGTCGCGCTCCGCCTCGAAGGCGGAACTCTTGAGGTGGGAAGTGCTCAGTGCGCGGCGGATCTTCAGCTCCTTGCCGACCACTTCCGTGTGCTTGCTGCCCACGATGCGCAGGTATTTGATGCGCCCGGACGGGCCGCGTTCGATGGGCTCCAGGGCCTGGATCTCGCCGAAATCGATGCCGGTACGCTCGCGCACCAGTGCGGCGAGCTCGTCGGCGCTGTAGCGGACGGTCCAGTCGTGGAAGTCCTTCGTCTGTTGGTCATAATCATTGAGAACCTGCGAGAGGATCTCGTCGTTCTCGCAGTCGCACCAGGGGTCATCGACACACTGCAGGTAGGGGTAGTCGATGTCCTCCCAGCAGGTGCTGAAGAGCTCTGTCTTGCCGCCGCAGCACTTCGCATAGCGGGTGTCGCAGAGCTGCCCCTGGTAGCGTAGCACCTGCCCCCAGGTCTCGTCGATGACGGTGCGGACGTTGTCGCCCACGGCCATCGTAAGTCCTTGATAACGTTGGCAGTGGTCGTCTGCGCACACGTTGAAATGATCGTGTGCGGAATGGTCTTCCATGCGCGCCATCAGCCAGGAGCGGGAGATGACGGCGTGCGCCTTGAGCAGATCGACGGAGGCGCTGGACTTCATCTCGGAGGAGATGACGCTGAGCAGATAGTCCTCCATGCCCACGAGGTTGACGGCGCGGACCTTGTCGCCCTCGACAATGAATTTCAGGCCGCCGGCGAACTTGAGCGTACGTTTCTGCTGCCAGTGGAAGTCGATGCCGATCACCACGTCGTGCAGGATGAAGGACGGCTCGGCAAAACGCGTCGAGCGCGTGATGGAGTCGAAGAGGAGCTCGTCGTAGAGCGCGCCGTTGTAGGCGATGCGGCCCTCGCAGTAGCGCACGCGCTGCGGGCCGGCTCCGTCGGAGATGATCTCGAAGCAGATCTCCTCGGCGGCGAGGATGCCTACGGCCACGCGGGGTTGGGTGCGCGTCAGGCGCCATTCGATCATTTCCTGCTCGCGCTCCGGGATGGTCACTTCGTCGAGCATGGCCTCCAGCAGCGCGGGGGTCGCTTTTTCGTAGTCCTCGCGGAAGGGGGTCACGAACACGCCCGCCATGTCGGCAGCGCCGGGGCTGACGGTCAGGTGCTCCTCGCCCGCGGCGTCGTAGTGGTGGGAGCGCTTGGCAGAGCGGAGCACCACGAAGCAGCGCCACTCCGCGCCCTTGACGTAGGCGTAGAGGTTGAATTTGGGCTCCGTCTCGTCCGGACGGCGGTCGCAGCAGTCCAGCAGGCGGTAGAAGAGCTTGGTCAGGGATTTCGAGGTCGTGGCCTTGAGCGCATAGACGCCCCGGCAATAGCCGGGGAACCGGTACAGCGTCGCGTCCTTGACACCCGCGAGCGCCTCTCCGGGCGCGTCGAGAAAGGCGTCCACGGCCTCTTCGAGCGGCATCTTGTGGCGCGGAGCAGCCTGGAAGTGCAGGTGGTCGGGCGCGGAGGCGCCGCTGGCCGGACCATTATAAAATGCCGTGAAATCGGGATACTTGCGGGCGAAGTCCAGGATGTCCGGCATATGGTGCCAGATGGCCTGGGGGAGGTGCTCGTCGCGGACGATCACCAGGTGGTCTTTGAAGATGGGAAAGGGGTTGATCTGGACGTTGTACATCCGCCCCTTACGGCCTTCGAACTTGATGTGGTGCTGCTCCGCCGGGTGGTTCTGCTCGCACAGGAAGCAGGGACGGGCGGCGATGGCCTCGGGAGAGGTGTCCGCCGTTGAGGAACCGACCCGCTCGGGATTCCACTGGATCCGGCAGGGGAGGCCGAAGACTGTGAGCTCCCGGGATTTGACGGCTTTGAGCGCCCGGAAATTGGTCGCGGCGAGCGGCCAAATGGAGAGTTGGTCTTTGATGAATTTACGCAGTTCTTGCATTACAGAAGGGCCAGGAGAGCGTTCTTGATGCGGTGGAATTCCCCCTCGAAATTGGGGGTCAGGATGCCTTTGCCGATGCTCTGCTCGATCTCCTCGAGTGTCCAGAAGCGGCCGCCGGCGAGCTCGTCGGGGTCGGGGTGGATCTCATATTCGCCGACGGCGGCGAACACGTTTACCAGTTCGCATTCGTCGGCAGACTCAAAAACATAGTGGCAGAGCCCCTGGGGCAGGAAGTCGTGCAGCCCGAGCTCCTCGGCCGCCTCGCGGTAGAGGGCTTCTGAAATGTATTCGCCATAGGCGACGTGGCCGCCAACGGCTGTGTCCCAGTAGAGCGGAAGCAGGTCCTTGTGGGCGCCGCGCTGCTGGAGGTACAGCTCGCCGCGGCGGTTGATGACGTGCAGGTGGACGACGGGATGGAGCGGCTTGGTGCCGTGGTGGACCTGGTCGCGGGGTGCCTGGGCACGTACGTTGCCGAGTTCGTCCACGATGGGGAGCATCTCCGCAGCGGTGCCGCGCTTGCAGCCTTTCAGGAGCGGAGCGGGCGAGACGGGGTAAATCAGCTCGATCATGGCATCAATAATTGATGATCCGCAGTTCGTCCGGGGAGTAGAGCAGGGTGTCGATGAAGTCCGGGGCCACGCGGGCCAGAACCATGAAGGCGATGAGTGCCAGAATGGTCAGCCCGACGAGGACGATCAGCACAATGGCCCAGCCCGGAAGCCCTTTCCGCTCAGGTTCTTTCCAGTCTTCGTGGATCCACGCTGCCGGGTAGGTAGCCGGTCTCGGCCGTTCCTGCTTCTCCTCCTCACCGTCATTCTCCGGCTGGACCTCCTCGTCATTCCGGACTTGTTCCTCGTCATTCCGGACTTGTTCCTCGTCATTCCGGACTTGATCCGGAATCTCCTCCTCGATCTGCTCAGAAACCTCCTCGTCATTCGCCGGCTCGGCCGGCTCCACGGCCGTCTCCGGTCCCGGCACCGGTACGTCGATGACGACCGGCTCCTGCTCCTCGACCTCGAGGCTCTTCAGGGAGACGGGCTCCAGCCCCACACCGGCGGGGTAGATGTTCAGATCCTCGTCCGGGACGAAGAAAAGGGTGTTTTCCCGCGTGGCGCGCAGGCGGCCCAGACCCGGGAGGACGATGGTTTTGCGTTCCTCGAGTACGCTCTTCAGCTCGGCGAGGTATTGGGTGATGTAGGCGGCGGACGCCTCGCGTGTGATCTGGTTGGACTCTGCGTAGAACTTGATTAACAGACTGTCCTCCAGGCGACTAGGATAGAAGGAAAGCCGTCGGTACGGGGGATGAATGGTATAGCCCTTGTCGGAGAAGGTCGCAGGGACCATCTCGGCCACAAAGGTGCCGACACCGGGCAAACCTACCTGATCGTGTTCGAGGATCAGTTCGCCCACCATTCTGGACAGAAGATCGATATCCATACGCGTAAGACTTACAAATATAATCATTTTTCCTTGAATTGCACCCCATTCGCGTGAGAAGTAGATTAGGTGCAAAAAAAAGTAAAAATAATTTGCGCATTCAAGAATTCTCCGTATATTTGCAATCCCAAAACGCAAGTAGCGGGAAAACAATCCTCCTTAGCTCAGTTGGTTAGAGCACCTGACTGTTAATCAGGGGGTCCTGGGTTCAAGTCCCCGAGGGGGAGCCAAAAGCGAGCACCTGCAAAGGTGCTCGCTTCTTTTTGATATACTTGTTGGTTCCCGGGCACACAGAGGCCCTTTTTTGTGCCCGGCAGCCTATTTCTCCGGCAGAGATGCGCTGAAGGGAATGAGCGGGAGGCCGTTGGCGCCCTTGAGGGTGCCGACTTCGAAATCCTTGTAGCAGTAGCGGACCGCGACGGGCTCGGGGACGGCCGGGGTGGAGAGGATGACGGTCAGGCCGCCCGGGAAGGACATCTTCGTTTCGGCCTGGGCTGGATGGAAGCCGCCACCCTTGCCGGCGATCTCGAAGCCGCGGATCTCATCCACGCCGAGGAAGCCCGCACGGGCGTTGTCGAACGACACGATCACCTTGTCTCCCTCCACGCGCATCGCCTTGAAACAGGGATTCAGCGCGGGCACGGAAGGATAGCCGTAGGCTTTGTTCAAGGCTATGTAGCAGAGGCGTTCTCCCACCTGGCGCTTCTGCGAAGGGTGCACCTGGGTGCGCTCGTATTCGTAGGCCAGGTCGTTGGTGCCGATGATGGCGGCGTTGGGGATGCGCTGCGAGGCGATGAACTGCTGCTCGCGCACGATCGGGCCGTGGCCGTCCTGCAGGCCGTACTGGCCGTCGTAATAATCATAAGGAGGAAGCTCGACGATGAAGAACGGGATGTCGCCCCGGCCGATGTCCTTGCGCCACAGCTCTGCCATCGCCGTCAGGCGGTCGGCATACTCGTAGCAGGCGATGCTGATGTTCGATTCGCCCTGGTACCAGATAATGCCGGCCACGGTGTAACGGCTGGCGGGCTTGAACATCGCGTTGTACATGATCATCGGCTTGTACATGTCGTTGGTCTTGGCGTCGGAGGCCTTGGTGAGGTCTACGTCAGGGCAGTCCTTGAGCAGGTCCTTGCTCATCCACGCCTCGATGACCGAGCCGCCCCAACTGGCGTTGATGATGCCTACGGGTACATCCAGCGCCCGGGACAGGCGGCTGGCGAAGAAATAGCCCACGGCGCTGAAGTGTGGTGTCGTGGCGGGAGTGCACTCCTCCCAGACGCCCTCGGCGTCCTCCTTGGGCTCGAGTGCGCGGTCCTTCTTGACCGCCAGGTAGCGGACGCCCTTGTACTGGCGCGCCATCGCGATCTCGTCCAGCGCGCCCTCGACGGGCGTGCCCATGCCGCCGCCCAGGGTCATCTCCATGTTGCTCTGGCCGGAGCAGAGCCACACCTCACCGATCAGGATATTCGTGGCCTGGATGCGCTCGGAGCCGCTTTCCGCCACGAGCGTCTGCGGCTCGAAAGTCGCCGTCGGCGTCGGTACGAGCAGCTCCCAGCGGCCGCGGCCGTCCGCCTTCGCGGACAGTGGCTCCGCCAGCCACGAGGCGCTCACGCGCACCGTGGCGCCGCGCCCGGCCGTGCCCCAGATGCGGGCTTCGGTCTGCTGCTGGAGCACCATGTTGTCGCCCAGGAGCGAGGAGAACTTCAGGTCACCGGCGAGCGCCGGTCCAACGGAAAAGAGCGCTGCGGCGAGCAGCGCGAGCAAGGGCTTTTTCATAAGCGTATGTTATTGTTCCAGTGTCTATTTCTTGGGCACAAGCCGGACCTCATAGAGGCGCGGCCAGTATTTACCCGTCAGGTAAATCTTGCCTGTGGCGGGATCCTGGGCGATGCCGTTCAGTACGTCCGTGCGGGGCTCGCGCAGCTTCTTCGGCAGCAGGCCGGAGCAGTCGATGCTGGCTTCCACGGTGCCGTCGGCGGGGTTGATGATGACGATCAGGTCGGTCATGTAGATGTTCGCCCAGACCTTGCCGTCGATGTACTCCAATTCGTTGAGGTTGCGCACCGCGCGGCCGTCCATCTTCACGTCCACGTAGCGCTCCTGCTTGAACTCGGGGGAGAGGAAGTACAGGCGCGACGACCCGTCTGAGGCGATCAGGGACTTTCCGTCCGTGGTCAGGCCCCAGCCCTCGCGCGGATAAGAATAGGTCTGCTTGTATTCGAGCGTCTTCGCGTCATACACGAAGGCGACCTTGTTCAGCCAGGTCAGGATGTACAGGTTGCCGCCCAGCATGACGGACCCCTCGCCGAAGTATTTCTGCTGGAAATTCATCTTCGAGAGGACCTTGCCGGTGGCAAGCTCCACTTCGCGGAAGCTGGACTCGCCGAACTGGCCCGTGCTCTCGTAGAAGCGGCCCCCGTCGAAGAAGAGCCCCTGCGTGTATGCGCCCGTGTCGTGCGGGTATTCTTTCACGACTTCTACCTTATATTGTTTCACGCGTGCGGAACACCCGGCGCAGACAGCCGCCAGAGCCAGCACAAGCAACATCTTAATTAGCGTTCGAATCATATTTACAAAGTTAGCATTTTTCGGGTTTCACAGATCAAAAGCGTTCAAATATGTTTCAAATACCCTCCAAGAGGCGGCAAGGCCCTTGGCAAAATGGAGACGATTCCTTACCTTTGAGACAAACGAAATGCTAAAACAATTCCAAACATGAATTTCAAAAAACTCCTGACCCTCCCCCTGCTGCTTGCCCTGAGCCTCGGTGCCGGCGCACAGCAGGCTGAAGTCGTCCGCCTGTTTGCGGAGAATCCCGACCGCGCATCCAACAACATGCACTCCTACGAGTTCGACCCGATCGTGGACACCCCCGCGCCGAAAGGCTTTAAACCTTTTTATATTACGCACTACGGCCGCCACGGTTCCCGCTACGAGCAGAATTCCACCTTCGGCCGTAACGCCCAGGCAGGTTTTGCTTACCTTGACTCCCTCGGCCTGCTGACGCCGGCTGGCAAGGCCCTCTGGGCAGATGTCGAGGCCGTCGTCGATGCCCACAAGGGCATGGAGGGGTCGCTGACCCCGCGCGGCGCCCGTGAGCATCAGCAGATCGCCGCCCGCATGGCCCACCGCTACCCGGGCATCTTCAAGGACAAGGCTCGCCAGGAAGTCAACTGCTTCTCCAGTACCAACTTCCGTTGCATCGTCAGTATGTGCAACTTTACCTACGGCCTGAAGGACGTCTTCCCGAAGATCCAGATCACCTTCACCAGCGCCGAGCGCTTCATGTCCTACATCAACCCGAGTCTGTCCGTCCCGCGTCCGGGTGAAGCCCCGCGTCCGCGCAACTCCTTCCCGGCCGGCTTCAACCGCCAGCAGGCGCAGCCCCAGGGCTTCAAGCCTTTCGAGGGCGAGCCCGGCTATGACCTCCGCCGCTTCCTGACCCCGCTCTTCACCGATTACGATGCAGCCGTCAAGGCCCTCGGCAACCCGGAGCCCTTCGTGAAGGCCATCTTCACCACCGGCGGCCTCTGCCAGCTGATCGACTTCCTCGGCATTGACATCTACCGCAAATACTTCACCCCGGAGGAGCTTGCTTACTTCTGGGCAGACGGCAACGACAACATTTACCGTATGTGGGGCGGCTCCGTGGAGCAGGGCGACGTGATCCGTTACGCCATCCGTCCGCTGCTGATCGACTTCGTCCAGAAGGCTGACGCCGCGCTCGAGCCCGGCAGCCAGCGTGCCGCCGACCTGCGCTTCGGTCACGACACCTCCATCCTGCCGCTCTTCGCGCTGCTCGGCGTGGACGACCCGCAGGGCCGCGTGTTCCCCTACAAGGAGGCCCACCTGCACAACTGGTACGCCTTCTTCCAGGTTCCGATGGCCACGAACATCCAGATGGTGTTCTACCGCAACAACAAGGGTGAGGTCCTGACCAAGATCCTCTACAACGAGAAGGAGATTACGATTCCGGGCATCGAGCCCGTCTCCGGTCCGTACTACAGCTGGCCGGCCCTCCGCACGCACTTCCTCCAGCTCTGCGAGAAAGCCGCCGAGCCGTGGACCCGCCATCGCTAGCGGTTAGCTATATATAAATGGATAAATGGCCGGGTGCTACGAACGCACCTGGCCATTTCCGTCAATGAGCCACTTGTAAGTCGTGATTTCGCAGAGACCCATCGGGCCGCGGGCGCCGAGCTTCTGCGTGCTGATGCCGATCTCCGCACCGAGTCCGAACTGGGCTCCGTCGGTGAAGGCTGTGGGCGCGTTCACATAGACGCATGCGGCATCGACTTCGGCCTGGAAGCGCGCAGCCGTCGCGGCGTCGGCCGTGACGATGCTCTCGCTGTGGCCGGAGCCGTAGCGGGCGATGTGCGCGAGCGCCTCGTCCAGCGAGGCGATGGTCCGAACAGCCATCTTGTAGTCCATGTACTCCGTGCCGAAGGATTCCGGCGTGGCGCTCTCCAGCAGCGGGTAGCGGCCGGCAAGGGCCGCGAACGCCGCCTCGTCGGCGAAGATCTGAACGTTCTTCTCGGCGAGCGGAGCGACCAGCGCGGGCAGGTCCGAGAGGCGGTCGCGGTGCACGATCAGGCAGTCGAGCGCGTTGCACACCGACACGCGGCGCGTCTTGGCATTCAGCACGATACGACGGCCGATCTCCAGATCGCCTGCGGCGTCGAAATAGGTATTCACCACGCCGGCGCCCGTTTCAATGCAGGGTACCTTGGCGTTGTCGCGGACAAAATCGATCAGGCGGCGGCCGCCGCGCGGGATTACGAGATCTACGTAGCCGACGGCGCCGAGCAGCTCTCCGACCGCCTCGTGGGTGGGCGGGAGCAGCGTTACGGCCGTCTCGGGCAGGCCGCGCTCCGCGAGCACGCGCCGGATCAGCGCCACGGCCGCGCGGTTGGACGCGTCGGCGTCGCTGCCGCCCTTGAGTACGCAGGCGTTGCCGCTCTTGAAGCAGAGCGAGAAGACGTCGAAGGTCACGTTCGGCCGCGCCTCGTAGATGACGCCGATGACG
>Ga0310786_10011023_pt1 | contig 11308 bp, 27 predicted proteins | sample AusTroGonzalo_MG_FD_203881 | JGI IMG/M metagenome (GOLD analysis project Ga0310786, IMG submission 203881) | Bovine rumen microbial communities from tropical cattle in Woodstock, Queensland, Australia - Gonzalo_03 (v2) (version 2) | ecosystem: Host-associated > Mammals > Digestive system >... | reverse complement strand
ATAAGGATGTAGCCTCCGAACCAATTCAGACCTCCTTCAAGAATTTCAATAGGTGATTTCATGGCGTTTAATGTTTGCGGACTACTTTGTAGACCTCGTTATACACTACCTGCAAGCAGTCGATTGACAGGAAGAATGACGATGCCAGATTGTCGCCAAGCGACAAGATGTAGTATGGAGCTTTACCGCTGTCGTTGTACGATAGCTGGTCGGCCACAATCGTCTCGGTCAATCCGTTGTTCTTGCGTTGATGCAGGATGAGAATTTTGTCGAACATGACATCATCGCCAACCTCGGCTCCGATGAGCTTCAACAGCTCAATGGTCTGCTCGACCAATACTTTTCTCAACTCGTAGGCTGCATTGCCAACGATTTTGTTGTGTTTAGGGTTGATTTTCATAATTGTATGTTTTAAGGTTTAACCAAAGATTTCTTCGATGTCGAACTCGTCAAACTCTTCGTCAGTCAGGTTGTTATCTAACGCCCATACAGCCATCGCATAATGAATATCTCCGAACAGGTGGTAGTCTGCCATCCGAAGAGGACAGCGGTTTCGACCAATGACTGACAATGCTTGCTGGTAGCGATTTTCAAAATCTTCTACGTTGTCAATGACATACTGCACCATTTCTTTGGGTGCGTTCTCGGTGTTGAAGTCAGCTGCTGTGTACATGGCCATTATGTTTATATTGTTTCCAACTTAAAACAACTTGTCACAAGAACCAGAAAGAAATCCATCTCACTGGCAATCCAGTTTTCTGCGACAAGAGTTCCATCGATAAGAGAAACGCGAAAGCAGTCGCCGTCCTCTTTTTGGGGGATGTTGTCTTTATAGATATTTAATTTTTCACTAACAAGACAACGGACACCGTGTTTTTCACTGGTGTCATAACCAAACTTCTTAAAATATCCTATGCGTTCTATCATGATTATTTGTTTTAATTGTTAATAACTTACTCTGCCAAGCAGATGTAGATGCTCTCTCGCGTCTCTTCGTCAATCTTGCCCTTAATGCGCTCGTAGCGTTTGAGTGCGCTTTCAACGGTTCGGGCGTGGAAGAAATGCTCATGGTCGCCCCATGCGTTCGCATAGGTGTAGTAGACCACTTGAACTTTGTAGTCTCTACGACCGAAGCACTTGCCTTTGTCGGCCACTCGGAGAATGTCATCGGTCAGCACATTCTCTCTTAACACCATTGTCGTTGCCATGATTGTATTGATTTAAAGGTTGTTGATGTACGAGATAAAATCGTTCTCAAACTTGTCAAATCCATTCAAGAATCTGTCAAGTTTCTGTTGAATCCGGTATTGATTCCACTCTCTTTCTCCACCGAGATATGTTCCGTTCCAATCCCAGATAACGTCTTCGCCAGCACAACCGCCACCAACGATACCTACTCCGATAATTCGGATGGCGCGGCCACCTTGCTCATACCTTGGGATGAAGCCAATCTTGTGAGTGATGCCGTTGCTGATGTACTCATCGGTGATTTGGAAAACTCCGCTTGGAGGAGGACCAACGGAGATTCCGTTTTTGAGGCACTCAACGGCCAATTCACAAAGTTTGTAGATGCGAGGCCCAAGCGCTTTAACTCTCTTCATCTTCTCGTCCACTTGGGTGAGGATGTCGTTTTCTTTTCTGATTTGCTCTTGCAGTCTCGTTTCGGCTGCACTCTTTATCTTGTTTAACAATGCTGATTGTTCCATAATATTTTAAGTTTTAATTGTTTGCGGTTGAATTAAAGGGGCATTGTCGGCTGCCCCTCGGTCAACCTTAAAATCTATCAATGGTACACCTGCCGACACAAGTGCTTCACACAACTTCTTGCAATTTCGCTTTCAGTTCGGTTCGCGGAGTCTTTCTCTCATAGATGGCCTCGCCATTGGAGAACTGAGCGGTCTTGACCAGCTGCTCCTCGGCACATGCCTGTGCAATCTTCTCACAGTCGGCCTTGATGCTGTCAAGCCATTCTGTCAGACGCTTCTCCAGACCCTTGCGGTGCATGGTGGCCAGCCCTTTGTTGATGGCATGGTTGCCGTCCTGATACTTGTCGTTAATCAGGCAGAGGGCGAGATAGTTTGTGTTGCCGCCTTTGAGATAATACCCGTCATACCACTCGTCCTGCAACTCAATGTTGTAGTCGATGTTGCCGCCCTCAAAGTAGGCTGAACGGATACCGATTTGTACTTTGGCAAAATAACTCTCACCGCCATAGGTCATGCTGTACGAGCGCTCGGCTGCATGGTGCAGTTGGTAGTCTCGGCCATAGCCGTGTTCCCAAGAGTCATCCTTGGACCAGAAGTCGCTCTCGGCTTTCGCCACTTGGAAGATGTCTTCTCGCATGTCATCCCAATCAATCCACTCGTCTTCCTCTCGGTTCATACCTACACAGTAGTAGTCTTCTGCGTTGTTCTTTGCAAAATTAGGTGCGCTCATAATGTGTTACTTTTTGATTGTTAATACTATTTGGTCAGACCCGAAGAACATATCGGGATGCTCGTCAAACTCCAAGGTGTAGCCCTCGTAGTCGCGTTTGATGTAGCGCTTGACTTTTTCAAGGACCTGCGCGTTATCCAAGCAGGTGCCGATGATGTTCTGGTTGCCGAAGTCAATTCTGTACTTGACCAACTTGTTGTTATGGTCAATCTCGGTGCGTGTGCAGAGCGCGAGATTGCCGGAGAAAGGACTGCTGAACATGAACTGCGCACGTCCTGCAATTATCACCACGTCAATGTCGTAGCGATAGATTTTTTTCGTGGAATACCACGTTAATTTCCTTACAATCATATCTTTGAAGAATTTAAGGTTTGAATTGATGAGTATGGGAACCTCTCGGCTCCCATACCCTGCGGAGTCTGCGACGCTCCTATTGTTCTTGCATTATTCCTGCAAGCAGTACGAGACCCATGGCCGCATCCGCTTGTGCAGGAGTCTCAATCATTCCCACGGTGTCGGCGACCATCTTCTTGGTGTCGTCATTGAGGGCGTTCCAGCCGGCCTCGAACAGCTTGGTGAAGCGTTCACACTTCTCGTGTTCCTCCTTCGCCTTGCCCTCCACGAGGATATTGCGGAGCGGGGTGCTGAGGTATTCGGGGAGTTTGGCACAGGCGTTCTGACGGCTGAGGTCGTAGTCAAAACGCTGCCACGGACGGTTGCACCATCCACTCTTGCCCTCGACGGTGTACACATGGTGGTAGTCTGCTCCCTCGCCCTGCGTTACCTCAATCTCGGTGCGCTCGGTGTGGTTGCCCGTTGTGTAGCAGTAGCGGGTGTACTCGTAGATACGAGCCTGATACTTCTTGTTGTCGGTGCCGATAAAGTGATGATACTCGACACTTGTGTTGTAAGGTTTGGTACTTGCCATGATAATTTTGATTTTTTAAGGTTTGTTATTGAATGAATTGTTATTGTTCTACGAGTTGAGGCCCAGAGGACAGCAGCCACATATTACAGGCTGTGCGTATCTCTCCAGCATCATGCTTGCCACTCATCGCCTCGATAAGTTCGTTGGTAAGTTTCTCCGCGACATTCACGGGGAGTTTGTGCTTTCGGCAGTCGATGGGATTGTCCTCTGTTACCTCGTCAATATCCACGGATGGCTCACTTTGCAGGTAGCACTCGCGGACGAAATCGTCGAATGTTTCCATAGGTCAGTTGCTTTTTGTGATTTTCAACTTGGAAGAGAATATTCCACCGATGGTGCATCTTTCCGGAATTAGGTCTTCATGTGAGGAGGCAAAGCGTATGCACTCTCCCAACGCTCCGAAGATGCCCGTGTTTTTCTCCTCATACTTGTCGGCTATAGCCTTAAATTCTGCGGTCTTGTCGCCTTTCAGCACGATGAAGAACACACCTATACCGTCCGAGCCACAGATGACCAGCGCGGTGGTATCGTCGTTGAAATCGTAGTCCACGAACCACGAACACTTGTCGTCATGGAAACTGGTTTTGAGAAAGCCTCCGCAGTCTCTCTCGGTCTTGATGTCTGACATATTACGCTCCTTTCTTGGTTATCGTTATCAGCCCGATGGCGTTCTTCCTGCGCACATAGTCGCTGGCTGTTCTCTCGCTGTGTGTCATCATGCCGCACACAATTCGGCCATTCTCGTCCATGCAGACGATGTTAATCTTCGTGTTCATGTTGTTATGTTTTAAGGTTGATAATCATACAAATCGGTGTAGATGTCGCATAGTTCGCGCATTTCATCGTACACGGGCAGGTCGAGGCTATTTCCGTACACACTTTCCCTCCTTCTCGCTCTTGGGTTCCTTGTAGTAGCATTGAACCTCGTACCCACTCTTCACCATGAGGTCAAGGAGCGCATGGCATTCCTTGTGGTACATGTTCAGTTTGATTGACTTGATTTTGGACCACGGGCCGAAGAGCGTATGGTTTTTGTCGCCCTTTATTATTCGTTGGCCGTGCGCCTTGTCCGCGAGGAAGAACCACAGGTTGTACTCGGTCTCGGTCTCGGTTATCCATACCGCAAGGCAGTTGCCGTGGACTATCTTCACCTTGTAGGTGTTCCCATTCCTGACGTCCTGCACACGCATTTCGCCATACTGGATGTTCATGTTGAATGTGAGTGGCATATTGTCCTCCTTTCTATTCTGCGCCCACAAAGGCGATTTGGTTATTGTACTCAACGGTTACAGCCTCTTGACCGTATTCCTTGCAAATTCTTCGGGTAATATCCACCACCTCGTCAGCATGAGCCACAGACTGTTCTGTCGTGCAGTATGCGTACACGATGGTAACTTGTTCGGTTACTACTTTCCCGTCGGCACAGCGCCATCCACCAAGCGCAGGTGTAGCCGTTGCACCTCCGAAGAGGTCGGACAATTCACCGATGACACGCTCCACTTCCTTGGAGTTGTCAATCGGCTCGTTCACGTTCATTGTCGATGGGACATAGATAGCCCATTTGCAGTTCAAGTCAAACTTGAATTTCAGTTCTTTTTTCTTCATGATATGATAGTATTAAGGTTTGATTCCTCCTATTTTGTGTTTGACTTTTGTTTCATTTGTTCCTGCATCACTCCCATCCAAATCAATGAATCACACTCGTAGATATTACATGATAACCTGTGTATTAGGCACCCATTCTTTTGAAATCCATTCTTCACTCCATTGGGTTCGTACACAATTACATCATCAGCTGGTATTTCTCCACAACATACTTTCCACGCAATCCAGCGCAACTTCGTTTCGTCCGCGACAAACTTTCTGTAACCTTTGATTTTTATCACAACCTTGTCTTTTTTCGGACAATCTGTGAATAATTCTTTAATATTTTTCATAACTATTCGTTTTATTGGTGATACAACTGATATGTCAATTCGGCTGCAAGTTCCTTGTACTTCATGTAACTCTCGTACCAGTCCGCGCTCTGATAGTACCTTGTTCGGTTGCCCGTCAGCTTGTACGCATTGACGGCCTTGAAGTATTCGTCAAATGCCTCGGCCTCCATCCTGCGTATGTCCGCGATTCTATTCTGGGCGCACTTGTTCGCCACTATTCTCTCATGGTTCATTCTCTTCCACCGCTTGCAAAATTCATCCTTGCACAGCGGACTATGGTTGTACTCCGACACTATTCCCCAAAATTCTTTATCACCGCACACGTATCCTGTACGGGCATGAAATTCTTCGTAGGTCATATTTTAAGATTTTTTAAGGTTGATAAATTCTTTGGCTAAAAATTCAGTGTTATCCCCAATTGGTTGGTAAATTATTCTTTATCTGCTCATCATTTCATACTCCTCCCACGTCTCCAATCTGTCATGAATAGGCAACGGCAAGTAGTGTTCAAACCAATCGTGCCAACGGCTGTCTCCATTGGCATAATTCCCTCCCATCATGACAGGACCGGATGCAGGCTTCTCTATTGCCCAGTTCAATGGCGTCAGGTACGGGTGTGGCTCGCCCCACAATTCACGCCTCACAACATAAAGGCAATCCTCCGCCTTCACGTTTTTCTCCGCAATGTAGTTTTTTATTGCTTCGAGTTCTCCGTCAAAACACATTATTATATCTCGCTTCGACGAAAGACCGCCGTTCGTGCAGTCGCCAAGTGAATCTCTAAATACGTGGACATATTGCCACGAAAAATTCTTGCTATTCTTCATTTGCTATTTTAATGTTAAAAATGTTAAATTGTTTGCAAAATTCATCTGAACTTACTATCACGCGCCTGTACCTGCACGTTAAATAAAACTACTCCTGCACCCGCGTCCCGTCGCACACGCGGTAGTAATACAAGTATTTTACCATTCGTGGGGGCGGGAGTTATTCGTGGCGCACTATTCGCCCAGACTATTCGCCTCAGTACAGTATGACCTCGTTATTCTCTCGGTCGTACTCTCTGTTCGGCAGGTTATTCTCCCTCGCAAATTCAAGCACGTTATCAAACGTCATTCCCTCATGCAGCATGATGCACGTCTTACTGTCAAAGATGCACCAGCCATGACCGGTTATTTCTTTCGCGTAGTACATGGTTATTCGGGTTATTCGTTTATACATAGTGGGTGCATAGAGTTCTCACCCATTGCACCCCGTTGTTCGGGCATAGTTATTCCACGCCACAGCACTATTCGCTGGTTATTCTCCGGACACTATTCGTTATGCCATATAGCGGACACACATGTTGTCAAAGATGTCGCAGTATTCTTTGCCAAGTTTGCCGGCCAGTGCTTTGTTGGCACCCACTTCTTTGGCAAATTCACGCTGTTTCCGTGTGATGGCTGCAATGAGTTTTTCATAGTCTACCTTGTTTAACTTGTTGAACAACAAACGGCGTTCATCTGTGGACATTCTATTCTCTACCAGCCATATTGCAGTCTCTTTACTGAAAGACAGGCCGTTGAAACGCTTTGCGCCGCACATAGAATTAAGTGCTTGTTTCAGTGCGGAAAGCACACATTTTGAGTCGGTTGTGTTGCTTTCGTTCTTTGTTGCAACAATTCCCTTGTTGTTGCTAATGAGGTTTTTAGAGTTTTGCAATTTTGCGGTTGCATTTTGCAGTTTTACAATTCTCTCTTCGGTTGTGAAAACATTGTTTTTCATGATGATAAATTTTAAGTGTTGATAAATTATTGTTATTGTGTGCATTTGCACATTGTTGCAGTATTGTTATTGAAAACTATTTGCACAACGTTTCACGTGAAACATTGCCAAAAATACTGCAATCAATATTGTACCCTTTGCAGGTTGTTGCATAATTACGCTATAGTTAGTTAGTGTATGCAATTTCCACTTTCTACTAACTTGTTATTTTTTTTGCGGTTGCTTTAATTGCTTATCCTTACTTTACACATACCGCTGGACATGTTGCCAATGTTTTACTAATGCTGCCAATAAACAAGTTCCACAATCAATGTTTCACGGGAAACAATGTTATAAATAAATGAATGTTAGCACAATAGCAATAAAACAATCTTTTTTCAATCATTTTATTGTTGGCATTTACTATTTTGCAACTGGTTGAATTTTTGTTATAGCCGTTAGTGTATTGGCAGTGCAAATATACATTGTATATCGTTATTTTCGTTTAATATACACAACGTTTCCCGTTTCTTATCCTCTCATGCCTTTCGGTATCATGAATGCCAATGTGAGTTGCAAAAACTCTAACAACGTTTGTTTCTGTGTCAATAAACTATCTTACGGCCGTTTCAACTGCCTCAATGTTTCATGAATAACATACTTTTCAACCCGTCAGCAAGTCTGTCAAAGAACTTTGAAAACCTTTCTGTTTCGTTTTCGGTTGCAAAAGTACTATAAAGGAAAAATATCCGGATATTTTAACACAATATAAAACACTGAAATATAGGAAAATACAGAAAAATATCTCTGTAAACAACTGAAAATCAGTTAACAATAGACTTTAACAATAAAAATTGAAAATATTTTCTAAGTGCTTCAAAATGAGGGTACTACCCCCGACCGCACCCGCCCCACGGCCCGTATGCTCCCCATCGAAATTTTTTATTTTTCAAATTTTTCTGATTTTTATTTTTCATTTTTTTTATTTTATTATTTTGTATGTCAAGGAGTTATATGAGGTCAGTTAAATTGACACTTGAACAATAAAATTGGTAGTACAGCGTTATATGGATATAATTTATTAACTATAAAACTAGAATAGATATGTGTTGTAAATGGATAAAAGAGTCGAACAGGATGTACCATGTGTATGTCGGGTTCGTTGCGGCCTTGTTCGGGACCATAGTGGGCGCCATTGAGGTCGGATTGGCTATGGAGGCCAAGGATTGCCATCACGATGCTTCCAATGCCGGGAAGAGGCCGTGGGAGTGGACGTGGCGGTGCTTTGACTGGAAGGATTTTGCCGCGACGGTTATCGGCGGTATAATGGGCCAGCTGGTGCAGCTTGGGGTGGTCTGGCTGATATTTATTAAAAGATAATATTTTTTTGTAAATATTTTTTGTAAATTTGAGAAATGTTTGTATATTTGCATTTGAAATATTGATGTAAGTATATGGATAATAAAAAGAAAATCAGTGTAGAAGGTGTGTTTGAACGCTCAGACAAGGGCGGGAAACACAGAAAATGGCGTCATAGCGGTTATGCCGTACTGATGTACAACTTCAACGGTGAGTTAGAGGCCAGATACTCCGATGTGGACGAGGCGGTGGAGAAGAACACAGTCGGAGCCACATATACGGGCATAGTAAACTGCGTGACGGGGAAAGTGAAGAAACATGCCGGTAAGATATGGAGGAAGGAGGCTGCGGTATGAGTATTGTTTTGTGTTTGTACGGATGCGTGGCTTTATTCTTGGATGGTTTTCTCTTAGGGGTACAGGCGTCCGAATGCAAAGTTGATGTCAAAGATATATTGGAGGCTTTTTTCTTTTCGGCGATATGGCCTGTCACGGTTGCGATATACATATCCGGAAAGGTTGAAGACGCTATTGAAAAGAAAGGAGGTCGCAAATGATGGGTTCCGGAACACTTTCGATAGACGTGCGGACGCTCCGCGTCCTTCTTCCGCTGTGGATGCGGTCTGCAGGGTTCGTGGTTGACGACAGCCGCATGTCCGACACAAACATGATGGCTGTGGACTGCGAGGTTCCGACGTTCGGACAGCGGGAGGCCGAGGGTTATCTGGCTTCCATGCTGCGCGGGCTTACCGTTATCGACGGTGGCGTGTGGCACAGGTACGACGACCGGCAGAAGGCGCTGTTTGTGAAGATAGAATACGATAATAACCAACAAAAAGACTGATACGATGTTTTGGAAGATATTTTTAATAGTTGTAGCGGTGCTCCTGCTGCTGTTCCTGCTGTTTTCCGTGTTCCTTTGCGTCGGCCTTGCCGTGATGCTGAACGGCGACGACGAGGGGAGTCTCACCGGGTTCTACCATGAAGGCGACATCTACGGACGACTGCCTTGACTGGTGCGAGTGGCTGTGCGAGTGCTGCGACACGACCAAATGTGCGTCGTACAGGCCGCCTGAGGTTAAACCAGAGGTTGAAGTAAACGAATGTAAACAACTAACACTCTTTGATATATGAAAGATGATAAAATAGAAGAAAAAATAGAACTGGTAAAGAAATACTACCCCACAAGGGACTCTATATGGGATTTCCTTACAACTATTGGTAGTGCATTTGTAAACCATTGCCAAAAGAAAATGTTGATAGACAGACGAGTTTCTGAATATATAAAAGGCAAGACCGTGGATGTCGATGAACGTTTATATCTCTGGGCGATTTTTGCCATGATTGAGTTTGCGGAGCTAAAGAAACAGAATCGTGGTTTTGTTGAACAATTTATCAAAATATGAACTTAACATCATACACACATGAAAAACAACAAGCTTTTTATCGCGATGCCGTCTATGGCCGAGGCCCTGATGGACGACCTGCGCAAGAAACTCGAAATCGACGACACCCTGTTCGACAGGCACGGCAACGCGGACGCGGCTCTCCGCGAGAACCATTTCGGATTCTCGACCGTAGCCCCGAAGAGAGGGGACGGCAAGTTCAAGTGCTTCCGGCGTATGCTCGGATGCTCGTTCATCTACATGCCGTGCGGGTGGCAGGCCGACAAGTGCAGCCGCAAGGCTTTCGCGTGGGCCGAGTTCCTCGGCAAGAAAGTAATCTTCGAGGAGGACGGGCGATGCAGATAAGGGATTGGGTGAACCTGATGTCCCGCAACGGTCAGGTATGCACGTCGTACATGCGCAAGCTGGGCGCCGTCGAGACCAAGGAGGACATGTTCCGCGTCCTGTGCGACGCCAACGGCGGTGCTTGGCTCTTCGAGCTTGCAGCAAAGGACTTCCGTCTGCTCCCCGTCGAACAGTTTATGAAGGAGTTTGACGAGTACATCAACGGCAAGCGCGTCATGCAGTACCCAAAGGGCTACAGCGGCAAGTTCTACTGCCGGCACGACGGCGAGATTGTGGCCGACGCCACTCTGGTGTACGTTCTCGACTGCCCGGATGCCAAGATTACGGTGCCGAAGAACAAGTACCCGTCGGTCATCCTGTCTCCACACTCCCATGCCACGATTGCTATGGAGCCGGGTTCCCGCCTGAACATCGAGACCTACGGCGACGCCGAGTATTCGGTCTCAGGCGACATGACAAGGGTAAGAGTAACCAAACATTGATTGATATGTGTACTTACAAAAGCAAAGATGTATCGAGGGAACTGGTGAGCAAGGAAGCCGCCATCACCTTGAAGGAAATGGGGCATGACGCTTGGTGTGACTGCTACTATCACACCGACAACGATGACCCGTGGGACTATGAAATGGGCAACAACCAGCAATGCAATTCGTCTCTCCCCGGTGAGCGTGTTGCGGCCCCGTATGTGACCGATGCCGTCCTGTGGCTGATGCAGCACAAAGGTCTGGCGCTGGAGGTCGCCACAGTCAAAGATAAGGAATCTGAGACAGGTTTCCTGTATGTCGTAACATTAAAATTCCTCGATGAACGCGGTTTTCGTGTGACCGACATCGACTACCAGAAAGCCCTCGTGACAGCCGTTGACAAGTTGCTGAATGATGACAATTTCACGTTATCTCCAAATCCATCATATCAGGCTAAATGAGCGCGGAAATCGGCGATATTTATGCTGAATTGACCTCGATGGACGGCGACGGAGGCTCTTCCGGCCCGATTACAGGCATGAAGGTCTACGACGGCCACAGCTGGTACATAACGACCCGCCTGTCGGACCTCACCGGCGCCGAAATCATAGAGAAGGAGGACGAAGAGACCGGGAGGCCCGTCCGTGGACTCTTCCTGCCATTCGGGATGTCCGGCCTGACGGTAACGCCG
>Ga0310786_10011022_pt1 | contig 11309 bp, 8 predicted proteins | sample AusTroGonzalo_MG_FD_203881 | JGI IMG/M metagenome (GOLD analysis project Ga0310786, IMG submission 203881) | Bovine rumen microbial communities from tropical cattle in Woodstock, Queensland, Australia - Gonzalo_03 (v2) (version 2) | ecosystem: Host-associated > Mammals > Digestive system >... | reverse complement strand
GTCCTTTCAGAATTCAAGTAATGGACAAGCGCAGATTGCTGAAGGTAGTTACCATCTTCGCGGTGGCACTTGCCATCCTCTGCTCACTATATATAATGATAAACGGCCTCGGCCTTTCGGAGAAATATGACTTCGGGGCCGGGGCTTACTATTACACCGACATTCCGGATTACGAGAATGTCATACGAGACGACGCGTATCAGGCTCAGCTCCCCTTCTGGGTCTACGTCGTCCTCTTTCTCAGCTGGGGCTTCCTCATGTACCGTCTCTGGATATGGATTGACAAAAAAAGATGATTTGTCATTAACAATCCGTCCGGCAGTCCGTCTTATTATCAAAACGATTTTTATGAAACGAATTTTAGTAACGTTGTTTGTATTGCTGTCAGTAACGGCAGTGTGCCAGGCCCGCAAAACTCCCGACCGCACCAGAATCCAGACGCTGGTGAATAACATGAGGGCTGAGGCCAGAAAGTCAGGAATTGATTCGGACAGAGAGACAGTGTCGCTTCCGGGAATCAAAGTGGTGTCAGAGGCCAATGTGGAAATGGTGTCAATTGGTGGAATAGCTATGAAGCTGGGTAAGAGCGTCAGCGGTCTGAACAGGGAGCTGCCGATCGCAAGGGGCATCAAGAGCATGCTGGTCGTGAGTTATGAAGACTGTCCGCAGCACATCAAGGACCTTTTCAATGCAAAGATGTCGAGAGAATTGAGCGGATGCGAGCTGCTGATGGAAGCTAAGGACGGTGGAGAGAAAATGTCTTGCTACGGAACTACCGCGAACGACGGTGAGACAATCAGCGACATCATAATGTTCGTCCCCGAGAGCGGCGCGCTGATATGCTTCTTCGGAACCATAGCCGCCAAAGACCTCGCGGATCTTGTGGAATCGACAAAGTAGAATAATGAGCAGCTCTGAGTTCAAAGCCATTTGGCTTCCGCTGGAAAACGGTTTCTACCGGGTAGCCCTCTACATGCTGGAGGATGCTGCTGACGCGGCGGACGCTGTGCAGGACCTGTACATCAGGCTTTGGACTTCCCGCGACAAACTCGACTCGATACGCCAGCCTAAGGCCTACGGCCTGACGATGCTGAAAAACATCTGCCTCGACCGGCTGCGTCACGAGAATGTTGCAAAGAGCGAACCGCTGAATGTTGTTGAGTTCCGCCTCGGAGACGACGACTCAGTCCTGGCAGCCCGGGAGACGATAAAGGCAGTGGAGAAAGCGATGAACCGCCTCCCGGACAACCAACGAAAGGTGCTGCAGATGCGGGTCTTCGAAGACATGGAATATGAAGATATAGCCTCGGCCACCGGACTGGCGGAAGGAAGCTTGAGGGTGATGCTGAGCGCAGCAAGAAAGACACTTAGAAAACTGTTGGAACAATGAAAGATATTGAAACCGTTGGCAAGTTGACTTTGGAAGAGTTGGAAGCCATCTCAAACGACGAAAACCTCACTGCCGGCAATGCCGGAGCGAAGGAGCTCATAGCTAAGCTCGATATTGCCGAGGAAGCTAATGGACGCTCGCCGCGCAAGGTTTATATCAGCTGGATTTCCGGCGTTGCAGCAACATTCATCCTGATGCTGAGTGTCGGACTCGCGCTCCAGAACCGCGGTCCGAAGGATACCTTCGACGATCCTGCTCTCGCCTATGCCCAGGTTCAGGAAGTGTTCCGCCAGATTGGTTCAGGCGTCCAGCAAGGCAAGGCTGCCGTTGATGAGAGCAGCCAAATGATTACTGATGAAATAGAAAAAACAATAAATATTATACGATGAAAAAGATTCTGTTGACAGCGATTCTCGCAGTATTGTCTGTGACCGCTTTCGCCCAGACGGGCAAATCTCTCTACGAGAAATATTCTGACATGGACGGCGTGACAGCAGTTTACATCAGCCCCGCTATGTTCAAGATGATCGGCAAGCTCAGCCTCGACATGGGCGAAGAAGATGTGGATATCGCCCGTCTCGTACGCTCCCTCAAGGGCATGTATATTCTGAATATTCCCAATTCCGGACCTGCGAATCAACTGGCCGGTGAGGTATCGAAACTGATTCGCGGCGGCAAGTATGAGTTGCTGATGGAAGCCAAGGACAGCGGTGACCACATGCAGATGTTCACCAATGGCGACGATGATATTATAAGAAGCTTCATCATGCTCAATACGGACGGCGACGAGACTTCGTTCATCTGCTTCGACGGCGATATCGTCCGCAACGACTTCGAGGATGTCATTGCGAAATCCATGTAGCGCGTGATTTGTCCCTGACTGATTGTCAGTAAACTAAAACCAGTCCATCCCTCCATAATCGAGGGATGGACTTTTGTTTATATCCTGACGTTCCAATACTTACAAATCACGGGATATAGAGATGGAAGGAAATATACCCTTCCATCTCTGCGTTTTATTTATTATATTTGATGAATTGAAATAATAACCTGACACTATGAAACAATTGATAGAATGTGTTCCGAATTTCAGTGAGGGGCGTGACAAGGGCGTGATTGATGCGATCGTCAAGGCTATCGCTGATACCAAGACTGCTGACGGCAGGGCTGTGAATGTGCTGAACGTGGATCCCGGGGAGGCGACGAACCGCACCGTGGTGACATTCATCGGCGAGCCTGACGCTGTCTGCGAGGCTGCCTTCCAGGGCGCCAAGAAAGCTCAGGAGCTGATCGACATGAGGCTTCACCACGGCGAGCATCCGCGCTCGGGAGCGACAGACGTGCTGCCTCTGGTGCCTGTTCAGGGCATTACCCTCGAGGAGTGCGCCGTGTTGGCCCGGAAGCTTGCTGAGAGAATGTTCAACGAACTTGGCATCCCTTGCTATTGCTACGAAGCCGCAGCCTTCAAACCTGAGCGGCGCAACCTGGCCGTATGCCGAGCCGGCGAATATGAGGCACTGCCCGAAAAGATAGCAGACCCTGCTCGCAGGCCGGACTTCAGCCCTGAAAAATACGACGACACTACTGCACGCAGTGGCGCAAGCAACGTCGGAGCCCGCAACTTCCTTATTGCTGTCAACTTCAACTTGAATACAACGTCCGTCCGCAAGGCCATGAGCGTAGCATTCGACGTCCGCGAAAAAGGCCGCAAAGCCCGCGAGGGCGGCTCCCTGACCGGAGCACTCATCAAAGATGAGAAAGGCGAACAGGTATGGATTCCCGGCACTCTCAAAGGCTGCAAGGCCATCGGCTGGTACATTCCTGAATACGGCGTAGCCCAGGTCAGCATGAACATCACCGACATCGATGCCACTCCCCTTCACAAAGCCTTCGACGAAGTCTCAGCTAAAGCCGAGGCCCGCGGCATGCGAGTCACCGGCACAGAAATAGTCGGCCTCGTGCCAAAGCAGGTGCTGATCGATGCCGGCCGCTATTTCCTCGAGAAACAGCACCGCAGTGTCGGCGTGTCCGAGAGCGAACTCCTCAAGATTGCAATCAAGAGCATGGGTCTTGATGACCTTAAACCTTTCGACCCGCGAGAGAAAGTCATAGAATACCTGATTGCCGACCCAGCCGAGGAAGCCGCAAGGGAAAGGCTCGTAAGGATGACAGTGAAAGGCTTCGCCGAAGAGACTGCATCTGAATCTCCGGCTCCCGGCGGCGGAAGCGTCGCAGCAGTAATGGGAGCCTTCGGAGCTGCACTGAGCACTATGGTCGCCAACCTTTCAGCCGGAAAACGCGGCTGGGACGACCGCTGGGAAGAATTCTCACAGTGGGCTGACAAGGGCCAGAAGGTGCTCGCGAAGATGCTCGAACTGGTGGATGAGGACACCCGCTCTTTCGACGGTATAATGGCTGCCATGGGCCTTCCGAAAGGCACTCCTGAAGAGAAGGAAGCCCGCCGCAAAGCCATCGAGGCTGCAACTCTCCGCGCAGCCCAGGTTCCCCTCGAGACCATGAAGACAGCAATGGAGGTCTTCCCCATCGCCGAAGCCATGGCTCGCGACGGCAATCCCAACTCAGCCTCTGACGCAGGCGTAGGAGCCCTTGCCGCCCGTGCAGCAGTCCGCGGCGCCTTCCTGAACGTAAAGATCAACGCCGAAGGCCTTGAAGACAAAGCCGCTGCAGCGGAACTCATCGAAGAAGGCGAAGCTATGGTTGTAGCCGCCGAGCGCTTCGAAACGGAAATACTGAAACTAACAAAACTGTAATATATGACTTTCCAGGAAGAGATTCTGGCGGGAATCCCTCAAGATTGCCTGCCGGAGCAGAAGCCTTACGACACTACAGTAAATCACGCTCCCAAAAGAAAAGACATACTTACCGAAGCCGAGAAGGAACTGGCGCTGCGCAACGCTCTGCGCTATTTTCCGCCTCAGCTGCATGCACAGTTGGCTCCTGAATTCGCACAGGAACTCAAGGACTACGGACGCATCTATATGTACCGCTACCGCCCCTCCTACCGTATGTACGCCCGTCCTATCGACGAATATCCTGCAAGATGCCCGCAGGCCGCCGCGATGATGGCGATGATACAGAACAATCTCGACGAGCGCGTGGCCCAGCATCCGCACGAGCTGATAGTCTACGGCGGCAACGGAGCCGCATTCCAGAACTGGGCGCAGTACAGGCTCGTGATGCAGTATCTGGCCAACATGACTGAAGAACAGACTCTTGCCATGTACAGCGGCCATCCGCTCGGACTTTTCCCGAGCCACAAGGATGCCCCGAGGGTTGTTATTACCAACGGAATGGTGATTCCGAACTATTCATCGCAGGACAACTGGGAGCGATTCAATGCGATGGGAGTATCGCAGTACGGCCAGATGACCGCTGGTTCATGGATGTACATCGGCCCTCAGGGCATCGTTCACGGCACGACCATCACCGTGATGAACGCGGCCCGCAAGCAGCTCTGGAAACGCGGTCTCAAAGGCACTGAAGAAGAACGCCACGGCATGCTGTTCGTCACTGCAGGCCTCGGCGGCATGTCTGGCGCACAACCAAAAGCCGGCAACATCGCCGGTGTAGTGAGCGTCACCGCTGAAATCAACCCCGCAGCAGCACAGAAACGTTACGACCAAGGCTGGGTGGATGAGCTCCACACAGACCTCGACGAACTGATACCCCGCATCCGCTGGGCAGTGGCTGGCCGTGAAGTCGTATCCCTGGCATACGTCGGCAATGTCGTAGACCTCTGGGAGCGGCTGGCCGACGAGGGCATCAAGGTTGACCTCGGCTCTGATCAGACTTCCCTCCACAATCCTTTCGCAGGCGGCTACTACCCTGCCGGCCTAAGCTTCGAAGAGAGCAAGGCCCTGATGGCTTCGGACCCCGCAGCATTCAAGGAAGCTGTTTATGCCTCCCTCCGCCGTCATGCGGCAGCCATCGGACGTCTGACCGAAAAAGGAATGTATTTCTTCGACTACGGCAACGCCTTCCTGCTGGAATGCTCAAGAGCCGGCGCTGACGTGCTGAAAGCCGACGGCAGCTTCAAATATCCTTCATACGTCCAGGACATCATGGGCCCGATGTATTTCGATTACGGTTTCGGCCCGTTCCGCTGGGTCTGCATGAGCGAAGACCCCGACGACCTGGCGCTTACAGACAAGCTGGCGATGAAGGTGCTTGAGGAGGAAGCAAGCACTGCTCCAGACGAAATCAAGGGCCAGATGCACGACAACGTCAAATGGATCGACGAAGCCGGACGTAACAAGCTTGTTGTGGGTTCCCAGGCCCGCATCCTCTATGCGGACTGCGAAGGCCGCACCAAGATTGCCCTTGCATTCAACGAAGCCATCCGTGACGGCAAACTCAAAGGGCCCGTAGTACTCGGTCGCGACCACCACGACGTTTCCGGCACGGACTCTCCTTTCCGCGAGACTTCGAACATCTATGACGGCAGCCAGTTTACCGCCGACATGGCAGTCCAGAACGTCATCGGAGACGCATTCAGGGGTGCCACCTGGGTTTCCATCCACAACGGAGGCGGCGTAGGCTGGGGCGAAGTGATGAACGGAGGCTTCGGCATGGTGATAGACGGCACTGAGACTTCGGCCCGTCACATCCGCGAGATGCTCTTCTGGGATGTCAACAACGGCATCGCCCGCCGCAGCTGGGCCCGCAACCAGGGCGCGATGAACAGCGCTCTGCGCGAGATGGAGCGCACCCCCGGACTGAAGATAACGATGCCCAACATCGCTGACGACAAATTGATCAAAGACACCTTGACACTATGACACATAAAATCAGTTTCAAACACCTGTCTCTCGACAGGATCAAAGAAATAATGGACAAGCGCCTGAAGCTTGAACTTTCAGACGAATGTACCTACGCGATAATCCGTTGCCGCGAATACCTTGATACGAAAATCAAGTCTGTAGACCGTCCCATCTACGGCATCACCACAGGCTTCGGCAGCCTATACAACGTGAGTATTCCCGAGAATGAACTCGGCCAGCTCCAGCACAATTTGGTTATGTCGCATGCCTGCGGCACGGGCGAGACTGTCAATCCGGAAATCGTAAGGCTGATGCTGCTCCTGAAGGTGCAGAACCTCTCCTACGGCCATTCCGGAGCCCAGCTAGCCACAGTCCAGAGGCTCATCGACATGTATAACGAAGACATCTTGCCGGTGGTTTACACCCAGGGTTCTCTCGGAGCCTCGGGAGACCTCGTCCCGCTGGCCCACCTCTGCCTGCCGCTCATCGGTATGGGTGAAGTGCTTTATAATGGCGAAGTTAGGCAGGCCGCAGAAGTCTGGAAGGAAAAAGGATGGGAGCCCGTATCCCTGAAAAGCAAGGAGGGTCTCGCCCTTCTCAACGGAACTCAGTTCATGAGCGCCCACGCCATCTGGTGCCTGCTGAAGAGCTACCGCCTGAGCAAATGGGCCGACCTTATCGGCGCGCTGTCGCTGGATGCCTTCGACGGTCGCATCGAGGCCTTCCTGCCGCTGACCCACAGGCTCCGCACCCATGAGGGCCAGCTCGACACCGCAGAACGCTTCATGCGCATCCTCGGCGGCAGCGAGCTTATCTCACGTCCGAAGGAACATGTGCAGGACCCCTACTCTTTCCGCTGCATCCCGCAGGTCCACGGCGCTGTCAAGGATAATATCAAATATGTACGCTCAGTTATCGAGAACGAAATCAACTCGACCACCGACAATCCCAATATCTTCCCTGACGAGGACATGATTGTCTCTGCAGGCAACTTCCACGGCGAGCCGATAGCCATACCTATGGACGCCCTGGCGATAGCTATTGCAGAGCTGTCCAATATCTCAGAGCGCCGCATCTACCAGCTGATTGCCGGTGTCCGCGGACTGCCTAAGTTCCTCGTGGCCAATCCCGGACTGAACTCAGGATTCATGATTCCTCAGTACACCGCGGCTTCAATTGTCAGCCAGAACAAGATGCTCTGCTGGCCGGCTTCGGTGGATTCGATACCTTCTTCACAAGGTCAGGAAGACCACGTCAGCATGGGCGCCAACTCCGCCACTAAGCTGGTGAAAGTCGTCGACAATTGCGAGACTGTGCTGGCCATCGAGCTGATGAATGCTGCCCAGGCTATGGATTTCCGCCGTCCTGCAAAGACCAGCAAGCTGCTGGAAAGTCTGCTGGCAGACTATCGCAAGACAGTGCCTTTCGTCGACAACGACACCTACCTTTCTCCTCTCATCCACCGCAGCGTGGAGTTCATCAAGAGTGAAAAGTATTTTTAGCAGATGAAAACTCTTGTCAGGAACATCGGACTGCTGGCCGGCATCAGCATCGCTCCCCGCAAGGAGGGTGCGGCTATGAGCGAGTTGGACTGTATCAAAAATGCCTGGCTGCTGATTGACGGTGAGGTTATTGCGGATTTCGGAAAGATGGGCGCCGGCATGCCTAAGGACGTCGACGAAACAATCGATGCCGAAGGTCGGATGGTCATCCCGGCCTTCTGCGACTCGCACACTCACGCTGTGTGGGCTGGCAGCCGCGAACGGGAGTTCGAAGACAAGATACGCGGCCTCAGCTACGCTGAGATAGCTGCCAACGGCGGAGGCATCCTCAATTCTGCCGACCTGCTCCACCGCACAAGCGAAGACGAGTTGTTTGAGCAGAGCATGGAGCGCCTCCGCGAGATGATGGCGGCCGGCAGCGGTGCCATCGAGATTAAGAGCGGCTATGGGCTGAACACTGCTGACGAGCTGAAGATGCTGAGGGTGATCCGACGCATCCGCGAAGCCGTGCCGGCGGTGGTAAAGGCCACTTTCCTTGGTGCTCACGCAGTGGCGAGGGGGATGCAGCGCAGCGACTATGTGAAGCTGGTGTGCAGCGAGATGATTCCCGCAGTGGCTGCGGAAGGGCTGGCGGATTTCGCCGACGTTTTCTGCGAAGAAGGATTCTTTACACCTGAGGATACTGCAGCGATTCTCGAGGCAGCCGCAAAGTACGGCATTCGTCCCAAGTTGCATGCGAACCAGCTGGCAGTGAGCGGCGGAGTGCAAGTAGGCGTGGCTCACGGCGCCCTGTCGGTGGATCATCTTGAAAGGACCACTGAGGCCGAGATTTCATGCCTCAAAGGAAGCTCTACCATGCCCACTATGCTGCCTGGAGCATCCTTCTTCCTCCGCGAACCCTATGGCAACGCACGGGGTTTCATCGCCGAAGGCCTCGGAATAGCCCTGGCATCGGACTACAACCCCGGCTCCTCACCTTCCGGCGACATGCGCTTCGTGATGGCCCTCGGCTGCATCCAGATGCGTCTCACCCCCGAGCAAGCCTTCAATGCCGTAACCCTGAATTCAGCATACGCCATGGGCGTAAGCGACATCGCCGGCTCCATCGCCCCCGGCAAACTTGCCAACATCATCGTTACAAAGCCCGGCTTCGACACCCTCGGCAGCCTCGCCTACCTCCACCACACCCCCTTCATCGACAAAGTCCTCCTTCGAGGCAAAACCATCTGAGTTTCCCGCCGCCAGTGATGGTGGTGGTCCAAATATTCCCGAGGGCGTAGGGAAACGACGGAGGGCGCATCAAGCTAGGGCGATAAAGCGGATGAGCGGCAGAGTGCCGCCCGGGAGCGAAGATGTCTGAGGCATGTTAGGCGCGGGATTGAGGCCGACGCAGCCATAACTGCGTCAGCAGGCAGGGCAAGCAAGGCCGAAAGACCGAGACTAAAAATGCCGAGTCCTTCGCGACAGGCACTCTAAGCGAAATACGCCGCCCGAGCGCAGTTCTGCGCCCGTAGGCGTTCTCCCTACGCCCTTCGGAAGATTGGACCTTCCCTTACTGGCACAAACGAGACTTTTTACTTAAGGCAAAACTTCAAGTGCTATCTTGCCTTTCTAAAGTTCGGGCGGAGTTCGAGGAAGAATTCGAAGTTGCGGCCGGGCATCGGGCGGTTGAGGACGGATTCGTATTCTTCGTTGAAGAGGTTGTTGACGGCGAGTTTGAGGGAGATTTCGGCGGGCTTTGTCACGAAGCGTTTTTCGAGGACGATGTCGTTCATGAAATACGGCAGCACCCTCCCTATCTTCGACTTGATGTCGTTGTCGGAGGTTGTGAAGCGTTCGCTGTAGTAGCACCATTTGTAGGTCAGCTTCCAGCTGCGGTAAGCCAGCGAGCCGTTCACTGACGATGAGAATAGCGGCACATAGACCAGCTGCTTGCCGATGGCTGCGTCGGCCCAGTCGGCCGGGTCGCCGTTGTTGATGGAGGGCGTCCATGAGAAGGAGCCGCTAAGGTGCAACTGCCAGTCTTTGGAGAACTGATAGAAGCCGTTGGCCTTGGTCTCGATGCCGTAGGCATGCACCTGTTTGACGTTACGCGGGGTCCAGTATCCCTTGAAGGTCGGAATCCAGACAATCCAGTCGTCTATGTATGAGTCGAACCAGGTTATCTCGCCATCGAGGGAGTAGCTGTCAGTCTTTGCAGTGGCGAAGCTGATGCCGGCGTCGTAAGACAGGCCTTTCTCGGGCTTGAGGTCGGGATTGCCGCCAGGCATGAAATAGAGGTCGTTGAGGGTCGGGAAGCGGAAGTTGCGGCTCGCAGAGGCCTTCAGACGGATATTTCCCTTGCGGCTGAGCAAATAGTCTGCGAAGATGGCAGGAATCAGAGGGGTGAACTGATAGCCGTACAGCTCTTCCCTCAGCGAGGCACTGAGGCCCAGCCTCGGCGTCGGCTGCCATTTGGCAGAGAGGTAAGACAGCACTTCGAAACGGGCTTGCCTGTAGCCGATGGCATATTTCCTGGTATTGCCTTCGACGGTGCCGGCGCCTGTCTGCAAGGCTGCATTGTTGTCTTGGCTGAGCACGAAATGCTGGTATGCCGCCAGCTGCGCCGTCAGCATCCAGTTGCCGGGCAGGAAGATTTCAGCCTCGCTCTGCGCGTAGACAGTATTGATGCGGCTTCGGCTCTCCACCATCTGCACCATCTGGCCGTTGCCTTTGTCCCTTAAGAAATCGTAGGACTGACGGGTGCCGTTGTAGCCGGCCTTGGTGTGGAGCTTATAGCTGCGCCGCTCGTGGTCCCAGCTCAGCACGCTGCGGAGAGTATTTTCACCCTGCTCGTTGATATAACTGCTGTTGTTGCGGTAATCTACACTGAGCATCGGCACACCTCTGGTGCTCGACATGAACCATGCGTTGACCCCGAAGCGGTCGCCGCGGCCTGTGTTGTAATAGACCTCCTGAAGGATGTGAAGGTCGCTTATCGCACCGCAGCGGTTGGTGTCTACCGGATATTCGCCATTAACTTTCTTGTTATAATTGTGATAAGTGAAGTCATTGCGGCTTGAGGTATAAACCGCACGGGTCGAAGTCTGCCAGTGCTCATTGCCCCAGGTTAGCCGCAGGAATTCGTCAAAGGTGCCGAAGGAGCCTATGCCCTGCACCACCTGCATGCCGAGGCCCTTGTATTCCGCAGGCTCGGTGGACAGCACCACAGCGCCGCCAAGGCCGCCGCCGGACATGCCGAGGGACGAAGAGCCGTGCAGCAGCGACGCATCGTCGATGAAATAAGACGGAATCATCGAGAAATCGGTCATTCCCAGCATCGGCGAATTGATTTTCATGCCGTTCCAGCTGACCTGCGTGTGAGAAGCAGAAGTGCCCCTGAAGGCAATAGTCGACAGGCTGCCGCGGCCGTACTGCTTTACGAAGACAGAAGAATTGAAGGTCAGCACGTCGGCGATTGACAGGGCGATGTTGTCGCGCAGAGCTATGGTGTCGAGTTTGGTCTCCTGGATGCCGATCTTGCGCATCGGCCGGTCGGCGGTGATGGCTGCAGCATCGATGGGGACAACGTAGCTGGGGTCGGAGTTCCACCAGTCTTCCTGGGCCCGGAGCAAGGCGGGCAGCAGTAACAGGAAT
>Ga0310786_10011021_pt1 | contig 11310 bp, 10 predicted proteins | sample AusTroGonzalo_MG_FD_203881 | JGI IMG/M metagenome (GOLD analysis project Ga0310786, IMG submission 203881) | Bovine rumen microbial communities from tropical cattle in Woodstock, Queensland, Australia - Gonzalo_03 (v2) (version 2) | ecosystem: Host-associated > Mammals > Digestive system >... | reverse complement strand
CTTCTTCATGAAACGGCTGAGCTCCGTATAAATTCAAAACGACTTGAGATAAATCCCCAACGCGCTTAAATTCCTTTGTCGCTGCGAACACTTCTTTTTGATAATCTCCGACAGATTGATACAGAAACGGTTTTGCTTCCTGATCGATCAATCTTTTTCTCATAATCATATTTGCAGGCTTACCGAGATCTGACATAATCCACCGCCGACCTAATTTTTCCGCGACCGCCCCCGTCGTTCCGCTTCCTGCAAAGAAATCAGCAACAATGGAGTCTTCGTTTGAAGAGGCTTTTATAATACGTTCAAGTAATGCCTCTGGTTTTTGGGTAGCGTAACCGATACGTTCTTTGGATTGGGGATTTATTATAGGAATTTCAAAAACATCGAAAGCAGGCACTCCACTATTTTTTCTATACACTATGTTGTCGTATTTTGATATGTCTATGCTTCCGTTATTAAGATTTTTTTCGAATGTATATACGTCTTCTACAATAATTTGTCGCCCCTTTGTCCCATCAGGCTTTTTATACGTATTTGTATTATAGCCTTTGGAAAATTTTCCTCTAGTTTGGGAAGAGGGGACATATTGTTGATTAAATGTGTAGTTTTTAGTTTTGGAATAAAAGAATATCGAATCATGCATTCTTTGAAAATTTGTAGCGACATTGCTCCAACGTCTGTAATTCCAAATAATCTCGTTAACAAAGTTCTCTTTCCCAAAAATCTCGTCCATTATAATTTTTACGTAGTGGCATACATGCCAATCAAGATGCACATATATAGACCCTTTCTCGGATAGCAATTCTTTCATCAAGCATAATCTCGGATATAGATTTTTCAGATAGCTTACCGTTCCGTCTTTCCACATGTCGGAGTAAGCAAATTGTTCTAAAACAGTTGGCTCCAAGTTAATTTCATCATTAGGAAGCTGTATTTTCGTACGATAATCCGCTTTCGAATCATATGGCGGGTCAATATAAATTAAATCTATCATTCCTCGCATAGAAGGTAGTCCTGTCGCTGGATCTCCGTTCAGCAAAGCCTGCATTACCAGCAAATTATCTCCATAACAGAGACGATTGAACCAATCCCGTTTATCAAAACATTGCCCTCCTACACAGAAATTGCTGTCTTTACGCACAGGAAGTACGCATTCGTTTGTTTGCAAAAGTATTTTATGGTTACTTTCTAAACGTCGGAGAATCTTCTCAACCTCTTTCTTTCCTTCTGCCACAATCTTCGGCAGCACATCGATTAGGGACATCGGCATCTTCAAAAACCTCCGGTTATTTTCAGTAGTACTATCTAAGTCATTTTTATCATTTAAAGATTAAAATTTTATTAATTCTGTTCTCAAATTTGAGGCATTATTAAAACTTAACAATTTCTCTCTGCAAAACACAGTCAACCAAAAGCATGAAATTTCAACCTTTGCAGAGAAAAACGAGCTTAAAATCGATAAATGGGTAGATGAAACGATTTCTTCTCGCAAGCCTCTGAAGGAACGCAAGCTTGGAAATCTAATTAAAAAGTTGAAAAAAGGGGACATTCTCATTGCCAGCGAATTGAGCAGGCTTGGCAGAAATCTCATGGAAGTGATGGGAATCCTTCAGAAATGCCTGGAGAACGAGTGCCAGGTGTGGACTCTCAAAGAGAATTATCGGCTTGGCGCGGATATTCAGAGCAAAGTTTTGGCTTTCGCTTTTTCACTCGCTAACGAGATAGAAAGGCAGCTGATTTCCGACCGCACGCGCGAATCTCTGAAGCGAGTAAAGGCTGAGGGAAAGCATATCGGACGTCCTTTCGGCAGCACTTACAGAAAACTGAAAAGAAAGCACAATAAAATCAAAGAACTTCTCGCGAAAAAAGTTTCAAAAGCTGAAATCGCCCGCCTGCTCGGATGCGATTGGAATACTTTGAACAGATACGTTAAAGAGCAAATGGTATCTGCAAACGGTGTTATGAATGCTCCTATATAAAACATGCGCAGACAGATTTCAGTGATTTGTACGTTATACAAACAATTTACACCAATTTTTCAAACCTTTCGGCCAATCGATATTTTCTTGCTTTCCTCGAATGATTCGAGATAATCATGAATCCGCCGCTGACCCAACGATTGGCGAGGAGCCTGGCGCTCTGCTGAGACATTCCCAAATACTCGGCGATTTGCATTGAAGAAACCTCCTGAAATTCCGTGAAAAGTTCGAGGATTTTTCGTTGGGTAACATCAAGTTGTCGCATTTCTTCAGAGAAATCTTTGCGAGAATTTGTCGTTTGAGTTCTGACTTGAATCCTTTCGAAAACATCTGCAACTCCGCGAACAAAATATTCAATCCAGCCTGTCAGATCAGCATTTTCGCGCCCTTCGTAATAGTTGTGATGCGGATGAGTTGCGAGTGCGGAATAATATCCGGCTAGATCGTTCGCGTAATACTCTTCGAGCGAGTAAATATCCTTGAGCCCGTACCCGTATTTTCTCATCAAAAAGCTCGTCAAAAGCCGTGCCGTACGACCGTTTCCGTCATAATAAGGATGTATCGTCACAAACTGATAATGCACCAATCCGGCGATGATTACTCGCGGAGTTTGTTGGTCATTTCTCACAAAATCGATCAGAGATTTCATTAGTGCGGGAACGTCTTTGGCTTCCGGAGGCAGGTAGACGATGTTGCCTGAAGCATTGTCGTAGATTGCGTTTTGTCCATCTCGATACGGCGACTTCGCTCCCTCGACCAAATCGTGAGTTTTTTTGATCAATTTTTCAGAGAAAGGAAGATCTTGAACCAAGCATTTCTCGATGTAATTCATAGCGTTATAATAAGACTTCACCTCGGAAGAATCCCGAATTCGATTTTTGATGAATTTCCTCTTGAATATAGTTTGTTCGACCTCTTTGCGCGTAAGCCTGTTTCCCTCGATTTTCGTGGAATAATGAATCGTTTCAATCTTCGCACTGCTTTTGAGAGAAGCCAGCAGGACTGGAGAAATCTTGCTGTCGCGAAACGAGTTTTTTATCATCTCGATCTTCGTGAGACATTCCAAAATTTCCTGAGTAATTTTATAATTCGGCTTAAATATCATTGTTAAACTAACTTAATCATATTATTAAACTACGTTTATTTTATCATTAAGTACGAATAATGCAAGTTTTTGTGAGGATTAGGGACACGTCTGGTACATGTCCCTGTTGTTGCTGTTTTATTAACTACGTAAATCTAGTTTTCTAATTTTTTTGAGAAGATTTCGGACTTAATTGATACAGCCATACACTATGATTGACCAAATCTGAATTCTCTCTTGCCTGCCTAACACCCGAATTACGACTGCCATATGGATATCCTGAAATGATTATCGCATTAGGCCTATAGTGTTTTTCGGTTTCGATTGTTATATCATTCTCGTCGGAATTTTTTCTTTTTCGAATCGGCTCTTCAGGCGTAGTTTTTGCAAACATTTGTTCACAATGGTCTATCTGTGGATCTGAGTCTGTGCATGGATCTTTGTATGACATTGCATAAAATGGTTCTGATAAGAGATTTTTCTGTTTTCGCCGATATTGTGTCATACGCTCTGTGTGAGTGTAAAGATTATATTTTTTCTTTGTCCATAGATTGCGTGCTTCCACCATATAGCTTTTATGCTTTGGTAAATCATTTATCAATGTCAACTCCTCTAAAAATGACTTTCCATCATCAGAATTAATAAAGCTTATATAACTACCAAACGCTTCCAAATATTCTTTCATCAGATCTCTTGTTTTACTTTCAGCTTTATCAAATGACGACAATAGTCCCTCTTTACCATCAGATAGAGTTGCAATATTCACTTCTAGAATATTTAACAAATTTATGTACTCTGCTTCTAATTTTAAAAGTTCGTGACACCAGAGTTTGTGATGATCCAAATGTTCGTCTAGTATATCTTCTACTGACCTTTCTCGTTTTTTCGCTTCATTCCAAAAGGATATAATTGGAAAAGACATCGAATCACGTAATAACGGGAGACAATAAGCAATCCTTTCAGCCGCTTCTATTTCATCTCTTTTGTTTTTATATCCGAGTATTTCGTATAATTGTATGACACGATAACTTTTTTTTCTTTTATTTAATCGGCTTTTATTTAACCAAAATTTACTGTAGCCGGTAGGAATTAACCCGTTTAAATATGCCTCTCCTTTCCAAAATAAAAAATTTATCCCGTCTACATAATTATAGTTTTTGATCTTATCAATAGTTTGGAAAACTTCTCCGGCTAGGTTTTCTGCGTCCTCCGATGAATTTATTTCGTCTATTCCCAACGATTCTTTAACTGCTTTCACTTCCATCGACTCGATAAATTTTATATCCTCCTTTATCATATCTTGTGTCATCCCGTACTTGAGATCTGGATTGACCACCATTCCCCCAACAGTCGGAACGATAAACAACACCCACAAAAATTTCAGAAATTTAATGTACTGTTTCATAAACAAACCTCCTTTTTTCTTCCATTTTGAGCAGCACACGTCGCGCCAAAATGATGATCTTCCAAAACAGAATCGTTCCGAAAGCATCACTTTCGCAAATTATGCATTCCGCCAGCTTATACAACCCAAGCGGACATCAATTGTCACTACAAAAACTACACATACTACTCAAACTCCTTCAGGAGTAGCATAAGATCGGTTGGTTTTCAATGATGGTTTGGATTTCGAGAAGGGTAATTATGTTATATATTTTTGCATTTTATATAATAACAAATGATTTTTCCTCATATATTTTGCATAAAAAAAACCTTATGTATTTCTGACGGACTAGAACGGACGAAAATACGTAAGAGCTTAGCGAAAATCCCAAATTTTTCAAATTGAAACACTTTTTGGAGCGTCCCTATCGGGAATATTTTACTTGATCGCATGAGATTTTATTGATATTATTCCCGATAAGGAATGGATATTATGATAAAGACGGCGAAAGATTTAGGATTGTTGATTAGACAGAGGCGGAAGGAGATGGGCTTGTCGCAGGCTGATCTAGCGGGCATCTGTAGGGTCGGCAATCGTTTTTTGGTGGAGCTGGAAGCAGGTAAATCGACTGTTCAATTCGATAAAGCTCTGCATGTCGCGGCAAACCTCGGGTTAGAATTGCATCTTCGTAAGAAAGGAGATTCATGAAATCTCTGGACGTAAGATATAACGACAGCATCGTTGGGAAATTATCGCAAGACGATTCGGGAAAGATATCCTTTCGATACGATAACAAATGGATTGCCGCTGGGTTTCCGATCTCCATGTCATTGCCGTTGCAGAAGGAAAGTTTCACTGAGAAGGAGTGCCGTCCTTTCTTCGAAGGATTGTTGCCGGAAGGAATCATCAGAGATGAAATCGCCAGGAATCTCGGAGTATCCTCCCGAAGCGATTTTGCCCTGCTAAAGGCTATCGGAGGAGATTGCGCAGGAGCTATCAGTGTAGGTTCGTCAACGCAAATTTCTTCTGAAAAGTATGAAGAACTGATTGAAGGGCAAAGACTGTTGGACGCTTTAAAGCCGTTAACAGGAAAACCTTTGTTCGCAGGAGAGAAAGATGTGAGGCTTTCGATTGCGGGATCTCAGAGAAAATTGCCGATTATTTATAGAGATAGTCGCTTTTATCTGCCACACGGAGATATCCCAACGACGGCAATTATAAAACCTGAAATTCCAGGTATCGATGGCAGCATAGAGAATGAGTTTTTCTGCTTATCTCTCGCAAAGAAGATGAATCTTCCTGTGCCGAAGTTTGAGATACTGAAATTGGACAGAAAATATTTGATAATCGAGCGTTACGATCGTGTGAAAAAAGATGGAAAAATCATTCGGTTGCATCAAGAGGATTTGTGCCAAGCGACGGGAATCCCTTCTGAAAACAAATATCAAAAGGACGGAGGTCCCGGGTTCAAAGATTTGTTCGCAATCATAAGAAAACATAGCTCTCAGCCTGCGTTGGATATTCGAAACGCTGTGAGAATCGCAATATTTAACTATATCATTGGAAATGCCGACGCCCACGGAAAGAATTTCTCATTTTTGATCGAAAAAGATTCTGTTCGGTTGGCTCCTTTTTACGATTTATTATCGACACGAGTTTATCCGAATCTCTCTCAGAAAATGGCAATGAAGATCGGAAACAAATACGAGCCAGATGCCGTGTTTTCGAGACATTGGCACATGTTCGCGGAAGATATTTCAGTAAATCCGGAATTCGTCGAAAAAGAAATCAAGTACATTTCAAACTCTTTCAAGAAATATGCGGAATCTGTCGCGAAAAGCTGTTTTTCGAAATCCGAAATACCTGATGTGGTGAACAGCATCGTAGAACAAAGCTTGCGCGAAGTGATACTGCCTGCATAGAAATCGCCGTCAAAATGCCAAAACTCGAAAAACGCTGAAATATTAACATTTCTTGCTGGTACAAAATTATCGACATAATCTATTTTGGCATGCCGAAATTATTTTTGATATTATTATGGCAGTTTCATTTCTTGCTCAAATATCAGTACTTTTCTTAATTTCGGCATTTTGGCACGAAGCTCGTGTCGTCAGTGTTAAATCCTCTAATACAACGGTATGCCGAGCAATGTGACATTGCATCCGATATTAAGTTCACCGATTCAAAGGTATGCCGAGAAAATAATTAGGAGTTTTGGCACGATTTTTCTATTCTTTTAATCTCAAATATTCTTCTCCATTAATTGTTTGAATGCGCTTTTTTAAACTCTTTCTGTTTTCATTCACGAAATCCAAGAGTGCTTTGTACTCGCACTCCGACTCCTCGCCATCAAATTGGATTATCGCCGTTCTTTCTTCTAATTCACAGCGACAGTTAATATCTTTTCCATGAATTAACATATCTAGCCATTTACTCATAATTTCATCTCCATCAATTTGGGATTAACAATATAATCTTTAGAATTACGACCGGGTTTTCCCGCATTAACCTGACGTATTAAGTTCATTTTCGTAAGGTTTGATAAAAATCTTTCTTCTTCATATTTATCGAAGATTGGGAAATCACTTTTTCTCTTTAAAGTTCTTACATTAAATTTTTGAACTTTATTATCTGCAAGATATCTAACGAAAGATAAAAAGGTATTATCTTTGCTGCTATGTGTACATTTTGATAGAACTTTATTTATCATCGGTTTGAAATAATCCTCGATCAGAACAATGGCTTTTAACATCGTATCTCTAGAAATCGATTTTGGAGGTTCTTTCTCTTCCGATAAAGCCCAAAAGATGTGTTCCAAAACGCAGGCTAATCGAGCAGCTTGTCCTCCCATCTTTCCGTAAGAAGACTGCAAAATTCCGCTTACATATCTCTGGATTTCAATTTCATTTTCTTTATGCCATTGATTGAATACTCTCTTTGCATCTTCTGATAAGCAAATGTTTTCTTCCGATAAAGAAAGTCGATCTAATTTTTCAAATATATCTCCGAGTCTTTTCTCTTCTACATTAATTCGGATTTCTTCTGACAATTCCGCTTCAGGAAATGAAAACAGGAATCTTGAAAGAAATCCGTCATCAGCTTCATTGAAAATTGCTTCTAATTTTTCGGGCTGAATTGTTCCTAAAACAGATATCGAAAGCTTCGGTATAATGATAGGCTCATCAAATTTAGCTCTGTTTATAATGTAAGGATTGCCGTTATATCCCTCCAAAAAGAAAGATCGGTCTCCGTTATTATATTTTGATAATGCACCAATCAATCCGGTAAGTTCATCCCGAAATACGCAGAGACATTCCGGATTTTCCTGATTTATAACTCTATGGAGTGCTTCCACAGTTGTATCGTTTACTATCAGCTGTCTTAAAACCGGCTTCTGAGGTTCATAGTCCAGTTTATTAGCTTTATATTGTTTTATAGCAATATCATAAGCTCTTTTCTGAGTTCTGTATTCCAATGTTCGAGCGGCTGTAAGTTTTTTTATTGCTTTTTGCATTATATTCATAGATGCGGTTTTTTTGGCTGATGGATTTCCAACCAAAGCTCCCCACAGATGAACAGGTTCGTCCGTCCATCCGTTTCTAACGTAAATTGTTCTTTTATTTCCGATAATTACTGAACTCATCACCAGTAAATTCAACACTATATAATCAACTGGAGTACCTGAAGCCTTTGATAAATTCCTCAAATATTTCACAAAAGATTCTTCAAATATATTTTCAAGAAAAATTGTGGGTGTAACAATGTCTTGTATGTCATTTAAATCAATCTCTCCCCATTCTTCTTTCGCGGGAAGGATTACATTAGGAGGCGTTGCCGTCATTGCCACCTCCCTTTGAAAAAGCTCCTCTAATTTGTGCTCTAACTGTTTCAATTCCTTCTAAATTCTGCAGATCGTTGAAATCTGTCGGAGATGTAGCTTCATCTTTGAATACGGGAAAGACAACAGCTGCTCCGATTTCTCTTCCTGCGTCTTTCGCTTTTTCGATTCCCGTATTTTTCTCCTTACCGCTGTCGTTATCTGCGCAGATTATTATTTCTTTTTTCGGATAACATTCTCTGAATTTCCGAGCGACATGAATTAGATTCCCCGCATCGAAACAGCAGATAGTCAGCTCTTTCGTTGCTTCGTAAATCGAACATCCTGTCGCGTATCCTTCACAAAGCAAAATTCTTATCGACGGAACTCCTATCGGAAAGAAACAATCTTGTTTTCTCCCGTCTTTCAGGAACTTCTTTTCTCCGTCGAGATTAATAAACTGCAGAGTCGAAATCTTGTTATCGCAAGAATAAGCGGGAATGATTAATCTTCCGTCATGAGTTAATTTCAGACCGTAAGATTTCACTTTTTTCTTCTCTAAATAAGGATGCCTTTCGCATAAACCTTCTTTCTCCCAAATTTCAGAAGCCAATTCAGCTGATTTTTCTTCCCGCAGCTGCTGCTCTGCCAAAGCTTTCGCTTTTTCCATTTCCCATCGTTTGAGTTTTTGCGATTCCTTCCAATCCAATTTCGAATAACGCTTTTTCGGAAACACAGATTGGTGAAATCCCGTCGCGAAATCTCCGAAACAATATCCGTCGTTGCAAGGAGTTGCCCAGTAGCGCTGATTCTTTCCCCAACGCGTGAATCCCGACGACCTCACATGCCGAGGTGTAGGTATTCCGTTAATATCCAACGCATCGTAAAGTAATTCCAATCCTGAAGTGTTACTGTTATAATGCAAGTGCGTTTTTTGGGAGGTATGCATGTTATTCATGCCTACCTCCAGTGTTTTTGGTTCTGCTCTCCAGCCATTTGTCTACTGCATCTTTGTTATATCTGATCAATCCTCCGACCTTTATATACGGTAACGGATATGTTTTGTTAGTTCTCCATACAGCTAAAGAACTTTCTTTTACTCCGATATATTCGGATAGTTCTTTTGGACTCATTAACTTGCTTGGTTCCATTTACATCTCCTTCTGTTTTCCCAAGTAAAAAATTGACGGTGACATCATCAAATCATCAATTTTTTAAAACTGTAATAAAGTTCGTAAATAAAGCCAATAGCCTCTAATACCTCTGCAGGAAAGCAACTAGCTTGTTTGCGCGTACAGTTTTAAAGCAAGGATGATTCAATCATTAGTCGATGAACTTTGTTGAATTATTTGTAACTTAATGTAAAATCTGATAACATGAAAACGGAGATATCCATCTGTTGGTAAAAAAAGTTGGTTGGAATAATGATTCTTTGACCATTCTTATATATTATACGAAAGTAGTTGGTTAAAAGACGTACGTCACGCACATTATATTGTTTCGTTTATAAACTCTTTGATTTTTGGGTGTACATCTATCCCTTTGATTGTATCAACAATTGTATATTTAATCGTTAATATGAGACTCTAATAGTTCTACAACCCAATTAAGAGTTGTTCTCCTCGGTATCTTTAAGCGATTACCTTCTTGAATTACACAAAGTCTGAAAAAGGTATGAAAGCTTGAAATAACCATACGCTTATTTTCTCCATTTTTGTATTTTTTTATCATCTCAGGATGCTTATTTTTATATTCTTGATAAATTTCTTCTTTTTTATCGTTTGGAATGGTTGCGTCATATTTTGAGAATCTTTTACTTCCGCCTTTAGATAATCTTTCTTTTTTATTTTCTTCCTGTAACCTTTCTTCGAAAAAAAGTATATCTTTAACTTTTTCCAGCAAATTACTACACATCTTATAAGCCCGTAGCAGTGATTCAGGATATTTTAGAATTTGGAAAAAACACACAGCCGTTTCTATTAACAAATATTTGCGATTATCAGCAGCACATCTCGCAGTTATCAATACATCTTTATCAACCACCGAAAAAAAATCTCCACGAAAAAAACGAGCAATAATTTCTGCCTCTCCCATATCGCTTACTCTCATTTTAAATGTAAAACGAAAAATTAATAAAGCAATTTCATTTAACATATTTATACAACCTAGATATAGCCCTATATATGGATCTCCTTTATATTCTTTATCGCAACAAAAAAACTTTGTACATTTTATTCTACGCGCGGGATCCACGACCGTAAAAGCTAGGTAAGTGCAAAAACACTCAAACCATTCTTGTACACCCCTAACAGGCCGATAACCTACTCCATAAAAATACGCATAATATGCAGGATAGCCCAATCGCTTTAAACCACAACTTATGTGTTCAGCCAACTTGTCCCTATCTTCTAATCTGATTGAAAATACTCTGAATATTTTTACCGTAAACTGATAATTCGGTGGAACATCGGAAAATTTTTTTAATTTACCCAGAACAGCACTTTCCAGCCCTTTTAAAATTACCTCATCCATTTTTGGTCATTTCCTCCTTTGGTTTGATATTATTTTATTTAAAATATCCAAACACTACAGGAGTTATCGTACGATAAGAGAGTGAAAATATCAATGGATGATAAGTATTATTAATGTTTGTTAATGCTCCATTTACAATCCATTTTAGTATCGTAGAAAATGATACCTATCAGACACGTAAAAACAGAGATTCCCCTAGCTCTTTCAACTGATTTTCAAATTTTTTGATATTATTCGCTTTTAGTTGCTCCAGATTTTTTAGTTTCCATTTTATTGCAGAGAGGTTTGGCAGATTCATGCAGCCAAGAACTTGTTATCACAATTCCTCGAGGCAATCGAAATAACAACTGGTTTGATTTATCTCTTATTTCTTTCATAATATGTAACTTATATCATATATTTTAAACCAAAAGCAAATCATTCTTTATACTCCAGCATTTTATTCGTAGCTGTTTCCATTGCCTCTCTCACAGGATCGTTGGTTAATCGCGCGTATATCTGAGTTGATGTCTGA
>Ga0310786_10011020_pt1 | contig 11311 bp, 9 predicted proteins | sample AusTroGonzalo_MG_FD_203881 | JGI IMG/M metagenome (GOLD analysis project Ga0310786, IMG submission 203881) | Bovine rumen microbial communities from tropical cattle in Woodstock, Queensland, Australia - Gonzalo_03 (v2) (version 2) | ecosystem: Host-associated > Mammals > Digestive system >... | reverse complement strand
GGAACTGCAGTTTGCTGAGGTGGCTCACCATACGTGTTTTCTTGTCGTTCTTATTCAGCATAGAGAACGTGCAGGAAGTCACTTCCAGCATGGCGGCACGTTGCACGGTCTCTGTGAGCACGGTGTTGGCCTGTGCCAGTTCCTCGTTCTGGGAACGGACTTGCTGGTTCTCACGACGGACGAGGATGTTCTCTTCCGTCAGACGGGCGTTGGTGGCATTGAGGCTGTCTATCTGGCGGACGTAATCCTTCATCACCTCACGGACGGTTGCCAGTTCTTTCTTCAGTTCGGCAATCTTGCGGGCGTTGGAAGCCTTGGTCTGGCGGAGTTCCTCCAGTAAGTCCTGTACCCGTTGTTGCTCGCGGCTCAACTGCTCTTGCAGACTGTCATTGCGTATATCCATCTCCTGGAAACCGTCAAACTGAATGGCAAGGTCTTCGTACTCTTCCTGCAGTTCTTCTTTCTCAATGGTCATCTGCTCCAACATCTCGCTCATCTCGCTGTGCTGCAGCACATTCCATGTTACCAAGCCGGCGATGATGAGTACCAGCACGATGATTAAACTATATACTACTGACTTCTTCATAATGGTCTTTTGTCTTATGTCTTCGACTTTTGACTACAATAATGGTATCACTTTTTCCAATTGGTTGCTGCGGCTGCCTTTTAGCAGTATATGAAGCCCTTTCAGGGGCTCTTTTTCCAGGTATTGGCACAGCGCCTCTACATTGTCAAACACAGGGTAGGGAGCCGTGGTGTCTTTGTATTCCTCTCCCACCAGCAGCACCTTGTCCGCTTTGCGCTCCAGGAGCATGTTGACGATGTTCTGGTGCTCCAGATGCGAGTAGTCTCCCAACTCGCGCATGGCACCGAGGATGTAGCAAGGGTGATCGGTTACGGGTGAGGGGTTATGGGAGAACGCCTCAATCGCCGCCTGCATGGAGGTGGGGTTGGCATTGTACGCATCCACGACGACGGTGTTATGCTCCGTTTGCAAGAATTGGCTGCGGTTATTGCTCGGCACATAGGCGCGGATAGCGGCCAAGGCCTCCTCTTCGCTGATGCCGAAATACTTGCCGACGCAGACAGCCGCTGACACATTCTCGGCGTTGTAGGCGCCTACCAGATGCGTACCTTCGGGCATCGTGCCGGTGGTGTAAGCAACCGTTTTCAGGTCTCCTGCCATCTGTGCCAGATAGGGGTTGTCGGTGTTTCGGAAACAGAAACCGCCGTGGGTACGCAGCCAGTCATACAACTCCGCCTTGGTGCGCATGACACCTTCGAAAGAGCCGAATCCCTGCAGATGGGCGCGACCGACGTTGGTGATGAGTCCGTAGTCCGGTTCGGCTATCTCCACCAGTTCGCGGATGTCCCCCGGGTGGCTGGCACCCATCTCGATGATCGCCATCTCATGTGCGCGCGTCATCTGTAATAAGGTGAGAGGTACACCCAACTGGTTGTTGAGGTTGCCTTGCGTATAATGCAGGTGATATCGGGTTTTCAGTACGGCTGCGGTTAACTCTTTGGTTGTAGTCTTGCCGTTCGTGCCGGTGATGGCGAGGACGGGCAGTCCCAATTCGCGCCGCCAGGCGCGTGCCAGGTCTTGCAGTTCCGCTAACGCGTTCTCGCCACAAATGATGTATTCCGCGCCGTCGGCTTTCGCCTGCTCCACGAAATCATTGCCGTCAAAATGCTCACCCTTGAGTGCTACAAACACAGAGCCGGAAGTGACCTTCCGGCTGTCTGTGGTAACATGCAGGGATTCCTTATTTCTTATTAGGAAGCTCCAATCCATAGCCTTTTCGTTTGTCTTCAATCTTCAGGGCGAGACTCAACAGGAAGGCGAGCACGCCGAAGGATGCGAAGACGATCATCGGAACGAGGTAACCGTCCGTTGCCACGCGCAGTTTGCCGATGAGCAGCGGCACGAGGCACAGACCGATATTCTGTACCCAGAAGATGAGGCAGTACGCGGAACCGAGCACTTTCTCATCGATGATCTTCGGCACAGAGGGCCACATGGATGCCGGTACGAGCGAGAAGCTGACACCGAGCACTAGGATCGTGACGAGAGCAAGCATCTTACTCGGGTACATCGGCAGCACGAAAGCGAAGATGCTATGGCACACGATCATGATGACGGCACCAAGGAGCATCATCGAAGCCCCTTTACCCTTATAGTCGATGAAGGCACCGAGGAACGGCGTGAGCACCATAGCGAGTATCGGGAACCACTTGAACAGACCTGCCGCTTCGGCATTGCTGATAGCCAGGGTCTCTTCGAGGAAGTTCGTTGCAAAACGCTGGAAGGGGAAGATAGCCGAATAATAGAGCACACAAAGGAGCGCTACGATCCAGAACATCTTAGAGCGGAAGATCTGACCGAGGTCGGATACATGGAACTCATCCTCCGGATCTTTCTCTGCGGTTGCTTCACCGATCGCCACGAGCTGGTTGTCAAACTTCGTATCCATGATGGTGAAGACGAAGAAATTGATCAGACCGACCACGAGCAGCAGCGAAGCGAAGAGCAGCGGCGCAGTGACGGAGTTCGTGCCGTTGACCGCGAATTTCTCACTGAACATCGGAGCAAGCCACATAGCGCCGAATACGCCGAGACGGGCAATCGCCATCTCGAGCCCCATTGCCAGCGCCATCTCTTTGCCTTTGAACCATTTGGCGAGGATCTTGCTCACGGTGGTACCTGCCATCTCACAGCCGCAACCGAAGATCATAAATCCGAACATCGCCAGTTTGGCACTACCGGGCATCGACGGCCACCATGCGTTGAGCCACTCGACTGTATTTGCGTCCGCCCACGAGATACCGAAATACTTGATACCAGCGCCGATGACCATGAGGCTTGCGCTGAGCAGACCCGTGAAACGCACACCCATCTTATCGAGGATGATACCGGCGAGGATGAGGAATCCGAATACGTTGAGCAGGAATTCACCTGCAGCGTATGTGCCGAATACACCTTGATCCCAACCGATGGTGTCGTTGAGCAGTGAAGCCAAGGGCGAGAGGATGTCCACGAACATATACGCAAAGAACATCATCGAAGCCACGAGGACGAGAACCGTCCACCGTGCAGCTGCACTATCGCGAAGTGTCTGTTGAATTTTTTCTACCATGATTGTAGGAATATGAATTTTTCTTTTTGAGCCACTCTGCCTTTTTCTTCTCATACTCAGCATAGTGGCTTTCCAGATAACCGTCAGCCATATTTACGATTTGACGATTGACGATTTATTTGATACCCAGTTCTTTCTTCACCGCCGGTGTTACATCGAGTGCATCATTGCTGATGTGTACCATTGCTGCGCTATCGAAGATATAGGTGTAGTTCTCACGCTCGCCGACCGCTTTGATAGCCTTTGCCATCTTCTCGTGGATCGGGGTGAGCATTTCCTGCTGCTTTTTCTGGATGTCCTGTTCTGCGGTTTGGTAGAACAACTGGATGCGTTGCTGCATCTCCTGGAGTTCCTGCTGACGGATCTGCTTGATAGCGTCTGCCATAGTAGCCTCCTGCGCCTGATAATCCTGATACTTCTTCTGGATTTCCTCGTTCATGGAAGCCAACTGGGTCTCATACTGTGCGTTGATGGTATCCATCTTCAGTTTCACCTGAGCCACCTCGGGCATTTGCGCAAAGAGCTCTTGCGTGTTGATGTGACCAAATTTCTGTGCGCTGAGTGCCATCGGGGCGATCAGCAGCATTGCGATAATAATTTTCTTCATTTCAAATGTATGATTTTTGATTTATAATTTTCTTACTTGGCGCCCAACTTGTGGAGTATCTGGTCGGATACATCCAGTTTGGAGGACATGTAGATGAGTGCCGGGTCCGCGGAACGGTCTTTGACTACGTCAATGCGTTTCTCGTTAGCAAGATCCTGGATGGCATTGTATATCTCGTCCTGGATGGGTTTGATGAGCGCTTCGCGCTTCTTGTACAGTTCTCCCTCCTGTCCGAAATATTTGCGTTTGAGTTCAAGTACGGCCTGCTCTTTCTCTACGATCTCCTGTTCGCGCTGTGCACGCATGGTCTCGCTGAGGAAGATCTGCTCGGTCTGGTAGTTGGTTGCCATGACGCGTGCTTCCTGTTGCGCGGCGTCGATCTCTTTCTGCCAGCGCTTGGAGAGCATGGTGAGCTGCTCGTTTGCCTGCTCGTACTGCGGCAGGTTTTTCAGGATATACTGCATGTCAATATACGCGATTGACTGATCTTTAGCAAAAGCTGTGCCAAAACCCATCACGGCCGCGAATATAATACTCAGAAACTTTTTCATACTAGTTTTTTTGTCTTTTAGTTATTATAACTCTTGTCCGAGGACGAAGTGGAACTGACTGCCGCTATATTGTTTGGAGCCGCTGATCTTGTCGAAGCCCCATCCCCAGTCGAATCCGAGCAGACCGAACATCGGCAGGAAGATACGCACACCCACACCGGCGGAACGCTTGAGTTCGAAGGGGTTATATTGATTGAGTTCGGCGTAACAGTTACCCGCTTCCGCGAAGCCGAGCAGCCAGATGGTGGCGTTCTGCTCGAGGGAGACGGGATAGCGCAACTCCACGGTGAACTTGCTGTATAGATATCCCATGTTACGTCCCTGTGTGGCATCATACGGGGTGAGTGAGCCGGCCGAGTAACCACGCATGGCGATATAGTCGGTGGAGTAACTGGAGTACCCGGCCATACCGTCACCGCCCATGTAGTAGGTCTCAAACGGCGACTTGGCGTGCTTGTTGTAATGGCCCAGATAACCGAACTCGGCACGTGTCATGAGCACCAGTTTTCGGTCGGGTGTGAGCGGCGTGAACACTTTGCCGGAGAATTTCCACTTGTGATACTCGATGAGGTGGTATTTCTCGGAAGCCTTCATGTTCTCATAGTGTTTCTTGCTGAAAGCCGACCAGGGCGGTGTCAGTTTGACACCCAGCACGAACTGGCTACCGCTACGGGTGTATATCGGGTTATCGATAGAAGAGCGCATCAACTGCAGGTTGATCGCCAAGTTATGACTCGTTCCGTTGGTGATGAGCAGGTAAGGCCAGTCTTTCATCCAGAAGAGGTTGTAGCTCAACTCGGTATGGAACATGAAGTAGTCATCGGGCCAGCGCAGACGCATACCGTAACCGACGGAGAATCCGAACTGGCGGATGAACTTGTCCTTATCCGCTTCGGCTTCCGCCAACTGCTGATAGTAGTTGGAGTTTCCGGAGTAGTAATAGTAGTTCGAATAGGTGTTGTACAAGTTCTGGTACGCTTTCTGATAACGGCTGGAATAACCGGTCTGGTTGGCGAAGAAGAAGCTTGCGCTAAAGCTATTCGGGCGCTTGCCGCCGAGCCAAGGCTCGAGGAACGACAGCGATACCGAAGTATAATAGATACCGTTGGTGCGGGCATTGATGGAGAAGGTCTGACCTTCACCCTGCGGCACGATGCGGTAGGCTTTCTTGTTAAAGAGGTTCTGGATGGCGAAGTTGGTGAACTTGAATCCGACCGAACCGGTAATACCGGTAGCGCCCCAACCGAGTGAGAACTCGACCTGGTCGCTGGACTTCGTTTCCAAATTATAGGTGATGTCCACTGTACCGTCTTCGGGGTTCGGCTGAATATCCGGCACGAGTTTCTCCTGGTCGAAGTGGCCCATCTGCGCCAACTCACGAAGTGAACGCATGATGTCCGACTGCGAATAGAGTTGTCCGGGTTTGGTATAGAGTTCACGGCGCACGACATGCTCATAGACACGGGTGTTGCCGACGATCTTGATGTCGTTGATCGTGGCCGGCTTGCCTTCGTACATGCGCATCTCAAAGTCGATGGAGTCGTTCTCCACGTTCACCTCGACGGGATCGACGTTGAAGAAGAGGTATCCGCGGTCGGTATAGAGTTTGCTGACGGCGTCGTCATCGGTCTGCAAGCGCTCGTTGAGTGTCTTGAGGTTATAGACGTCACCGGGTTTGATACCCAGTACCGCATCCAGATAGTCGTAAGGATACAAGGTGTTGCCGATCCATTTGACAGAGCGGATATAGTATTTCTCACCCTCGCTGATGGTCAGATAGACATCCACGCGGGCGGGGTTCTCGGGGTTGGGCACCACGCTGTCCGCCACGATATACGCGTCCCGATAACCGTGCTCGTTATATTTCTCGATGACGGCCTGTTTGTCTTTCTCGTACTCGGCAGTGACGAATTTCTTGGTGCGGAAGAGGTTGACGATGTCGTTATCGTTGGTCTTCTTCATCGCCTTGTTGATCTGGCGGTGCGTGAGGGCCTGGTTGCCGGTGATATAAATCTTGCCTACCTTGGTCTTGGTTTTCTTGTCCACGGCGATAAGCACGCGTACATATCCTTTGTGCTCTGTATCTTCTTTCTGAACCACATACACTTCGGCGTTATGAAAACCTTTCTCGGCGAGGTATTTCTTGATGACTGTCTTGGCATGGTCTTCGAGGTTCGGCGTCATCTGGCTTCCCTGACGAATACCTGCCTTGATCTCCACGTCCTCGCGTTCGCTTTTCTTCAGGCCCTCGTAGCGCACTTCGCTGATACGCGGTCGTTGTTTGAGCGAGATGACCAGCCATACCTTGTTTCCCTCTATCTTCTTGGCTTTGATCTTGACATCGGAGAACAGACCTTGCTTCCAGAAGCGCTTGATGGCTTTGGTGATTTGTGCGCCGGGCACTTCGACCTTGTCCCCTACGGCGAGTCCGGAGAAGCCGATGAGCACGAAATCCTCATAGTTATCCGCACCTTCCACTTCAATCCCTGCAATCTCGTATGTCTTGCGTGACAGGCTGTACTCGATCTCTTGTGCGGATAAAGGAGAAAGGTGAAAGGTGAGAGGTGAAAGGACCATCATCAACACCCAAATCAATCTATATAAAATCCGTCTTCCTTTCATTTCTTGTCTTTCATTTGTTCGGATGTCTTTCCAAATCTGCGTTCTCTTTTCTGATAATCGATGATGGCTTTATAGAACTCCTCTTTCGTGAACTCCGGCCAGAGGCAGTCGGTGAAATACAACTCGCTGTAAGCCAGTTGCCAGAGCAGGAAATTGCTGATGCGGTATTCGCCGCTGGTCCGGATGAGCAGGTCGGGGTCGGGCATCTCACCGGTGGTCATGAGGCTGCTGACCAGTTGCTCGTTGATATCCTCTGCGCGTAACTCGCCGGCTTGCGCACGACGTACGGCAGTCTGCATAGCACGCGTGATCTCCCAGCGCGCGGAGTAACTGAGGGCGATGACCATCGTCAGGCCAGTGTTGTGGCTCGTCTGCTCAATGCAGCCGAGGAACTTCGTCTTCGTTGCCTCCGGCAGCCGGTCGATGTCACCGATGGTCTGCAGACGCACGTTGTTATCCATCAGTGTGGGCGTCTCCTTGACGATCGTGTCCACCAGCAGCGTCATCAACGCATCCACTTCCTCTTTGGGACGATTCCAGTTCTCGGTGCTGAAGGTGTACAGCGTGAGGTACTCCACGCCCAGTTCGGTGGCAGCGACGGTGATGTTATGCACCGTCTCCACGCCCTGTTTGTGTCCGAACATGCGTGCCAATCCCTGTTTCTTTGCCCATCGACCGTTACCATCCATGATGATGGCGATGTGTCTCGGCAGACGCGCTTTGTCTATCTGTTCTTTTAAGCTCATTTCTTACCAATTACAAATTCTGCACTGTTTCTTCGCCTTGGCGAACTCAAAGACGATGCCCACGGTGAACATACCGGTCAGGTCACAGTTCATCCAGTTCCAACCGTTGAGTTTATGCTTGTTATTCAACTCGCCGCGGCTCTCCAGGCAGTCTGTCATGTAGATATTGTGTTGCCATGCAATATTCATGCCAACGAAGTCATGGAATTTCCACTTGAAGCCTATACCGAGCGGAATATATGCGGTAGCCTTGTTGAATTTCGGATCATTCTTCGCATTCGTGCCGTGTATACCGGTGCCGATACCCAGGAAGATATAGGGCGTATAGCATCGGATGCGCTTGTCGTAAGGGTTGGTGGAACCGAAGCGGAAGAAGTTAAACTCCGCCATCACATCCACGTTGATGATGCGGTTCTGCCATTTGGTGTCCAGTTTCTCGCCGCGGATGGTGTAGTCGTTGCCGACCAGCCGCTGTCCCGACACTTTGGCCTGCACCGCCCAGCGCTTGGTGAACTTATAGCGGAACTGCACGCCGTAAGCCTCCCGTATATTCATGCAGATATGCGGAGTGGCATCGCCTACGTAGTATCCGAATCCGCCCTGAATACCCACTTCGCACAAGTACGGACGGTCATCCGCACGAGCGCTCATGCTCACGCACGCGAACAACACAAAGAGGCAGTATATGCAGTACTTTTTAGCCATTATACCAAAATAAGCGTGCAAAATTACTACAAATTTTTCAAATTTGCAAGATTTTGGACAAAAAAATTCAAATATACGTGCATAATTTGATATTTTTGGTCAAAAGATTGTAGTTTGCACGAAAGTGCGAACGGAATTTCGGGGGAATTGCGAAACAAGGCGGAGTCCGAAGTTACAATAAAAATTTGATATTTTGCATAAAACGAAGAATTTTATAAAAAAACGTGCTTTTTGTGTGCTGAAATTTGGAAATATGGGAAAAATGTATTATCTTTGCAGAGAATTTGAAGAGTTATGAAAGTCAAGTGGACATTGTTGATAGACGACATGAATGGTAGTGTGGATAAGAAGCACTACGCGCGTCATATTCCCGGAAACGGGGAGTGGGCGGCAGTTTGCAACAAGCCGGAATTGAGCAAGAAGACGAAGAAAAAGAAAGCGGCTCATACAACGTGCAAGAGCTTCACGGAGATGATCGCCGTTTGCAAGAATATTTTGAGCAATCCGGTGGCTCGCGGAATGTGGCAAGAGAGATATGAGGCGGCCAAACGTCAAGCAAGACGGCATAACAAACCTATTCAAGGACGGCTGTGCGACTATGTACGGCACGAAGTGAGTGAGGCGTTGAAGCGAGGTGAGTTAAAGCCTACCCCCGGCCCCTCCCTGTAAGGAGGGGAGAAAATATCATTAGATAGATAGAGTAAGGATGTTGGATGGAGGATCCATTGAGGACCCATTCAGCATCCTTTCAGTATCCATTGAGCACCCATTGGAATAAGGAGGTAGATAGGAGGGAATAAGGGAATAAGGGAAATGGGAGATAAACGGATAGAGAAAGAACCGGATATTCCCGGAGATAAAGAGCGACAAATGATATTTGCCAGTAAAAGAAGAGAGAAAAGACATTCCCAGATTTTGAGGCCTGGAAATGTCATTAAAATGGAAGGAAACTAAAAATTACAAATCTTCTTTTATTCCCTTAATACGGAAGGCATGACTGTCATATATTGTGAATGTGACCCAACCATCGAAAAGAGCTACATCTTTGATTTTGGACCAAAGATAGGCCTCGTCTAATCCTATTCTCTCTACGCAGAAAGCGTCATTAGTCCCAAGTTCTTTGACAATTTCCTTAACTACGGGGAAACCATATACACTTCCTCCAGTAATTTTGATTATTTGCTTACTTTCTTTAAAAACATATATAAAATCGCCTGATTCTTTCCACTCCGATCCACTTTTTATGTGCAAATAACCGTCTGATGGATCATATACAGCCACACCAGAAACCTTTTCCATCCATAACAAATGGGTGTCATTCTTAATGTCATAGTACCATTCAACATTATTGCTATCATCTACACAAACCCATGTACCAATAATGGATTGAGAGGAAAACTTTGTTGTATTATCCGGTTCTGTGGTCATTGTAGATTCATGACAACCGGTAAAAATCAAAGATAAAATCAGTACATAAAATAGTTTTTTCATCATTATTATTGGCGGTTATATCCCATCGCCCCATCGGTTTAAAATATTGTTAGGTTTATAACATAAAAAAAATGGACGTTCCTTATCCCCTTCGAGGCTGTAGGAATGCCCATTAAGTCGATAAGTCACGTCCATGTATACACTATGGACGCTTGCTGACTTATTTTGACTTAATTCTGAAACTTCCTACATTTCGAAGGGTCAAATAAATCGCAAACGCGAAATAAATTATGTCCTTCTGTTTAACGTCGGTAAGCGACGGTATTTGCTAATCAGTTCTTTATCAACAGCCTAAAGGCGTCGGTGACTTTGCGGACGGGGACGACGTCGATCTTGAATCGTGCCGTGTCAATCTTCTGCTCCGCAGGGATGAGGATGCGGCGGAAGCCGAGTTTCTGGGCTTCGGCGATGCGTTGCTCGATGCGGTTGACAGGCCGGATCTCTCCTGCCAGTCCCACTTCGCCGCAGAGGCATGTGCCGGCATCCAAAGCGATGTCCATATTACTGCTGAGGACGGCAGCCAAGACAGCCAAGTCAATTGCCGGATCCTGGACACGCAGTCCGCCGGCGATATTGAGGAACACATCTTTCTGCAGCAGTTTGAAGCCGACGCGTTTCTCCAGTACGGCCAGGAGCATGTTGAGCCGTCTGCCGTCAAAGCCCGTAGAGGATCGTTGCGGCGTGCCGTACGCGGCTGAAGAGACGAGTGCCTGCACCTCAATGAGGAACGGCCGCACGCCTTCTACCGCAGCGGCGATAGCGATGCCGGAAAGCCCTTCACGTGCTGTGGAAAGCAGTAACTCGGACGGGTTTGTCACCTCACGCAGTCCGTCGCTCCGCATCTCGTAGATACCGATCTCAGAAGTGGAACCAAAACGGTTCTTCTGTGCTCGCAAAATACGGTACATATACTGCTGGTCACCCTCGAACTGAAGGACGGTATCCACGATGTGCTCGAGCACTTTCGGTCCTGCCAGCGAACCCTCTTTGTTGATGTGTCCGATGATGATGAAAGGAATGTTGCGCGTCTTGGCAAACTCCAATATCCGCGCCGCACATTCGCGTACTTGAGTGAGACTTCCTATAGAGGCCTCAACCGCCTCTGTTCCAATCGTTTGGATGGAGTCGATGACTACTATCTCGGGGTCTATTTCCTTCACCTGATCGAGGATGCGCTCGAGCGATGTCTCAGACGAGATGAAGAGGTTTTCGGCGTTGCCGGCCAGCCGTTCGGCACGCAGTTTGAGTTGGCGCACGCTCTCCTCACCGGAGGCGTAGAAGGTCTTTCGCTCGCCCTGCTGCATGAGTACCTGCAGGGCCAGGGTTGATTTGCCGATACCGGGTTCGCCACCCAAGAGCACCAGACTGCCGGGCACGAGTCCGCCGCCCAAGACGCGGTTGAACTCGCCGTTGCGCATGTCCAGACGCATCTCCTCTGTCGCTACCACGTCT
>Ga0310786_10011019_pt1 | contig 11312 bp, 6 predicted proteins | sample AusTroGonzalo_MG_FD_203881 | JGI IMG/M metagenome (GOLD analysis project Ga0310786, IMG submission 203881) | Bovine rumen microbial communities from tropical cattle in Woodstock, Queensland, Australia - Gonzalo_03 (v2) (version 2) | ecosystem: Host-associated > Mammals > Digestive system >... | reverse complement strand
ACGTCGGTCTTGGCAACATCATGCTCATGTCGGGTATCAACTCGCTCAACAGCAATGCCCAGCCGCTCATCATTGTCGACGATGTCATCATGGACATGGAATACAACCGCTCCACGCTCCACGACGGCTACTTCACCAATATGCTGGCCAACCTGAATGTCAACGACATTGAGAGCGTGCAGGTGCTGAAGAACGGTACGGCCATCTACGGTGCCAAGGGTGCCAACGGTGTGCTGCTCATCAAGACCAAGCGCAATAAGTCGATGGCCACTAAGATCGATGTGACCATCAATGGCCGTTACGAACTCATTCCCCGCCTGCCGGAGATGATGGGTCCCGAAGACTACCGCCTCTACGCTTCAGAGATGCTGGCCAACAAGACGATGACATTAGGCAAGATGAAGTTCCTCAACAACGACCCCACCTATTTCTATTATAACCAGTATCACAACAATACCGATTGGACAGATGAGGTCTACAAGAATGCGTTCTCTCAGAACTACGGCATCAACGTGCAAGGTGGTGACGACATCGCCTCTTACAACCTCTCCGTAGGCTACTCCTTAGCCAACAGCACCCTGAAGAAGAACGACTACTCGCGTTTCAATATGCGTCTGAATTCCGATATCAATATCGCCCGCGGATTCGACGTACGCTTCGACGCTTCCTACAGCGACGTTGACCGTTCACTGTTCGACGACGGTGCACCCTCAACCGTGCTTTCAGGCGTCATGACCTCACCAGCCTTCATCGCGCTGGCCAAGTCGCCGTTCCTCTCTCCTTACGCCTTCGACAATGCCGGCAACCCGAGCCATTATCTGGCAGAGGCCGACGACTACTTAGAGGGCATGTTCCAGGGAAGAGGCCGTCTGGCCAACCCCGCGAGTATCCTGGAGTATGGCGATGGCAAGAACCGCAACTCATTGGGCAACCGTCTGATTGTGTTCGCCATCACGCCGAAATATCAGTTCAACAAGCACCTCACGATAAGTGAGCACTTCGCCCTCTCCCTGGTCAACACCAACGAGAACTACTATCTCCCCATCCAGGGCACACCGACGTTCATCGTCGACGGACTCGATGAGAGCACCACGCTCAACAACCTGGTTCAGAGCCAGGCCTCAAGCCTCACAGCCATCCAGAGCGATACCCGTCTGGCATGGCAGAACCAGTTCGGTGCCCATCAGGTGGGAGCCATGGGAGGTGTCCGCTACCTGAACTCAGCCTACAAGCTCACCTCACAGAGCGGTTATAACACGCCGAACGACAAGGCACCCAGAATGAATTCATCACTGAGCTTCAAGGATACCGACGGTGCCAACGACAAGACCTCCGACTTCATCTGGTACGCTTTGGGCAACTACAACTACGCCCAGCGCTATTATCTGAACGCCGGAATCTCCGCCCACGCATCTTCCCGTTTCGGTAAGGATGCCGACGGTCTGAAGATGGCCGGTGTCGTATGGGGACTCTTCCCCAGCGCCGAGGCCGCTTGGGTCATCAGCAACGAGAACTGGTTTGCCGGTATCAAGCCCGTCAACTACCTTCGCCTGAACCTCGGCTTCGACGTCACGGGTAACGACGACATCGACTACACGGCTTCGCGCAGTTACTTCGTGTCGCGCCGCATGCTGAACAGTTCCGCCACAGGTATCGTCATTGGCAACATCGGCAACACCGAGCTGAAGTGGGAGTCCACCTCGCGCCTCACAGCTGGCATAGAGGGTAACTTCTTCAACAACCGTCTGAACCTGCGCTTCAACTATTTCAAGAGCTGGACCAGCAACCTGCTCTCCCTGCAGCAGTTAGCATGGACCAGCGGCTTGGATGCCAACTGGAGCAACGAAGGAAAACTCGAGAACAACGGCTTCGACATTCACGCCGTGGTCAAGGTGCTCAACACGAAGGACTTCCGCTGGGAGGTCGGTGCCTCTGTAGGTCACTACAAGAACGAGGTGACTGCCCTACCCGACAACGACCGCAGCTTCGAGTCCGATCTCTATGGTGCCACCATCCAGACCAAGGTCGGCCAGCCCGTAGGCCTGTTCTACGGCTACCAGACCAACGGTGTCTACAGCAATGCGGCAGAAGCTAATGCCGATGCCAAATACCTGATCAAGGAGAATGGCGATAAGGTCTACTTCAAGTCAGGCGACATGAACTTCGTCGACCTCGACGGCAACCACGTCATCGATGAGAACGACCGCACCGTCATCGGCGATCCCAACCCCGACCTCTATGGTAACATCCATACCACGCTCAGCTATAAGAACCTGACCTTGTCGGCCGTCTTCAACTACTCGTTGGGCAACGATATCTTCAACTACCAGCGCTCGCTCCTGGAGGGAGGCACCTACTTCCTGAACCAGACCACCGCCATGAAGAACCGTTGGACCACCGAGGGTCAGCAGACAGACTATCCCCGTGCAGAGTACAAGGATCCTATGGGCAACTCCCGTTTCAGCGACCGCTGGATTGAGGATGGCTCCTATCTCCGTCTGAGCAATCTCACATTGAGCTATTACCTGCCCATCCAGAGCACCTATCTGCAGGGCATCACCATCTTTGGTAACGTGTCGAACCTCTTCACCATTACCAAGTACCTCGGCAGCGATCCTGACTGCGGCATCGCAGGCAGCATCCTCACGCAAGGCATCGACCGCGGCCTGCTTGGCAAGGGCCGTTCCTTCTCAATGGGAGTGAATATTAATTTGTAGTTTACAGTTAACAGTTTACAGTTTACAGATTATAGTTATGATTACCAAGATAAACAATAAAAATTGGGTGAAGTACATCTTCCTTCTTACCTCTTCCCTCTTCCTTCTTACCTCTTGCGAAGACATGCTGAAGCCAGAGTCCGACTTGGTGGAGTATGAGGAAGACCACACCCTGAACCACGCCACCGACTCTGTCTACAGCGTCATGGGTATCATCAATAAGCTGCAGATCATCGCCGACCGTGTCGTACTCTTAGGCGAGGTGCGCGGCGACCTGGTCGTACCCACGGCCGCTGCCAGCAACGACCTGAAGCGCCTCTCGGCCTTCTCGTTCAACGAGAAGAACCGCTACAATCAGATCAGCGACTACTACGCCGTCATCAACAACTGCAACTACTACCTGGCCCACATCGACACCGCCATGGAGCGTCGCGGCCGCAACCTCTTCATGCGAGAGTATGCCGTGGTGAAGTCCTACCGCGCATGGACCTATCTGCAGTTGGCACAGGCCTACGGCGAAGTGCCCCTCATCCTCAAACCGCTGATGACCGAGCGTGAGGCCCTCGAGGCCATGAACCAGCCGCGCGTCGGCATCAAGGCCATCTGCGACACGTTCATCGACGACCTCACACCCTACGTGGGTGTCAACCTGCCGGAATTCGGCTCCGTCAACGGTCTGAACTCCAAGTTGTTCTTCATCCCCATGCGGGCGCTCATCGGCGACCTCTGCCTCTGGGCAGGACGCTATCAGGAGGCCGCACGCTGGTACCACGAGTACCTGACCGACCGCTACTCGCCCGTCAAGATGAGTCTCCAGCGCACCACCTGGCCCAACTCGTCACAGTACACCTCGCCCAACGACCGCTATAATCCCACGGGCAACGAGGTCATGACCAGCATCCCCATGGAGGCGCGCGTCTTCGACGGCACCATCAGCAACCTGCCGAATCTGTTCGAGTCAACCTCAGAGAACAACTATTTCTACGAGCTGACCGCCTCATCGGCCATGTCGAAGATCTCGGCCGACCAGATCTACTGCATCGAGAACGATATGCCCGGCGGCACCAGCAAAGACACCGTCTATGTGCCACGCTCAGGATTCACCCGCGCGGAATACGTCGGCGACCTGCGCTTCTCGTCCAACTTCACGCTCCGTTCCTCGGGCACACAGAGCGAGTATTCCGAGTACAACTCCTATACCCAGTATGTCAACAAGATCGTGTCATCGCGCATCAATCTCTATCGCAACACCATGATCTACCTGCGCTATGCCGAGGCCCTCAACCGCGCCGGCTATCCCCAGACGGCATTCGCCATCCTGAAGTACGGCATCTGCGATGAAGTACTCAAGAACCGCGTCGACGCCGTAGAGCTCGAGCAGGCAGGCGACCTGGCATTCTTCGATCCCAACGTCTTCGATATTGAGGAAGTGCTCGGCATCCACTCCTTAGGCTCAGGCGACTCCCACGCCAATGCCTTCTACGTGCTGCCGCAGCCGGAAACGGCACTGGCTTCGCGTCAGGACACCGTCAACTACCAGATTCCGCTGGTGGAGAACATGATCATCGACGAGATGGCATTAGAGGGTGCCTTCGAGGGCTATCGCTTCAACGACCTGATGCGCGTGGCCCTGCGCCGCGGCGATGCCAGCTATCTGGCCGCCCCCATCTCCCGCCGCAACGGCGAGAGCGACGCCACGCTCTACTCCCTCCTGATGGATCCCAAGAACTGGTACCTACCACTACCGTAAATACAAAGCCCCCGCTCGGTTAAGCGGGGGCTTTTATTTTTATAAGAGGGCGAGTGCGATAAAGAAAGCAATGTGTATTTATTTCACATTCCAAATTCAGACAAGCCTGTAATGTACTAAAAAATCAGTGGGGCTGACCCCGTGTGAGTTCTTTTAAACTGCAGGAATAAGTTCGACGGTAAGGCCGAGGGCGGCGACAATGCGGTAGAAAGTTGACACCTTAGGCTCTGTACGGCCCTTCTCAACTCGTGAGATATACGACTTATTGGTACCAATTCTGGCAGCCAATTCTTCCTGAGTAATATGTGCGTTCTTGCGGGCTTCTTCGATGATCTGCCCTGTAAAGAAGGCATCGGCCTTTTCTTCAGCGGCTATGCGTTCTGGCGTTCCCTCTTTTCCGAATGCGGCATCCAACTGTGCATCCACATCAAAAATCACCTTGCTTTTTTCTTTCTTCATATTCTGCTTTCAATTTTAATGCTTTATTGATTTCCTTTGCCGGTGTCTTCTGGCTCTTTTTCTGGAAACAGTTGAAGAGCACAACCACCTGTCCTTCATCGAAACAGAAGAATATCCTGTAGATATTGCCCTGCCATTCGATTCTTAATTCAAAGAGACCATCACGAATCGGTTTCACGAACTTCGACGGTAAGCGTTCCTGAGTCTTCAGCAGGAGCATTCCGTAGAGAATCTTCTCCTGCGTTGCGGCATCCTGAGCCTTGAAGAACTTCTGATAATAGTCCTTGTAGGCAATGATTTTCCGCTTCATGGCTGCAAAGATATTAAAAGTTTACTAACTGAGCAACTTTTTGCCGAATTATTTGCATTTTTTCTTTTCATACGCATTATATTTAGAGGTTGGACAAATATATCGGTTGCAAAGATAGGATTTATTTTTTTAACTTCCAAATTTTTCGGAATTAATTCAATTTTAGCCTTCTAAAAGCCCTGCTGCCGTAATCAGCAGCGAGGCTCGTATAACAAAAGAGCCGTCCTTTCTACACAAGTGATCAGAGACCCCGTGACGTGAAAAACTTGTGCACGTCCAAAAACAAAAGACAGAAGCAGTTTTGAATATTGTCTTAACTACCAAGAAATATAGTCTTAACAACCATTTTCATAACTTTTCGCCAGCATTTTAAAAAGTCTTCGCCAGCTTTTAAAAACCAGCGAAGAGTTTTTAAAAAGCCAGCGAAGACTTTTTGAAAAGCCAGCGAAGACTTTTTGAATTACCAGTTAAGGGTTTCTGTATTTCTTGTTAAGGGTCGCTGAATTTCTTGTTAGGGTTGCTATATTTTGCAGTGTACTGAATTTTGGTTGACAGTTTTGTTTGTTAAAACTAAATAGGTTTACACTTTACTTTTTTATTCCTACATTGGTTGTCACTTCGTTCTTTTTATTCCTGAAACCGTTTTTTGTCGTTTGGTCGAGATGGAACAATAAATAAAAACCCCCGCTCGGTTAAGCGGGGGTTTATCTTGTGGCCTTTTCAGCTGCCGCCAGTTGATTGTTCAATTATTGTTACTCATCGAACTGGGCGACGGTCTGGAGAATGTCGGGGATGTCGATGCCGAGTTTAGCGAGCATGGTGGTCAGGGGGACATCTTCGCCGTTGGTCAGTTGGGAGCGCAGCATCACCGTGGGATAATAGCGACCGCTGGCAGCATCGTGGACACTGCCCATGAAGAGGTCGCCCAGAGGGATGGTGGAGAGGTTGAGCGACAAGACGAGGTTGTCGTTAAAATCAGTCACCAGCTGCCGACAATCCTCCTCGCTGGTTCCTTCCTGCATGCATTGGGCTATCTTGACACCATTGACCACAAGATAGTTGACATTGTTGGCATGACCATTGAACACGAAAAGATCGTCGATGGCGGCGACGGTGAAGTCGGCCTCGACGGTGACATCATGCTTGATGAGTTTGAGGATGTCGGCATCGTCGGTGAGCGTAGTGTTCATCACCAGGAGCGGCGAAGTGTCGCCCGCCTTGCCGTAGCTGAGCACCACACTCCGCTCGTGGGTGTGCAACTGCCGGTAGTCGAGGGTGACCACAAAGTCGCGGTAGAGCAGTTCTCCGCTATAACTGTTGCCACGAACCAGCAGCGGCAGCCATACAGGACGGTTGCGCTCGGTATTGGAGAGGAGTCGCAGCACCAGTTCGTCGCCCTTGTAGATATAGAACTGGCTGGCGCCAGTGACATAGAAGTTCCAGCGATAGATGGAGATATCCTTTTCCATCTCTGCCGAGACGCGATACTGCTGACCGTTGCGGGCGGTATAGGTGACCTCTCCCCTGCCCTCGGCCTTGAGACCGAACCACGACGAGCTGCTCTCACAATTGTCCTTGAGGATGACGGAGAGGTCGTAGGCCAGTTCGAGGGCGGTGTTGAAGGCATCATAGGAGAAGCGCCGACCCAGGGTGACGCCCGTGCCCTCGTCGCCCTTGAGCAGGGTGAGCAGGGTGGAGAGCTTCACATCGAACTCAGAGGCCTCGCCGTCGGCCCTCGTGGCGCTGGCGACGGTCTCTGCCAACGGATCGAGATCCTTGAAATCGAGCCCTTCCAAGCGCTGGTTCAGCTGGTCGGCAGCGGCATCCAACGGACGGAGCGCCTCGATATTCTGATTTTCAGCACTGGTATTGTCGTCGGAGCTGCATGCGCTGAGCAGGAGCCAGCCGCAGGCGAGCGTTACGGTGAGAAAACGGAACTGTTTCATATTATAATCCCCATAAGTTATAGTTGACATCGTAACCTGCTAAGAGGAACCAGTTGGCCAGGGTCTGCTCGTAGCTGCGGAGCAGGTAGAGGGGCGCCTCGATGCGCTCTTCGAGCTGCGTGCGGGCAGACTCTTCGGCCGGAGCGGCAGTGGGATTGAGCGGGTCGATGCCTAACTTGAGATAACCGTATACCCTGGCGACCATGATCATGTCGATACCCGAGTCTTCAAGCATCTCCTGAAGGTCGTCGGTGGTCAGGCCCACCTTACCCAACGTCTCGCCGAAATTGGGGATGAGGTCGAAGACGTTCGAACGGTTTCTGGCTAAGCTGCCCTCATTGACTATCTTCCTGAGGTCGATGCCCCAGCTCTCGAGGGTCTTGATGAGCTTCATCACGTCGAGATCGCCCACGATGTCGCGGTAATGGCGGTTCTGCTCGCCCTCGTAATAGAGCACGGGCCAGAACTGGATGGCGGCCATGGTCTGGATGGCCCACACAATGCCCGACTGCTGATGCTTCAGTTTGAACACCACGGTACAGGTCTGCAACGAACTCTTGCCTGGCACGAGGCTGGGCTGGAAACCCTTGTCTCTCATCCAAGGGATGATGCCTCGTACGCTCTGGATGGGCACGTAGTTGTCGTGACGACTGTGCTCGATGTAGTAGTTCTTGGTGATGTCGGGTTCCCAGCCGGTGGTAAGGCTGATCTCCTTCAGTTTGGCACGCATTTTCTTGGCGGGCTCACTTTCCAGATTCATGAAGTCGGGTGTCAGCACCTGATGAATGGAATCCTTCGACAGCACGCCGATATCAGCCATCACGCTTTTATCCTTGGTCCTGAAATAGTCGAGTGCCTTCGAGGCGACGGGTTCCTGGAACATATCCTTGTAATCGATGCCCAGATGATAGTTCTCGTTGACGGACATGAGCATCAGTATCACATCGGCGATGTCGTCGCAGGCATCACGCGCCACGTAGATGGAATAGATCTGCTCGAAATCGAGCGGGCCGCCACCCGAGAAGGTCTTGTCGAAACGGATATCCTTGTATTTACTCTCCGTATCGGTCAGTTTAGCGGCAAACATGCTCTCGGTACCTCCCTGCGAGTAGCCCATGTTGAAGAGGAACTTGCCTTGCGGTATATTCCTGTCGTCGAACAACTGCTTAGCAGCCAACAATCCATCGAGTGCGTTGCGGCCGTTCGTGTCGCCACAGATATAGGACACGTTGTGGTCGAAGGATGAGCCGTAGCCGATATAGTCGCTGGCGACGACGATGTAATTGGGTCGCAAGGGATTCGCCAACAAGGCACTGATCTCATTCAGACCTTTGCCGCACTTCGAGGGAACATCGTTGGGCGAACCGACCGTATAATGATTATACATGACGATGCCATCGCAAGGCACGCTGCCGTCGAGGATGTCTGACGGAATCATGATGACACCACTGATGGTGACGGCCTTACCGTCAGCATCGGTAGAGGGATAGTCGTAGACCATCAGTCTCACCTGTCGGGAACCGAATGAGAAATTCCCTCCCAGTTGTGCCTTCGCCGTATAGTCGCTCTCGGAGAGGATGCGATAGCTGGCATCTTGGGCGGCGCTGGTGAGCACCGAGGCACACATTATTATATATATATATAAGATCTTCTTCATATCTATAAACTATAAACTGTAAACCATTACCTAAACACCCGTTTATCCGACTTTCCACCTTTCTTCTCGATAAAGATGCCTTTCTTAGGCTGGCTCACCTGCTGACCTCGGAGATCATAAACTCTTCCTTCTTCCATCTTACTTCTTCCATCATCCATTGTCTCAATACCGGTGGCTCTCGAGACCACCTTGAAGGTGGCAGCCACGGGATAATGGTCGCTCAGGCGTTTGCCTTCATACTGATAGCCGACCTTATCGACGGTATAGGCTACGGGCTGGATCATCGTGCCCAAAACGGGATTGATGTAGAGGATCTTGTCGACGGACTCCTCGCCCTGCTTGTTCATTTCCATCCAGACATCGGCCACCGTGCCACGGCCAGAATCGTTGATGGAATCGATAAACACGCTTTTCACATCGTCGCGGCTGTAGAGGCTGTTCATGTCGCCGACAATGATGATGGGGCGTGAGTCTAACTGCTGCAGCACATCGTCCTTGAGCTGTGCCCACTGGGCCATTCGCGCTGCCTTATCCTTCGCGTCGTTCTGAGTGGCCTCGTCCACGTCGTCAGCGGCATCCATGTGCATGTTGTAGACCACGATGCGGTCGCCGCTTCTCAGTGTCACTTCGTAACGGCGGAAACCTTTGGTCACCATTTCGTCCATGGCGTGGCTGAACTTGCCGAAGTTCTGCTGCCAGGGCATACGGGCGGCAGACATCACAGTGAGGTCGTTTTTCCAGCAGGCCATCAGTCCGTCGCAGTCGAAACGGTGGTTCTGCAGGTGCAGGTAGTCGATGGTACGTCCCACCACATCGACATCACCCGTCCACTCGTCCATCTTGTAGTTGTCCTCCAGAAACACGGAGAGCACCTCGTGATAGTTGAAATCTTCTTGCAGCATCAGCAGGTCGTAACCTTTCTGCATGAGGTATTTTCCGATACGTGCCGTGCCACCGTTGCCCGGCCCATCGGGATTGACTTTCAGTACTAAAAGCTTCTGGGGCAGTCCGTCAACGTTAAGCGTGGCGATAGAGAACTGCTCACCAGTCTGTGCTGTTGTCGTCAGGCTCCCGCAAAAGGTCAGGAGGATGGCCAATATCATTACTACTTTTTTCATTATACGATTATTGTATTTGGGGACAAAGATAATAATAATCCACGAAACTACAACGATTTTCGTGGAAAAATATTATTTTGCTTCGATAGCAGTACCGATTATGCCGGCTGTGCTGACCTTGATGCGGGTGGTCTTGCCATTGTTGTAGAAGGTGGCGGTGAAGCGGCCGTCGTCGTCGAGTCGCGCATTGGGATTCCAATAGAGCGTGCGGCGATAGTCCTTTACATCGTCGAGGGGCTTCCGGCTGTAGTCGGGATGGTAGAAATCGTCGGGATGGTACATACCGTCGAGGATGATGCGGCGATCGCGGAAGGTATAGCGTTTGCCATCATCGGGCAGGAGCATGTAGTCGAGAGTGACATCGGCCACAGTCGACTGCATGGGTACCGGACGGTCCTCATTGCGCAGCTCAAAGTCGGTGAAGAGGCGGATTTCGTTCTGACGGTTCAGTTTGATGCGGTCGTAGACCCAGACGTCGCTGCGGAACTGCTCCATGACGGTGGGACCCGGATCGTAATTACGATAGAACACGTAGGGCGGGAGTTCCTGGTCGTTAAGACGCGCCGCCACCTGGAGTGCGCGCTCGCTGTTGTAATTGCCGAGCAGGGCGTAGGCAATCTGCATGGGGAACTTGTGGGGCTCGAAGCGCCCGAAGGAAAGGCCGCGGTCGGTAACAAGGTTGTAAAGATTGACGGCATCGTAGACGTAGGCGGGCTTGGAGTAGTCGATAGAGTGACGGCCGCGGTGGCGCTTGCCCTTGACCTTCACCTCGCGCAGCGTGGCATCCATCTTGGAGATTCTTGCAGTATCGAGCAACGTGTAGTCGTCGAATTCTGTGCCCTGGGCAATCTCGGGCACGTGGCACTGGTAGTAGTCGTATTTCTTTGCGAAGACGGGGAAAAAGAGGTCACGCTTCACGTAGAAGTCGGGCCACGCCGTCTCGTCGAGCCTGCCCTTGTCGAGTTTCTTCTGGCGCTTCTCCTCGGAGAGATTGCTCTTTGTGGCGCGGAGGAAGAGGATGGCCTGGCCGTAATAGGCAGGGATATCGAACGCGAAATGTCCACCGGCATCGGTCTCCATCCTGATGGTGGCGATGTCGTCGGGGAACACGAGTTCGCCTTCGAGGGTGACGGACTTATGAAGGCCCTTGTTGTCGACGCCGAAGAAGGGGTCGAAGGCGCTCTTGGCATCGGTCTGGTCCTGCACGTAGATGGCGGTACCCACCTGCTCGAGCTCGATGGTGCCGTCCATGGAGCGCTGCACGAGGTCGTCGGGCGTCGTCGCCTCGTAGCGGTTCAAGCCAGTGACCATCTCGCTGCCGCTCTCCTGGTCGACGATATCGGTATCGTTGGCCA